>Ga0213835_100092_pt1 | contig 117475 bp, 112 predicted proteins | sample SWPATP01_FD_160576 | JGI IMG/M metagenome (GOLD analysis project Ga0213835, IMG submission 160576) | Coastal seawater microbial communities from Marineland, Florida, United States - SWPA TP0 #1 | ecosystem: Environmental > Aquatic > Marine > Coastal | place: USA: Florida | collected 2016-08-05 | reverse complement strand
CCTCGGCTTTTTCGAACTGGGCAGCGGGGGCCGCTGACCTTGAATGGAGAGCGAACCGACGACCGTCGGTTCAGTGCCCAGGCGGACAATAAAAAACCGAGGCTTGTGGCCTCGGCTTTTTCGAACTGGGCAGCGGGGGCCGCTGACCTTGAATGGAGAGCGAACCGACGACCGTCGGTTCAGTGCCCAGGCGGACAATAAAAAACCGAGGCTTGTGGCCTCGGCTTTTTCGAACTTGGTAGCGGGGGCCGGATTTGAACCGACGACCTTCGGGTTATGAGCCCGACGAGCTACCAGACTGCTCCACCCCGCATCAACGTGAGGCAAATTCTACGCTTTTTCTGCGCTGTGTCAAGGTAGAAGACGTTGTTAGTGCAAGCGCAGCGCTTGTGTCCATAATCACTAGGGGGGCAGCTTGAAGGCGATGCCTTCTGCCAGCATCCTGTTGTGGCTGGCTTGCTGCGCCAGGCCAAGCACTGCGAATACAAGCGTCATGAATCAGGGAGGTGGAATATGACTCAATCAGCACCCGTAGCGTGGGTCACCGGCGGAACCGGGGGGATCGGTTCGGCGATTTGCCGCGCACTGGCGGCGGCGGGCTACCACGTGGTGGCGGGATACCACAACCCGGAGAAGGCCAAGACCTGGCTCGAGAGCCAGAAGGCCGATGGATTCGACAATATTTCCCTGTCGGGGGTCGACCTGACCGACTATCAGGCGTGTGAAGCCGGAGTCAAAGAGATCGAAGAGGCCCACGGGCCGATCAGCGTACTGGTCAACTGTGCCGGCATCACCCGCGACGGCACGATGAAGAAAATGACGCCCGAGCAGTGGCACGAGGTCATCGACACCAACCTCAACACCGTGTTCAACACCTGTCGCAGCGTCATCGAGGGCATGCTCGAGCATAAGTATGGGCGCATCATCAACATCTCCTCGATCAACGGCCGCAAGGGCCAGTTTGGCCAGGTCAACTACTCGGCGGCCAAGGCCGGCATGCATGGCCTGACCATGGCGCTGGCTCAGGAGACCGCTACCAAAGGCATTACCGTCAATACCGTGTCGCCCGGCTATATCGCCACCGACATGATCATGAAGATTCCCGAGAACGTACGGGAAGCGATCCGCGAGACCATCCCGGTCAAGCGCTATGGCACCCCGGAGGAGATCGCCAGGCTGGTGGTGTTCCTGGCCGACAAGGAGTCGGGGTTCATCACCGGCGCCAACATCGACATCAACGGCGGCCAGTTCATGGGCTGAGGGAGTCTGCAGAATAAAGGGAGGCGCTGGCCTCCCTTTTTCGTGTCTGCGCGCCGCTGTCAGGGCGGCGGCAGGCGCGTCAGACGTGTCAGCAGCGAGTCGAGTTCTCCCACCTCGTGCTGCCACTGCTCGGGGGAGACCGGCCCGGTGGCCAACAGGTTGCGCAGCACGATGCGCACCTCCTCGGCCTGACTCAACTCGCGGCCCAGGCCTTCGTTGAGACGTTCGACCTGGATGGCCAGGCGCAGCGGTTCGTCGTGCTGACTGACCCGCCCCATGGCCAGCAGAGAGAGATGCACGCGCAGACGTGCCAGCTGTTCATGAACCGCCTCGGCGGACGGGGGGTGTTTCCTGGCTGCGTTACGCTGCTCATGCGCGCGACGCATGTCTTCGGGCAGCGACGCGGCCGAGTCGAGGGGAACCTCGGTGGCGACGCCGTTCTCGAGCCAGTCGGCATCGGCGCTCAGGTGGGCATCGAGCAGCGGCCGGCAGGCCTGCCACTGCTGTATCTCTTCCACCACGGCCAGACGTGCCAGTCGCTCGCGTCGGGTACGCACGATGCCGCTCCAGCGCCGGCGCATGCCTTCCGTGCGGCGGCCCGAGGGCAGCGGCTCCAGCGCCGTGGCGTGCTCGATCGCCTGCTCCAGCACGTGGCCGTCGCTGGAGCGGCTCGGCTGCCAGGCGTCCAGGCGGTCGATGAGTGCCTGCATGTCGTCCAGGCGCTGACGCGCCTGATGGGCGCGGTCGTCGCGCTGGGCCTCACGCATGGCAAAGATCTGGTCGCAGGCTGTGCGGAATTCACGCCACAGCGTCTGCTCCTCCCCGCGAGGCGCACGGCCAAGCTCGCGCCAGCGCTGCTGTAGCGCCTTGGCTCTCTCGGCCCGGGTGTCAGAGGACATCTTCTGCTCGATGAGAGCGTTAACCTCGTCGATGAGGGTGCGCTTGGCGTCGGCGACTTCCTTGGCGCGTTGGTCGATGAGCCCCTGCAGAGCGAAGCGAATGCGGCCGAAGCGTCGTCCGATGGCCTGCGCCTGATCGCGCGGCACCGGCGAATGACGGCGCCACTCTTCATGTGCCTGGTCGCGGATGCGTCGCAGGGCATCCGGGTCGGCATCGTTGGCCGGTGCGTCGAGCAGGGCCTCCAACTGCTCGCACAGGCTAGTACGCGCCTCGAGATTGCGTATCCGCTCCTCGGCCTGCCGTTCATGCCAGGGCGCCAGGCGCTCGTGTATGCGGTCGGAGGCGCTGCGAAAGCGCTCGGAGAGCTCGCGGCTGGCCGCGGCATCGCCCAGCTCCTTCCAGTCTCGCACCAGTTGGCGGTGGCGACGGTCGAGTTCGGCATCCGCGATACCGCTATCGCCTGCCAGTTGATCGATGGCCTGACACAGCTGCTCGCGCTTGGGGCCGGCGACGAAGCCGCGCCAGTCGCGCAGCTCGGCCAGACGTGCGCCGAGCCGCTTGAGCGTCGCTTGATGCGGATGCAGCTTCGCCGAAGGCAGGGTGTCGGCGCGGTGTTTCAAGCTCTGGTGCAGACGGCTGGCACCCTTGAACTCGCCGCGATCCAGCAGTCTCTCGAGCTGCTCGAGGTCCTGGGCGAAGCGGGTGAGTCGCGCCGCCTGATCCTCTTCCGTTGCATGCTCGTGGCCAGTCATTAGCTGCCGGGCACGGGTCAGCAGCGGGGGCGGTGGCAGCTCGTCCGGCCATTGGCAGGCCTTGACGGCGTCGGTCAGAGATTCGCCGTCCTGCTCCTGCAGCGCCCGTTCGATGTCGGCGGCATGCGCTTCGAAGCGCTCCCAGGTTCGCAGCACATGGTCATAGTCCGCCAGAATCGCGTCGTAGCGCTTGCGCAGCGCTGCGTCGGTGACGTGCAGGTCCGAGAGGGTCTGCCAACGGTTGGCCAGCAGGATCTTCTGGGAGCGCAGGCTGGCGATGTCCTGGCCGGTGAGGCGGTCGCCGCGTGGCAGGCCGGCCAGACTCTCTTCCAGCGCTTCGAGCAATGACTCGCGTGCTTCGGCAGCCCGTTCGCGGCGCCGGTCGGTCTCGGCGATGGCGTGCTCGTGGGCATCGTGATCCGAGAGGGTCTTGCGACAACCCAGACTGGCATCCTGGAAGCGTCGCTCCTGAACGGCGTCGGGCAGGTCGTCGAGCGCTTCCCAGGCCCGCACCAGGTGGCGGTAGCGGCCGGCATAGAGGGGCTCCCAGGGAGCGCGGGCATGGGCCTCCAGTTTCATCAGCAGGTTTTCGCGCTGCTCGCGGGCCGCCGCCAGCGTGGCTGCATCGGTGCGTAGCCGGTTCAGGCGCTCACGCGCCTGACGCATGACCTGGCGATCTCGGCGTGCCTGCTGGGCCAGACGCTGGAGGCCCGCTTCGCTGGTCACGCGAGCGGCGGCGGCATGGCGTACGGCGGCAATGCCGTTCTCGCAGGCCTGTTCGATCAAGTCCTCTTCCGCCGACAAACGCTCCACGGCTGCCAGCCGCAGCTGCTGGTTGTCACCCTCCAAGGCCACGCGAGAGAGCAGGGTGCTGTCGTCGAGGGATTCCGCATAGCGCAGACGCTGGGCGAGATCCAGGCTGCCGGCCTGTCCGGTGATCAGAGCGATCAGGCGTTCTTGCAGCTCGGGCTGATCCGGCTGGCGCTGCGCCAGGGCAAGCAGGATGTCGACCGAGTCGATCCTCTCCAGCGCCGCCCGGCGGACCGAGGTGTCCGCATCGAGGCACAGCGCTTCCAGCGCCTGGCGCTGGTCGGGTCGAGCCGGGTCGAGCCGAGCAATGGCCTGTCGTCGAATCTGGGCATCGGGGTGCCGCCAGCGTGGGGCGAAGAGGCGGCTTAGGAATCCGGGCATGGGGCATCCTGAGATTGAGAGGCGCAGCGGCCAGGCTGCGCAGGCCTTTTTTATTGCTGTCGAGGCGGCGTCTTTCGACTAATGTATGTTATCTAAGCACGCGCCGCCGCTGTGGAAAAGTCCGTCGGAACAGCAGGGTGCGGGCAGGCATCGGTCAGTACCGGGAAATGTCGGCAGGCGCCGGAGGGCTTCGGCTGGCCGTATCACCAGTTGCAGGGGGGATGGGAGTCGCTTAGCTTTAGTCCCACGACCCGACAACACCCCAGTGGAGTCCGGCAATGAGCCTCAAAGTGGACAGGGCAGAGATGGCATTCACCTTCAAGGGGGGCATGCTGCCCATGACGGTCATGGAGTTGGCAAGCGCCGACCCCGAACGTATCCGTGAGCAGCTGTCAGGCAAGCTCAGCCAATCCCCCGCGTTCTTTCAGCATACACCTGTCGTTCTCAGCGTAGAAAAGCTGGATGAGCCCCACCTCGCCCTGGAGCGGATCTGTGCCGTGTGCCGCACCCACAAGCTGTTGCCGGTGGCCGTGCGCGGTGGCGCCGACCCCGTCAAGCAGTCGGCCTGGGCGCTGGGGCTTGGCTGGTTCCCACCCACCGATGCCACGCGGGCACGCACGCTCGAGGAGGTGCCGTCTGCCGAGGCGTCGGCACCGGAGACGGCGAAGCAGCCCGGGGGGGCAAGCGGCGGCCGTATCTATCGCGGCACGGTGCGTTCCGGCCAGCAGGTCAGCGCTCCGGAAGGCGATCTGGTGGTGATCGGGGCCGTCAACGCGGGCGCCGAGGTGCTGGCGGCGGGCAGCATCCATGTCTATGGCGCCCTGCGCGGCCGTGCCCTGGCCGGTATCCATGGCGATACCGATGCGGGTATCTTCTGCCGTGAGCTGCGCGCCGAGCTGCTCTCGGTGGCAGGCACCTACAAGCGTCTCGAAGACATCGACCCGCATCTGCTGGGCTCCTCGGTGCAGGTCGTGCTGCGCGATGCCCAGTTGGGCATCACCTCGCTGGACTAGTCGGGCCGCGCTCTTTTTTCGTCATCCATCGTCCATTCAAAGGAATGTGTAACTTGGCCAAGATCATCGTAGTGACCTCAGGCAAGGGTGGGGTCGGCAAGACCACCAGCGCAGCGGCCATCGCCACTGGGCTTGCGCTGCGAGGCAACAAGACCGTTGTCATCGACTTCGACGTGGGGCTGCGCAACCTGGATCTCATCATGGGCTGCGAGCGTCGCGTGGTTTACGACCTGGTCAACGTGATCCAGGGCGAAGCCGGACTCAATCAGGCCCTGATTCGCGACAAGCGGGTCGACAACCTGCACATCCTGCCGGCCTCCCAGACCCGCGACAAGGATGCGCTGACTTCCGAGGGCGTCGAGCGGGTGCTCGAAAACCTGGGCAAGGATTTCGACTACATCCTGTGCGACTCCCCGGCCGGCATCGAGCGCGGCGCCCAACTGGCCATGTACTACGCCGACGAGGCGATCGTGGTCACCAACCCCGAGGTCTCTTCGGTGCGCGACTCCGACCGCATCCTGGGCCTGCTCGCCTCCAAGACGCGGCGCGCCGAGCGCGGCGAGGATCCGGTCAAGGAGCACCTGCTGATCACGCGTTACAACGCGGCGCGGGTCGATCACGGTGACATGCTCAACCTCGACGACATCCGGGAAATCCTGGCCATCGACCTGATCGGCCTGATTCCCGAATCCGAGGCGGTGCTGCGCGCTTCCAACCAGGGCGTGCCCGTGACCCACGATGACAACAGCGATGCGGGGCAAGCCTACATGGATACCGTCTCGCGTCTGCTCGGAGAGGAGGTGCCGCTGCGCTTCCACGAGTTCCAGAAGAAGAGCCTGCTGAGCCGTATGTTCGGAGGAGGTCGCCGGTGAAGTTGCTGGAGTTTCTGAAGCGAGAACGCAAGAAGACCGCCTCGGTAGCCAAGGAGCGGCTGCAGATCATCGTGGCGCATCAGCGCAGCCAGCGTGGCCAGCCCGACTACATGCCGATGCTGGAGAAGGAGCTGCTCGAGGTGATTCGCCGTTACGTCCAGGTGGACGACGACGCCATCAACATCAGCCTGGACAGTGAAGACAACTGTTCGGTGCTGGAACTCAACGTCACGCTGCCGCGCAGTTAGACGGCAGCTGAACGAGTCCGGCTGCGACTCGCTAGTCGTACGAGCGGTGCCCGCTGCTTCCTCGGCTGAGTCGTCCGCGGGGCTGTGTTAGGCTGTGCCGCTCAGGACGCAGTCAGGAGACACCGCGCCCATGGCGAAGCCAGATGCCGCCCCGATGACCTTCCTGTGGCACGACTACGAAACCTTCGGCGCCGACCCGCGGCGCGATCGCCCTTCGCAGTTTGCCGCGATTCGTACCGATAGCGATTTCAACGAGCTCGGCGAGCCGGTCGAGCTGTTCTGCAAACCGGCGGACGACTATCTACCGCACCCGCAGGCGTGCCTGATCACCGGCATCACGCCGCAGCAGGCGCGTCGCCGCGGCCTGCCCGAGGCGGAGTTCGCCGGGCGCATCCACGCGCTGATGAGCGAGCCCGGTACCTGTGCGCTGGGCTACAACTCGCTGCGCTTCGACGACGAAGTGAGCCGCTGCCTGTTCTACCGCAACCTGCTCGACCCCTACTCCCGGGAGTGGCAGAACGGCAACTCGCGCTGGGACCTGATCGATGCGGTGCGCGCCTTTCACGCTCTGCGCCCCGCCGGCATCGCCTGGCCGAAGCGCGAGGACGGCTCGCCGAGCTTCCGCCTCGAGGACCTGACCGCCGCCAACGGCATCGCCCACGAAGGCGCCCACGACGCGGTAGCCGACGTGCGTGCCACCATCGCCCTGGCGCGGCTGCTCAGACAGCGCAACGCACGCCTGTTCGACTACCTGCTGGCGCTGCGTAGCAAGCGCGAGGTGGCCAAGCGGCTCGATGTGCCGGGGCGCAAGCCGGTGCTGCACGTGTCGCGGCGCTATCCGGCCAGCCGCGGCTGCAGCGCGCTGGTGATGCCGCTGGCGGAGCATCCCACCAACCCCAACGGCGTGATCGTCTACGACCTCTCCGTGGACCCTCAGGCGCTGATCGAGATGAGCGCCGAGCAGATTCGCCAGCGCGTGTTCGTCAGCAGCGACGACCTCGCCGAGGGCGAGGCGCGCATTCCGCTCAAGGTCATCCACATCAACCGCAGTCCGGTGATCCTGCCTGCGGCGGCGCTCAAGGACGTCGAAGGTCCGCGCCAGGGCGAATACGGCGAGATCGTCGAGCGCCTGGGACTCGATCTGCCAGCCTGTCGCGCCAACTGGAAGCGCCTGATGGCCAGCCCCGAGGTGGGGCAGAAGGTGGCCGCGGTGTTCGCCCAGGCGCCCCCCGAGGGCCCGCACGACCCCGATTTGATGCTCTACAGCGGCGGCTTCTTCTCTCCCGCCGACCGCCAGGAGATGCAGCGGGTGCGCGACACCTCGCCCTGGGATCTGGTCGATGCGCGTTTTGCCTTCCAGGACCCCCGGCTGGAGGAGATGCTGTTCCGCTATCGCGCGCGCAGCTATCCCGACACCCTGAGCAGCGAGGAGCAGGCGCGCTGGGAGGCGTATCGTTGGGATCGCCTGAACGATGCTGCCGTGGCCGGTTTCACCCTGAGGGACTTCGCCCGTGAGATCGAGCGCTTCAATCAGGTGGCGCTGAGCGACCGCGACCGGGCGATCCTCGAGGAGCTGGTGATGCATGTGGAGGCGATGATGCCTGCCCAGGCCTTCGGCTGACGATGTGCGGCCAGACATGACTGCGCCCGGCCAATGGCCGGGCGCAGTGCGTTCCGTGGTTCGGTTTCAGTCGTCGGCTTCGGGCAGCGGTTCCAGGTGCCGGGTGAGAGCGGCGACGTCGCTGGGCTCGTCGCCCGGGTCGTAGGCGATGGTGGCGATGGCGCGCTCGGTCAGGCTCGGCCAGGTCTCGCGCAGATCGTCTGCCGTCACCGCCAACACGCGCTGAGCCAGCCGCTCGCGACGGTCGAAGCCGGTATCGCCGAACGACAGCGCGCGCCACAGGCGGTTGGTCAGCCCTGCAAGGCTGGTGTCGCGCTGCAGCAGGCCGTCATGCACGGCCTGACGGTAGGGGGCCAGGTCGGCGTCGTCCAGCTCCGTCAGTTGCTGGCCGAACTCCACCAGGAAGGCATCGATGTGATGCTTGATCTCGTCGCTGGCGACGTCGGGAGACTGTACCAGCAGGCTGAGCCCCGGGGCGTCCAGCAGCGGCGAGTAACCGGCGCTGACCACATAGCCCAGCTGCTCCTCGGTGCGCAGACGCTGATAGAAGGGCGTGTCGATCAACTGGCCCAGTACCGCCAGCCGCGCCTGACTGTCGAGTGAGCGGTCGCTGCCCTGCAGATAGCGCAGCACCAGCGACTCCTCGCGAGTCGTATGGGGGTGCAGGATGGGCAGCGCCTCGTCGATGCGCAGCGGCGTCAGATCCGGGATCGCCTCTTTCGCCAGAGTGGGGGTCAGCATCTCGGCGACCAGCCGCCCCTCGCGTTTGGCCAGTTCGGCATCCAGGTTGCCGATGGCCAGCGCCTGCAGACGCAGCTCTCCGAGGAAGGCGTCGCGGAAGGTGCGCAGATCGTCCACCGTCAGCTCTCGGCTGGCGTCGAGCAGGCTCTGGGTCGGCCACTGCGGACGCATCAGCGCTTCGGCCAGGGTGCGATGGCCCTGGCGGAACAGCGCTGCCTGCGGGGCATTGCGCCATTCGCGCTGCAGGCGATAGCGCACGCGCTCGAAGCTGGCCTCGCCGATGTCGCCATGGCGCAGCTGCTCCAGGGTGCGGCGCATCACCCGGTCCTGACGGTCGCGCCAGCCGGCAAAGGCCAGCGTGATGCCGCGGGCGTGGGGGTAGGCCTCGACATCGTGGCCGGCCAGTCGCGCCGCATAGAACTCCTCGTTGAGACTGTCGTCCAGCCAGCCCGCCAGCAGGTGGGCCAGGACGGCATGCCGCGGGTCGCTGCTGGCCGTGGGATTCTGCAGGCTGAAGCGCCACTCGACCTTGGGCGTGTTGAAGCTGGCATCCGCCATGTGCCAGAGCTCGAAGCCCGGTTCCTCCAGCAACTGCGCGGGTCGCTCGTCCTGCTGGTCGAGCAGGGCCAGGTCTTCGGCGATGAACGGATTCGGCGCTGGCAGGGCGAGTCCCGCCAGGGGCTGAGCGGTGCTCGCCTCGGGCTCCACTTCACGCCAGGGGGTATTGAACCAGGGTGACGTCTGCTCGCCCTCCACTTCGGGACCGCTGTAGACCCGCAGCAGCAGCTCGGGGCGCAGGGCGTCGAGATAGGTGGCGATCAGTTCGGGCTCGAAGCCGTCCATGCGATAGGCGGCGTACTGCACGTCTTCCACCGGGAAGCGCGCCAGGTTCATGGCCAGCCGCATGGCGCTCTGCAGCGGTGAGCCATGCTGCTGAAAACGGAACTGCTGCTCGGCGAGCTGGGCCTGCTCGTCGTAGCGCCACGCCTCCAGCCCCTGTTCGCGGATCTGCTCGATGGCGGCGAACAGGGTGGCCTCGATCTCGTCGATGCGCTCGGCCCCGGCCGGCGTCAGGCTGACGCTGACGGTGAACAGCGCGTGGCGCTCGTCGCCACGGCCCACGCCGGCGGAGAGACCGTCGGCCAGACCGGCGTCGCGCAGGACCGCGAACAGGCTGCCTTCGCCTTCATGGCCGAGCAGGTGGGCGAGGAAGTCGGCGGGCTTGTGACGGTAGTGCTGGAGCGAATCCGGCACCGGGAACATGAAGCGCACATGGCGGCTGTCGCGCACCGATTGCAGCTCCACATGGCGCGGCAGCGCCGTCTCGTCGATCAGCGGCTCCTCGATCACCGGGCGCTCCAGGCCGCGATCGGCGATATCGGCGAAGCGCTCGGCCACCATTGCTTCCAGCTCGTCCAGCGGCTGCGGACCCACCAGCGTCAGGTGCATGACGTTGGCGTCGTAGTAGCGCTCGTAGAACTCGATCACCCGCTCGCGCAGGGTCGGCTCGCCGGCGGGCGGGTCGGCCAGGGTCTCACGGCTGCCCACCGAGAAGCCCGTGGTGGGGTTGGCGGGATTGAGCACCTGATTGAGCACGTCGTTCTCACGGCGGCCATCGTCGCGGATGCGCGCCATGTATTCGGAGTGCACGATGTTGCGCTCGCTCTCCAGCTGATCGGCGTTGAACAGCGGCGTGAGGAAGAACTGGCTGAAGCGATCCAGAGCGCCGGGCAGCGCGGCGGGTTCGACCTCGAAGAAGTAGTTGGTGTCCTGCGGTGCGGTGAAGGCGTTGTGGCTGCCGCCGTGACGGCGCAGATAGCCCTGGTAGGCATCGGCTTCGGGGAAGGGCTCGGTGCCGAGGAACAGCATGTGCTCGAGGAAGTGCGCCAGCCCGGCCAGATCGTCCGGATCCTGGGCGCTGCCCACGCCGACGTTCATCGAGGCGGCGGCGCGGTCGGCCGTGACGTCGCTGACCAGCAGTGCAGTCAGGCCGTTCTCGAGCGTCAGCACCCGGTAGTCGCGATCGTCATGGGGGCTGACGTGGGGCTCGATGACCTCCTCGATGGCCGCTTCGTAGTCATGTGCCGCTTCCTCGGCCTGCTGCGCCTGGGCCAGGGCCGGAAGCAGCAGGCCGGTAAACAGCAGGCCGGCAAGCCAGGGCAGAGAGCCGCGGCTTGGCAGAGTCGGATGGGGCTTGAGCATCATGTCTCCTGTTCGTTCCAGCGCAACATGGGGCCTGTGGGGTGTGCGCAGGCGGGATCCTGATTGTTGGGATCGTTGACCCTTCTTGATACCGGAAAGGCGCCCAACAGTTCCCTCGGCGCGGGACGCAGCAGCGCCCGCGCGGTTTCCACCGGCGTGTCGGGGTCGAGCCAACTGCGGGCCTCGTCGGCAGCAATCAGCGCCGGCAACCGGTCGCCCAGCGGGGCCAGAAAATCGTTGGTCGGCACCGTCACCAGCGCCATCGAGTCGGTGTGCTCGGTCAGCGTCGTGTGGTAGCGGCACCAGATGCCCGCCAGCAGCAGCGGAGCGCGATCGCCCCGGGTGATGAGAAACGGCTGCTTGAAGCGGGGCTGCATCTTCCACAGATAGATCCCGCCGACCGGCACCAGGCAACGGCGTGCGGCGAAGGCCTCGCGAAACATGGGGCGAGCGTCGAGGGATTCAGCCCGGGCGCAATGGGGGGCATGATCGAGCACGGTCAGCCAGGCAGGGGTCAGCCCCCAGAACACCGGCCTCGTGCAGGCTCTGCCCGCTTCCAGGCGAATGTGCGTCAGTACGCGTCTGGGCGCCACGTTGGCGCCGGTCAGCAGCGGTGACTCCTGGCACAGCCCGGGTAGCAATCGAGCGACGTCGAGCTGAGGAATGTACAGGCGGCCGGCCATGGAATCTCCGGGTGTCGGGGTGGCGTCAGGGTAGCCAAGTCGAGGGGTAATGAACAAGGCTTCGCTCGCAATGGTCGAAAACAGTGTTCGATGTGCGCTATCCTACGCTACCGTGCGAAGTAATCCGCCCACGAGATTGGTAACGTTCTGCGAGGAACTCGATGGCTCGTCCCCGACAGCATGCGCCCGAAGCGCTCCATGCCCAGGTCATGGCGGCATGCGATGACTGGCTGCAGAGCAATCCCGTACACGCGCTCTCGCTGCGAGCCCTGGCGCGTGAGGTGGGCTGTGCGCCGAGCACGTTGCTCAAGCTCTACGGCAGCTTCGGCAATCTGTTGCAGCATGTGAACATCGAGACGCTGGCGCGTCTGCGTATGGTCATCGAACCGCTGACCGAGGGCGTGGCGCCGGAACGGCAGATGCGCTCCCTGGCGTTGGCCTACTGGCAGTTCGCCCAGCGCGAGCCGTTCCGCTGGCAGCTGCTGTTCGATTATCCGCTGGCGCAGGAGGGCGAGCTCGACCAGCGTCAGTCCGACATGATCGAGGCGCTGTTCCTGCGCGTGGAGAACGGGCTGAAGGAGTATCAGCCGGCGCTGGGCGATCTCGAGGCCAGGCGCCTCGGGCGCACCCTGTGGGGCAGCGTGCACGGCCTGGTACAGCTTGGCCTCAACGAGCGCCTGGGCTATTGGCAGGGCCAGCAGCTCGAGGTGCCGGAACTGCTCGACCAGCTGCTCTCCACCATCCTCGCCGGCCTGAAGCATAGGTCCGATATCGCGTGAATCTCGTCCTGTACGGGCTGCTTGCCGTCATGCTGACCGCCGGCGGCTGGCGCATGGTTCGCAAGCCGCGACCGGTCATTCGCTATCTCATCTTTCTGCTGATCCACTGCTGCTATCGGCTGCGCCTGCGCGGGCTCGAGCATATTCCCGCCAAGGGCGCGGCCGTGGTGGTGTGCAACCATGTCAGCTTCATGGATGCGTTGGTGATCGGCGGTGCGAGCCCGCGCCCGCTGCGTTTCCTGATGGACCGGCCGATCTACGAGTCGCCCTGGCTCAACTGGCTGTTCCGCCTGGTGGGAGCGATTCCGGTGGAGTCCGACCGGCGCGATCCCGGCAGCGTACGCCGGGCGCTGGAGGAGGTCAGTCGGGCGCTGCGCAGCGGTGAAGTGGTGATGCTGTTCCCCGAAGGCCGCTTGACGCCGGATGGCGAGGTGCATGCCTTTCGACGCGGGCTGGAGACGATCCTGGCCCGCGATCCGGTGCCGGTGATCCCTGCCGGTCTGGCCGGCCTGTGGGGGTCGTGGACGTCGCATTGCAACGGTCCGGCGCTGTCCAAGCGGCCGAGCCGCTTCCGCGCCCGAGTGGCGCTCTACTTCGGCCGGCCGATTCCGCCGCGGCTGGCGCAGCGCGACCGGCTCGAGGCGCACGTGCGGGCGCTCAAGGCCGAAGCCGACGGCTGGGCCTGCCCGCACCGGCTCGGCACGCCCCGGCACTGATCAGGGCTGTCGCGCACGTCCGCTGCGCACCGTCTGCCAGCAGCGCGCCGAGGTGATCAGGTTGTCCCGCACTTCGATGATTTCCATGCGAACGCTGCCGATCTGCAGGCAGGCCGGGCCATCCGGGAAAGCTTCCAGGTGCTCGAGGATCAGGCCGTTGAGGGTCTTGGGGCCGTCGGTCGGCAGCTTCCAGCCCAGGGTGCGGTTGATGTCGCGGATGTTGGCGGTACCGTCGATCACGTGACTGCCGTCGTCCTGGCGATGGATCTCCTGATCCTGGCCGGCCACGTCGGTGGTGAACTCGCCGACGATCTCCTCGAGGATGTCCTCCAGCGTGACCAGCCCCTCCACGTCGCCGTACTCGTCCACCACGATGCCGATGCGGCGCTTCTGTTTCTGGAAGTTGAGCAGTTGGGTGTGCAGCGGTGTCGATTCGGGAATGAAGTAGGGCTCACGGGCCTCCTGCACGATCGAGGCCTTGGTCACTTCGTCCCGGGACAGGAAGCGGGCCGCATTGCGCAGATGCAGCATGCCGATGATGTTGTTGATGTCGCCCTTGAATACCGGCAGACGGGTGTGCTGGCTGGTGCGGATCTGGGTCAGGATGGTCTCCAGCTCATCGTCCAGATCGATACCCACCACCTCGTGGCGCGGCACCATGATGTCGTTGACCGTGACGTTCTCCAGATCGAGGATCGACAGCAGCATGGCCTGGTGGCGATGGGGGATCAGCGTGCCCGCCTCGTGCACCACGGTGCGCAGCTCGTCGCGGGTCAGGCTGTCGCCGCCGCCCTCGATGCTCTTGATGCCGGTCAGCTTGAGCAGGCCGTTGGAGATCGCGTTGACCAGCCATACCAGCGGATAGAGCAGCTTGAGCAGCGGTTCCAGGATCAGCGAGGCGGGATAGGCGATGCGCTCCGGCTTGATCGCGGCGTAGGTCTTGGGGCTGACCTCGGCGAAGATCAGGATCACGATGGTGAGCAGCAGCGGGGCGAGGGCGGGACCGGTGACCTCGCCGAAGAAGTGGATGGCCAGCACGGTGGCGATGGCGGCGGCCAGGTTGTTGACCAGATTGTTGCCGATCAGGATCACGCCGATCAGCCGGTCCGGGCGCGCCAGCAGCCGCAGGACCCGGCGAGCTCGACTGTCGCCGCTGTTGGCTTCGTGATTGAGCCGATAGCGGTTGATCGACATCATGCCGGTCTCGGAGCTCGAGAAGAAAGCGGAAAGGCAGATGAGCAGGAAAAGCAGGCCGAACAGCAATCCCACTGGGAAGTCGTCGCTCAAGGTCGTTGGATCCTCGCTGGCGTGTCAGCCCCGTTTGTAGGGATTCGCTCCGGCAGTGTCAAGGCGACCTACGCTTCAGGTACGGTTGAGGATGACTTCGAGCACGAACTTGCTGCCGAAATAGGCCAGTAGCAGTACGGCGCAGCCGCCCAGGGTCCAGCGCACGGCGCGCATGCCGCGCCAGCCCAGTACGTGATGGCTGATCAGCAGGATGGCGAAGATCACCCAGGCCGCCAGCGAGAGGATGGTCTTGTGGGCCAGGTGCTGGGCGAACATGCTCTCGACGAAGGCGAAGCCGCTGACGATCGACAGGGTCAGCAGTGCCATGCCGGCCCAGATCAGCTCGAACAGCACCCGCTCCATGGTGGTCAGCGGCGGCAATACCTGCACCACGCCGCGGGTATGGTGGTGGCGCAGGGCATGATTCTGCAGCCCCAGCAGGACCGCCTGGCAGGCAGCAATGAAGAGTACGCCGAAGGCGAGTGCCGAGCTCATGGCGTGCAGGGCGATCCCCGGGGTCATGCCGCCGGTGCGCTCAGGGCTCGGCAGGCCCACGGCCAGCAGCAGGGCGATGCCGGAGATGGGAAACAGCCCGACGGCCACGCTCAGCACCGGCTTGGCCAGACTCACGCCGAGCAGCAGGATGACCATGATGGCGGTCAGCATCACCGCGCTGGTGGAGAGGCCGGGCATCAGGCCGGGGCTCTGATCGATCAGCTTGAAGGCCACCGGCAGATGAAACAACAGACCCAGCAGGCCCAGCACGCGAACCAGAGCCGGGCGCTGCGGCACGCGCCGCAACAGCGTGAGCCCTTGCCAGGAGGCTGCGCCCAGATAAAGGATGAAGGCCATGAGGGCCAGGGGAAGCGCCTGCATCAGTGTCGTCCGTGCGCCGTCGCCAGCGTCAGTGCCTCTCGGGTGGATGGAGTCTGCCGAGGCCACTATACCCAATCCTCGCTGCGGCGCACAGCCGTGGACGGGGCGCGCATGCATGGAGACTGGCCGCCGCAGCGCGTATAATGTCGCCCAGACTCTTCAAACCGCTTTATCAGGGCTGTTTCCTCAGCGTGCGCCAGCGTGTCACCGCCTGTGTGACCCCTTGTCGCAGACACCTCCCGAACGCCGTGAGGTATCGCCCCGAGCCGACAGCCTGACAGCCGGAGTGGCTTATGTTCCAGAATCTCAGTGAGCGCCTTTCCCAGACGCTCAAGTCCATCAAAGGTCAGGCGCGCCTGACCGAGGACAACATCAAGGACACGCTGCGCGAGGTGCGTCGGGCGCTGCTCGAGGCCGACGTCGCCCTGCCGGTGGTCAAGGCCTTCATCGAGCGCGTGCGCGAGCGCGCCGTGGGCCAGGAGGTATCGAAGAGTCTTTCGCCGGGGCAGCAGTTCGTCAAGATCGTCCAGCAGGAGCTCGAGGCGATCATGGGCGAGGCCAACGAAGGGCTCTCGCTCAAGGGTTCCCCGGCGGTGGTGCTGATGGCCGGCCTGCAGGGGGCGGGCAAGACCACCTCGGTGGCCAAGCTGGCGCGCTTCCTCAAGGAGCGTGAGAAGAAGAAGGTGCTGGTGGTTTCCGCCGACGTCTATCGCCCGGCGGCCATCGACCAGCTCGAGACCCTGGCCGGCGAGGTCGGCGTCGACTTCTTCCCCTCGCGCAGCGACCAGAAGCCGGTCGACATCGCCCAGGCGGCAATCAAGCACGCCAAGATCCAGTTCCACGACGTGCTGCTGGTCGACACCGCCGGTCGCCTGGCCATCGACGAGGCCATGATGGCCGAGATCGCCGAGCTGCACCGCGCCTGCCAGCCTCAGGAAACCCTGTTCGTGGTCGATGCCATGACCGGCCAGGATGCCGCCAACACGGCCAAGGCGTTCCACGAGGCGCTGCCGCTGACCGGCGTGATCCTGACCAAGGCCGACGGCGATGCCCGTGGCGGTGCGGCACTGTCGGTGCGTCACATCACCGGCAAGCCGATCAAGTTCATGGGCGTGGGCGAGAAGATCGATGCCCTGGAGCCCTTCCACCCGGATCGGGTGGCCTCACGCATCCTCGGCATGGGCGACGTACTGTCGCTGATCGAGGAGGCGGAGCGAACGGTCGACAAGAAGAAGGCCGAGCAGCTCGCCAAGAAGGTCAAGAAGGGCGAGGGCTTCGATCTCGAGGACTTCCGCGACCAGCTCCAGCAGCTCAAGAAGATGGGCGGCATGGGCGGTCTGCTCGGCAAGCTGCCGGGCATGGGGCAGATGGCCGAGCTGGCCCAGGGGCCTGGTCCGGAGAAGGAGCTGGGCAAGCTCGAGGCGCTGATCAACTCGATGACGCCCCAGGAGCGGCGCAAGCCCGAGATCATCAACGGCTCGCGCAAGCGCCGCATCGCTGCGGGTGCCGGCCTGCAGGTGCCCGACCTCAACCGTCTGCTCAAGCAGCACAAGCAGATGCAGAAGATGATGAAGAAGGCGGGCAAGAAGGGCGGCATGCAGAAGATGATGCGCGGCATGTCCGGCATGATGGGCGGCGGCGGCCCGGGTGGCCCCGGCGGTATGGGCGGCATGGGTGGTCCCGGCGGCTTCCCGTGGCGCTGAGCCGCACGGCGGCTGCGCTGGGGGTCGATTCTACGGCCAGTGCCCGGAGGCTCGAAAAAGGGTTTCAAAGCGGGGCTGATTTCCGTAGAATGCTGCGTCTTCATGGCAGGACCGTGGCTATGCCCGGCTGCACGCTTGTAACGAAGCATTTGCCAAGAAAGTGACCGAATGACGCGAAAGCGGGTCCACGGGCCCGCTTTCCTGGCAGAAGCCGAGTACCCTGGCCGTTCGCCGGGGCCGGCGCATCGGTATTTAAACGTAACCTCAACCGAAGGATAGTCAACGCCATGGTTACCATTCGTCTGGCACGTGGTGGCGCCAAGAAGCGTCCCTTCTACCACCTGACCGTGACCGATTCACGCAATTCCCGCGACGGCCGTTTCATCGAGCGTCTGGGCTTCTTCAACCCGATCGCTCGCGGTCAGGAAGAGCGTCTGCGCGTCGATCTGGATCGCGTCGCTCACTGGCAGGGCCAGGGCGCACAGATGTCCGACCGCGTGGCCGAGCTGGTCAAGGAAGCCCGCAAGCAGGCCTGAGCCTGTGCAGTTCGGTGACGTCATGAGCGAGCAGGCCGCATGCAGCGAACGCGACGACCATGTGGTGCTGGGCAAGTTGACCAGCCCCTACGGCGTCAAGGGTTGGCTCAAGGTCTACTCCCATACCGGTCCGATGGACGGCATTCTCGAGTATCCCGAGTGGGTGCTGCGTCAGGGCGATACCCTGAGCCGTCATCGCCTGCTGCAGGGACGGCGTCACGGCAAGGGCCTGGTGGCCCTGCTGGAAGGCGTCGATTCGCGCGAGGCCGCCGAGCGTGTGGCCGGCGCCGAGATCCTGCTGCCCAAGGCGGAGCTGCCCCAGCTCGAAGGCGACGAATACTACTGGCACCAGCTCGAAGGGCTCACGGTCGTGACCCGTGAGGGCGTGGTGCTGGGGCGTGTCGCCTACCTGTTCGAAACCGGCGCCAACGACGTGATGGTGGTCAAGGGCGACCCGCAGGGGGAGCCGCCGGCCATCGACGATCGCGAGCGTCTGCTGCCGTTCCTGCCCGACGAGGTGATCGTCGCGGTGGACCTGGCGGGCGGCACCATGACCGTCGACTGGGATCCGGAGTTTTGAGTCTCGAGACAGAGACCGGGGCGAGCGCAGCGCCGGACATGTGGGTCGGCGTGGTGTCGCTGTTTCCCGAGATGTTCGAAGCCATCACCCGGCACGGCGTCACCGGAAGAGCGGTCAGTCAGGGGCGTGTGGCACTGGAGTTCTGGAACCCGCGCGACTACGCCACCGACAGGCATCGCACCGTGGACGACCGGCCCTATGGCGGCGGCCCCGGCATGCTGATGAAAGTCGACACCCTGCGCGCGGCCATCCACGCCGCACGCCAGCGGGCGAGCGAGGCCACCGGCCAGCGGCCCAGGGTCATCTACCTGTCGCCCCAGGGGCGCAGGCTCGACCAGCAGGGTGCGCGCGAGCTTGCTTGCGGCCCCCCCCTGGTGGTGGTGGCCGGGCGCTACGAAGGTATCGATGAGCGCATCGTGGAGAGCGACATCGATGAAGAGTGGTCGATCGGCGACTATGTGCTCAGCGGCGGCGAGCTGCCGGCCATGGTACTGATCGACGCCGCGGCAAGACTGGTTCCCGGCGTGCTGGGACATCAGGACTCCGCGGTCGAGGACTCCTTCAATCAGGGGCTGCTGGACTGTCCGCACTACACGCGTCCCGAAGAGATCGACGGACGACGGGTACCGGAAGTGCTGCTCAGTGGCCACCATGGCGAGATTCGTCGCTGGCGGCTCAAGCAGTCGCTGGGGCGGACCTGGCTGAGGCGCCCCGACCTGCTGGAAGGCAGGTCGCTGAGCGCCGAGCAGCAGAAGCTGCTCGAGGAGTTCATCGAAGAATACGCCCTGTCGAATGGCAGGGCGGAGGTGCAGGACGCGAGACGCTGAGCCCTGGAGGCCAGGCATCGCGGACCTGCGTCACCCATCATCTCCCGCGCTCTCGAGCCAGGCTCGGGCGCCGGGATCACGCGCCACCGTCGACCTTGTAAGGAGCGGTGGCGCCGAAACGAGGAGTCATTGTCATGAGCAGCAAGAACAAGGTGATCCAGGCGCTCGAAGCCGAGCAGATGAGCAAGCAGGTGCCGGATTTCGCCCCGGGTGACACCGTCGTCGTGCAGGTCAAGGTCAAGGAAGGCAACCGCGAGCGTCTGCAGGCCTTCGAAGGCGTGGTGATCGGCAAGCGCAACCGCGGCCTGAACTCCGCCTTCACCGTGCGCAAGATCTCCCACGGTGTCGGCGTCGAGCGTACCTTCCAGACCTACAGCCCGCTGGTCGACTCCGTCGAGGTCAAGCGTCGCGGCGACGTGCGCCAGGCCAAGCTGTACTACCTGCGCGAGCGCAGCGGCAAGTCTGCCCGTATCAAGGAAAAGCTGTCGTAACGAAAGCGTGTGCGGGTCGTGCCCGAGTCCGGCCCGCTCGTGGTTTCGTTGTGCCGCAAGCCCCGCCACCGCTCACGCGGGGCGGGGCTTCGTCGTTTCAGGCCGTGCCTGCGCATGGGGCTCAGGCCCGTGCATGGGTGCCGGCTCTGCGTATGGAGAGTAGGGCATGCCCCCTGACGCCCGATCCTTGGTGCTGATCGAGTCCTTCCTCGATGCCCTGTGGCTCGAGCGTGGGGCCAGCGAGCACACGCTCTCGGCCTATCGTCGCGACCTCGAGGCCTGGGCGGCGCGGTTGGCCGAGTTGGGCGGCGACCTGCTGGCACCGGACCAGGCGCTGTTACCCGCCTGGCTCGACGAGCGGCGGGCCGCCGGCTACCAGCTGCGCAGCAATGCCCGGCTGCTCTCCAGCCTGCGTGGCTTCTATCGCTGGGCCCTGGCCGAGGGGCGCATCGAGCGCGACCCGCTGGCCGAGGTGCGTTTGCCGCGGGTGCGGCCCAACCTGCCCGATACCCTCGACGAGGACGAGGTGGAGCGTTTGCTGGCGGCGCCGGACCTGGCCACCGATCTCGGTCTGCGCGACCGCGCCATGCTCGAGGTGCTGTATGGCTGCGGCCTGCGGGTCTCGGAGCTGGTGGGGCTCAGCGTGGATGCCGTCAACCTGCGTCAGGGTGTGGTGCGGGTGCGCGGCAAGGGCGACAAGGATCGGCTGGTCCCGTTGGGGGAGGAGGCCGTACACTGGCTGACACGCTACATGCGCAGTGCCCGAGGGGCGCTGATGAGCGACGCGACACGCCCCGCGCTTTTCCCCGGACGTGGCGACAACTGCATGACGCGCCAGACCTTCTGGCATCGGATCAAGGCCCATGCGCGCACCGCGGGAATCACGCGGCCGCTGTCGCCGCATACGTTGCGGCATGCGTTTGCCACGCATCTATTGAATCATGGAGCCAATCTGCGTGTCGTACAGCTGCTGCTCGGTCACAGTGATCTGTCGACCACGCAGATTTACACCCACGTTGCGCAGGCGCGACTCGAAGCCCTGCACGCCGACCATCATCCTCGAGGCTGAATCATGATCGCGTTAACCCATCGTCTAGCCGGCTCCCTGTTCGCCCTGGCCGTTCCCCTGGCGTCGCTGCTGCTGCCTGCCGCTGCCTGGGCCGGTGCCGCCGAGCGACTGGCCGAGCGGCTGGAAGTCAACGGCCAGCCCATGCCGGTCGCCAGCGTGCACGAGACCCCGGTGCCGGGCTTCTACCTGGTACGCCTGGAGACCGGCGAGGCCTTCTACAGCGATGCCGAAGGCAAGTACTTCCTGGTCGGCGACCTTTACGAGAACGGCCAGGGTGGGCTGACCAATCTCACCGAGCAGTCGCGCAACGTCGAGCGGGCCGAGCAGCTTGCCAACGTGCCGGAGAGCGAGCGCGTCGTATTCCGTGGCACGGCAGAGAAGCGGGCCGAGATCTTCGTCTTCACCGATACCACCTGCCCCTACTGCCGTCAGTTCCATGAAGAGGTGCCGACCCTCAACGAGATGGGCATCGAGGTGCACTACCTGGCCTTTCCCCGTGCCGGCATGAACTCCCAGGGCGCGCGGATTCTCGAGCAGATCTGGTGCGACGGCAATCCGACCGAGGCGATGAACGCGGGCAAGCGACAGGAAACGCTGTCGGGCGGCACCGACTGCGACAATCCGGTCGAGGCACAGTATCATCTGGGCATGACCGTGGGCGTGCAGGGAACACCGGCCATCGTGCTGCCCGATGGGCGGCTGGTACCGGGCTACGTGCCCGCCGAGCGCCTGGCCGACATGCTCGGCCTGGCGGAATGAGGGCAGACCGAGAGCTGCCGAGTGCATGAACGCTGGACATTGACACCATCATGGGGAGCAGGACATTGAAACCGGTGAGAGTGGGAATCTGTGGTTTGGGTACCGTCGGTGGCGGCACCTTCAACGTGCTGACGCGCAACGCCGACGAGATTGCGCGGCGTGCCGGCCGCCCGATCGTGATCGAGCAGGTGGCGCTGCGCAGCACCAACCCTGAGTGCGACCTCACCGGGATCAAGACCACCAACGACGTCTTCGAGGTGGCCCGCAACCCGGACATCGACGTGCTGGTCGAGGTGTTGGGGGGCTATGACGTGCCCCGCGAGCTGGTGCTCACCGCCATCGCCAACGGCAAGCACGTGGTCACCGCCAACAAGGCGCTGATCGCCGTGCACGGCAACGAGATCTTCCAGGCTGCCCACGAGCAGGGCGTGATCGTCGCCTTCGAGGCTGCGGTGGCTGGCGGCATCCCGGTGATCAAGTCGCTGCGCGAAGGCCTCGGTGCCAACCGCATCGAGTGGGTGGCGGGCATCATCAACGGCACCGGCAACTACATCCTGACGCACATGCGCAGCGAAGGGCGCGCCTTCGAGGACGTGCTCGCCGAGGCCCAGGCGCTGGGTTACGCCGAGGCCGACCCCACCTTCGACGTCGAAGGCATCGACGCTGCCCACAAGCTGACCATCCTCGCATCGATCGCCTATGGCGTGCCGCTGCAGTTCGAGAAGGCCTACACCGAGGGAATCTCGCGGGTGACGTTCGATGACGTGGAACAGGCCGACAACCTGGGCTACGTGATCAAGCACCTGGGCATCTCCAAGCGCACCGAGCATGGGCTCGAGCTGCGCGTGCATCCGACCCTGATCCCCAAGGAGCGCCTGCTGGCCAATGTGCACGGGGTCAAGAACGCCATTGCGATCATGGGCGATGCCGTGGGACCGACCCTCTACTACGGTGCCGGCGCCGGCTCCGAACCCACGGCCTCGGCGGTGGTGGCCGACCTGCTCGACGTGGCCCGCGACATCGCCACCGATCATCACTATCGCGTGCCCTACCTGGCCTTCAGCGGCATCGGCGACGACGACGGCGGCATGCCGATCCTGCCCATGGAGGACATCGTCACCGCCTACTATCTGCGTCTGCTGGCGGTGGACCGCCCCGGTGTGCTGGCGCGGGTGGCGACCATTCTCTCCGAGCAGGGCATCTCCATCGAGGCGCTGGTGCAGAAGGAAGCCACCGAAGGCGAACTGGTGCCGATCATCCTGCTGACCCACAGGTGCCGCGAGAAGCACATGAACGAGGCGATCCGCCAGATCGAGTCGATGGCCGACATCGCCGGGCCGGTCACGCGGATCCGCGTCGAGTCGCTGGACGAGCAGGAGTAAGGGCATGCGCTACATCAGTACCCGTGGGCAGGCGCCTGCGCTCTCTTTCGAAGAGGTCGTGCTGACCGGCATGGCCAGCGACGGCGGCCTCTACGTGCCGGAAACCATTCCGCAGCTCTCCCGTGAGGAGCTCGCCGGCATGGCCGGACTCTCCTATGCCGAGGTCGCCTTCCGCGTGATGCGGCCGTTCGTCAACGGCGAGATCGACGACGAGACCTTCCGCGGCATCGTGCGCGACGCCTACGCCACCTTCAGTCACGACGCCGTGGTGCCGCTCAACCAGCTCGACGCCAACCACTTCCTGCTGGAGCTGTTCCACGGCCCGACGCTGGCCTTCAAGGATGTTGCCCTGCAGCTGCTGGGCCGTATCCTCGATCACTTCCTGGCCAAGCGCGGCGAGCGCGCGGTGATCATGGGCGCTACCTCCGGCGACACCGGTTCGGCGGCCATCGAAGGCTGTCGCCACTGCGACAACCTCGACATCTTCATCCTGCACCCGCACAACCGGGTCTCCGAGGTGCAGCGTCGTCAGATGACCTCAGTGCTGGCCGACAACGTCTTCAACATCGCCATCGAAGGCAACTTCGACGACGCCCAGGCGATGGTCAAGGCCAGCTTCGCCGACCAGGGCTTCCTCGGCGGCACCCGCCTGGTGGCGGTGAACTCGATCAACTGGGCGCGCATCATGGCCCAGATCGTCTACTACGTGGCCGCCGGCGTAGCGCTGGGTGCGCCGCACCGGCAGGTCAGTTTCTGCGTGCCTTCGGCCAACTTCGGCAACGTCTTCGCCGGCTACATGGCCTACCGCATGGGGCTGCCGGTCAAGCAGTTCATCATCGCCACCAACGCCAACGACATTCTGCACCGCACCATCGCCGACAACGACTTCTCCAAGCAGGAGCTCAAGGCGACCCTGGCGCCTTCCATGGACATCGTGGTGTCGTCCAACTTCGAGCGCCTGCTGTTCGAGGCCTACGAGCGTGACGGCGCTGCCGTGGCTGCGCTGCTCGGGCGCTTCCAGTCCGAGCCGACGGCGCTGGCCGAGGCGCCGCTGGAGCGGCTGCGGGCGCTGTTCGCCAGCCATAGCGTCGACGATGCCACCATCCTCGAGGTGATCCGCGAGGCGCACCACCGTACCAAGGAGGTGCTCGACCCGCACACGGCTACCGGTTATCGCGCCGCCGAGCGCGCCCGGGCCGATGCCGAAACGCCGATGATCACCCTGGCCACGGCCCACCCGGCCAAGTTCGCCGAGGCGGTGGTCAAGGCGGGCTTCCCCGGTGTGCCGCTACCGCCGCACATGGACGACCTGCTGGAGCGCGAGGAGCGTTACACCGTGCTGCCGGCGGAGCTGGCTAAGGTGCAGGCGTTCGTGGCCGAGAATCGGCGGTAAACACCTTCGTTGACCGTCGCTGGCCGGCTCGGAGCCGTGCCGGCGACAGGTCTTCGAGGAGGCGCTGTGAACCCATCCCTGGGCGCTATATTTGCCATCCATGGCAAATAACCTCCTCTACGACCTGTCTCCGGCGCTCCTCGCATCGAGGCTAGCCCGAGCGGTGGTCAGTGTCGGCGAAGATAGTCCCTGCGCCCCTCGCATCGGGACCAGCCCGAGAGGCCGCGCAGAGATGCCCATGAGCCGGCCGCAAAACCCGTCATGCAACAGGAGCCACGCTTGGACGCGAACGCGCCGCCCGATCTGCACGCCCGACTCAAACCGCGGCTGCTGCTGCGCCCACGCAACGAGGCACTCTACACTCGCGCGCTCGCCGAAGGCCTGACCGAGCTGCAGGCCCGGGTGCTGGCCGGTCGCCTGACCGACTACGAGGGCGAACTGGCACCGCTGACCCGGCCCAGCCTGCGCTATCTCGAACATCCGGAGCGCCTGGCCGACGGTCGCCGCGCCGCAGAGCGCATCGCCACCGCCGTGGCCGAGGGCGAGCACATCGGCATCCTCACCGACTACGACGTCGACGGCATCACCTCCCACGTGGTCATCCGGCGCACCCTGGTGGAGCTCTTCGGTGTGCCGGAGTCGCGTCTGCACAGCCTGATCGGCCATCGTATCCACGACGGCTACGGCATCAGCCTGCCGCTGGTGGAGCGCACGCTCAGGCTCTCGCCGCGGCCTACGCTGGTGATCACCGCCGACTGCGGCAGCTCCGACGAGCCGCGCATCGCCCGGCTCAAGGCGGAAGGCATCGACGTGGTGGTGAGCGACCACCACGCCCTGCCGGTGGAAGGGCCGCCGCCCTCCGCTCATGCCGTGGTCAACCCGACCCGTGACGACTGCCAGTACCCCGACCGCACCATTGCCGGCTGCATGGTGGCCTGGCTGGTGATGTCGCTGACGCGCAGCGTGCTGGTGGAGTGGGGCGTGATTCCCGATGCCACGCCCAAGCTCTCCGCCTGGCTCTCCTACGTGGCGCTGGGCACCGTGGCCGACTGCGTATCGCTGGGGGCGAGCCCGGCCAATCGCGCCGTGGTCAGCCATGGTCTGACGTTGATCAACCGCATGGAGGCCGCCTGCTGGCGTGCCATGGCGACCCGCCTGGGCGAAGACAGCGTGCCGTTCTCCGCCGAGACCCTGGCCTTCCAGATGGGGCCGCGCATCAACGCCCGCTCGCGCCTCGACGACCCCTACGCGGCGCTGCACTTCATGCTCGCAGGGGACGACGCCACGGCGATACGCCACCTGCAGACGCTGGACGACGACAACCAGTCGCGCAAGGCGATCGAGGCGGAAATGGTCGAAGAGGCCCGCGGCCTGGCTCTGCCACAGCTCGAGGCCGACCGGCCGGCGCTGATCGTCTACCTCGAAAGCGGCCATCCGGGCGTGCAGGGTATCGTCGCTTCGCGTCTGGTGCAGGCCTTCGGCCGGCCAGCGCTGGTGCTGACGCCGGCGGCGGCGCCCGGCATGCTCACCGGCTCGGGGCGCTCCATCGAGGCGCTGCACCTGCGCAATGCGCTGCAGCGCGCCCATGAACTGGCCCCCGAAGCGCTGCCGCGCTTCGGTGGGCATCGCGGCGCGGCCGGGGTCGGTGTACCGGTGGAGCAGCTGGAAATGTTCCGGTCGGCCCTGCTGCAAGCCGTGAGCGAGCAGTTGGGAGAAGCCGAGCTGTTCCCCCACGTGCTGACCGACGGAGCGCTCAACCCCGAGCAGCTGCAGCTGGCCACCCTGCTCGAGCTGGAGGCGCTGGGGCCCTATGGGCGCGAGTTCGACGCGCCGCTGTTCGAGGGAGAGTTCCTGATCGAGTCGATACGTGCCGTGGGCGCCGAGGGCAACCACCTGTCGATGCACCTGTCATCGGGCGCGACGAGCCTCAAGGCGATCTGGTTTCGCGCCCTCACGCCGGGAGAACTGCCCGCCTTCGGTCTGGGCGACCGGCTGCGCTGCGCCTACCGGCTCAATCGCAACCGCTGGCGGGGCCAGGAGTCGCTGCAGCTCATGATCGAGTATGCCGAGCCGTTGCACGGCTGAAGCGAACTTCGTGGCCAGCTGAGTGAGGTCAATGATTTTGCGGGCGCTTGCCGCTAGAATCCGGGCCGTTCGGGGCTAGGCCCGCCATCCCAAGGAATCGTGAATGGATCCACAAGATCTTCCCACCGATCCCCATCGCCCCTACGAGGACGTGATGGCGATGCTGGTGGGCACGCTGTTCGTCGCCCTCGGCGTCAGCTTCTATACCCAGGCGCTGCTGCTCACCGGCAGTACCGCCGGCATGGCCTTCCTGCTGCAGTACGCTACCGGCTGGCGCTTCGGGGTGTGGTTCTTCCTCATCAATCTGCCGTTCTACTACCTGGCGGTGAAGCGCATGGGCTGGTCGTTCACCCTGCGCACCTTCGTCGCCATCGCCTTGGTATCGCTGTTCTCCGAGCTGACCGGCAAGTGGGTCGTTTTCGACAGTCTCAATCCGCTCTACGCCTCGCTGATGGGCGGCAGCCTGATCGGCATCGGCATGCTGGTGCTGTTCCGCCACCGCACCAGCCTCGGTGGCATCAACATCCTGGCACTCTATCTGCAGGCTCGCTACGGCCTGCGCGCCGGCTACGTGCAGCTCGGCATCGACGGGGTGATCATGCTCGCTGCCTTCCTGGTGCTGCCAGCGGAGCGGGTGGGGCTCTCGGTGCTTGGCGCGGTGGCGCTGAACCTGATCATTGCCCTCAATCACAAGCCCGGCCGCTATATGGGCGTGAGCTGAAAAGTGGCTGTGCTCGACCATACGGCGTTAAAAATCGGCTTAAAGTGCTCATTTACAAACACGTAAACTCCGCCTTTGCGCCGATTTTTGCCTTGTCTGGCCTTCGCTCGCCGACTTTTCGGATGGCATGGCTCTTGTCAGTAGTTGGGCCAGACACCGGGCGTCGCCAGCTCGATCAGGTGGCCGTCGGGGTCGCGGAAGTAGAGACTCTCGCCGCCGCGGGGCCAGTGGGTGCGCCCTTCGATGGCCACGCCGTGGTCGTCGAGCTGGCGCTCCCAGGCGGCCAGCTCGTCGGCGGCGATGGCGAAGGCGAGATGCACCCGCCCTCTGCCGTCATGGGGCGGGATGGTGCCCATCTCGTTGGGCAGTACCACGGTTTGCAGCGTCTCGCCCTGCAGGAACAGCAGCAACACCGAACCGGCACCTGCATCGTAGGCGGTGAATCGATGATCGGCGTTGAACGGCTCGAGGCCCATCACGCCTTCGAAGAAGACCCGCGCCCGGTCCATGTCGTCGACGTAGAGTGCGGTCTCCAGTACGCCGTTGAGCTTGGGCATGGCCATCACTCCCTCTGGCATATGCTTTCAGCGTAGCAGGTGCTCTCGACGGTCCGGCTCAGCGGCGCCACCAGAACCACCAGACGATGGCGACGATCAGCGCCAGGCCGGCGAGATTGACGATCCAGCTCATGGCAGGGCCTCCTGCGTTTCCGCCGCTGCCGCCTGGCGCCCGGCGGCAACATCGCCACGGGTCTTGAGCAGGCGCAGGCGGTTGGCGTTGCTCACCACCGTGATCGAAGAGAGCGACATGGCCGCCCCGGCGATCATCGGTGACAGCAGCATGCCGGTGAAGGGGTAGAGCACCCCGGCGGCGATGGGGATGCACAGCACGTTGTAGCCGAACGCACCCACCAGGTTCTGCTTGATGTTGCGCAGGGTCATGCGACTGATCTCGATGGCGTCGGCGATGCCGTGCAGCGAGCTTCGCATCAGCGTGATGCCCGCGCTCTCGATGGCCACGTCGGTACCCTGGCCGATGGCGAAGCCGACGTTGGCCCGAGCCAGCGCCGGGGCGTCGTTGATGCCGTCGCCGACCATGCCGACGATCTCGCCGGCCTGCTGCAGACGCTCGATCTCGGCGTGCTTGTCCTCAGGCAACAGCCCGGCGCGGAAGTCGTCGATGCCCACCTCGCGGGCGATGGCCGCCGCGGTGTGCTCGTTGTCGCCGGTCAGCATTACCACCCTGAGGCCGTCGGCCTGTAGCCGCTTGACCGCCGCCACGGTGTCGGCGCGCAGCGGGTCGCTGATGCCGAACAGTGCGGCCAGTCTGCCACCCACGGCGAGATGGACCACGGTGCGAGACTTCTGCTCGAGATCGCGGGCCAGCGCATCACCGGCGGTGAGCGCGACGCCGGCTTCCCGCAGCAGTCGGGCGTTGCCCAGCAAGAGCGTTTCTCCGTTGGCTCCGGTGGCCTTGACCCCGCCGCCGGTGACGCTGTCGAAGTCGCGGATGTCCGCGGGCTCGGCGCCGGCCTGTTCGGCGTGCTGCAACAGGGCGGCCGCCAGCGGATGCTCCGAGCCACGCTCCAGCGCCGCCACCAGCCCCAACAGCGTCGCCTCGTCGCCTTCGAGAAAATGGCTCTCAGTAACCCGCGGCTTGCCCTCGGTCAGGGTGCCGGTCTTGTCCACCACCAGCGTGGTGAGGCGGCTGGCGGTCTGCAGTGCCTGGCCGTTTCTCACCAGCACGCCGTGCTCGGCGGCCTTGCCCACGCCGATCATGGTCGAGATAGGCGTGGCCAGGCCCAGGGCACAGGGACAGGCGATGATCAGCACCGTGGTGGCGGTGACCAGCATGTGGATCAGACGTGGTTCGGCGCCGAAGTTGAACCAGGCCAGCGCGGTGAGTACGGCAATGACCATCACCGTGGGCACGAAGATGCTCGATATCTTGTCGGCCAGCTCGCCGATGGGCGGGCGGGAGTTCTGGGCCAGCGCCACCTGCTCGGTGATCTGGCCCAGGCGTGTGTCGGCTCCCACGCGGGTGGCGCGGTAGACCAGGCCGCCGCGGCCGTTCACCGTACCGGCGTTGACTTCATCGCCTTCGCCCTTGGCCACCGGCAGCGGCTCGCCGGTGAGCATCGACTCGTCGATATGGCTGGCGCCGCTGGTCACCACGCCATCCACCGGCAGGCGCTCGCCGGGGCGCACGCGAATGTGGTCGCCCTCGCGCACCTCCTCGATGGGTAGCTCACGCTCGTCGTTGCCGCGAATCACCCGCGCCGTACGGCTCTGCAGATCGAGCAGGCGCTTGAGCGCCTCGCTGGTGCGCCCGCGGGCGCGCAGCTCCAGGGCGTTGCCCAGCAGCACCAGGCCGATGATCATCGCCGAGGCTTCGAAGTAGATGCCGTGGGCCACCGCCGGCAGCCAAGGGGCGAAGGCCACCACCGCCATGGAGTAGAGCCAGGCGGTGCCGGTACCCATGGCGATCAGGGTGTCCATGTTGGCCTGATGGTGCTTGAAGTTCTTCCAGGCGTTGACGAAGAAGTGGCGGCCCGGGCCCACCAGCACGGCCAGGGTCAGCAGGCCGATCGCCAGCCAGTAGAGCCGCCCCATGCCCATCGGGTGAGGATGGTAGACGAACATGCTGGCCATCAGCGGCACCGCCAGTGCCAGCGACCAGAAACTTCCGCGCAGGCGGCGCCGATAGGTCTCGGCGTCCTTGGCGGTGCGGGCCTCCTCGGCCTGGCGCAGGTCGAGAATGGGCTCGGCGTCGTAGCCCGCGGTCTGCACCGCCTTCACCAGTGTCTCGGTGTCGGCACGGCCATGCACCTGAGCCACACGGGTGCCGAAGTTCACCGCCGCCGTGGCCACGCCCGGGGTGCGCTCCAGCGCCTGCTGCACGCTCTTCACGCAGCTGGCGCAGGTCATGCCCGAGATCGCCAGGCGCAGGGTCGTGCCGCCTTCGCGGCGGGGGGCGTTGACGCTATCGGCCGGCGGCGTGGCAGGCTCGGCTACCGGCCGTTCGTTGGCAGCCGCGCCAGCATCGCTGGCAGACCCGGCCTGAGCCAGCGCGTCGTCGAGGCGCTCGGCGTTCAGGGTGGAGTTCACCACCAGACGCTTCTCGGCGGGAAAGCCGGTGACCTCGGCCTCGGGATCGAGGCTCTGAATCGCCTCGCGCATGCGCTTCACGCAGCCCTGGCAGTTCATGCCCGGTACGCTGCGCTCGTGATGGAACTGGCTCATGTCGATCGTTCCTCGCCGGCTCGGGAGCAATGGGAAGGCGCCGCCTCGGGAAAGCTTTCGATCAGGCGGCACAGGCTGTGGCCGTCGGGCGTGCCATCAGGCATCTCGGCCCAGGCATCGAGGGCCTGTTCCATGCGCGATGCCAGCGCTTCCAGCTCGCGGATACGGGCGCGGATCTGCGGCAACCGGCTGGCCAGCAGGTCACGCACCATGGGGCAGGGTGAGTCGCCCTGATCGGCATGGGTCAGGATCTCGCCGATCTCGGCTACGCTGAAGCCCAGCGTGCGGGCCCGCTGAATGAAGCGCAGCCGCTCGAGATCGGCCTGGTCGAACAGCTGATAGCCGTTGTCGGGATCGCGTTGCGGATGCAGCAAGCCTTCCCGTGTGTAGTGACGCACCGTCTCGGCGGTCACCTCGGCCCGCCGGGCCAGTTCGCTGACTTTCATGATGGATCTCCTGGGAGATAGGGATCATGCAAGCAGTGTAAAACCTTTGGGTAACCCATAGGTCAAGCAGGCGTTTCGGCACAGTCAGGGCGGGCTGCGTTGCGCAAGGGCGGGTAAAGTTCAACTCCCTAGCCGAAATTAGCCCAAAACTGGACTAAAGTATGAGGAATTATCGCATTAAAACGAACGTTTGCCCTTGATCCGCACGGATGTTTGGCGAAAACTGGCTTCGTAGGGCACCGCTCCGCTGTGGACGGAACAACAATCAGCGCCAGCTCGTATCTGGAAGAGGACGTCGAGACATGCAGAACAAGTTCAACAGGATCACCTGGGCCGTGGCCATCGCCGCTGCCGCCTTCGCCAGCCAGGCCAATGCCGGCGGTTACCAGATCAACGAGCAGAGCGTCAGCGGCCAGGGCTATGGCCACGCCGGACGGAGCTCCAACGTCAACGATGCCACCATCGTCTTCGGCAACCCCGCGGGCATGTCGTTCCTCGACCGTGCCCAGCTCACCGCCGGCGGCACCTACCTGAACGTCAACAGCCGAATCCGCAACGCCGAGGCGACTCGAGCCAATGCGCTCACTGGCGGTATGCCCCAGCCAGTGGACGGGTCCTCTGAAGGCGATATGGTGCCGGGCACCCTGATTCCCTTCGCCTTCTACGCCCATCCGGTCAATGAGCAGCTGGCCTTCGGCTTCGGGGTCTATGCGCCGTTCGGCTCCAAGACCGATTACGAGGACAACTTTGTAGGGCGCAACCTGGGCAACTACACCGAGCTGCGCGTGATCAGCGCCCAGCCCACCGTCTCCTACCGCTTCAACGACCAGTGGTCGGTGGGCGCCGGTATCACCTATAACCGTGTGGACGGGGAGCTTCGCCGCCAGGTGCCGCAGCCCGGTATGGGGATGGCCGATCCCGACCAGGACCTGGACTCACGGGTAGAAGGTGACGACGATGGCTGGGGATACAATCTGGGCGTCATCTTCCAGCCGGCGCCGGAAACGACCTTCGGTCTGACTTACCGTTCGAAAGTCGACTACACCCTGACGGGTAACTACCGGGCAACCAACCCGGATGGCTCTGTTGCCGTCAACCCTCTGACAGGCGCAGCGCTGGAGGACAACGCACGCCTGAACCTGGTCACGCCGGAAACCATCAATTTCTCCGTGACCCAGCAGATGAGCGACCGCCTGAAGCTGATGGCTGGCGCCTCCTGGGTTCGCTGGAGCCGCTTCGACGAAATTCACGTAACCAACGAGGCGGGCGATACGATCACCCGGGAAAATCAGGATTACTCGAATGCCTGGGCCTATGCCGTGGGCGGTGAGTATCAGCTCAATCCGCAGCTGGCGCTGCGCGCCGGTGTGACGCTCGATTTCACGCCCACCAGCGATCAGTACCGCAGCGCGCGAATTCCCTCGGACGATCGCCGCATCTTCTCCATCGGCGCCGGCTGGACGCCCATGGACAATCTGACGCTGGACGTCGCCTACTCCTACCTGACCGAGCGCAGTACTCACGTGGATCAGACGCGCACGGATCATGCCGGCACGGTGGCAGAAACTCAACTGAACTACACCGCCGACTACAAGAACGAGGCCCACGGCTTCGGCGCACAGCTGACCTATCGCTTCTAAGTCAGTCAAACGCTTGATGTAGGCCAGGCGTTCGTTCAAGGCCCGGCAGCTGATGAGCTGCCGGGCCTCGTTCGTGGGGGAGAGATTCTGAGGGCTGGCCTTGCATTGGCCCGCCGGCCGGCAAGGATGCGCCCCTGCGCCGAGTTCGCTACAATAAGCGCCTTTTCCGCGCCGTCCGCCCAGGGTTCGTATCCTTCGGCGGCGTCGTTATTCCCTAGCGAATCAGGCGAGCGAGCCCCATGCTGGAAACCAACCCCATTCACAACCTCATCAAGGACCTGGCCGAACGGACAGACGTCCTGAGGGGGTATCTTTGACTATGCCGAACGCAAGGATCGGCTAGAGGAAGTCTCCCGCGAGCTGGAAGACCCGAACGTCTGGAACGACCCCGAGTACGCGCAGAAGCTGGGCAAGGAGCGCGCCGCGCTGGAGCTGGTGGTCGAGACCATCGACGAGCTCGACCGGGGCCTGGCGGACAGCCGCGACCTGCTCGAGCTGGCCGAGATGGAGGAGGACGAGGACACCGTCGCCGAAGTCCGCAAGGAGCTCGACGGCCTGCAGGCGAGCCTCGAGAAGCTCGAGTTCCGGCGCATGTTCTCCGGCGAGATGGACGCCAACAACGCCTACCTGGACATCCAGGCCGGCTCCGGCGGCACCGAGGCCCAGGACTGGGCCAACATGCTGCTGCGCATGTACCTGCGCTGGTGCGAGCACCACGGCTTCAAGACCGAGATCACCGAGCTTTCCGCCGGTGAGGTGGCGGGCATCAAGTCGGCCACGATTCACGTGCAGGGCGACCACGCCTTCGGCTGGCTGCGTACCGAGACCGGCGTCCACCGCCTGGTGCGCAAGAGCCCGTTCGACTCCGGCGGCCGTCGCCACACGTCGTTCGCCTCGGTGTTCCTGTCGCCGGAGATCGACGACAGCTTCGAGGTCGAGATCAACCCGGCGGACCTGCGCGTCGACACCTACCGCTCCAGCGGCGCCGGCGGTCAGCACGTCAATACCACCGATTCCGCGGTGCGTATCACCCACGAGCCCACCGGCATCGTGGTGGCCTGTCAGAGCCAGCGCAGCCAGCACGCCAACCGCGACTTCGCCATGAAGCAGCTCAAGGCGAGGCTGTGGGAGCACGAGATGGAGAAGCGCAACGCCGCCAAGCAGGAAGCGGAAGACTCCAAGGCCGATATCGGCTGGGGCAGCCAGATCCGCTCCTACGTGCTCGACGACCAGCGCATCAAGGACCTGCGAACCGGCGTGCAGACCAGCAACTGCGACCGGGTGCTGGACGGCGATCTGGACGCCTTCATCGAAGCCAGCTTGAAGCAAGGCTTGTAACCGGCACTTGCGCTTGCCGATACGGCAGAGCCCCTCGATTCGAGGCGTGTAAAGGGCGCGCCTCTCCCGTCGAGGGGCGTCTTGTCTCGGTATCTTTCGAACGGATGAATCCAACAGGTAGCAACATGGCCAACCAGAGCTCCTCCCCGGAAAGCCCCCAGACCGACGAGAACCGTCTGATTGCCGAGCGTCGGGCCAAGCTGGCGGCACGCCGCGAGCGCGCCGCCGCCACCGGCGGCAGCGCCTTCCCCAACGACTTCCGCCGCGACAGCCTGGCGGCCGAGCTGATCGCCGAGCTGGGTGAGAAGGACAAGGCCGAGCTGGAGGCGCTCAGCCGCCCGGCGGCGGTGGCCGGGCGCATCATGCGCAAGCGCGGTCCGTTCCTGGTGATCCAGGATCCCAGCGCCACGATCCAGCTCTACGTCGACAAGCAGGGCCTGCCGGAAGCGACGCTCGAGGACATCAAGGGCTGGGACATCGGCGACATCGTTGCGGCCCGCGGCCCGGTGCACAAGTCGGGCAAGGGCGACCTCTACGTGATGATGGAAGAGGCCAGGCTGCTGACCAAGAGCCTGCGTCCGCTGCCGGACAAGTTCCACGGCCTGACCGACATGGAGGCGCGCTACCGCCAGCGCTACGTCGACCTGATCATGAACCCCGACTCGCGCAAGGTGTTCGAGACCCGCGCCGGGGTGATTAGCGCCATGCGCCGCTTCTTCGAGGAGCGCGGCTTCATGGAGGTGGAAACCCCCATGCTGCAGCCGATTCCCGGCGGTGCCACCGCGCGGCCCTTCATAACCCACCACAATGCGCTGGACATCGACATGTACCTGCGCATCGCACCGGAGCTCTACCTCAAGCGCCTGGTGGTGGGCGGCTTCGAGAAGGTCTTCGAGATCAACCGGAACTTCCGTAACGAAGGCCTCTCGACTCGCCACAACCCCGAGTTCACCATGGTCGAGTTCTACCAGGCCCATGCCAACCATCATGACCTGATGGATCTCACCGAGGAGATGCTGCGCACCATCGCGCTCAAGGTGCTGGGCACCACTACCGTGGTCAACACCGTGCGCAACGCCGAGGGCGAGGTGCTCGAGAGCTACGAGTACGACTTCGGCAAGCCGCTCAAGCGCATCAGCGTGTTCGACTCGATCCTCGAGTACAACCCGGACATCCACGCCGAGGCGCTGGCCGAAGAGGCCGCCGCGCGGCAGATCGCCGAGCGGCTGGACATCGACGTCAAGGACGGCTGGGGCCTGGGCAAGATCCAGATCGAGATCTTCGAGAAGACCGTCGAGCATCGCCTCAAGGACCCGACCTTCATCACCGATTATCCCACCGAGGTGAGCCCGCTGGCACGGCGCAACGACAGCAACCCGTTCGTCACCGAGCGCTTCGAGTTTTTCGTCGGCGGGCGCGAGATCGCCAACGGCTTCTCGGAGCTCAACGACGCCGAGGACCAGGCCGAGCGCTTCCGCGCCCAGGCCGCGGAGAAAGAGGCTGGCGACCTCGAGGCGATGTATTACGACGCCGACTACGTGCGCGCACTGGAGTACGGCATGCCGCCCACTGCCGGTGAGGGCATCGGCATCGACCGCCTGGTCATGCTCTTCACCGACAGCGCCTCGATTCGGGATGTGTTGCTGTTCCCGGCCATGCGCCCTGAGGTGGAGTGAAGGAGCTGCGCAGCGCTGCTGGGCGGAAGTATTGGTAAGCGGCGGCGCTAGCGCCCATAATGATCACCGTTTCGACGTCGAGGAGACCGCGATGAAACTGCTCAACCGCTCCGCCCTGAGCGTCAGGCCGACCCGGCACTTCGTGGACTGGATCAATGCGCTGGAACCCACCATGGGGGAGGACGACCTCACCCTGGAGGACGTCGAACGTGAAAGTACGGTCTATCTGATTCCCGAGATGGACACCCCGGAGGCCCTGGCGGCCTTCGTGCGCGAGCGCTACCTCGAGATCCTCGAGACCGAGCTGCGCGCCTGGGAAGAGGACGAGCGGCAGTGGCCCGAGGCCCTCGACTGGGCTCTGTTCCAGCGCTTCCTGCAGGTCGAGCATAGCTATCTCGCCATCGACCTGGACGACGAAACGGCGCTGGAAATCTCCGAGGTCGACGATTCACTATTGCTGGAAACCGACCAGGACTAACCGCATTTTCCAAAGCATCACGCGAAAACCGGCTGCGGCCGGTTTTCTCGTTACGAACTCCGCAGCGATGGAAACCAAATGAGCCGACTCTTTTCGACCCGGCCCGGCGACGACGGCTTGCCGGGTCCCGAGCGACGCCTGGCGGTGCTGGCGCTGATTCTGGGCACGCTGATGGCGGTGGTCGATGTCACCATGGTCAACATCGCGCTGCCGTCGATAGCGCGCGATCTGCAGATTTCCGATGCCCGCGCGGTGTGGGTCACCAACCTCTACCAGATCGTCTGCGCCGCCTTCCTGCTGGTGTGCGCCTCCTTCAGCGAGATGATCAGCCGCCGTCGCCTCTACGTGGCCGGGCTGCTGCTGTTCGTGTTCGCCTCGCTGGGGGCGGCGCTCTCGCGCAGCCTGGAGTGGCTGCTGCTGTTTCGCGCGCTGCAGGGGCTGGGGGCGGCCGCCACGCTCTCCATCGGTCCGTCGCTCTATCGTTCGATCTTTCCCACCCGGCTGCTGGGCAGTGCGCTGGGGCTCTCGGCGCTGGTGGTGGCAGGTGGCTATGCCGCCGGCCCGGCCCTCGGCGGGCTGATCCTGTCGGTGGCCAATTGGCCCTGGCTGTTCGCTCTGCATCTGCCCCTGGGGCTCATTTCGCTGTGGCTGGCCTGGCGCGCGCTGCCTCGCGAGAAGGGACGCCGCGGCGGCTTCGACGGTCGCGGGGCGCTGGGCTCGGTGATCATGCTGGGCAGCTTCTTTCTGGCCATGGACACCCTGGGCCATGGGGCGCCGCTGTGGCAGGCGCTGGCCTGGCTGGCCGTGAGCGTCGTAGTGGGCTACCTCTTCCTGCGCCGCCAGCGCCGCGCCAGCCATCCGCTGCTGCCACCGCAGTTGTTCCGCGTGGCGCGCTTCCGTCTGGCGGTTTCCGCCTCGGGTCTGGCCTTCGTCGGCCAGGGGCTGGCCTTCGTCGCGCTGTCGTTCCTCTATCAGCAGGAGATGGGCTTCTCGCCGCTGCACACCGCCTGGCTGTTCACCCCCTGGCCGCTGGCCATCATGCTGGTGGGCCCGCTGGCCGGCCGCCTTGCCGACCGCGTCAATCCCAGCCTCATGGCCAGCACCGGGCTGGTGCTGCTGATGCTGGGGCTGGCCTCGCTGGCGCTGCTGCCCAAAGATGCGGGGCTCATCGACAGCCTGTGGCGCACGGCGCTCTGCGGCATCGGCTTCGGCTTGTTCCAGCCGCCCAACAACCGCGAGATGATGACTAGTGCGCCGCGGGAGCTCAGCACCAGTGCCTCGGGGGTACTCAGCACCACGCGCACCGTGGGACAGTCCCTCGGTGTGGCCCTGGTCGGCGCCTTCATGGCCGCCAGTGCGCCGGTTCAGGTCACGCTCTGGGTCGGCTGTCTGGCCTGTCTGCTGGCACTCGGCGCCAGCCTGGCGCGGATGTCGCTCGCCGGTCAGGCACTGTCACAGGTGAAGTCGCCGGACAAGGGAGTACAATGACCCCATGTTTCATCATCGAGGAGCCACCATGAGCATTCAGGCCGTCATCGAAGAGAAGCTGCAGGCCCTCGAGCCCACCCACCTGGCGGTGGAGAACGAGAGTCATCGACATGCCGTTCCGGCCAACTCCGAGACCCACTTCAAGGTCACGGTGGTGTCCGAGCACTTTCAGGGCCTGATGCCGGTGAAGCGCCACCAGCGCCTCTATGCGCTGCTGGCCGATGAGCTGGCGGGGCCGGTACACGCCCTAGCGCTGCATCTCTACACGCCTCAGGAGTGGGCGGCGCGCGGCGGTGCGCGTCCCGACTCCCCCGACTGTCGCGGCGCCGGCGCGTGACCACCGAACCGCAGCGCCTTCAGTATCTGGAGGCGATGGGGCTGACCGCCTGGGTAGCGCGCTACCGGCTGCCCAATGCCCAGCCGACCGAAGCCTGTGAGTGGACGCTGCCCGAGCGGGCGGCGCCCGCACCGCCCGCTGAGCGGCTGCATGCGCTGCTGGACGAAGCCGAGGCCACCCCCCGTCAGGCGCCACCCACATCGACGGCGGGCGAGAGTGCACGCCCCAGGCCGCCCCGTCGCGCCCGGCAGCTGCTGGGCATCGAGCCCGAAGGCGAGGCGCCTGAGACAGACTCTGCCCCGGTCAGTGCGAAAACGGCGAATGCCGATGCGGCCAGCCCGGAGACGAGTCCCGAGACGACGCCCACGATGCCACGGCAGGCGCAGGAGCCCCTGCGCTTCACCCTGCAACTGGCCTGCCTGGCCGGGCGCTGGCTGGTGTTCGTGCCGCAGCCGTCGGCGCCGGACGCCGCCCAAGGCGAGCTGCTCAGCAATGCACTGAAGGCAGCCGGGATCGACGTTCCCGTGCCGCTGGTCTTCGAGACCTTTCGCTGGCCACCCATGGAGAACCTGCCGGTCGAGGCCCCCCTGGAAGAGGCGCGGGAAGGGCTTGCCGCCTTCGTCGAGGGCACGCAGAGACGCGGATGGTCGCCCGAGCGGGTGCTGATCTTCGGCCGTGACGACACGCTCGATCGACTCCTCGACCTGAGTCACGGCGAGGGGCGAATCGAATCGCTGGGCCTGCCCGGCTGGCAGGGGCCCGGTCTGGATGAGCTGGTGCAGAGCGCCGAGGCCAAGCGTTCGCTGTGGCCCACGCTGCTGGCGTGGCGGCGGGCCTGGTCGGCGAAGGACGCCGAGGCCGATGACTGATGGCGGGGTGCGCCGCCTCTCGCTCGGCGATCTGGAGCGGCTGGTGGCGCTGGAACGGCAGCAGCCTCGCCACTGGTCGGCCGGTCAACTGCAGGCCGCGCTCGAGGATCGCGACTGCTGCGTGTTCGGCATCGAAGTCGAGGATGCGCTCGTCGCTCACGCCGTGGTGGCAAGGCTGCCGTTCGAGGCTGAGCTGCAGGCGATGCTGGTCGCACCCGCCATGCGTCGCCGCGGCCTGGCGGCGACGCTGCTCACGGCAGTGGTGACGCAGTGCCGCCGCTGGGGCAGCGAGAGACTGTTGCTCGAAGTGCGGGCGGGCAATGCAGCGGCCGTTGCGCTCTATCGGCGTGCCGGCTTCAACGAAGATGGCCGGCGGCGCGGCTATTACCCGCCCCTGGAGGGCACGACCGGCGCGAACAGGGAAGATGCCATCCTGATGTCGCGCCGTTTGTAAGAAGTGAGGGCTTAGCCGCGCTCGGTTTCCACTTCGTCGAACTTGCCCAGCAGGGCGGTCAGGCGGCGCTCCCACTCTTCGCGCTCCTGCTTCAGCCGGCTGTTTTCCTCGCGCAGCTCCTCCGCCTCCATCTTCAGCAGCTCCAGGGCCTCGACGGCACTGGCCACTTTCTGTTCGAGCCGGTTGAAGAGTTCGGTGCTCATCGTGTTCTCCTGAAATAGGTCCTGCCGGGGCGGGCACCTGCCCGCACTGAATCCGTTGCGCAGCGTAACGCCGAGGGCCGAGGCTCGGCAAGCGTAGCCGAACGGCGACGCAGCCTTCAGGCGGCGGGCTTCGCCTGGCGCCGGTAGAGCCGGCCGGTGCTGTCGCCGGCGCGCACTTCGCGATGCAGCGACCAGCTCTCGGGTACCTCGATGTCGAGGCCCGTTTCGGTCTCCACATAGATCCACGCATCCGTCGTGAGCCAGCCCTGCTCCAGTCGCTCGATGCAGGGCGTCGCCAGGCCCTGGCGAAAGGGCGGGTCGAGAAAGACCAGCGAGAAGGGGCCGAGGCCGGTCGGGCCTGCGACGAGGAGCTCCAGGGCGTCGGCGCTACGTACCGTGCCTCGTTCGCCGGCGCCCAGGGTTTGCAGGTTGTCGCCGAGGGCCTGGGCAACCCGGGCATCACGCTCGACGAACAGCGCCTCGGTCGCGCCGCGGGAGAGCGCCTCCAGGCCCAGCGCGCCGGTACCGGCGAACAGGTCCAGTACCCGTGCCCCCGGGGTGGCGGCCGTCAGCCAGTTGAACAGCGTCTCCCGCACCCGGTCGGGCGTGGGACGCAGCCCGGGGCTGTCGAGCACCGGCAGCAATCGACGCCGAAACTCGCCGCCGATGATGCGCAGCCGCCCGCCGCCCTTGGACGAATGGGTGCCGGAGCGGGAGTGTGAGCGGGGGGGAGGACGGCGTCGGGTCATGGGGCGAATTGTACCCGTCGCCTTGTCCACAGTCATGATGCGCGGTGTTAGGATGTAGCGATCATTCACCCGTGAGGCTGAATTCCCCCATGTTCGGTTTTTTCAAGCGCAAGAAGCAGCAGGAAGAGCAGCAGGACGAGCTGAAAGGTCAACAGCCGACGCCGCCCGAAGAGCAGACCGAAGAAGAGCGTGCGCGCGACGGGCGACCCACCGAGGAATCCGCGACAGAGGTTACGACCGCTGAGCAGGCCGAACGCGAACCGGCTCCTGCCGAACCGGATGTGGTCGACGCCCCGCGCGCCGGGGAGCGTGCCATGGCCGGCCCCGCCGCGGACGAGGCGCATGAGCGTACCGAGGCGTTCGACGAGGTTGATCGGGAAGAGGAGAACGCAGTGCTGCGCGCCGAGGCGCTGGCTTCCGAACCCGAACCCGAAACCGAGCCTGCAGCGCAAGCGGCAGCGGAGTCCGAGCCTGAACCTGAACCTGAGCCCGCGCGCACGCCGCTGCAGGAGAAGCCAGTGGCCGAGAAGCAGGGCTGGTTCGCGCGCATCCGCTCCGGCCTGGGCAAGACCCGCGCCAACCTCACCGAGGGCATCGCCGGGCTATTCCTGGGCAAGAAGCAGATCGACGACGAGCTGATCGAGGATCTCGAGACTCAGCTGCTGATGGCCGACGTGGGCATCGAGGCCACCACCGAGATCATCGACCGCTTGACCGAGCGCGTCTCGCGCAAGGAGCTCAAGGATCCCCAGGCGCTCTACCGCGCGCTGCAGGACGAGCTGGCCACGATGCTCGACGCCGTGGCCAGGCCGCTGGCGCTGCCGGCCAAGGGCGAAGGCCCCTTCGTGATCCTGGTGGTGGGCGTGAACGGGGTGGGCAAGACCACCACCATCGGCAAGCTGGCCCAACGCTTCCAGCGCGAGGGGCGCAGCGTGATGCTGGCCGCCGGCGACACCTTCCGCGCCGCGGCGGTGGAGCAGCTCAGGGTGTGGGGCGAGCGCAACAAGGTGGCGGTGATCGCCCAGCACACCGGCGCCGACAGCGCCTCGGTGATCTACGACGCCGTGGCCGCGGCCAAGGCGCGCAAGGTCGACGTGCTGATCGCCGATACCGCCGGGCGCCTGCACAACAAGGGGCACCTGATGGAGGAGCTCAAGAAGGTGCATCGGGTGATGGGCAAGCTCGACGACAGCGCCCCCCACGAGGTGATGCTGGTGCTCGACGCCGGCACCGGCCAGAACGCGCTGTCTCAGGCCAGCACCTTCAACGAGGCGGTGCCGGTCACCGGCATCACCCTGACCAAGCTCGACGGCACCGCCAAGGGCGGCATCATCTTCGCCCTGGCCAAGCAGCTCGGTACGCCGATCCGCTTCATCGGCGTGGGCGAGGGCCTGGATGACCTGCGTCCTTTCGAGGCCCGCGACTTCGTCGACGCGCTCTTCGACCAGGGCGACGAGGGAGCCGCCGCCTCGTCATGATCCTCTTCGAGCATGTGGGAAAGCGCTACGGCGGGCGCTTCGACGCGCTGGCCAACATCGATTTTCGCGTAGAGCGTGGCGAGATGGTCTTTCTCACCGGCCATTCGGGGGCCGGCAAGAGTTCGCTGCTGCGTCTGATCATGCTGCTCGAGCGGCCCACCCGCGGCCGGGTGCTGGTTGCCGGTCACGACATCGGCCGCCTGCATCCCAGTCAGGTGCCGTTCTATCGCCGCCAGATCGGCGTGGTGTTCCAGGACCATCAGCTGCTCCACGACCGTTCCATCTTCCACAACGTGGCGCTGCCGCTGGAAATCCGTGGCTTCGAGCCGCACGAGGCGGCGCGTCGGGTACGGGCGGCGCTGGACAAGGTGGGCCTGCTGCATCGCGAGAAGGCATTGCCCATCGAGCTCTCCGGCGGCGAGCAGCAGCGCGTGGGCATTGCCCGAGCGGTGGTCTGCAAGCCCTCGCTGCTGCTGGCCGATGAGCCCACCGGCAACCTCGACCCACAGCTCTCGGCCGACATCATGGCGCTGTTCGAGGACTTCAACCGCATCGGCACCACGGTCATGATCGCCAGCCATGACCTGGCGTTGATCGCCCGCCTGCGTCATCGCGTGCTGCGCCTGCGCGAGGGGCGTCTGGTCGCCGACGAGGAGGCTGCATGAGCCGCCGTCAGCCGCGGGAAGGCGGCACCAGCCGTCGTCAGCCGCCGCCACCGCCCCGTGGTGCCCGTACCCAGCGCACCCGCTCCTCGAGCCGCTTCCGCGGCTGGCTGCGCCACCATCGCGCCATGTGTCTCGACAGCGCCCGGCGCCTGCTGCGCACGCCCATCGGCAGCCTGTTGACCATGCTCGCCATCGCCATCGCCCTGGTGCTGCCGGCGGCGCTGTGGCTGGCGCTGGACAGTGCACGCCTGCTCGATGCCGAGCTGGAGGAGAGCGCCACCCTGACCGTCTATCTCGAACACCAGGTCGACGAGGGGCAGGCCGGTCGCATCGACGAGGCGGTGGCGGCCCACGAGGGTGTGGCGCGGACCCGGTTGATCAGCGCCGCCGAGGGCATGGCGGAGTTCCAGCAGGCGCTGGGGTTGGCCGACGCCCTGGGCCGGCTGGAAGACAACCCGCTGCCGGCCAGTATCGTGGTGGTGCCGGTGGACCCGGCTCCCGAAGCGGTGCGTCGACTGGCCGGAGAGCTCGAGGCGCTCAGCGGCATCGACGAGGTACGCCTCGACCTGGCCTGGCTCGAGCGGCTGCGCCATCTGGCCGAGCTCGGCAGCCGCCTGGCGCTGGCGCTGGCGGTGCTGTTCGGCCTGGGCGTGCTGCTGGTGGTGGGCAATACCATTCGCCTGGCGGTGGAGAGCCGCCGCCAGGAGATCGAGGTGGTGATGCTGATCGGTGCCACCCACGCCTTCGTGCGACGGCCGTTCCTCTACAGCGGGGCCTGGTACGGTCTCGGCGGCGGCCTGCTCGCCTGGGGGCTGCTGGCGCTCGGCAATCAGTGGCTGGCGCTGCCGGTCAGCGCCCTGGCGGCCAGCTACGGCGCCACCTTCACGCTGCCGCAACTGGGGCCGGAGGGCTCGGCAACGCTGCTGTTGTGCAGTACACTACTGGGCTGGCTGGGCGCCTGGATCGCCGTGAGCCGTCACCTCGCGGAGGTGCGGCCGCGGTAAAGAGCGGAGGTTCGGCCGCGATAGAGCGGAGGTGCGGCCGCGGTAAAAGGCCGCAGGGTTCCAGGCTGCGCTCGCGACCGCGCCCAGCATCTGCCACGCTGACGGCAGGATAGGGAACATTATCGACTCTCGTTCGTCTAAACGGGCGATTGAACCGTATATTAGGTTTTCAAGGAGACAACCTGCAATGAGCACCAGTCTTCTGCCGGTGGGTCACCTCTCACCGGGGCATGACCTCAATGGGTACATCCAGGCGGTCAACGGCATCCCCATGCTCACCGCCGAGGAAGAGCGCGAACTCGCCTTCCGCCTTCACGACGAAGGCGATCTGGAGGCGGCGCGTCGTTTGGTGCTGTCGCATCTGCGCTTCGTGGTGCACATCGCCCGCAGCTACTCCGGCTACGGTCTGCCTCAGGCCGACCTTATCCAGGAGGGCAACGTGGGCCTGATGAAGGCCGTCAAGCGTTTCGACCCCAATCAGGGCGTGCGCCTGGTCTCCTTCGCCGTGCACTGGATCAAGGCCGAGATTCACGAGTTCGTGCTGCGCAACTGGCGTATCGTCAAGATCGCCACCACCAAGGCTCAGCGCAAGCTGTTCTTCAACCTGCGCAGTGCCAAGAAGCGCCTGGCCTGGCTCAACAACGACGAAGTCGACGCCATCGCCCGCGATCTCGACGTCAAGCCCGAGGTGGTGCGCGAGATGGAGGGTCGTCTGGCGGCCCATGATGCCGGCTTTGACGTCTCGCCCAGCGAGGACGAGGATTCCGCTTACCAGGCGCCGGTGCACTACCTCGACGATGACGGCTCCGACCCGGCCGTGCAGCTCGAAGACAGCGACTGGGAAGACGACGCCAACCGTCGCCTGAAGATGGCGCTGGAGGCGCTGGACGAGCGCTCGCGGGACATCCTGCAGCAGCGCTGGCTGGCCGACGACAAGGCGACCCTGCACGAGCTGGCCGATGTCTACGGTGTCTCCGCCGAGCGTATTCGCCAGCTCGAGAAGAACGCCATGAAGAAGATCCGCCAGCAGCTGGGCGACACCCTGGCCGCCTGACGCGGTGGCCTGCTTCCAGCGAGCTCTGCTGAGGACATGAACAGCGAAGCCCCGACCAGTGGTCGGGGCTTCGTCGTTGATGTGGCCTAGTCGTTGGTGTGGCCTAGGCGTTGTGTGGCCTAGTCGTTGGCGTGGCCTAGGCGCTCTGGGTAAGCGGCTCGCGCATCAGCTGCGCCGAGAGCAGCGCCCACTGATCGTCCCAGTGTTCGGTGGGCCGGCGCTGGAAGTCGCTGCGTACGTACTGCGAGATGCGCCCCTCGGCCACGGCGATCAGCAGGTTGGCGGTAGCCGACACCGGCAGCACGGTGCGCCGTCTTTCGCGCAGTTCCGCCTCGCGCAGCACCTGCTTGAGCTGGGTCTCCACGCGCTCGAACAGCTGGTGGATGCGCAGCCGCAGCCGGGCGGTCTCGCCGGTCAGGACATCGCCTTCCAGCAGGCGCGAGAGGCCCGGGTTCTTCTCGGCGAAGGCCAGCAGCAGGATGAGGATCTGGCCGCAGCGCGGCACGGCCTCGTGCACCTCTTCGAGAATGCGCGAGATGCGCTCGAACAGGGTCTCCTCGATGAACGAGATCAGTCCCTCGAACATGCGCGCCTTGCTCGGGAAGTGGCGATAGAGGGCGGCTTCGGAGACCCCCACCTGGCGCGCCAGCGCCGCGATGGTGATGCGTTTGCCGCTGTCTTCTTCCAGCATCAGGGCGAGCGCCTGCAGGATCTGCTCGCGCCGGCTGGTGATCTGTGTAGCCTGCGTCATGTGGGTCTTCTGTTATTCATGGCCGGCGCCACCCGCCCGGCGTTGCCGGGCGGATGGCCGCTCAGGCGTTGTCGTTCCCTTGTCGGTCGGCATCGGTGATGAGGGTGCCGACCCCCGCGTTGGTGAATATCTCCAGCAGCGTGGCGTGGGGTACACGCCCGTCGATGATATGGGCACTGCGTACGCCGCCCTTCACGGCGTCGAGTGCACAACGGATCTTGGGCAGCATACCACCATGGATGGTGCCATCGGCGATCAGGGCGTCAACCTGCGCGGTGGTCAGCCCGGTCAGCACCTCGCCCTCGGCGTTCATCAGGCCGGCCACGTTGGTCAGCAGCATCAGCTTCTCGGCGCCCAGCGCCTCGGCCACCTTGCCTGCTACCAGATCGGCGTTGATGTTGTAGCTGTTGCCCTTGGCATCGACGCCGATGGGCGCGATCACCGGGATGAAGTCGCGCTCGGCGAGCATCTCGATCAGATCGGTGGAGACGTGCTCCACCTCGCCCACGTGGCCGATGTCGATGATCTCGGGGGCGGTCATCTCCGGCGTCTGATGCTCCACCTTGAGCTGACGCGCGCGGATCTGGGCGCCGTCCTTGCCGGTGAGGCCGATCGCCTTGCCGCCGCACTGGTTGATCAGATTGACGATCTCCTTGTTGACCAGCCCGCCGAGCACCATCTCCACCACGTCCATGGTCTCGGAATCGGTGACCCGCATGCCGTTGACGAAGCGCGACTCGATCTTCAGCTTGGCCAGCAGGTCGCCGATCTGCGGCCCGCCGCCGTGTACCACCACCGGGTTGATGCCCACCTCCTTCATCAGCACCATGTTGCGTGCGAAGGAGTCGATCAGGGTGTCCTCGGTCATGGCATTGCCGCCGTACTTGACGACCACGGTCTTGCCGGAAAAGCGCTGGATGTAGGGCAGCGCCTCGGAAAGCACTTCCACTACCAGGCGCGGGTCACGAGTCGTTTCGGTCATGTTCCTTCCTTCAATGAACGAAGCGCTGCCGTCAGCTCGGCAGCGTCAGCGCCGGGTCGACCTGTTTCAGGGCGTCGGCAAACCGGTTGCGGATACGTTCGAGCGCCGCATCGCTCTTGCCCTCGAAGCGCAGCACCAGCACCGGGGTGGTGTTGGAGGCGCGGCACAGGCCCCAGCCGTCGGGGTAGTCGACGCGAATGCCGTCGAGCGTGGTCTTGACGCCATCGTCGCCGAAGTCGCCCTCGCGAGCCAGCTTCTCCACCAACTCGAACTTGTTCTCGTCGGTGACGTGAACGTTGATCTCGGGGGTGCCGAGATCCTGCGGATAACGGGCGAAGAAGGCGTCGGCGTCATCGTCCTGCTTGGCAAGGATCTCCAGCAGCCGGGCGGCGCCGTAGATGCCGTCGTCGAAGCCGTACCAGCGCTCCTGGAAGAAGATATGGCCGCTCATCTCGCCGGCGAGCTGAGCTCCGGTCTCCTTCATGCGTGCCTTGATCAGCGAGTGGCCGGTGCGCCACATCTCCGGCGTGCCGCCGGCCCGCTCGACCACGCCCGCCAGGTTGCCGGTGCACTTGACGTCGAAGATCACCCGCGCGCCGGGATTGCGCGACAGCATGTCCTCGGCGAAGGCCATCATCAGGTGGTCGGGGTAGATCAGCTTGCCGCTCGGCGTGACCACGCCGAGGCGATCACCGTCGCCGTCGAAGGCCAGGCCGATATCGGCGCCGGTCTCCTTCACCGTGCGCATCACGTCCTGCAGGTTCTCCACCTTGCCCGGGTCGGGGTGGTGGTTGGGGAAGGTGCCGTCGATCTCGGCGAACAGCGGTATCGTTTCGGCGCCGAGCATCTCGATCAGCTTGGGGCCGAGCTCGCCGGCCACGCCGTTACCGCAGTCGACCACCGCCTTCAGCGGACGCTCGAGCTTGATGTCGCCGACGATGCGCTCGAGGTAGGCGTCGCGCACGTCCGCGTGGCGCACGCTGCCCTGGCCTTCGGCCAGATCGCCGGACTCGATGCGCCGGTACAGCGCGGTGATCGCCTCGCCGGAGAGCGTCTCGCCGCCGAGCACGATCTTGAAGCCGTTGTAGTCCGGCGGGTTGTGGCTGCCGGTGACCATCACCCCGGAGGCGGTCCCTTCGAGAATGTGCGTGGCGAAGTAGAGCACCGGCGTGGGTACCATGCCGATGTCGATCACGTCGCGGCCGGCGGCGGTCAGGCCGCGCATCAGCGCCTCGCTGAGTCGCGGGCCGGAGAGGCGGCCATCGCGGGCTACCACCACGGTGGACTCGTTGCGCGCCGCGGCTTCCGAGCCGATGGCGCGACCGATCTGCTCCACGGTCGCCTCGGTCAGGGTATCGTCGACGATGCCGCGGATGTCGTAGGCGCGGAAGATGGAGGCCGGTACGCTGCTGTTGGTGGCTTGGCTCATAACGGTTCCTTGTCAGACAAGTGTGAATTCATGTGCCTGGTTGCGATGACGCTGTCGCAAGGTCCTCTCCTTGGGCCGTGTGCGCCAGCGTCGTGTCGGTCGTCAGTGGCGCCCCGAGCTGCCGAAGCCGCCTGCGCCGCGCAGGCTGGCCTCGAAGTCGTCGACGATTTCCAGCTCGGCCTGGACTACCGGTACCAGAACATACTGGGCCAGACGTTCGAAAGGCTCCAGTACGAACGGGGTGCTGCCGCGGTTCCAGGTCGAGATCATCAGCTCGCCTTGGTAGTCGGAGTCGATCAGGCCCACCAGGTTGCCCAGCACGATGCCGTGCTTGTGACCGAGACCCGAGCGCGGCAGGATCAGGCCGGCCAGGCCCGGGTCGCCGATGTGAATCGCGAGTCCGGTGCGCACCAGCTCGCACTGGCCGGGCGCGATGGTCAGCGGCTCATCGAGCAGGGCGCGCAGGTCCATGCCGGCGGAGCCCAGGGTGGCATATTGGGGCATGTAGTCGCGCAGACGCCCGTCGAGCAGCTTGACCTCGAGGCGCGGCTTTGGGGCTTGATGGGTTGGCTGGGACTCGGACATGGTCGTTCCGTCAGGTTGGCTGAATGTCTGGGTAAATCGCGTCAGTGAACGGGGCGCTCGGCCAGGCGGCTCAGGGCCTGTTTCAGCACGGCCCTGGCGAGCTCGAGCTTGGGCTGAGGCGGCAGGCTCTCGCCGCCTTCGCCCTCGCCGTCGCGCCACATGAGCAGGGCGGCGTTGTCGTCGGCGCCGAAGCCGAGCCCCGCGGCCGAGACGTCGTTGGCCACGATCATGTCGAGCCGCTTGCGCTCTAGCTTGTCGCGGGCGTAGGTCTCCAGGTCGCGGGTCTCGGCGGCGAAACCCACCACGAAGGGGCGTCCGCCCGCCGCGTCGCGTCGCTCGGCGACGGCGGTGATGATATCCGGATTCTTGATCAATCTGAGGCTCAGGGTTTCCTCCCCCTCGCGCTTCTTGATCTTGTGCTCCGCCGCCTTCTCGGCGCGGTAGTCGGCCACCGCCGCACAGCCGATGAAGATGTCGCACTCGCCGGCCAGCTGCTGGCTCGCGTCGTGCATCTGCAGCGCCGTCTCCACCTCGATGCGGGTCACGCCCGCAGGCGTCGGCAGGCTGACCGGGCCGCTGATCAGGGTGACCTTGGCGCCTAACTCCGCGGCGGCGGCGGCCAGGGCGAAGCCCATCTTGCCCGAGCTGTGATTGGAGAGGTAGCGCACCGGATCCAGCGGCTCGCGGGTGGGGCCGGCGGTGATCGCGATATGCAGGCCCTGGGCGATACCCACATCCTTGACGGAGGGCGTCAACAGCTCGGCCACGATCGCCTCGGGCTCGAGCATGCGACCCGGCCCCACGTCGCCGCAGGCCTGATCGCCGCTGTCGGGGCCCAGCAGTCGCCAGCCGTCCTGCGCGAGACGCTCGGCATTGCGCTGGGTGGCGACGTGGCGCCACATGGCCTGGTTCATGGCCGGTGCCATGACCTTCTCGGCTTCGCTGGCCAGGCACAGGGTGGTGAGCAGGTCGTCGGCCATGCCCTGGGCCAGACGCGCCATCAGGTCGGCGGTGGCCGGCGCGATCAGGATCACGTCGGCCCAGCGGGCCAGTTCGATATGCCCCATGCCGGCCTCGGCTTCGGGGTCGAGCAGCGAGGTGCGCACCGGCTCGCCGGTGAGCGCCTGCAGCGTCAGCGGTGTGATGAAGGCCTGGGCGCCCTCGGTCATGACCACGCGTACCTCGCAGCCTGCCTGCTTGAGCAAGCGGGCGAGCTGAGCGCTCTTGTAGGCGGCGATGCCGGCACTGATACCGAGCAGAATGCGTCGGCCGACGAGCCGATTGACGGTCTGCGTAATCATGACGATTTCCTGAACTGAAACCCGACCGCCTACCTTACCACCGCCGTTGAAGTTGCGCAGCCGCAGCCTTCGGCCAAGGTCGGTTACAATGGGTGACTTCCTATCACCAGGGAAAGCGTAGCAAGGAGACAGAGGATGTCGATTCGCAACTGGCCCGAGGGCGAGCGCCCGCGGGAAAAGCTGCTGACACTGGGGGCCGAGGCGCTTTCCGATGCCGAACTGCTGGCCATCTTTCTGCGCGTGGGGGTAGCGGGGCGCTCGGCGGTGGATCTCGCCCGCGACCTGCTCACGGCTTTCGGCGGCCTGCGCCAGCTGCTCGAGGCCGACCAGACGCGCTTCTGCGCCGAGCGCGGCCTGGGTACGGCCAAGTTCGTGCAACTGCAGGCGACGCTCGAGCTCTCAAAACGTCATCTTGCCGCTCAACTGGCCCGCGGCAATGCCCTGACCTCCCCCACCCTGGTGCGCGCCTACCTGGCCACCCAGTTGCGCCACCTGGGCCACGAGGAGTTCGCCGCGCTGTTCCTCGACACTCAGCACCGGGTGATCCGCTTCGAGTCGCTGTTTCGCGGTACGTTGGACAGCGCTTCTGTCTACCCGCGCGAGGTAGCGCGCCGGGCGCTCGAGCTGGGCGCCGGGGCGATCATCTTCGCCCACAATCACCCCTCCGGCGTGGCCGAACCCAGCGATGCCGACCGGCGCATCACCGAGCGGCTGCGCGAGGCGCTCTCGCTGTTCGAGATCCGCGTGCTGGATCACTTCGTCGTCGGCGACGGGGAGGTGGTGTCTTTCGCCGAGCGAGGCTGGCTTTAGGAAACACTGCATAAATGTCTGCGCGAGCGAATCGCTGCGTTGCGCGGTGCTCAGAGTCCTCACCTATACCCCATAGGCTCCGGCTGACTCGCAGCCTTCGGCTACTCGCCCCTTCGGGGCCAGCCTACGGCTGTTTGTCGCTTCGCTCGGTACTGTGCTCCGTGCGCTTCATCTCGCTCGCCAATGTATTCAGCGCTTCCTAGGGTGGGGAAGCAGCTGCGCTCGGTTCTCTGGCTGGGTGGAGAAGGCCCATTGTTTGTGGTGGAAGTGCGACTGCTCATGAAAGCTTGCGGGAGTGGGGGTAAGGGAGTGTAGAATACGCGGCTACTTGCCTGTAGGGGCGCACTCTGCTATAAAGTGCAGCCTTTGAATTCCCTTGGGTCAAATGACAACGGGGTCGTTCCCGGTTTGCCCGACAGGTTTTGAACACACAGGTTTGACCACCTGGCCAAGCGGTTGGAGGCTCCCATGTCCAAAGTATGTCAGGTCACCGGCAAGCGCCCGGTGACTGGTAACAACGTTTCACACTCCCAGCGCAAGACCCGTCGTCGTTTCTTGCCGAACCTGCACACCCACCGTTTCTGGGTGGAGTCCGAGAACCGCTTCGTCAAGCTGCGGGTCTCCTCCAAGGGTATGCGCATCATCGACAAGAAGGGCATCGATGCGGTGCTCAGCGACATCCGCAAGCGCGGCGAAGCCGTCTAAGCGACCAGATCAGGGAGTAAGCAGCCATGCGTGACAAGATCAAGCTGGTGTCCAGTGCCGGTACCGGTCACTTCTACACCACCGACAAGAACAAGCGGAACACTCCGGACAAGCTCGAATTCAAGAAATTCGACCCGGTCGTCCGCAAGCACGTGATGTACAAGGAAGCCAAGATCAAGTAAGCCGATCCGGCGTCCGTCGCCAAGACGGACGCCCATGGCGACTTGACGGCTTCCAGCCGCAGGTAGCAAGACCTGTCCTCCTGAACCCGGCCCTGCCGGGTTCAGGCGTTAGTGGACACTGCGCAAATTGCTGCACGGGTGAATCGCTGCGTTACGCGCTGCTCGAAATCCTCACCTATACCCATAGGCTCCGGTTTCTGTGCTGCGGGCGCCTTGCGCTTCATCCCGTTCGCTAATCTGCGCAGCGCTCACAGCAGTATTCTATTGTCGAGCCGTATTGCGGCTATCGAGTGAGCGACAATATGCCCGAGCTTCCCGAAGTCGAGACCACCCGGCGCGGCATCGCCCCCCACGTGGAAGGGCGCGAGATCGTCGAGGTAATCGTGCGCCAGCCGCGCCTGCGCGTGCCGGTGCCCGAGGATTTCATCGAGCGCCTGGTGGGATCGCGCATCGGCACCCTGTCGCGCCGCGCCAAGTATCTGCTGCTACCGATCGAGGGCGGGGAAGAGCACGCGCGCGCCGGCAGCCTGATCTGGCATCTGGGCATGTCGGGCAGCCTGCGCATTGTCCGGCTGGGCGAGCTGCCGAAGAAGCACGACCACGTCGACCTGGTGTTCGACGACGGCGCCATCCTGCGCTACCACGACCCGCGCCGTTTCGGCTTCGTCGACTGGCTGGCCGGCAGCGTCGAACGCGACCCGCGGCTGGCGAACCTGGGGCCTGAGCCGCTGTCGGATGCCTTCGACGGTGAACGCCTCTACCACCTCTCCCGCGGCCGGCGCATGGCAGTCAAGCCGTTCCTGATGGACAATGCCGTGGTGGTGGGCGTAGGCAACATCTACGCCAGCGAAGCGCTGTTCCTGGCTGGCATCGATCCGCGCCGGGCGGCGGGACGTATCTCCCGCGAGCGCTACGAGCGTCTGGCGGCTGCCATTCGCGAGGTGCTGGCCGCCGCGATCACCCAGGGCGGGACGACGTTGCGCGACTTCGTCAGCGGCACCGGCGAGCCGGGCTACTTCAAGCAGCGTCTCAACGTCTACGGCCGTCACGGCCAGGGCTGCCGGCGTTGCCACGGCGAGCTGCGACTGGTGACGCTGGGCCAGCGCGCCAGTGTCTTCTGCCCCTCTTGCCAAAAATGATCCCCATTCCACGAGACCGACCATGACCCAGACCCTGCGCCTCAAGAAGAATGCCGACCGCCGCCTCAAGGCCGGTCACCTGTGGCTCTACTCCAACGAGGTCGACATCGAGGCCACGCCGCTCAAGGGCCTCGAGCCGGGCGCCCAGGTGGTGGTCGAAGCGGCGAACGGCAAGGCCATGGGCGTGGCCTACGTCAATCCCAACTCGCTGATCTGCGCCCGGGTGGTCTCGCGCGATCCCAACATGCGCCTCGACCGTTCGCTGCTGGTGCATCGCTTCAACCAGGCGCTGTCGCTGCGTCAACGCCTCTATGCCAAGCCGTTCTACCGGCTGGTGCACGGCGAGGGCGACCTGCTGCCGGGGCTGGTGGTGGATCGCTTCGACGACGTGCTGGTGGTGCAGCTCAATACCCTGGGCATGGAGCGCCTCGCCGAGGAGGTCGTCGCCGCACTGGACAAGGTGGTGTCGCCGCGGGTCATCGTGTTCAAGAACGACTCCTCCGGGCGGCGCCAGGAGCAGCTCGAGCGTCAGGTCACCCTGGCCAAGGGCGAGCTCGACGGCCCGGTGCTGATGGAGGAGAACGGCGTACGCTTCCACGCCCCGGTCCTCGACGGCCAGAAGACCGGCTGGTTCTACGATCACCGCGCCAACCGTGCCTGGCTCAACGGCCTGGTGGCCGGCAAGCGGGTGCTGGACCTGTTCAGCTACATCGGCGGCTGGGGCGTGCAGGCGGCGGCTCACGGCGCCCGCGAGGTGCTGTGCGTGGACGCCAGCGCTCAGGCCCTGGAGCGGGTGGCCGAGAACGCGGCCCTCAACGGCCTGCACGAGCAGGTGGCGGTGGGCGAGGCCGATGCCTTCGAGGCGCTGAGCTCGCTCAAGGCCGACGGTGAACAGTTCGACGTGGTGATCCTCGACCCGCCGGCCTTCATCAAGAAGCGCAAGGACATCCCCAACGGCGAACGCGCCTATGCCAGGCTCAACCGCGAGGCGATGCGCCTGCTGGGCCGCGACGGTTTGCTGCTCTCGGCCTCCTGCTCCATGCACCTGGCCCCCGAGCGGCTGGTGGACGTGGTGCGCGGTGCGGTGCGCCACCAGGACCGTCACGGTCAGATCGTCTATCAGGGCCATCAGGCGGCGGACCACCCGGTGCATCCGGCGATCCCGGAAACCGCTTACCTGAAGGCTTTGGGCGTCCGCGTCTTCCGGGATTGAAATGAGCGGCTACGTACGCGTCTTCGCCCACTCCAATGCGCTGCTGGTCAGCCACGTGCGCAACGTGCTGGACGCGGCGGGCATCCCCGTGGAACTGCGCAACATGGTGCTGGGCGGCGGTGCGGGCGAGCTGCCGCTGGGCGAGTGCGAACCCGAGGTGTGGGTGGCGGCGCACAACCGCGAGCGCGCCGAGGCGTTGATCCAAGCGGCCATGTCCGGTGCAGCCGATGCACCGGCGTGGCGCTGCCCCAACTGCGGCGAAGCGCTGGAGGGCGTATTCGATACCTGCTGGCGCTGCGGCACGTCCAAGACCTGAACCTGCAAGGGAGTGCACCATGACACAGGAGTGGGACCTTCCCGATCCGTTCGTGATCGAGCTCGAGGTACAGCCCTCGGCCATCGACGAGTACGGTCACGCCAACAATGCCGCCTATCTGCGCTGGGTCGAGCAGGTGAGCTGGGCGCATTCGGAGCATCTCGGCCTCGATCTGGCGCGCTATCGTGAACTGGACCGGGCCATGGCCGTGCACCGCCACGAACTCGACTACCTGGCGCCTGCCTTCGAGGGAGAGCGCCTGGTGCTTGCCACCTGGATCGTCGGCTGCGACGGCCGCCTGACCCTGACCCGCCGCTTCCAGCTCGTTCGACCCGCCGACGGTCGCACTCTGCTGCGCGCTCGCACCCGCTTCGCCTGTATCGAACTCTCCAGCGGTCGGCCACGCCGCCTGCCCGAGGAGTACGTGGCGATCTACGGTGGCGCGCTGGTGGCCGAGTGAGGCGTGATTTTTTTGTCATCACGCGCTTAAAAATAACGATCTTCTGCTGCTCTGGCCTTGAGAATGGATTTTTGCCGTTCTTTACCGTTGGTACTTCGTGTATGGACTGACTGTGCTGTAATGGGCGTGACGATCCCCTGACAAGGACGATCCCTAACAAGACAGCGCCGTTGGAGGTACCCCATGAAGATCGCCGTGCCGAAGGAAATCAAGAACCATGAGTATCGCGTCGCCCTGACTCCCACCGGAGCAAGGGAGTTGGCGACGCGTGGCCATTCGGTGACCGTTCAGGTGGGGGCCGGGGAGGGAGCGGGCTTCGCCGATACCGACTATGAAGCGGCAGGCGCCCGGCTCGAGGCCGACGTCGATACCCTGTGGGGCGAGGCCGAGCTGATCCTCAAGGTCAAGGAGCCGCAACCGGAAGAGGTGGCGCGGCTCTCCCGCGGCCAGACCCTGTTCACCTACCTGCACCTGGCGGCCGAGGAGCAGCTGACCCGCGGCCTGATGGAGAGCGGGGCCACTTGCATCGCCTACGAGACCGTGACCGACCGCCAGGGCGGCCTGCCGCTGCTGGCGCCGATGAGCACCGTGGCCGGTCGCATGGCCATTCAGGCCGGCGCGCACAGTATGGAGAAGGCCCAGGGCGGCTCCGGCGTGCTGCTGCCCGGCGTGCCCGGCGTGGCGCCGGGCAGGGTGACCGTGATCGGCGGCGGCGTGGTGGGCGAGAATGCCGCACGCATGGCGCTGGGGCTGGGTGCCGAGGTCAGCGTGCTGGACAAGTCGATTGCGCGCCTCGAAGTGCTCGACGACCGCTACCAGGGGCGTATGAAGACCATCTTCTCCACCGCCGACGCCATCGACGAGGCGGTGCGCGAGAGCGACCTGATCGTGGGTGCCGTGCTGATTCCCGGCGCCGCCGCGCCCAAGCTGATCACTCGTGCCATGCTCGCCGACATGAAGCCCGGCAGCGTGCTGGTCGACGTCGCCATCGACCAGGGCGGCTGCTTCGAGACCAGCAAGCCCACTACCCATGCCGAACCGACCTACGTGGTCGACGGTATCGTCCACTACTGCGTGGCCAACATGCCGGGTGCGGTGGCGCGTACCTCGACCCAGGCGCTGACCAACGCCACCCTGCCGTTCGTCATCGCCCTGGCCGACAAGGGCTGGAAGCGGGCGCTGGCCGACGATGCCCACTTCCTGCCCGGGCTCAACGTCCACGACGGACAGATCACCTACCGCGCCGTGGCCGAGGCTTTCGGCCTGGAATCTGTCGATCCCGCCACTCTGGTGCGATGAAGACTGAGGTATGCGAGGGCGTCGAGGTAGGGTCCGGGGACAGGTCGAAGCGGAGATCATTCTTCATGGATGAAGAATGTAGCGCCCAGGGATGGGTTCACAGCGTCTCCGCGTAGTGCCTGTCGCCGGGACCCTTCCGGTCGTAGCAACGTCTCACGGCCATGAGGAATCTCTTTTCGGGGTGGTCTCTGCCAGGTCGCCTTGACCGCCCCCTCGCGTTACCATAGCGGGCATTTCCGACAAGCAGAGTCCGCTTTCCATGAGTGCAGCTTCCCAGAAGACACGCGTTCTCACCGGTATCACCACCACCGGTACCCCGCACCTCGGCAACTATGTCGGCGCCATCAAGCCCGCCATCGCCGCGAGCCAGGACCCGAGCGTGCAGTCCTACTACTTTCTCGCCGACCTGCATGCACTGATCAAGTGCCAGGACCCGCAGCGGGTGCAGGAGTCGCGCCTGGAGATCGCCGCCACCTGGCTGGCGTTGGGGCTCGATACCGACAACGCCATCTTCTACCGCCAGTCGGACATTCCCGAGATCCCCGAGCTGACCTGGATGCTCTCCTGCGTGTGCGCCAAGGGCCTGATGAATCGCGCCCACGCCTACAAGGCGGCGGTGGCCGAGAACGAGGCCGCCGGCAACCAGGACCCCGACAAAGGCATCACCATGGGCCTGTTCGGCTACCCGGTGCTGATGGCCGCCGACATCCTCATGTTCAATGCTCACAAGGTGCCGGTGGGACGTGACCAGATCCAGCACATCGAGATGGCCCGGGATATCGGCGGGCGCTACAACCACCTGTTCAAGGGCGAGTACTTCACCCTGCCCGAGGCGGTGGTCGACGACGAGGTGGCGGTGCTCAACGGCCTCGACGGACGCAAGATGTCCAAGAGCTACAACAACACCATCCCGCTGTTCGTCTCCGAGAAGAAGCTGCTCAAGCTGGTGCGCAAGATCAAGACCAACTCGCTTGAGCCCGGCGAGCCCAAGGACCCGGAAGGCTGCACTCTGTTCCAGATCTACTCCGCCTTCGCCAGCCGCGAGGAGCGCGAGGCGATGCGTGCCGAGTACGCCAACGGCATCGGCTGGGGCGAGGTCAAGAACCGCCTGTTCGAGCAGCTCGACACTCAGCTGCGCGAACCGCGGGAGCGCTACCAGGCGCTGATGGAGGATCCGGGGCACATCGAGAACGTGCTGCAGAAGGGCGCCGAACGGGCCCGCGCCGAGGCCGCACCGTTCATGGACAAGCTGCGCCAGGCCGTGGGCCTGGGACGCTTCGTCTAGCCTGCGAAACTGACCTTCGAAGCTGACCTTTGAAGCTGGCCTTGGAAGCGAGCTGAACGGGGCGCCTGCGGGCGCCCCGTTGCGTTGTGTGCACGCTGGCGGAGTGCGGCCTAACTTGCCAAGCTGCAGGGGCGAATCGAAAGGAGGAGTTTCATGGCCACTGCACTGGAAGCGAAACGGCCCCGGCAGATCTCCCTGACGCTGGGTGCGCTGCTGCTGGCAGGCGCTGTGCTGATCGGTCTGGCCTACGGCACGCGCCTGGGGCTGCTGATGATCGTCGGGGCACTGCTCGGCGTGTCGCTCTATCACGCCGCCTTCGGCTTCACCGCCGCCTGGCGCGTCTTCATCAGCGAACGACGCGGGCGCGGGCTGCGTGCCCAGATGGTAATGCTGGCCATCGCCGTGCTGCTGTTCTTTCCTGCGCTGGGGGCCGGCACTCTGTGGGGCCAGGAGGTGAGCGGCTTCGTCTCTCCGATCGGCGTTTCGGTGGTGTTCGGCGCCTTCCTGTTCGGTATCGGCATGCAACTGGGCGGTGGCTGCGCCTCGGGTACGCTGTTCACCGCCGGCGGCGGCAACGCGCGCATGGTCATCACCCTCATCTTTTTCATCGTCGGCTCGCTGATCGGCAGCGCCCACTTCGCCTGGTGGATAGGCCTGCCGGCCTTTCAGCCGGTATCGCTGGTGCACACCTTCGGTGCCGGCGGCGGCATGGCCGTGAGTCTGGCCCTGTTCGGGGGCATCGCTGCGCTGACCGTGCTGCTGGAGAAGCGCCGCCACGGCGGGTTGGAGGAAGCGCCACGGGCCAACTTCAGCCAGGGGCGCTGGCTCACCGGCCCCTGGCCCTTGCTGCTGGGTGCGGTGGCGCTGGCGCTGCTCAATTTCGCCACCCTGGCGCTGGCCGGGCGCCCCTGGGGCATCACCTCCGCCTTCGCCCTGTGGGGGGCCAAGGTCTACGAGTTCATCGGCGGCGACGTGAGCCAGTGGGGCTACTGGCAGAGCCCCGACAATGCCGCCGCGCTGCGCGCCAGCGTGTGGAGCGACATCACCACGGTGATGAACGTGGGTATCATCCTCGGTGCCATGATGGCCGCGACGCTGGCCGGGCGCTTCGCGCCGACCCTGCGCATTCCGCTCGGCTCGGTGATGGCGGCGGTGATCGGCGGGCTGATGCTGGGCTATGGCGCGCGGCTCGCCTTCGGCTGCAACATCGGCGCCTACTTCAGCGGCATCGCTTCCGGCAGCCTGCACGGCTGGGTGTGGCTGGTGGCGGGTTTCGCCGGCAATGCGGTCGGCATACGACTGCGCCCGCTGTTCTTCGAGCGCCCCAGCGAAGGATCCCGGGCCAAGAGCGGCTGAGGCGGGGCGCCATGGTGCGGGAGGCGTGGTAGAGTTACGCCAAAGCGCCGCCAGAGCGCTCGGGAAGCCCGCCTGTCGAGCGTTTCCCTACGGCCCGGTTCCAGTCACCGTATCGAGACAAGAGATGCCTGAAAGCAAACGTCCACTTTACATTCCCTACGCTGGTCCTTCGCTGCTCGAGATGCCGCTGCTCAACAAGGGCAGCGCCTTCACCCGCGAGGAGCGGCTCGAATTCAACCTGGTCGGCCTGCTGCCGCAGAACGTGGAGACCATCGAGGAACAGGCCGAGCGGGCCTACCGCCAGTACCAGCAGTGCCATAGCGATCTGGAACGGCACATCCACCTGAGGGCGATCCAGGACGACAACGAGACGCTCTACTACCACATGGTCATGGAGCATCTCGAGGAGATGCTGCCGATCATCTATACCCCTACGGTGGGGCAGGCCTGCGAGGAGTTCTCCAATATCTACCGCAGTCACCGCGGCCTGTTCATCAGCTACCCCGACCGCGAGCGGATGGACGACATCCTGCGCAGTGCCACCAAGGACAAGGTCAAGGTGATCGTGGTCACCGATGGGGAGCGCATCCTCGGTCTCGGCGATCAGGGCATCGGCGGCATGGGTATCCCCATCGGCAAGCTGGCGCTGTATACCGCCTGTGGCGGCATCAGCCCAGCCTACACGCTGCCGATCATGCTCGACGTGGGCACCAACAATCAGGCATTGCTCGATGACCCCATGTACATGGGTTGGCGCCACCCGCGTATCTCCCAGGAGGAGTACGACGCCTTCCTCGAGGAGTTCATCGCTGCGGTGAAACGGCGCTGGCCCAACGTGCTGCTGCAGTTCGAGGACTTTGCCCAGGCCAACGCGGTACCGCTGCTGGAGCGCTATCGCGACCAGCTGTGCTGCTTCAACGACGACGTGCAGGGCACTGCGGCGGTGGCCGTGGGCACCCTGATGGCAGCCTGCCAGGCCCGCGACGAGACCATCGCCGACCAGCGCGTGGTGTTCGTCGGCGCCGGCTCCGCCGGCTGCGGCATCGCCGAGCAGGTCGTCATCGCCATGCAGGCCGAAGGGCTCAGCGAGAAGGAGGCACGGCGGCGGGTGTTCATGGTCGACCGCGAGGGGCTCGTCACCAGCGATCAGGAGTGGCTGCGTGACTTCCAGCGCCGCCTGGCCCACGACCCGGCGCTGGTCGAGGGGTGGCAGGACCAGTCGCTGCTCGAGGTGGCGCGCCATATCAAGCCCACCGTGCTGATCGGTGTCTCGGGCCAGCCGGGGCTGTTCTCCGAGGAGGTGATTCGCGCCATGCATGCCGGCTGCGAGCGCCCGGTGATCATGCCGCTCTCCAACCCCACCTCCCGCGTCGAGGCCGTGCCGGCCGACGTGATCGAATGGACCAACGGCCAGGCCCTGGTGGCCACCGGCAGTCCCTTCCCGCCGGTGGAGTACGAGGGCAAGATCTATCCCATTGCCCAGTGCAACAACGCCTACATCTTCCCCGGCATCGGCCTCGGCGTGGTGGCCAGCGGTGCCAAGCGCATCACCGATACCATGCTGATGACCGCCTCCCGGGCGCTGGCCCGCGAGGCGCCGCTGGTGAAGGCAGGCAAGGGGGCATTGCTGCCGCCGCTGTCGCAGATCCGCGAGCTGTCCAAGGCCATTGCCTTCGAAGTCGCTGCCCAGGCCCAGCAGGAGGGCATGGCGCTGCGCACCGACGGCATCAAGCTGCGTCAGGCCATCGAGCGCAGCAGCTGGACGCCGGAGTACCGCAGCTATCGGCGCCGCTCGTTCTGACGCAGAAGTTTCAGGTCAGGCAATGACAAAGGCCCTGCCGGATATCCGGCAGGGCCTTTTGCATGAGCGCAGGATGCTGGGCGGACCTAGGCCGCGCCGATCATCCGCCGCAGCACGTAGTGGAGGATGCCGCCGTGGCGGTAGTACTCCAGTTCGTTGGCGGTGTCGATACGGCACAGGGCTTCGATCTTTTTCTCGCCCTTGGCGCTCTTCACCGTGACGTTGACCTGACCGCCCGGGGTGAGGTCGGCCAACCCTTCGATGGAGATCGTCTCGTCGCCGGTCAGACCGAGCGTCTTGCGATTCTCGCCCTCGGGGAACTGCAGTGGCACCACGCCCATGCCGATCAGGTTGGAGCGGTGGATGCGCTCGTAGGACTCGGCCAGCACCGCGCGCACGCCGAGCAGCCGCGTGCCCTTGGCCGCCCAGTCCCGCGACGAACCGGTGCCGTACTCCTTGCCGGCCACCACCACCAGCGGCGTGCCCTTCTCCTGATACTTCATCGCCGCATCGTAGATCGCCATCTGCTCGCCGGTGGGCACGTGGCGGGTCTCGCCGCCCACCACGCCGTCGAGCATCTCGTTGCGGATACGCACGTTGGCGAAGGTGCCGCGCATCATCACTTCGTGGTTGCCGCGCCGCGAGCCGTAGGAGTTGAAGTCCACCGGCTTGATGCCGCGCTCCTGCAGATAGCGTCCGGCAGGGCTGTCGGGCTTGATCGAGCCGGCCGGCGAGATGTGGTCGGTGGTCACCGAGTCGCCCAGGATGGCGAGGATGTGGGCGTCCCTGACGTCCTCGATCGGCTCCGGGTCGCGGCCCATGCCCTCGAAGAAAGGCGGATGCTGGATGTAGGTGGAGGAGGGCGACCACTCGTAGACCTGGCTCTGGGGCACCTGCAGTGCCTTCCAGGTCTCGTCACCCTCGAACACCTCGGCGTACTCCTTGCGGAACATCTCGGTCTTGACCTTCTCCACCGCGCTGGCGATGTCGGCCTGAGAGGGCCAGATGTCCTGCAGGTAGACCGGGTTGCCGTCCTGGTCCTCGCCCAGCGGATCCTGGGTCAGATCCAGACGCACGTTGCCGGCCAGGGCGTAGGCCACCACCAGCGGCGGCGAGGCGAGCCAGTTGGTCTTCACCAGCGGGTGGATGCGCCCTTCGAAGTTGCGGTTGCCGGAGAGCACCGAGGCCACGGTGAGGTCGCCATCCTCGACCGCCTTCTCGATGGGCGGCGGCAGCGGGCCGGAGTTGCCGATGCAGGTGGTGCAGCCGTAGCCCACCAGGTTGAAGCCCAGCGCATCCAGGTCGTCCTGCACGCCACCGGCGGCCAGGTATTCGGTGACCACCTTGGAGCCGGGGGCCAGCGAGGTCTTGACCCACGGCTTGGTGGTGAGCCCCTTGGCACGGGCGTTGCGCGCCAGCAGGCCGGCGGCCAGCATCACGCTGGGGTTGGAGGTGTTGGTGCAGGAGGTGATGGCGGCGATGACCACGGCGCCGGGGTTGAGCTTGAACTGCTCGCCGTCCATCTCGACGTTCTGGCTGTCATGATGCTCGTAGCTGTCGTGGACGCCGACGGCGGTCTGCCCGCCTTCGGAGAACAGGCGGCCTTTCTCTTCGCTGGGCGTTGCCTTGCCGTTCTCCTCCCCCTGCATCAATTTCTCGAAGGTGGTTTTCATGTCCTTGAGTGCCACCCGATCCTGGGGCCGCTTGGGGCCGGCCAGGCTGGCCTCGACGTCGCCCAGGTCGAGGTGCAGGGTGTCGCTGAAGATCGGCTCGTCGCCGGGCTCGCGCCACAGCCCCTGCGCCTTGCAATACTCCTTCACCAGGGCGATCAGGCTGTCTTCACGACCGGTCAGGCGCAGGTAGGCCAGGGTCTCGTCGTCGACCGGGAAGAAGCCGCAGGTGGCGCCGTACTCCGGTGCCATGTTGGCGATGGTGGCGCGGTCGGCCAGCGGCAGGTCGGCCAGGCCGTCACCGTAGAACTCGACGAACTTGCCCACCACGCCGCGGCTGCGCAGCATCTGGGTCACCGTCAGCACCAGGTCGGTGGCGGTGATCCCTTCCTTGAGCTTGCCGGTGAGCTTGAAACCGACCACTTCGGGAATCAGCATCGACACCGGCTGGCCGAGCATGGCGGCTTCGGCCTCGATGCCGCCCACCCCCCAGCCGAGCACGCCGAGCCCGTTGATCATGGTGGTATGGGAGTCGGTGCCCACCAGGGTATCGGGATAGGCGAAGACCTTGCCGTTCTCCTCCTTGGTCCACACCGTACGGCCCAGGTACTCCAGATTGACCTGATGGCAGATACCGGTGCCCGGCGGTACCACGCTGAAGTTGTCGAAGGCCTGCTGCCCCCAGCGCAGGAACTCGTAGCGCTCGCGGTTGCGCTCCATCTCGATGGCGACGTTGTCCTTGAAGGCGGTGGGATTGCCGAACTTGTCCACCATCACCGAGTGGTCGATGACCAGATCCACCGGCGACAGCGGGTTGATGCGTGACGGATCCTCACCGAGCTTTTCCACCGCGGCGCGCATCGAGGCCAGGTCCACCACGCCGGGCACGCCGGTGAAGTCCTGCATCAGCACCCGTGCCGGACGATAGCCGATCTCGCGGTTCGAGCGCCCGCCCTGCTGCCAGTCGATCAACGCCTGGATGTCTTCGCGCGCCACGCTCGGGTCGTCGGCGAAGCGCAGCTGGTTCTCCAGCAGGATCTTCAACGTCTTGGGCAGCCGGTCGATGTTGCCCATCTCCTCGGCCACCTTCGGCAGCGAGTAGTAGTGATAAGTGGTGCCGTCTGCGACCAGGGTCTGCAGCGTATCCGGCATCTCGTCACGGCTCATGAAGGCCTCCTGTCACGGTTGAGAACGGTCCTTTTCGTACTCTCGTCTTTATCACATGGTCATGATAGGCCTCCCTTTCAAGCACTGCCCAAGGTTTCTATGCTGAAGGAAAATCCGTTGCATGGCGCCGAGGCCCCGTCGGGGGAGGGGCTGGCGCCGGGAGTTTCGTCATGCATGAAGAACGCCTCGACAGCTACCCCGTTCACTGCCCCTACTGCAACATGCCCTTCGACCTGCCGGTGGATCTTTCCCAGGGCAGCCACCAGACCTGGGAAGACTGCCCGTTCTGCTGCGCGCCGATACAGGTGCGGATCGACGTCTCGCCCTTGGATGGTGAGCTGGAGACCCTCATGCTGGGCCGCGATGACGAAGTGCTGTAGGCAGGCCCGGACGTTGGCGGGCCGAGCGTGGATGCACCCACCACTGGCCATGGGCTGGTACAATGGCGGCAACCGTCTCTCCGGCAACAGGCAATGACCGCGACCGGAGTGAGTCAACTACCCCTCTTTGCGTTTTCGAACAGCGAGGATCTCTTCATGAGCGAAGCGCGTCACGAACGCCTGATCATCCTGGGTTCCGGCCCGGCAGGTTATACCGCCGCCGTCTATGCGGCACGTGCCAATCTCAAGCCGGTGTTGATCACCGGTATCCAGGCCGGCGGCCAGCTGACTACCACCACCGACGTGGACAACTGGCCCGGCGACGATGCCGGGGTGCAGGGGCCCGAGCTCATGGAGCGCATGAAGCGCCATGCCGAACGCTTCGATACCGAAGTGCTGTTCGACCATATCCATGAGGTGGACCTGCGCAACCGACCCTTCACCCTCAAGGGCGACAGCGGCAGCTATACCTGCGATGCGCTGATCGTCGCCACCGGCGCCAGCGCCCGTTACCTGGGGCTGCCCTCGGAGCAGCAGTTCATGGGCCAGGGGGTGTCGGCCTGCGCCACCTGCGACGGCTTCTTCTATCGCAACAAGGAGGTCGTGGTGGTGGGCGGCGGCAATACCGCCGTGGAAGAGGCGCTCTACCTCTCCAACATCGCGTCGAAGGTGACCCTGGTGCACCGCCGCGACAGCCTGCGGGCCGAGAAGATCCTGCAGGACAAGCTGCGCGAGAAGGCCGCGAGCGGCAACGTGGTGCTCGAGTGGAACCACGTGGTGGAAGAGGTGCTGGGCGACGCCAGCGGCGTGACCGGCGTGCGTATTCGTTCCACCCTCGACGACAGCGTCAAGGAGATCGAGGCGCCCGGCGTGTTCATCGCCATCGGCCACAGCCCCAACACCGGCATCTTCGAGGGTCAGCTCGAGATGCATGACGGCTACATCAAGGTGAAGTCCGGCCTCGAGGGCAATGCCACCGCTACCAGCATTCCCGGCGTGTTCGCCGCCGGCGACGTGATGGATCACGTCTACCGCCAGGCGGTGACCTCTGCCGGCACCGGCTGCATGGCGGCGCTGGATGCGGAGCGCTACCTGGACGATCTGTAACAAACCTGGAAGCTGCTTGGCTATGAGCCCGCGGCTTCCTGGCGACAGGCCCGCTCGGGGGCGCTGTGAACCCATCCCTGGGCGCTACCGATGCCATCCATGGCATCGGACCCCCTCTCAGGCCTGCCCCCAGCGCCGCTTGTGTTGGTGGCGTCAATCTCTGGCCAGGCGGGTCAATAGTGCGGCGGCACCTCATCCTGCGGTGACGGTGCCGCCATCTCCACTTCCTGCAGCGCCTGCTGTTGATCGCGCAGTTTCTCCTGCATCATCGCATTGATGCGCTCCAACTGGGCCAGGCGCCGCTCCTGGCCGGCGACGGCCTGATCCAGCGTGTCGAGCCAGTGCTCCTGGTAGGCGATACGGCTTTCCAGCGCCTCCAGGCGTGCAGCGAGCGCATTCTCGGGGCTCATGCTAGAATCGTCGCGCTGCGTGTCGCTGTTCATCGTGACACCTTCATCAGTCGACGAGGCCTCGGGTCGTGTCGTCATAGATATCTCGTTTCACCATTCCACATAACAAGTGAGCAATACGGATCCATGAATCGCAAGGTTATCTTTCGCTGTACGTTGATCAGCCTATTATTGGCACTGCCGGCTCCACTGCTGATCGTCCTCTTTCTCTCGCTGTTCGGCGGCGAGCTGGCAGCTCAGCTGTTTCTCATCCTGGAGGGCGGCGGCGTGGCGCCGGGCTATCTTGCCGTGGCTGGCGCCGCCTTCGTGCTGCTGCTGATCGCCACTCTCACCCTTCACGCCTTCAGCCCCCGGCTTGCGGTACTGGCCGAGGTGGAGAACGACGACCGCGAAATCGGCGAAGTGAAGTGGTTCAACGTCAACAAGGGTTACGGCTTCATCAAGCGCGAGACGGGTGAAGACGTGTTCGTCCATTTTCGCGCCATTCGCGGTCGCGGTCACCGTACCCTGGCCGAGGGTCAGAAGGTGCGTTATCACGTGATAGAAAACGATCGGGGGCTGCAGGCCGACGACGTCACGGTCATTACTTGAACGAAGCGCCTGCGCTCGACCAGGCGTTGTTGGAGTGTGGAAAGAGAGCACTTCCGCCTAGCCTGATCTTCGCTCGCCAGCTTTCGCAAGCTGGTCAGGCTTCAACGACATCGCCCCGCATGTTTCGAACATGCGGGGCGATGTCGTTTCGGGTCACTGGCCGGAGTCGGGCCAGTCGATGGCGCCTTCGCTGCCGTCGGGGAGCACCTGCCAGAAGCGGTCGGGGTCGTCGCCGGGCTGCCAGCCGCCCAGCGAGCAGCGTACCTCGCAGCCGAGCCGGGCGGCGGCGTCGCGGGCGCAGTCGCAGTCCCGCGGCCAGGGCGTACGATCGCTGTCGAACCACAGGCTGGCAAAGCCGTCGGCGGCCTTCTCCACCAGCAGTACCGGCACGACCTGCCCGTCGTAGTGGCCGCGGGTTTGCCACTTGTTGCGCCCGGCCTCACGCAGCGGGGCAGCGTCCAGCGTTTCGCCCAGCCAGGCGTCGATGGCCGCAAGCGGCGCCTGGCGCAGGTAGACCTCGATGTCGGGGTAGTGCAGCTGGCTGTCGTGCGAGTCGGGCATGGTGAACACTTCCTTGGCGTATTCAGGGCTGGGCGGAGCCGTTGACGAAGAGCTTGCCCAGAATCGCTTCGTAGATCCGGCTCAGGTCGTCCAGGTCGGCGGCACGCACGCGTTCGTTGGTCTGGTGGATGGTGGCGTTACGCGGCCCCAGCTCCACCACCTGGCTGCCCAGGGTGGCGATGAAGCGCCCGTCCGAGGTGCCGCCGCTGGTGGAGAGCTTGGGGCGTCGGCCGAGTACGGCTTCGACGCCGTGCAGGGCGGCATCCACCAGCTCGCCTTCGGCGGTCAGGAACGGCTCGCCGTTGAGGGTCCAGTCGAGCTGATACTCGAGGCCGTGGGCGTCGAGAATGGCCTGGGTTCGCTCACGCAGCTGTTCGTGGGTCACCTCGGTGGAGAAACGGAAGTTGAACACCACCTCCACGTCGCCGGGAATCACGTTGGTGGCCCCGGTGCCGGCGCGGATGTTGGAGATCTGAAAGCTGGTGGCAGGGAAGAAGGCGTTGCCCGAGTCCCAGTGTTCGCGCACCAGGGCATCGAGCGCGGGCATCGCCTGGTGGATGGGGTTGCGTGCCAGGTGCGGGTAGGCCACGTGACCCTGGATGCCCTTGATGTGCAGTACGCCGCCCAGCGAGCCGCGGCGGCCGTTCTTGATCACGTCGCCCAGCACGTCGGTGGAGGAAGGTTCGCCGACGATGCAGTAGTCGAGCCGTTCGTGACGCTCGCGCAGGTGCTCGACCACGGCCCGGGTACCGTCCACCGCCGGCCCCTCTTCGTCGGAGGTGATCAGAAAGGCGATGCGCCCATGGTGGTCGGGGTGGGCGGTGACGAAGCGCTCCACCGCGGTGATCATGGCCGCCAGGCTGCCCTTCATGTCGGCGGAGCCGCGGCCGCGCAGCATGCCGTCGTCATCGATGCAGGGCTCGAAGGGCGGATACTCCCAGTAGGTGTGCGGCCCGCTCGGCACCACATCGGTATGGCCGGCGAAGGCCAACACGGGACCGTGGTGGCCGTGGGTCGCCCAGAAGTTTTCCACGTCGCCGAAGGGCAGGCGCTCGATGTGAAAGCCGAGCCGCTCCAGGCGCTCGATCATCAGCGCCTGGCAGCCCAGGTCGTCGGGCGTGACGGAGGGCCGGCGGATCAGCTCCATGGCGAGCTGCAGAGTCGGGGAGAGCCCCTGTGGCTCAGTTGTTGGCATGCAGGGCCTCGTTGAGCGCGATGGCGCTCTTGTTGGTCAGGCACTCGATGCGGCCGTTCTGCGAGTTGCGGCGCAGCAGCAGGTCGCTCTGGCCGGCCAGCTCGCGAGCCGCCACGGTCTTGACCTCCTGGCCCTGGTCGTCGAGCAGGGTGACCTTGGCTCCGGCGGTGATGTAGAGCCCGGCTTCCACGGTGCAGCGGTCGCCGAGGGGGATGCCGATACCGGCGTTGGCACCGATCAGACAGCCTTCGCCGACCTTGATCACGATGTTGCCGCCGCCGGAGAGGGTACCCATGGTGGAGCAGCCGCCGCCCAGATCGGAGCCCTTGCCCACCAGCACGCCGGCGGAGATGCGCCCCTCGATCATGCCAGGGCCTTCGGCGCCGGCATTGAAGTTGACGAAGCCCTCGTGCATCACGGTGGTACCTTCGCCGAGATAGGCGCCCAGACGTACCCGGGCGGTATCGGCGATGCGCACGCCGCTGGGCACCACGTAGTCGGTCATCTTGGGGAACTTGTCGACGCAGTCCACCGACAGGGCGCGGCCTTCGAGGCGTGCCTTGAGGCGCCGGGCGGGCAGCTCCTCGATGTCGATCGGGCCTTCGCTGGTCCAGGCCACGTTACGCAGCAGGCCGAACATGCCGGTGAGATCGAGGCCGTGGGGCTTGACCAGACGGTGCGACAGCAGGTGCAGCTTGAGGTACACCTCGGGCACGCTCTGCGGCGGCACGTCGCTGTCGATGAAGGTGGCGACCAGCGGGCGCTGGCTTGCCGCCAGCGCCTCGGCCAGTTCGGCCTGGGCCACGTGACCTGCGGCCTTGAGTGCCTCGGCGATGTCGCTGCAGTGTTCCGGCAGGAAGCTGACGGCAGCGTTGCCGCTGGGGATGTCGAGCACCTTGCCGACGGCTTCCACCAGGCTGGCATCCGGTTTGAACAGCGGGGCCGGATAGTAGATCTCCAGCCAGTCGCCCTGGGTGTTCTGGGTGCCGATTCCGAAGGCAAAACTCAACATGGGGTGTCCTCGTGTCTTGATGGTAAGTCTTTATGGTAAGGGGGTCAGCCTTTGAGGTCGTCGTAGTCGCCGTCGCGATAGCCGACGCGAATCTCGTCGCCGGTATCGAGCAGCGGTCGCTTGAGCAGGGTGGGGTTGGCCATGATCAAGGTGCGGGCCTTGTTGGCATCGAGATCCTGCTTGTCCTCTTCGGGGAGATTGCGCCAGGTGGTACTGCGCCGGTTGAGCGCCTCCATCACCGGCACGCGCGCGAGAATGTGTTCGAGCAGGGCGGCGGAGAGGCCGTCCTCGCGCAGATCGTGGACCTGATAGGGCAGGCCCTTTTCGTCCAGCGCCTTGCGTGCCTTGCGGCAGGTGTCGCAGCTCTTGATCACGAACAGAGTTGCCATCATGCCCTCCTTTCGATGAAACGGCGAATTCGGCCGGCGGCTTCGACGGTGGGCTCGAGTTCGGCCACCAGCGCCAGACGGATGCGTCCGGCACCTGGGTTGTCGCCCCGCCCGTCCGCGCGGCCCCTTCCGTCGCCGGTGGCGGGGCGACCCATATAGCTGCCGGGCAGCACGCTGACGTGCTCGGCGGCGAACAGCTCGCGGGTGAAGGCTTCGTCGTCGCCGCCGGGCACCGCCGGCCATAGGTAGAAACTGGCCTCGGGGGCGGGAAATTCAAGCACCGGGGCGAGGATTTCGGTCACCGCGGCGAACTTCTCGCGATAGGCGTCGCGGTTGGCGCGTACGTGGGCCTCGTCGTTCCAGGCGGTGATCGAGGCGTGCTGCAGCGGCAGCGACATGGCGCAGCCGTGGTAGGTGCGGTAGCGCTTGAACGGAGCGATCAGCTCGGCGTCGCCGGCAACGAAGCCCGAGCGCAGCCCGGGCAGGTTGGAGCGCTTGGAGAGCGAATGGAACACCAGGCAGCGACGGTAGTCGTGGCGGCCCATCGCCGCGCAGGCCTCCAGCAGCCCCGGCGGCGGTGCGTCTTCGTCCAGGTAGAGCTCGGAGTAGCACTCATCGGAGGCGATGATGAAGTCGAACTCGTCGGCCAGGGCGATCAGCTTCTGGAACTCCGCCCGCGGCGTCACCGCGCCGGTGGGGTTGCCCGGCGAGCAGAGGAAGAGGATCTGCACCTCGCGCCACACCTCGGCCGGCACGGCGTCGAAGTCGGGGCGAAAGCCGCTCTCGGCCCGGCAGTCCAGATAGTGCGGCTGGCCGCCGGCTAGCAGGGTGGCGCCCTCGTAGATCTGATAGAACGGGTTGGGCACCGCCACCCGTGCCGGACGGCTGCGGTCCAGTGCGGCCTGGACGAAGGCGAAGATCGCCTCGCGGGTGCCGTTGACCGGCAACACCTGGCGCTCGGGGTCGAGCCCGTCGAGACGAAAGCGACGCCGGGCCCAGGCCGCGATGGCGCCGCGCAGCTCGGGGATGCCGGCGGTGGCCGGATAACGGGCGAAATCGAGCTGGTGCGCATGCAGCGTCGCCAGCGCCCCGGCGAAGGGCGCATGCTGCGGTTCGCCGATGGTCAGCGGGATGTGCGCGAGCTGCGCGGGCGGCGTCACACCGGCCTTGAGCGTGGCGAGCTTCTCGAAGGGATAGGGCTTGAGGGCGTCGAGATCGGGGTTCATCGGTGTCCAGGCGCCGGTAAGCGGCGTCGTTGTCGTGGCTGCGGGCAGACCGACGATTATAGGGAAGCCCCTGACTGGCCTCAAACCAATCGCGCTCGGCTCGAACCAATCGCGTTCGCCTCGAAACGACCGCGTTCGCTTGGTGCCGAGCGCGGCGGGCCTCAGCCCGCCACGTCCAGCACTTCGATCAGGCGCTCGCGCAGGCGCTGCTGGCGCTCGGGATCGGTCAGCGGCGCGCCCGACTTGTCGGTGATGAAGAAGACGTCCTCCACCCGCTCGCCCAGGGTGGCGATCTTGGCCGCCGAGAGCGAGATGTCCTGCTCCATGAAGATGCGCCCGACCCGGGCCAGCAGGCCGGGGCGGTCGGGGGCGGTCAGCTCCAGCAGGGTGCGCTCGTTGGCCGGGTCCTGTTCGATCAGTACCTCGGTGGGCACCTTGAAGTGGCGCAGCTGGCGCGGGGTGTGGCGAGTGACGATCTGCGGGTAGTCGTCGGGGTCGTCGAGTTCCTCGACCAGGTGCGCGCGGATCTCCTCGATGCGGGCCGGATCGCGAATGGCGCGGCCCTGATCGTCGAGCACGATGAAGGTGTTGAGGGTCCAGTCGTTGCTCGAGGTGGCGATGCGGGCGTCGTGGATCGAGAGCCCGAGCTGCTCCATGGCGGCGGCGGTGGCGGCGAACAGATCGTCCACCGAGCGGGTGTGGATGAACACCTTGGTGCCGCCGTCGGACATGTCGTCGGTGGGGGCGCTGATCAGGATCAGCGGCAGTTCGGAGCCGCCGTGGGCGAGAATGCCCATGGTCTGCCAGACGATCTCGCTGGGGGCGTACTGCAGGAAATACTCCTCGCCGAGCAGTTCCCACAGGCGCTCGACCCGCTCCAGGTCGGCGCCCACGGCCGCCAGCAACGAGCGCGCCTCGTTGCGCGTCTCGGCGACCCACTCCTCGCGGTCGAGCGGGTTGTCCAGGCCGCGGCGCAGGGCGCGTTTTGTCTCGGCGTGGAGCTGGCGCAGCAGCGAGGCCCGCCAGCCGTTCCACAGCGTCGGGTTGGTGGCGTTGATGTCGGCCACCGTCAGCACGTAGAGGTAGTCCAGGCGGGTCTCGTCGCCGACGTGGGCGGCGAACTCACGGATCACGTCGGGGTCGGTGATGTCGCGCTTCTGGGCCACCATCGACATCACCAGATGGTTCTCCACCAGCCAGCTGACCAATCGCGTGTCGCGGCTCGACAGGCCGTGGCGCTCGGCGAAGCGCTCCACGTCGTGGGCGCCGAGGATCGAGTGGTCGCCGCCGCGGCCCTTGCCGATGTCGTGATAGAGCCCGGCGATCCACAGCAGCTCCAGCTTGGGTAGCTGGTGCACCAGTTCCGCCACCACCGGGAACTCCTCGCGGGCCTCGGGCTTGCGGAACTGGTGAATGAACTTGAGCAGCCGCAGGGTGTGGGCATCCACCGTGTAGATGTGGAACAGGTCGTGCTGCATCAGCCCTACCGCCTGGCCGAACTCCGGTAGGTACTTGCCGAGCACGCCGTAGCGGTTCATGCGCCTGAGCTGGCGCGCCACGTTGCCGCTCGAACACAGCAATGACATGAACAGGTGCTGATGCTGGGCGTCGTCGCGGTAGAGGTCGTCGATGAGGTGGCGGTTGTCGCGAATCAGGCGGATGGTGTCGGCGCGTACGCCCTCGATCTCGGGATGCTCTGCCATCAGCAGGAACAGCTCCAGCAGCGCGTAGGGATGCTCGCGGAAGACCGCGCGGTGACGCGCCTTGATGTAGCTGCCTTCGATCACGAAGCGCTCGTTGAGGTCGGTGATCTCGAGCTTTTCGCCGCCGCGCAGGATGGCCTCGTCGAAGTGCTGCAGCAGCATGTCGTTGAGCCCCGCCAGCGCCGTCACGTGGCGGTAGTAGCGCTTCATGAACTGCTCGACGGCCAGACGCTCGGGGGTGTCGCGAAAGCCGAACAGCTCGGCGATGGTGCGCTGGTGATCGAACAGCAGGCGATCCTCGGCGCGCCCGGTGAGCATGTGCAGGGCATAGCGCACCTGCCACAGGAAGGCCCGACCCTGGCTCAGGATGTGCAGCTCGGCGTCGTTCATGAAGCCGTTCGCCACCAGGTCCCCGTAGCGCTGGCTGCCGAAGTGGCGCTTGGCCACCCAGCCGATCATCTGGATGTCGCGCAAGCCACCCGGCGAACTCTTGATGTTGGGCTCGAGGTGGTACTCGGAGTTGTTGAAGCGGTGATGGCGGCTGATCTGCTCCTGCCACTTGGCTTCGAAGAAACGGTCGGCGGGCCAGATGCGTTCGGGCGCGATGCGCGCCTTCATCGCCTCGCGCAGCGACTCGGGGCCGGCCAGGGTGCGCGACTCCATCAGGTTGGTGATGATGGTGATGTCGGCGCTGGCCTCGCGTTCGCAGTCGGCCAGCGAGCGCACGCTGTGGCCGATCTCCAGGCCGATGTCCCACAGCAGGGTGATGAAGGCGGTCAGCGGCTCGCGATAGGGCGAGTCGTCGTCGTCCGCCAGCAGCAGCATCAGGTCGATGTCGGAGCGAGGGTGGAGTTCGCCGCGTCCGTAGCCGCCCACGGCGAGCAGCGCCACGCCGTCGTCGGGCCACTCCTGCAGCGACCACGCCACGCCGAGCAGCTGATCGAGGCACCAGGCGCGGCCGTGCACCAGGTCGCGAATGTCGGCTCCGGCACGGAACCGCTCGTCCAGGCGCTGCTGAATGTCGCGCAGCGCCGCCTTGAACGGTGCTATCGGCGAGCGGGTGCCGGCGAGCTCGCTGCGGAAGGTGGCAGCATCGAACAGCGTCTCATCGGGAACGAAACGGTAGTGGTGCAGCAGCATGTTGGCTCGACTCAGTGGTCGAGGAAGGAGAAATCTTCCTCGTGGCGCGCCGTGAGCACCTCGACGCCGGTTTCGGTGACCAGCAGGGTATGCTCCCACTGCGCTGACAGGCTCTTGTCCCGGGTCACCGCGGTCCATCCGTCGCGCAGTACCTTGGTCTGGTGCCCGCCGACGTTGATCATCGGCTCGATGGTGAAGCACATGCCGGCGGCCAGGGTGGCGTCGGCCTCGGGCGCGTAGCCGTCATAATGCAGCACCTGGGGGTCTTCGTGGAAGGTGGCGCCGATGCCGTGGCCGCAGAAGTCGCGCACCACCGAGTAGCCGTTGGCCTCGGCATGGCCCTGGATGGCGCGGGCCAGTTCGGAGAGGCGCACGCCCGGCCGCACCAGGGCGATGCTCTTGTACAGGCACTCCTGGGTCACCCGGCACAGCCGCTCGCCCTGGATGTTCTCGCCGACGATGAACATCACGCTGGTGTCGCCGTGGTAGCCGTCGGCGGTCTTCACGGTGACATCGACGTTCATGATGTCGCCCTTCTTCAGCTTCTTGTCCGGATCGGGAATGCCGTGGCAGACCACATGGTTGAGCGAGGTGCAGATCGACTTGGGAAAGCCGTGATAGTTGAGCGGTGCCGGAGTGGAGCCCAGTTCGCCCACGATGTAGTCGTGGCACAGGCGATCCAGCTCGCCGGTGGTCACGCCGGCCTGGACGTGAGGGGCGATCATCTCCAGCACGCTGGCGGCCTGGCGACCGGCCTCGCGCATCTTCTCGATCTCGTCGGGCGTCTTGATGGCTATGTTCATGGAATCTCGTATCAGAGGAATGGCAGTGCCTGCAGCATAGGGAAGGGCGGCGGGCGACTTCATCTCGTGGATGAACTATGGTATAAAGCCGCGCGCTTTCCTGCAATCGTCGGGGTCCAGGCCGAACGGCCGGCCGACGAGGCAGCGACGGCGTCGGCGGCGAGTCGCCCAGCGCCTGGCGCAGCACGACTCGAGCCGGTAACTCAACAGCCTTGAAAACACACACGTACCGGCACATGGTCCCGGGTGCTGCCGCGGTTCTTCCCGGCGGTCGGATCCATGGGGTGCGTGGAGGCCTAACCCGATTTTCAGGAGTCATCCATGGCACACGTCAACATGCGTGACCTGCTCAAGGCAGGCGCACACTTCGGTCACCAGACCCGTTACTGGAACCCGAAGATGGGCAAGTTCATCTTCGGCGCGCGTAACAAGATCCACATCATCAACCTCGAGCACACCCTGCCGGCCCTCAACGAGGTGATCGACGTGGTCGAGAAGATGGCCGCTTCCAACAACAAGATCCTGTTCGTCGGCACCAAGCGCAGCGCGAGCAAGATCATCAAGGAAGAAGCCAATCGCGTCGGCATGCCGTTCGTCAACCACCGCTGGCTCGGTGGCATGCTGACCAACTACAAGACCATCCGTCAGTCGATCAAGCGTCTGCGCGACCTCGAGACCATGCGCGAGGACGGCACGTTCGACAAGCTGACCAAGAAAGAAGTCCTGATGGCGACTCGTGAGCAGGACAAGCTCGAGCGCTCCATCGGCGGCATCAAGGAGATGGGCGGTCTGCCCGACGCGCTGTTCGTGATCGACGTGGACCACGAGCGCATCGCCATCAACGAGGCGAACAAGCTCGGCATCCCGGTCATCGGCGTGGTGGACACCAACTCCGATCCGGACGGCGTCGACTACGTGATTCCCGGCAACGATGACTCCATCCGCGCCATCCAGATCTACGTCAAGGCGATCGCCGACGCCTGCGCGCGTGCGAAGGAAGGCCGCCCCGACGAGTTCGTCGAGGTCACCGAGGGTGAAAGCGGCGACGCTACAGCCGCCGCCGAGTAACGGCGCGTCGCTCGAGCCGGCCGTGTCGGCTCGGCAGGGTGGCTGCCCCGCGCGGCCGCCCGCTACCGCTCCGCTACGGCGGAGCGAGTGTTCACCGGGCCCTCGGGCCCGGCGCCCTTATTCCCAGGTCGAACCTGGATCAACCCGGGTTCCACTTACCAAGAGGTGAATTACCATGGCAGCGATCAGCGCTTCCCAGGTCAAGGAGCTGCGCGAGCGTACCGGGCTCGGCATGATGGAGTGCAAGAAGGCACTCACCGAAACGGGTGGTGACATCGAACTCGCCATCGAGAACCTGCGCAAGAGCTCCGGTCTGAAGGCCGCCAAGAAGGCCGGCCGTACCGCCGCCGAAGGCACCGTGGTGACCCGTGTCGCCGCAGACGGCAGCTACGGCGTGGTGGTCGAGATCAACTCCGAGACCGACTTCGTCGCCCGCGACGACAACTTCAAGGCCTTCGCTGACAAGATTGCCGACGCCTTCTTCGCCGCCAAGAGCGAGGACGTGGCTGCCGTGATGGCCGGCGAACTCGAGAGCGCTCGCGAGCAGCTGGTGCAGAAGATCGGCGAGAACATCGGCGTGCGTCGCTGCGCCGTCGTCGAGGCACCGGCAGGCGCACTGGTGGGTGAATACGTCCACGGCGGCCGCATCGGCGTGCTCACCGTGCTCAAGGGCGGTAACAGCGAAGTGGCCAAGGACGTCGCCATGCACGTGGCCGCGATCAACCCGGCCGTGGCGCTTCCCGAGGACATGCCGCAGGAGCAGCTCGACAAGGAGAAGGCGATCATCCTGGCTCAGCCCGACATGGCCGGCAAGCCCGAGCAGATCGCCGAGAAGATGGTCGAAGGCCGCCTGAAGAAGTACCTGGCCGAGAACAGCCTGACCGAGCAGCCCTTCGTCAAGGATCCGAACCAGTCCGTGGCCGAGTTCGTCAAGGCCGCCGGCGGCGAGGTGCTTGGCTTCACCCGCTTCGAAGTGGGCGAAGGCATCGAGAAGGAAGAAGTCGACTTCGCCAAGGAAGTCATGGAACAGGCTGGCCGTCGCTAAGGTCAGAGGTTCCAGCTCGAGAACGGCGTGCGCGAGAGCGCACGCCTTCTCGTATCCGGCCCCCGCGCCGGACGTAGTAGACTAGCTCATCCCCTTGACGCTATGGAGAGTTGCCATGCCCCCGACCGATCACGTCGACAACCCCGCCAAGCCACGTACTGAAAAATCCAAGTACAAGCGCATCCTGCTCAAGCTCTCCGGCGAGGCGCTGATGGGCGAGCACGATTTCGGCATCGACCCCCAGGTGCTCGACCGCATGGCGCTGGAGATCGGTCAACTGGTGGGTATTGGCGTGCAGGTCGGTATCGTCATCGGTGGCGGCAACCTGTTCCGCGGCGCGGCGCTCAATGCGGCGGGCATGGATCGGGTCACCGGCGACCATATGGGCATGCTGGCCACGGTGATGAACGCCCTGGCCATGCGCGACGCGCTGGAGCGCTCCAACATCCGCTCGCGCGTCATGTCGGCCATCCCCATGAGCGGCGTGGTCGAACACTACGACCGCCGCACGGCGATTCGCTACCTCACCTCCGGTGACGTGGTATTGTTCTCCGCCGGAACCGGCAATCCTTTCTTCACCACCGATTCGGCCGCCTGTCTGCGCGGCATCGAGATCGACGCCAACGTGGTGGTCAAGGCGACCAAGGTGGACGGCGTCTACGACAAGGATCCGGTCAAGCACGCCGATGCGGTCAAGTACGATCATCTGAGCTACGATGATGCGCTCGACCAGAAGCTCGGCATCATGGATTTGACCGCTATCTGCCTGGTGCGGGACCATGACATGCCGGTTCGCGTCTTCAACATGAACAAGCCGGGCGCCCTGCTGAACCTGGTGGTGGGCGGCAAGGAAGGCACGCTGATAGACAGAGGTTGACACCGTGATCAATGACATCCAGAAAGATGCAGAAAGTCGCATGAAGAAGAGCCTCGAGGCCCTTCATGCCAACTTCAACAAGATCCGTACCGGGCGTGCTCACTCCAGCATCCTCGATTCGGTCACCGTGGACTATTACGGTAGCCAGGTGCCACTCAACCAGGTCGCCTCGGTGAACATCGAAGATGCCCGCACCCTCTCCGTGGTGCCCTGGGAGCAGAACATGGTGCCAAAGATCGAGAAGGCCATCATGACCTCCGATCTGGGCCTCAACCCGGCGAGCGCCGGCAACGTGATCCGCGTGCCGATGCCGATGCTCACCGAAGAGACCCGCAAGGGCTACATCAAGCAGGCTCGCGCCGAGGCCGAGAATGCCCGCGTGGCGGTGCGCAACGTGCGTCGCGATGCCAACAACGACATCAAGGCCCTGCTCAAGGAGAAAGAGATCTCCGAGGACGAGCAGCACCGTGCCGAAGACGTGATCCAGAAGCTGACCGACAAGTACATCGGCGAGATCGACAAGCAGCTCGAAGTGAAGGAACACGACCTGATGCAGGTCTGAGCAGCGCCGGGTGGCATTCCCTGGCCACCCGGACCTCCCACCGCCATTGCGAGACATCATGACGTCAGCGCAGACCTCTGCATCGAAGATGCCACCGAAGCCCCCCGGCAACGGCCTGCCGCGCCATGTGGCGATCATCATGGACGGCAACAACCGCTGGGCCCGTGCGCGAGGGCTCTCCGGCATCCGTGGCCATCATGCCGGCGTCGAAGCCGTGCGGGCAGTGATCCGGCGCGCCGCCGAACGTGGCATCGAGACCCTGACGCTGTTCGCCTTCTCCAGCGAGAACTGGCGTCGCCCCGAAGCCGAGGTCAGCGCTCTGATGGAGCTGTTTCTCCTCGCGCTCAAGCGCGAGGTGAAGAAACTCCACAAGAACGGCATCCGGCTCTCGGTGATCGGCGACCGCACCGCCTTCTCCAGCTCGATCCAGAAGCACATCGACAGGGCCGAGGCGCTGACCCGCGACAACCAGCGCATGCATCTGGTGATCGCCGCCAACTATGGCGGTCGCTGGGACATCGCCACGGCAGCGCGTCGTCTGGCCGAGCGTGCCGCGGCCGGGGAGCTGGACCCGGCCACGGTCGATGAGTACGCCGTGCAGGACGAACTCTGCCTGGGCGCCGAGGCGCCGGTGGACCTGTGCATCCGTACCAGCGGCGAGCAGCGCATTTCCAACTTCCTGCTGTGGCAGATGGCCTACGCAGAACTCTATTTCACCCCGCTGCTGTGGCCCGATTTCGACGGCGATGCCTTCGACCTGGCAGTGGACGACTTCCGCCGGCGGCAGCGCCGCTTCGGTATGACCGACGAACAGATCGAGGCTGAGGGTGCTTAGACAGCGAGTCATTACGGCGGCGTGGCTGGCGCCGCTGATGCTGGCCGGACTGTTCGGCCTTTCCGGCGGCGCCTTCGCCGCCTTCACCGGGGGCGTCGTGCTGCTGGCCACCTGGGAGTGGACCAATCTGGCCGGGGTCGGAGAGACGACTCGGCGGCTGGCCCTGGTGGCGGGCATGGCGCTGCTGATGCTCGTGCTGTGGGGAGCGGGCGCCGCACTGTCGGTCGGGTTCCTGTGGCTGGCGCTGGCGGGTTGGCTGGTCAACCTCTACTGGATCGTTCAGTACCCTGCGCAAAGTGAACAGTGGCAGTCCATGGCCATGCGCCTGGCCATGGGGCTGTGGGTGCTACTGCCGACCTGGGTCGGCTTCAACGTGCTGCGCGATACCGGCGGCATCTGGCTGCTCTACGTGCTGCTGCTGGTATGGGGAGCCGATATCGGTGCCTATTTCAGCGGCCGCGCCTGGGGCAGGCGCAAGCTGGCGCCGGCGGTCAGCCCGGGCAAGTCGTGGGAAGGCGTGGCCGGCGGGCTGGCGGTGACGCTGGTGCTGGCGCTGGTGTTCGCCACTTGGCAGGGGCTGGGTGCGGCGGCCGGCCTGGGGCTGGTCGTGGTCACGGCGATCATGACGCTGGTCTCGGTGATGGGCGACCTGTTCGAGAGCATGCTCAAGCGCTTCCGCGGCATCAAGGACTCCAGCAACCTGCTGCCGGGCCATGGCGGCGTGCTCGACCGTATCGACAGTCTGACCGCCGCGGTACCGCTGTTCGCGCTGCTCTCGCTCGGAGTGCTGTAACGTGGAGCGCCGTGAGGTGAGCGACTCTCGCCGGCAGCAGCGCGTCACGGTGCTGGGGGCGACCGGCTCCATCGGCACCAGCACGCTGGACGTGATCGCACGCCACCCCGAACGTTACCGGGTGCATGCGCTGACCGCCCACCGCTCGCGCGAGGCGCTGCTGGCTCAGTGTCAGCGCCATCGCCCCAGCCTGGCCGTGCTCGACGACGAGCGCGACGCAGCCTGGCTGCGCGAGCGCCTGCTGCAGGCGGGCCTGGCGATCGAGGTACGGGCCGGTCAGCAGGCGCTCAGCGAGGTGGCCAGCGACGTCGAGGTGGACGTGGTGATGGCGGCCATCGTCGGTGCCGCGGGGCTGTTGCCGACGCTTGCCGCGGTGCGTGCCGGCAAGCGTGTGCTGCTGGCCAACAAGGAGGCCCTGGTGATGTCCGGGGCGCTGTTCATGGACGCCGTGTCGCGCCATGGCGCCACGCTGCTGCCGATCGATTCCGAACATAATGCCATCTACCAGTGTCTACCACCCGAGCACCGTGGCGGTCTGGCGCGTCACGGTGTGACGCAGCTGCTGCTGACGGCTTCGGGAGGCCCGTTTCGCGGCTGGTCGCGGGAGCGCCTGGCGGCGGTGACGCCGGCGCAGGCATGCGCTCATCCCAACTGGTCGATGGGGCGCAAGATCTCGGTGGACAGCGCCACCCTGATGAACAAGGGGCTTGAGCTGATCGAGGCGTGCTGGCTGTTCGATGCCCGGCCGGAGCAGGTGCAGGTGGTAGTGCATCCGCAGAGCGTGATTCACTCCATGGCGGCCTACAGCGACGGTTCGGTGCTGGCGCAGCTCGGCAATCCGGACATGCGCACGCCGATCGCCTATGGCCTGGCCTGGCCGGAGCGGATCGACGCCGGCGTCGAGGCGCTGGATCTGTTCCAGATCGCCCGGCTCGATTTCGAGGCGCCCGACGAGACGGCTTTTCCCTGCCTGCGGCTGGCCCGAGAGGCAATGCGGGCCGGCGGTACGGCACCGGCAATCCTCAACGGTGCCAACGAGGTGGCCGTCGACGCCTTCCTGGCGGGGCGTCTGAGCTTTCCGGGGATCGGCGAGCTGGTGGGCGAGATTCTCGCGACGCTGCCGGCGGAGCGCGGCGACGACCTGGAAACCGTGCTCGGTGCCGACGCCCGGGCGCGGCAGGCGGCACACACGTGGTTGAATCGGGGCTGAGCCGCTTTTCGCCGACGACGTAGTAGTCATTTCAAGGAGGCTGTATTGGGCCTGATCCAGAACGTGCTGGCCGTCATCGTGGTGCTGGGGCTGTTGATCACCTTCCACGAGTTCGGTCATTACTGGGTGGCGCGCCGCTGCGGTGTCAGGGTGCTGCGCTTCTCGGTGGGCTTTGGCAAGGCGATCTGGTCCCGTACCGACCGTCACGGGACCGAGTTCGTCGTGGCGGCAATTCCTCTCGGCGGCTACGTCAAGATGCTCGACGAGCGCGAGGCGCCGGTACCCGACGATCAGCTCCACGAAACGTTCAACCGCAAGACGGTATGGCAGCGTATCGCCATCGTCGCGGCCGGACCGCTGGCCAACTTCCTGCTTGCCATCGTCGCCTACTGGGCGTTGTTCGTCGCCGGCACCACGACGGTGGCACCGGTGGTGGGCGAGGTGGCGCCCGATTCGCCGGCGGCCCGTAGCGGCCTGCAGAGCGGTCAGGAGATCGTCTCGGTGCAGGGCAATGCCGTACGCTCCTGGGACGAGATCAACCTGCGCCTGATCGCCCACATCGGGGCCAGCGGCGAGCTGACCATCGATGCGCGTGACGACGCCGGCTCGAGCGCGCAGGAGTACCGCCTGCCGGTGGAGAACTACCTGGTGCGCCAGGACCCGCCGCAGCCGCTGGCTACGCTGGGCATCACTCCCTGGCAGCCGCGTATTCCCGCGGTGCTGGGGCAGGTGCTGGATGGCCAGGCTGCCGCCGAGGCGGGGTTGCAACCGGGCGACGAAGTGCTGGCCGTCAACGGGGCGCCCATCGGCGAGTGGATGGACTTCGTCAGCGTGGTGCGGGCCAATCCCGGCGAAACGCTGGAGCTCGAGGTGCGGCGCGACGGCGAGCCTCTGACGGTGACGCTCACCCCGGGAAGCCGTGAGCTCGAGACGGGGGGTGCCATCGGCTACGTGGGCGCCGGGGTGGAACCGGTGGAGTGGCCCGAGGAGTTCCGGCGCGAGATCCGCTACGGTCCCGTGGCCGCCTTGGGTCAGGCCGTCAGCCGCACCGGCGAGATGACGGTGCTGACGCTGGATGCGATCCGCAAGATGCTGGTAGGCCTGATCTCGCCGACCAATCTTTCCGGACCCATCACCATCGCTCAGATGGCGGGGGATACGGCACGCACGGGGCTGGAGACCTTCGTCAGCTTCATGGCCTATCTCTCCATCAGTCTGGCGGTGCTGAATCTGCTGCCGATACCGGTGCTTGACGGTGGCCACCTGCTTTATTATTTCGTCGAAGCCGTCCGCGGCCGGCCGGTATCGGAGCGGGCTCAGGCGCTGGGATTGCGAATCGGGCTGGCGATGGTCGGCACGCTGATGCTGATGGCGCTCTATTTCGATCTGATGCGTCTCTGGTAGCGTGCGCCTCCAGTTGGAGGCTCAGGGAGGCGGAGCTACGCTCCGCCTTGTCAGTCACCCGCACATATGTATATGGTGCCTGTCTGTACAGGCAGGCGGATCAACGCGAGCGAAGCGACTGCATGAATATCAAGACCCTTGGACTGGCGGCTCTGCTGCTGGCCGGTTCCGGTACGGTGCTGGCCGAATCCTTCGAAGTAACCGACATTCGCGTGGAGGGGCTGCAGCGGGTATCCGCCGCCTCCGTCTTCAACGCCTTTCCCATCAGTGCACGCGACCGAGTGGATGACCGCGAGCTCGCCGAGGCGGCGCGCAGCCTGTTCGCCACCGGTCTGTTCGACGATATTCAGCTTGCTCGCGACGGTGACGTCCTGGTGATCCAGGTCGTCGAACGACCGACCATCTCTCGCCTGAACATCAGCGGCAACCGTCGGCTCTCCGAGGAGGATCTGCGCCGCGGCCTGCGCGAGGGCGGCCTGGCCGAAGGGCAGGTGCTGCAGCTCTCCACCCTGGAGGACATCCAGCGCGAGCTCGAAGGCGTCTATCAGGCGCAGGGGCGTTACAGCGCCCGGATCGAGACCAACGTGCGCGAGATCGACGAAGGCCGGGTCCAGGTCGATATCGACATCAACGAAGGGGCGGTGGCCAAGATTCGTCAGATCAACATCGTCGGCAACCGCCAGTTCAGTGACGATGAGCTGCGCGACGTGTTCGAGCTCAACGACCGGCCCGGGCGCTTCTTCGGCTGGTTCTCCCGCGACGAGTACTCCCGCGAGGCGCTCGCCGGCGACCTGGAGCGGCTGCGCTCGTTCTACCTCGACCGCGGCTACGTCAATTTCGACATCACTTCGACCCAGGTCTCGATCAGCCCCGACAAGTCGCAGATCTTCGTCACCGTCAACGTCGACGAGGGCAGTCAGTACCGCCTGGGCGACGTGCGCTTCGTCGGCGATCTGCAGATCGGCGAGCGGGAAGCGCGCAACCTGCTGCAGGTGGAGAGCGGCGAGATCTTCTCACGCAGCAACGTCACCGCTTCCACCGAGGCCCTGCGCTCGCGCCTGGGCGCCGAGGGTTTCGCCTTCGCTCGTGTCGACGGCATACCCGAGCCGCGCGCCGACGGCTCCACCGTCGATCTGACCATCCGTGTCGACCCGGGTCGTCGCGCCTACGTGCGGCGGATCAACTTCATCGGCAACACCACCACCCAGGATGAAGTGCTGCGTCGTGAGATGATCCAGATGGAGGGGGCGCCGGCTTCCACCGACTCGATCAGCCAGTCGCGCCGTCGCCTGGAGCGGTTGGGCTTCTTCCGCCAGGTCGAGGTGGAAACCCAGCCGGTGGCCGGCGAACCGGACAAGCTCGACGTCACCTACACGGTGGAGGAGCAGCCCTCCGGTTCGATCTCGGCGAGCATCGGTTTCTCGCAGAGCGCCGGGGTGATCTACGGTGCCTCGCTGGCCCAGAACAACTTCCTAGGCACCGGTAACCGGGTCAACATCGGCGCCCAGCGCAGCGACACCTTCACCAGCGTCAACTTCGGCTTCACCGACCCGTACTGGACGCTGGACGGTATCTCGCGCGGCTACAACGTCTTCTATCGCGAGACCGATTTCGAAGACTCGGATATCTCGACCTACTCCACCGACGCCTACGGCGCGGGGATCAACTTCGGCTATCCGATCAGCGAGCTGTCGCGCCTCAACTTCGGCGCCAGCATCGAAGACCTGACGGTCAAGACCTATCGCGACACGGCGTCGGAAATCGTGCGCTACGTCGAGGATCAGGGCGACAATGCCCAGAGCCTCAAGCTCACCGCCAGTTGGACGCGCAACAACCTCAACCGCGGCATCATGCCCACCTCGGGCAACTATCAGCGTCTCTCGCTGGAGACCGCCGCGCCGGGTAGCGACGCCGACTATTACAAGCTGCGCGCCCGCGCTCAGCAGCTCTTCCCGCTCAACGAGGAGGAGACCTGGTCGCTCAAGTTCGGCACCACGCTGGGCTATGCCGACAGCATCGGCAGCGACCCCTATCCGTTCTACGAGAACTTCTTCGCCGGCGGTCTGGGCTCGGTGCGCGGCTTCACCGCCAACACCCTGGGCGAGCGCACCACGCCGCGCGAGGCCGGTCGCGACCGCACCCTGGGTGGCAACGTGCTGATCGAAGGCAGCGCCGAGCTGCTCTTCCCGCTGCCGTTCGTCGAGGATCAGCGCTCGCTGCAGACCGGCTTCTTCCTCGATGCCGGCAACACCTTCCTGACCAGCTGCTATCCGATCATGGAAGGCGACGGGCCGTCGAACTGCTCCTCCGGCGTCGACCTGGGCGAGCTGCGCTACAGCATCGGTGTGGGGCTCTCCTGGCTGACGCCCGTGGGCCCGCTGACCTTCAGCATCGCCGAGCCGCTCAACGACAAGAGCGGCGACAACACCCAGTTCTTCCAATTCTCGCTGGGACAGACCTTCTGATCCGGCTCCTCAAGGAGTAATTTGAATGCGCAAGTTGACGCTCTTTTTGTGCATGGGTCTGTTCGCGGCGTTGTCTGCGCCGGCCTATTCGACCGAGGTGGCCGTGCTCGACTGGCGCGGGGCGCTGCTCTCTTCCGATGCCGCCCAGCGCTCGATGCAGCAGCTCGAGAGCCGGCTCGCCGGTCAGCAGCAGGAAGCGCAGTCGCTGGGGCAGGAGCTGTCTCAGCTGCAGCAGCGCCTGCAGCAGGAGGGCGACAGCCTGCCCGAGGATCAGCGGCGTTCGCTGATCCAGGAGTTCCAGCAGAAGGGCAGCCGCTTCGAACAGCTGCGCCAGCAGATCATGGAAGAGCAGATGCGCGCCGAGCAGAATTTCCTGCAGGAGGCCGAGCCCAAGCTGGAGCGGGCCGTGGAGCAGGTGATCTCGCGGCACAACGTGCAGGTGCTGGTGGAGCCCCAGGGCGTGCTGCACTCCGAGCGGGACCTGCCCAACCTCACGGGTGAAGTGATCGAAATACTCAACTCGCTCAATTGATCCACTCGGCAGCGCGCTGCCGAAACGTTGTCGATACGGGTTTCCATGACGCACCCTGCTACTCCGCAATACACACTGACCGAGCTCGCCGAGCGGCTCGGTGCACAACTGGTCGGCGACGGCAGTCGCCGCATCAGCGGGTTGGCGACCCTCAAGGAGGCCGGCCCCGACCAGGTGGCTTTCGTCGCCAATCGTTCCTACCTCAAGGACCTCGCCAACTGTCGGGCCGGGGCGGTGCTGCTCCACCCCGAGCATGGTGCCGCCTGCCCGGTGGCCCGTCTGGAGCTGGCGAATCCCTATCTCGGCTATGCCCACCTGTCCCAGCTGTTCGACCCGATCCTGGCGGCGCCCGTGGGCGGTATCCACCCCACGGCAGTGGTGGCGGAGGACGTGGTGCTAGGGGCGCGGGTCGAGATCGGCCCCAACGCCGTGGTCGAAGCCGGGGTGGAACTCGGCGACGAGGTGGTGGTGGGGGCCGGCAGCTTCATCGGGGCGGGTTCATGCATCGGTGAGCAATCGCGACTGCACGCCAACGTCACCGTCTGTCATGGCGTGACCATCGGCAAGCGGGCCATTCTCCACAGCGGCTGCGTGATCGGCGGCGACGGTTTCGGCTTCGCCCACGACGGCGGTCGCTGGCACAAGATCGCCCAACTGGGCGGGGTGGTGCTGGGCGACGACGTCGAGGTGGGCAGCTGTTCCAGCATCGACCGCGGCGCACTGGACGACACCGTGATCGGCAACGACGTCAAGATCGACAGCCAGGTGCAGATTGCCCACAACGTGCGTATCGGCGACCACTCCGCCCTGGCCGGCTGCGTGGGCATCGCCGGCTCCACCCGGGTCGGCAGGAACTGCATGCTGGGCGGCGGCGTGGGGCTCTCCGGCCACCTGACGATCTGCGACGGCGTGCAGGTCACCGGCATGAGCCTGGTGACCAACTCGATCCACGAGCCGGGGGTCTACTCGTCGGGTACCGGTGCCATGTCCAATGCCCAGTGGCGCAAGAATGCGGTACGTTTCAAGCAGCTCGACGACATGGCCAGGCGCCTGGCGCGGCTCGAGAAGCGCGATCAGCAGGGTTGAGACAGGATCGGGCGGCGTTATAATTCCTCGCCTGCCGCTTGCAGGCGGTTTTCGGGAAGCCGGGTGCGACGCTTGCTGGACGTTTCGCCAAGGCTTCCCTACTTCATTTCAGAGGTCGCTACGATGGTAATGGACATCAACGAGATTCGTGATTATCTGCCGCACCGATACCCCTTTCTGCTGGTCGATCGGGTGACGGAGCTGAGCCTTGGCGAATCCATCGTGGGCTACAAGAACGTCAGCATCAACGAGCCGTTCTTCAACGGCCATTTCCCTCACCATCCGATCATGCCCGGTGTGCTGGTGCTCGAGGCGCTGGCCCAGGTATGCGGTATCCTCGGGTTCAAGACCGTCAACAAGCTGCCTGCCGACGGCTACGTCTATTACCTGGTGGGTAGCGACAACGTGCGCTTCAAGCGGCCGGTGATGCCGGGCGATCGCCTGAAGCTGGAGGCGAAGGTCGAACGTGAAAAGCGCGGCATCTGGAAGTTCGCCTGTCGTGCTACCGTAGAGGGTGAATTGGCCTGCGAGGCCGACATCATCTGTGCCGAGAGGAAGGTTTCTTGATACATAGCACCGCCATCGTCGATCCTGGGGCCCGTCTGGCCGAGGACGTGGAAGTCGGCCCCTTCAGCGTTATCGGGCCGGATGTCGAGATCGGCCCCGGCAGTCGTATCGGCCCGCATGTGGTGGTCAAGGGGCCGACCGTGCTTGGCGCCCGAACCCGGATCTTCCAGTTCGCTTCCGTAGGTGAGGATTGCCAGGACAAGAAGTACGCCGGCGAGCCGACCCGCCTGGTGATGGGTGACGACAACGTCATCCGCGAGGGCGTGACCCTGCACCGCGGCACCGCGCAGGATCGCGGCGAGACCACCATCGGCTCGCGCAACCTGTTCATGGCCTACGTGCACGTGGGGCACGACTGCATCATCGGCAACGACTGCGTGCTGGCCAACCAGGCAACGCTTGCCGGGCATGTGACCCTGGGCAACTTCGTCATTCTCGGTGGGCTCTCGGCCATCCATCAGTTCTGCCATTTCGGCGACTACGCCATGGCCGGTGGCGGTTCGATCATCACCAAGGACACGCCGGCGTTCCTGATGATCAATGGCAGTCCGGCCAGGCCTCATGGGCTCAATCTGGTCGGCCTCAAGCGCCGCGGTTTCTCGACCGAGGCGATCAAGGCGCTGGGCGAGTGCTACAAGCTGGTCTATCGTCAGGGCTTGACCGTGGCCCAGGCGCTGGACGAGATCCGCAACCGCTACGCCCTGCCCGAAACCGAGGCCTTTGCGGCTTCCATCGAGGTCTCGACGCGCGGCATCGTTCGCTGAGCGGACGTCGAAACGGGTCCGATATGAGCCAGTTAGCGCGTGTCTACATCGTCGCCGGCGAGATGTCCGGCGACCTTCTCGGCGCCAGCCTGATGCGGGCGCTCAAGGCGCGTCACCCCGGTGTCGAGTTCCGCGGCATCGGCGGGCCGGGCATGCTCGCCGAGGGCATCGACAGCCGCTTTCCCCTCGAGACGCTCTCGGTGATGGGGCTGGTCGAGGTGCTCAAGCATCTGCCGGAGCTGATTCGGGTGCGCCGTGCGTTGCGCGCCGATGCCCTGGCCTGGCAGCCGGACGTGATGATCGGTATCGACGCGCCCGATTTCAATCTCGGCCTCGAGCGCCAGCTGCGCGAGGCGGGGCTCACCACCGTGCACTACGTCAGCCCCACGGTGTGGGCCTGGCGTCAGGGGCGGGTCAAGGGCATCGTCCGCTCGGTGGATGCCATGCTCACCTTTCTGCCCTTCGAAGCCGCCTTCTACGAGAAGCACGATCTACCGGTGGCCTTCGTCGGTCATCCGCTGGCCGACGAGCTGCCGCTGGCCAACGATCGCGGTGCGGCACGAGAGGAAATCGGCTTACCGCTCAGCGGGCCGGTGCTGGCCGTGCTGCCGGGCTCCCGGGCCAACGAGATCCGCTTTCTCGGCGAGACCTTTCTCGACGCCGCCGAGCGGCTGTGCCGCGAACGCCCCGACTTGCGCGTCGTGATACCGGCGGCCACCCCGCTGCGCCGCGCCGAGCTCGAAGCGCTGCTCGAACACCGACCGTTGCTGAGGGAGCGCGCTCTACTGCTCGACGGTCGCGCACGCCAGGCCATGGTGGCCAGCGATGCCGTGCTGCTCGCTTCCGGCACGGCGGCGCTGGAGGGCATGCTGTGTCATCGCGCGATGCTGGTGGGCTACCGCATGGCGCCGCTGACCCACTGGCTGGCCAAGCGGCTGGTCAAGACGCCGTGGATTTCGCTGCCCAATCTGATCGCTCAGGAGACCTTGATTCCCGAGCTGATCCAGGACGCGCTCACGGCCGAGGCAATCGTCGCGCGCATCGGTCCGCTGCTCGACGACGGCGAGGCGCGCGCCGTTCTCGAGGCGCGTTTCGCCGCCATGCACGCCGGGCTGCAGCGTAACGCCAGCGCCAGGGCGGTGGAGGCCATCGAAGCCGTGGTGGCGGGGCGGCCGCTGCCCGAGTCGGTAGCAAGCGATACCATGACACCCGATCCCGAGGTAGAGGCCAGGAGGAGCGAGACATGAGCGAGTCTCCCTTTCCCCAACTGATCATCGACTATCAGGGCCACCTGCTGGCCGGCGTCGACGAGGTGGGCCGCGGACCGCTGATCGGCGCGGTGGTGGCCGCGGCGGTGATCCTCGATCCGCTGCGCCCCATCGCCGGTCTGACCGACTCCAAGAAGCTCACGCCCCAGCGGCGTGCGGAGCTGGACGTGGAGATCCGCGACAAGGCCCTGGCCTTCGCCGTGGCCGAGGCGTCCCACGCCGAGGTCGACGAGCTCAACATCTACCATGCCACCCACCTGGCCATGCGTCGCGCGATCGATGCACTGCCGCTGATACCGGAGTACCTGCTGGTGGACGGCAATCGACTGCCTGGGCATCATGTACCCGGTCAGGCGGTCGTCAAGGGCGACGCCCGCCATCCGGCCATCGCCGCGGCCTCGATCCTGGCCAAGGTGGCCCGTGACGCCCAGATGGTGGCGCTCGACGCGCTCTTCCCCGAGTACGGCTTCGCCCGCCACAAGGGCTATGCCACGCCCGAGCATCTGGACGCGCTGGAGCGCCTCGGGCCCTTGCCCGAGCATCGCCGCTCCTTCGCCCCGCTGAAAGGACAACTCGAGCTGCTTTAGCCCATGAGCCGCTCCCACTACAGCGAGGGCGCCGGGGATAGGTCGTAGCGGGGGTCTTTTGCCAGGGAAGGCAAAAGTAGCTTACAAGGATGTATTCACGGCGCCCCCGCGAAGGCCTATCGCCGGATCAGCCCGAGCGGATTTGAGTTATATCGCAGGCCCGATAGCCTGTTTTTCGTGTCGCCCATTTACCGCCAAGCCCCGAGCCTCTTATGACCACGCCCTTCGTACACCTTCGCGTTCACACCGAGTACTCCCTGGTCGATGGCTTGGTACGGCTCAAGCCGCTGATCAAGGCCACCGTCGAGCAGGGCATGCCGGCGCTGGCCGTGACCGACGAGGCCAACCTGTTCGGCCTGGTCAAGTTCTACCGCGGCGCCCAGGGCAGCGGGCTGAAGCCGATCATCGGCACCGACCTGTGGCTGGTGAATCCCCACGACGAGACGCACCCCTACCGGCTGACCCTGCTGGCGATGAACGATACCGGCTATCGCAACCTCACCGAGCTGATCTCACGGGGCTGGATGGAAGGGCAGCGCCAGGGGCGGGCGCTGCTGGAGAAGGCCTGGGTGCTGGAGCAGAGCGAGGGGCTGATCGCGCTTTCCGGTGGCCGCGAAGGGGAGATCGGCCGCCACCTGCTGGCCGACCATCGCGACGAGGCGCGTGTGCTGCTCGAGGAGTGGCAGACGGCCTTCCCGGAGCGCTTCTACCTGGAGCTGACCCGCACCGGGCGGCCGCTGGAGGAGGAGTGCGTGCACCTCTCGGTGGAGCTGGCCGTGGCCACGGGCACGCCGGTGGTGGCGACCAACGACGTGCGCTTCCTCGAGCGTGACGACTTCTGGGCCCACGAGACGCGGGTGTCCATCGGCGAGGGCAAGGCGCTGGACGACCCGCGCCGCGAGCGCAAGTACACCGAAGAGCAGTACCTCAAGAGCCCGGCGGAGATGGCCGAGCTGTTCGCCGACATCCCCGAGGCGCTCGAGAACAGCGTGATGATCGCCGCGCGCTGCAACGTCGACGTGCGTCTGGGCGAGATCTTCCTGCCGGAGTTCGAGATTCCCGAGGGCATGACCCAAGACGAATTCTTCCGCAAGGTCTCCCACGACGGCCTCGACGAGCGCCTCGACTTCCTCTACCCGCCCGAGAAGTACCCCCGCGACAGCGCCGAGTACGCCGAGATCGACAAGCGCTATCGCGAACGGCTGGACTTCGAGCTCGACATCATCATTCAGATGGGCTTCCCCGGCTACTTCCTGATCGTGATGGACTTCATCAAGTGGGCCAAGGACAACGACGTGCCGGTGGGGCCGGGGCGCGGCTCGGGTGCCGGCTCGCTGGTGGCCTACGCGCAGAAGATCACCGACCTCGATCCGCTGGAGTACGACCTGCTGTTCGAGCGCTTCCTCAACCCCGAGCGGGTCTCGATGCCCGACTTCGACGTCGACTTCTGCATGGAGAAGCGCGACCGGGTGATCGAGTACGTGGCCGACCGCTACGGACGCAACGCGGTGTCGCAGATCGTCACCTTCGGCACCATGGCCGCCAAGGCGGTGGTACGCGACGTGGCCCGCGCCCAGGGCAAGCCCTACTCGCTGGGTGACAAGCTCTCCAAGCTGATCCCCTTCGAGGTGGGCATGACCCTGGCCAAGGCCATCGAGGCGGAGCCGGCGCTCAAGGAGTTCGTCGAGAACGACGAGGAGGCCGCCGAGATCTGGGAGATGGCGGTCAAGCTCGAAGGCATCACCCGCGGCACCGGCAAGCATGCCGGCGGCGTGGTGATCGCGCCGACCAAACTCACCGATTTCTCGCCGCTGCTGTGCGACGAGGGCGGCTCGGGGCTGGTGGTGCAGTTCGACAAGAACGACATCGAGGAGGCCGGGCTGGTCAAGTTCGACTTCCTCGGTCTGCGTACCCTGACCATCATCGACTGGGCGCTGGAGATGGTCGACAAGGTACGCGCGGTCAAGGGCGAAGGGCCGCTCGACATCGACAGCATCCCGCTCGACGACGGCCCCACCTTCGAGATGCTCAAGCGCGCCGAGACCACGGCGGTGTTCCAGCTCGAATCCCGCGGCATGAAGGAACTGATCAAGCGCCTCTTGCCCGATTCGCTGGAGGACATGATCGCCCTCGTCGCCCTGTTCCGCCCGGGCCCGCTGCAGTCGGGCATGGTGGACGACTTCATCAACCGCAAGCACGGCCGCGCGGAGATCTCCTACCCGCACCCGGACTACCAGCACGAGTGGCTCAAGCCGGTGCTGGAGCCCACCTACGGCATCATCCTCTACCAGGAGCAGGTGATGCAGATCGCCCAGGTGCTGGCCGGCTACACGCTCGGCCAGGCCGACATGCTGCGGCGTGCCATGGGCAAGAAGAAACCCGAGGAGATGGCCAAGCAGCGCAGCGGCTTCATGGAGGGCTGTGCGGCCAACGGCATCGACAAGGAGCTGGCGGGCAACATCTTCGACCTGGTGGAGAAGTTCGCCGGCTACGGCTTCAACAAGTCGCACTCGGCGGCCTACGGCCTGGTCTCCTACCAGACCGCCTGGCTCAAGGCGCATTATCCCGGCCCGTTCATGGCCGCGGTGATGTCCACCGAAATGGACAACCTCGACAAGGTGGTGCCGCTGATCGAGGAGTCACGGCGCATCGGCCTGACCGTGACTCCGCCGGACGTCAACATCGGCGGCTACAAGTTCACCGTCGATACCGAGGGGCGTGTGGTCTACGGCCTGGGCGCCATCCGCGGGGTGGGCGAGGGGCCCATCGGCGCCATCGTCGAGGCGCGCGAGGCCGAGGGCCCCTTCAGCGACCTGTTCGACTTCTGCCGCCGGGTCGACCCCAAGCGCATGAACAAGCGCACCCTGGAGGCGTTGATCCGCTCCGGCGCCCTGGACAACCTGGGACCCAACCGGGCGGTGCTCAGCGCCGCCCTGGACGACGCCCTGCGCGCCGCGGCCCAGACCCAGACCAACCAGAACCTGGGCATGATGGACATGTTCGGCGAGGCCTTCGCCGACGACCAGGCCGAGAGCGATCCCTACGAGGCCTACCGCCGCGCCCGCGAGTGGACCGACAAGGAGCGCCTGGCCGGCGAGAAGGAGACCCTGGGGCTCTATCTCACCGGCCACCCCATCGACGAGTACGAGAAGGAGCTCGCGCGCTTCGTCTCCACCCGCATCAGCGACCTCAAGCCGTCGCGGGAGCCGCAGAGGGTCGCGGGCCTGGTGGTGGCGGTGCGCACCATGAAGTCCAAGCGCGGCGACACCATGGCCTTCATCACCCTGGACGACCGTACCGGACGCATCGAGGCCTCGCTGTTCGGCGAGCTCTACGATCAGCTGCGTGGGCAGATCGAGGCCGACCAGGTGCTGATCGTCGAGGGCGAGGTCTCCAGCGACGACTTCTCCGGCGGCCTGCGCCTGCGTGGCAAGGAGGTCACGCCGATGGTGGCCGCTCGCGCCCGCTACGGCGAGGCGGTGGAGCTGTCGCTGGACGGCACCCGGGTCAACGGGAGGCTGGTGGAGAGCCTGCGCGAGAGCCTCGTGCCGCACCGCGACGACGGCGGCCTGCCGGTGCGCCTGCGCTACCGCAATGAGGCCGCCGCCGGCTGGCTGGAGCTGGACGCCCAGTGGCGCGTGGCTCCCAGCGACGAGCTACTGATCGCGCTGCGCGAGGTAGAGGGGCAGGATGGTGTGCGGCTGAAATACCGTTAGGTCCATCACCTTGGCTTCGGCGGCAGCTCGTCAAGGCCGCCGGGGCTGACCGGCGACAGGCCTGCGAGGAGGCGCTGTGAACCCATCCCTGGGCGCTACTTTTGCCATCCATGGCAAAAGACCTCCTCTTCGGCCTGTCCCCGGCATCCCTCGGTGCTGGCGAAGTCCGCATACGTTGCCTTGCGCCGTGCGTTGAGGGTGCGATAATGCCCGACACTCGATTTTATGGCTTCCGGGACGAACAGCGTTCATCATGCCCCGGCGACAGCAATGACAAGGCGGCCCAGCCACTATGAATCCCAATTACCTCGATTTCGAACAGCCCATCGCCGAACTCCAGGCCAAGATCGAAGAGCTGCGCCTGGTCGGCAACGATAGCCAGCTCAACCTCAGCGACGAGATCAGCCGCCTGGAGGAGAAGAGCCGCAAGCTCACCGAGTCGATCTTCAAGGACCTCAGCCCCTGGCAGGTCTCGCAGCTCTCGCGTCATCCCCAGCGCCCCTATACGCTGGACTATCTCGAACACATCTTCACCGACTTCGACGAACTGCACGGTGACCGTCGCTTCGCCGACGACCCGGCTATCGTCGGCGGCATCGCCCGGCTGGACGATCGTCCGGTGATGGTCATCGGCCATCAGAAAGGGCGTGAGGTGAAGGAGAAGGTGCGGCGCAACTTCGGCATGCCGCGGCCCGAAGGCTACCGAAAGGCGTGCCGTCTGATGGAGATGGCCGAGCGCTTCAAGATGCCGGTGCTGACCTTCATCGACACCCCCGGCGCCTACCCCGGTATCGACGCCGAGGAGCGCGGCCAGAGCGAGGCCATCGCCTACAACCTGGCGGTGATGTCGCGGCTCAAGACGCCGATCGTCTCCACCGTGGTGGGCGAGGGCGGCTCCGGCGGCGCGCTGGCCATCGGCGTGTGCGACGAGCTGTCCATGCTGCAGTACTCCACCTATTCGGTCATCTCGCCGGAAGGCTGTGCCTCGATCCTGTGGAAGAGCGCCGAACGGGCCGCCGATGCGGCTCAGGCCATGGGCATCACCGCCGAACGGCTCAAGGAGCTGGGCTTCGTCGATACCCTGATCGAGGAGCCCCTGGGCGGCGCCCACCGTCAGCCCCTCGTCACCGCCGAGCGGGTCAAGGAGTCGCTGCTGGCGAGCCTGGATCGACTCGAGGCGATGGAGACCGACGCCCTCCTGGAGCGCCGGTATGAGCGCCTGATGAGCTATGGCGCCCCGGCATAAAAGAGCATCGCTGCAAGCCCTGATCGACGACGCCCTGGCGGAGACCCCGCCGGGGCGTGTCGTCTGGGTGGCGCTCTCCGGCGGGCTGGATTCGAGCCTGCTGCTCACGCTGGCGGCCCAGGCCTGTCGGCGTCACCCTCGCCCGTTGTACGCACTGCACGTTCATCATGGCCTTCAGCGTGCCGCCGACGGCTTCGAACGCCACTGCCGTCGGCTTGCCTCGCGGCTCGGTGTGCCGCTCTTCATCGAGCGCGTGGCGGTCGAGCGCGACGCCGGGCTGGGGCTCGAGGGGGCGGCGCGGGAAGCGCGTTACGCGGCGTTCGCCCGCCGTGTGGCATCGGGTGAGACGCTGTGGCTGGCTCAGCATCGTGACGATCAGGCGGAAACCTTTCTGCTCGCCGCCCTGCGCGGCAGCGGCGTACGCGGCCTGGCGGGCATGCCGGCGGAACGCGAGTGGCGGGGGCGACGCCTCGTGCGCCCGCTGCTGGCATGCTCACGGAGCGAGCTCGAAGCCGCAGCGGCCCGGCTCGGGCTGAGCTGGATCGACGACCCCAGCAACACCGACGAGTCGCTGGACCGCAACTTCCTGCGTGGCAGCGTATTGCCGCTGCTGCAGTCGCGCTGGCCCCAGGCGGCCACGGCCCTGGCCGGCAGCGCCCGGCTTGCCGGCGAGGCGGAGCAACTGCTCGAGGAGCTGGCCGCAGGCGACCTTGCCGCCCTGGGCGACGACCCGGGCTGCCTCGATGTGTCGGCGTTGCTGAGGCTGTCTGTGCCGCGGCGGCGCTCACTGTTGCGTCACGTCTGCCACCGGTTGGGTGTGCCCACGCCGCCGGCGGGGCGTCTCGAAACGCTGCTCGAGCAGCTCGAGGCGCGCAGCGACGCCCAGGTCCGGGTGAGCTGGAGCGGGGCCGAGGCGCGCATCTGGCGCGGCCAGCTCTACCTGCTGCTCCCTTGGGATTCGCTGCTGCCGGAATGGACTCTCGAATGGGACGGCAGGGCACCGCTGGTGTCGCCCTGGGGCGAGATCGGCGTCGGCTTGGCGCCCGTCGAGGGCCATCCGGTGCGACTAACGCTGAAGGCTCGCCAGGGCGGCGAGCGGTTGTGCCTCGCCGGGCGCGGCAGCCGCGACCTCAAGCGCCTGCTGCAGGAGGCCCAGGTGCCGCCCTGGGCGCGGGAGCGTGTCGCCGTGGCCTGGCACGAGCAGCATCCGGTAGCGGCGCTGCTGCTGCCGGAAGGGCGCTGGCTGGCGGTGGCGGCGGGGTGGGCTTCTGCGGTGAGAGAGGAGTAACCGACGCTGCGCTATGCCTGCTGCAAGGGGGCGCAAGTCAGCATGTCGTGCAACACGCCCTCACGCAGCGCACCATCGGCATAGTTCATCGTCGTCAGCTCGAATGTCTCGAAGATGGCCCCGAGAATGGCCACGCCAGCGGGAAAGATGCGCGAGCGGTCCGGCTTCAGCCCCACCAGCGTGACGTTGTCCAGGCGTTCGCATTCGATCAGGCGCTGACGTAGCGTCTGCAGGCCGCTGCGGGTGATGACGCCCGGCTTGCCGCCGCTGGCGGCAAGCACCGAGGCGGCCGCCTTGATGGTGCCGCTGGAGCCCAACGCTTCGCTCCAGCCCAGCTCGCGATAGTTGGCTTGAATGGCCTCGAGTCGCGTCAGCACGTCCGCTTCCGCCCGGCGCATGTTGGCTTCGTTGACCGTACCGTCGCTGAAATGGCGGCGCGTATGGGTGACGCAGCCAACGTCGAGGCTCTGCAGCAGCAGCGGCCCCGCTGGATCCCCGATGATGAACTCGGTGGAGCCGCCGCCGATGTCGACGACCAGGCGCCGCCCGTTCGCGGCCATGGTCTGAGATGCCCCCAGGTAGATCAGTCGCGCCTCCTCCTCACCGGAGATGATCTCGACGCGACAGCCCAGCAGGGCTTCGGCACGCGTGACGAAGGATTGGCGATTGAGCGCCGTGCGCAGCGCACTGGTGCCCACCACTCGCAGACGGCTGCGGGCCACGCCCTCCAGGTAGGGCAGGAAGCGTTCGAGGCAGGTGAGCGCACGCTGAATGGCGGCTTCGTCCAGATGATTGCGGCTGTCCAGGCCCGCTGCCAGCTGCACCTTTTCACCGCAGCGCGTCACCACGCTCAGTCGCTCGTCCCGATAGCTGGCAACCAGCAGGTGAAAGCTGTTGGAGCCCAGATCGATGGCTGCCAGCTGCCATGAGTCTTGCCCTTGAAGCAGGGCGGTGTCATTGCTGGCGGGTTGAGGCCTGTCCTTGGGTGCAGTCATCGAAGCGTCCTGATAGCGGATAGCTAAAGGTTGCGGCGCTGGCGCGAGCGTGTCAATCGCGCGGGGGGCGATCGATGGGGTTGCGTTCGTCGCCGGCCTTGACTAACATCGAGACGTTCGCCTGTTCCGAATGCTTTCCGACCGCGTCGCGGTCAACATCAAGTCGTCAGACAGCCCCTTCTTGTCGCTCGTTGTCATGTGCCGAAGCCATGGTGGCACTTGAAACGCACAGGCGATGAATCCATGCGACACGAAGCGCTGCTCCCTCTTACACGATACCGTGCCTCGACCCCTTGCGCAGAGCGGTCGTAGTGCAACGAGCATCGCTCATGAGCGGCAGCTCTCTCGGGCTCTGAACGCACCCAAGCGGCGTACCGTTCTTTATCCGCACACTCCCACGGCCGCCGTGCCGCCACGCTGACATGAGCAACTTCCGAACACACCGATGAATCTTACCGAACTCAAGCAAAAAACCGTGCCAGAGCTCCTGGAGCTCGCCCGCGAAATGGGCATCGACAATCTGGCCCGCTCGCGCAAGCAGGACATCATCTTCGCCATCCTCAAGAAGCACGCCAAGAGCGGCGAGGACATCTATGGCGATGGTGTGCTGGAAATCCTCCAGGACGGCTTCGGCTTCCTGCGCAGCGCTGACAGCTCCTACCTGGCCGGTCCCGATGACATCTACGTCTCGCCGTCGCAGATCCGTCGCTTCAATCTGCGCAAGGGCGATTCGATCTCCGGCAAGATCCGTCCGCCGAAGGAAGGGGAGCGCTACTTCGCGCTGCTCAAGGTCAGCCAGATCAACTTCGACAAGCCGGAAAACGCCAAGCACAAGATCCTGTTCGAGAACCTCACGCCGCTGTTCCCCCAGGAGCGGCTGCGCATGGAGATCGGCAACGGCTCCACCGAGGATCTCACCGCGCGCATCATCGATCTCACCGCTCCCATCGGCAAGGGCCAGCGCGGTCTGATCGTCTCGCCGCCCAAGGCGGGCAAGACGCTGATGCTGCAGAACATCGCCACCTCGATCACGCGCAACAACCCCGAGTGTCACCTGATCGTGCTGCTGATCGACGAGCGCCCGGAAGAGGTGACCGAGATGTCGCGCACCGTGCGCGGCGAAGTGGTCGCCTCCACCTTCGACGAGCCGCCGGCACGCCACGTGCAGGTCGCCGAGATGGTGATCGAGAAGGCCAAGCGCCTGGTCGAGCACAAGAAGGACGTGGTCATCCTGCTCGACTCCATCACCCGCCTGGCGCGTGCCTACAACACCGTGGTGCCGAGCTCCGGCAAGGTGCTCACCGGCGGTGTCGACGCCCACGCCCTGGAGAAGCCCAAGCGCTTCTTCGGTGCCGCGCGTAACATCGAAGAGGGCGGCAGCCTGACCATCATCGCCACCGCGCTGGTCGATACCGGCTCGAAGATGGACGAGGTGATCTTCGAGGAGTTCAAGGGCACCGGCAACATGGAAGCCCACCTGGACCGCAAGCTCGCCGAGCGCCGTGTCTACCCGGCGATCAACATCCGCCGTTCCGGCACCCGCCGCGAGGACCTGATCGCCTCCGAGGACGAGATGCAGCGCATGTGGATCCTGCGCAAGCTGCTCAACCCGATGGAAGATACCGCAGCCACCGAGTTCCTCATCGACCGCCTGAAAGATACCAAGACGAACCTCGAGTTCTTCGAAGCCATGAAGCGCCGCTGATCGGAGCTGCCATGGCTAGCGGCGCCGGGGACAGGTCGAAGAGGAGGTCTTTTGCCAGGGATGGCAAAAGTAGCGCCCAGGGATGGGTTCACAGCGCCTCCTCGCAGGCCTGTCGACGGAGTAGCCGCGGGTAAGGATGCGTTGGCCGGCGGGGAAGAGAAAGGGGCGGCATGCTATGCTGCCCCTTTCGTCGTTCCGGAAACGGGAATTGCAATGAAGTACAAGGACCTGCGCGACTTCATCGCCGCTCTGGAGGCTCAGGGCGAGCTGATACGAGTTTCAGCCGAGGTGGACCCTTACCTCGAGATCACCGAGATCTGCGACCGCACCCTGCGTGCCGGCGGCCCGGCGCTGCTGTTCGAGAACGTCAAGGGGCATGACATGCCGCTGCTGGGCAACCTGTTCGGTACGCCGAAGCGGGTCGCCATGGGCATGGGCCAGGACAGCGTCGAGGCGCTGCGCGAGGTGGGCGAACTGCTCGCCTTCCTCAAGGAGCCCGAGCCGCCCAAGGGCTTTCGCGACGCCTGGGACAAGCTGCCGATCTTCAAGCAGGTGATGAGCATGGGGCCGAAGACGGTGCGCAGCGCCCCGGTGCAGGAGGTAGTGCTGGAGGGCGACGACGTCGACCTCGACCGCCTGCCGATCCAGCACTGCTGGCCCGGCGATGCCGCACCGCTGGTCACCTGGCCGCTGGTGGTGACCCGCGGGCCGCACAAGAAGCGCCAGAACCTGGGCATCTATCGTCAGCAGAAGCTGGGCAAGAACCGCCTGATCATGCGCTGGCTGTCGCACCGTGGCGGCGCGCTCGACTTCCAGGAGTTCCAGCAGACCAATCCCGGCGAGCCCTTCCCGGTGGCGGTGGCGCTGGGCGCCGATCCGGCGACGATTCTCGGCGCGGTGACCCCGGTGCCGGACTCGCTCTCCGAGTACGCCTTCGCCGGGCTGTTGCGCGGTTCGCGCACCGAGCTGGTCAAGTGCGGCCACGCCGATCTGGAAGTTCCTGCGTCTGCAGAAATCATACTGGAAGGCTTCATCTACCCCGACGACACGGCGCCGGAAGGCCCCTACGGCGACCATACCGGCTACTACAACGAGGTCGACGAGTTCCCGGTGTTCACCGTGACGCGCATGACCCTGCGCCGCGATGCCATCTACCACTCGACCTACACCGGGCGCCCGCCCGACGAGCCGGCGATCCTCGGCGTCGCGCTCAACGAAGTGTTCGTGCCGATCCTGCGCAAGCAGTTCCCCGAGATCGTCGACTTCTATCTGCCGCCGGAAGGCTGCTCCTACCGCATGGCGGTAGTGACCATGAAGAAGCAGTACCCGGGCCACGCCAAGCGCGTGATGATGGGCGTATGGAGCTTCCTGCGCCAGTTCATGTACACCAAGTTCGTGGTGGTGCTCGACGACGACGTCGATGCTCGCGACTGGAAGGACGTGATCTGGGCCATCACCACCCGCATGGACCCGGCCCGGGACACCGTCATGGTCGAGAACACGCCGATCGACTATCTCGACTTCGCCTCGCCGGTGGCGGGGCTCGGTTCCAAGATGGGGCTCGACGCCACCAGCAAGTGGCCCGGCGAGACCGATCGCGAATGGGGCACGCCCATCGTCATGGACGAGGCCGTCAAGGCCCGCGTCAGCGAACGCTGGAACGAACTGGGTATCCACCTGCCCCCACACCCTGACGACAAGAGGCCTGCATGACCCCCAGGACCCTGACCTGCCAGGTGACGGCAGTGGAGGATCTGACCCCCGACGTGTTTCGCGTGCGCCTGGAAGGGCGCGCCGAGGCCATGGCCCACGATCCGGGCCAGTATCTGGAGCTCAAGCTCGACGACGAGACCTGGGTGCCGTTCTCCATCGCCAGCGCCCATCGCGGCGACGGCACCCTGGAGCTGCACATCCAGCACTGGCCCGAGCGCGAGAACTCCGCCCGGCTGCGCGAGCTGGTAGTGGTGGCGCATCACCTGACGGTGCGTCTGCCCGGCGGCGACTGCGTGCTCGATCCGACCAGCCAGCGGCCGCTGCTGCTGATCGCGGCCGGTACCGGCTTCGCCCAGATGAAGGCGATCGTCGAGGCCTCGCTGCACGACGCCCCCGAGCGGCCCATCGAGCTGTGGTGGGCGGCCCGCGAGCGGCGCGACCTGTATCTCGAGAGTCTGCCGCGGCAGTGGGCCGAGAGCCATGCGAACCTGCGCTTCCACGTGGTCACCGAGGTGGCGCCGCAGCCGCCGGTGACCGGTGAGCGCGTTCAGGGCCACCTGGGCCGCATCGACCAGGCGTTGGCTAGCGGGCTCGACGACGTCAGCGGCCATGACGTCTACCTCTCCGGCTCGCCGGGCATGGTCTACGCCTGCGTCGACGTGCTGGCCTCGCTGGGGCTCGAGCCGTCGCGGATCTTCTCCGACGTCTTCGCCTATGCGCCGCGCCAGCCGCTGGTGCCCACCGCCGGCGTACTGCGCCGGGGGAGTGCGCGGTGAGCGCCGCGCCGATCCTGATCACCGGTGGCGCCCAGCGCCTCGGGCGCCACTGCGCCGAACGGCTGGTCGACGACGGCCATCCGGTGATCGTCAGCTATCGCCGCGAGCGGCCGGAGCTCGAGGCGCTGCGCCGCCGCGGTATCGTCACCCTGAGGGCGGATTTCGCCACCGAGGCGGGCATTCTCGACTTCATCGCCCGTCTCAAGGGCGAAACCAGGTCGCTGCGCGCCATCGTGCACAATGCCAGCGACTGGGCGCCGGACAGCCGCGACGAGCAGGCCGGTGCCACCTTCGAGCGGCTGTTTCGCGTGCACATGCTCGCCCCCTACCTGATCAATCTGCACTGCCGCGAGCTGCTCGAGGCCTGCGGCGAGCCGCAGCGCGACATCGTGCACATGACCGACTACGTGGCGCAGAAGGGCTCGAAGAAGCATGCGGCCTACGCCGCCACCAAGGCGGGGCTCGAGAACCTGACGCTCTCCTTCGCCGCCATGTACGCGCCCGAGATCCAGGTCAACGCCATCGCACCGGCGCTGATCATGCTGGGCGAGGACGACGACGAGGCCTATGCCGAACAGGCCCGGGCCAAGTCGGCCATGGCGATGGTGCCGGGGCCGGGTGTGATCTACCAGAGCCTGCGCTACCTGCTCGACAACCGTTACGTGACCGGTATCACGCTGCCGGTCGATGGCGGTCGTCATCTTCGCTAGACTGTTAGCCACCGGCATGAGGCAAAAGGAGACGAACATGGCCCCGCTCAAGGACTATCACGATGACAGCGGCCCGCTGTGGCTGCTGGCCCTGGTGGCGGTACTGGCGCTGAATCTGCTGCCCTTGATCATCGGCGTGAGCCGCGCCGTGCAGGCCTGAAACCGGGCTTGCCAAGTTTGCCGCGATGCGGCACGATGAACCCAGAAACTGTGGGAGACGACCATGACACCGACCGCGAGCCTGACAGCGAACGATCCGAACCGTGCCTTTGGCGCGGTAATGTCGTTTGGCTTCGATGGACAGTCGTTTGGCTTCGGCGGTCAGTATTGGTACTGGTTTAGCGCCGGTGTGCCGGCGGCCGGGTCCTGATCGGACACAGCTGCAAGGGCACACCCAACCGGGTTGCCTTCCCTCATGAAACCCCTGGTCGGCAACCCGACCGGGGGTTTTACGTTTGGCCCCTAATGTTGATAGACCCCGTAAACGGAATCGACTCGAGGAGACGCACCATGACCGCATACCGCGCCACTTTCGCCGCCCGTACCCGCCACGACTATTATGGCTGGGGCTATGGCTGGCGATTTAGCGCCGCGCGGTCGGTTCAGTGCGCCACCTCCGACCGTGAGATGACCGGTGGCATGACGACACGATGTTTGCCGACCTCACGGAGTTGACCATGAATGCCCCCGCGACACTTGCTGAACGCCTGACCGACGGCCATGCCGACATGGCCCCCACCACATCCAGCCGGGTCGAGATGACGTTACCCACCCCTGGCGAGCTCAGACGCCGTTTGCCCCTGGCGCCGCCGGTGGCCGAGCGCCTCGCCGCGCAGCGCCGCGCCATCCGTGACATCGTGACGGGGTGCGACGACCGCATGCTGGTGGTGGTGGGCCCCTGCTCGATCCACGACCCGCTGGCCGCGCTGGAGTATGCCCGGCGCCTGGCCGAACTCGCCCCGCGAATTTCCGACCGTCTGCTTCCCGTGATGCGGGTCTACGTGGAGAAGCCGCGCACCACGGTGGGCTGGAAAGGGCTGGCCTACGACCCCGACCTGGACGGCAGCGGCGACATGGCGCGTGGGCTACACCTGTCGCGCCACATGATGCACGAGATTGCTGCCCTGGGCCTGCCGGTGGCCACCGAGGTGCTGCAGCCGATGCTGGCCAGCTACTTCGACGACCTGCTGGCCTGGGTTGCCATCGGTGCGCGGACCACCGAATCGCAGCTGCATCGCGAGCTTGCCAGCGGCCTGGAGGCGGCGGTGGGGTTCAAGAACGCCACCAGCGGCGACGTGGGCGTCGCGGTGGATGCCATTCGCGCCGCCGCGCATCCGCACCAGCATTTCGGCCTCGATGAGCAGGGCCGCCCCGCGCTGCGGGAGACCACCGGCAACTCCTACGCTCATGTGGTGCTGCGTGGCGGCCACCATGGGCCCAACCATGACAGCCGTTCGGTCGCCGAGGCGCGCCGGGCGCTGGAGCAGGCAGGGCTGCCTGCGCGCTTGATGGTGGACTGCAGCCATGCCAATGCGCGCAAGGATCATCGCCGTCAGGGCGAGGTGCTGCGCGACGTGGTGACGCAGCGGGTGCGTGGCGAGACGGCCCTGATGGGGCTGATGCTCGAGAGTCACCTGGAAGAGGGGCGCCAGGAGCTCGCCCCGGGAGCGCTGCGCTACGGCGTTTCGGTGACCGACCCCTGCCTGGGCTGGCAGGCTACCGAGGCGCTGCTGCTGGAAGCGGCCGACCGGTTGCGCTGACCATTGCGTCGGGAAGACGGGCACGCGGCTGTACCTCAGCGAGAGATGCCGGGATAATTCCCGGCATTCTCGTTGCAACAGGAGTTGGGCATGCCGTTTTCCTTCGAATACCACGACCCCGAGACCTACCGCCGCAAGGCCCGGCTGATCAGCCTGGCCATGGCCGGCCAGCTCATCGTCTTCGGCCTGGTGTTCTCCCAACTGCTGGTGGCGGCCTTCGGCTCCAGCCTGTGGCTCAACGCCCTGGGCGTGTTCCTGGGGCTGCTGGCCACCAGCCTGACCTTTGCCGTGCTGCGCGAACGCCCCTGGATGACCGAGATGCGCTACGTCTGGCAGCTCAAGCACCATCTCTCCCGGCTCAGCGGCTACCTTGCCACCCTGCGCCGCGAAATGGACCAGGGCAATCACGTCGCCCTGCACCTGATGACCGCCTACCACCAGGGCATGGCGCAGCTTGCCGAACTCAACGGTCGCACCCTGGACGATGACGCCGAGCTGCTCGGCGAGCGTGCCAGGATCCGTCGGCTGCGCGAGGAGCGCGGCCTGCCCGAGCGGGTCGAGGGCTTCGACCCCAACGACCTTGCCGCCTTCCGCAAGAGCTGAGCCGGCCCGGCCACAGGCCGGGCCGTTTCGTCAGGAGGCGAGCAGCGTCGCCGCCCGCTTGGCGAAATAGGTCAGGATGCCGTCGGCCCCGGCGCGCTTGAAGCAGATCAACGACTCGAGCATCACCTCGTCGGCGTCGAGCCAGCCGTTGTCGAAGGCGGCCATGTGCATGGCGTACTCGCCGCTGACCTGATAGGCGTAGGTGGGCACCTTGAGCTCGTCCTTGATACGCCGTACCACGTCCAGATAGGGCATGCCGGGCTTGATCATCACCATGTCGGCGCCTTCGGCCAGGTCCAGGGCCACCTCGTGCAGCGCCTCGTCGCTGTTGGCCGGGTCCATCTGGTAGGTGCGCTTGTCGGCCTTGCCCAGGTTGGCGGCAGAGCCCACCGCATCGCGGAAGGGGCCGTAATAGCGCGAGGCGTACTTGGCGCTGTAGGCCATGATGCGCACGTTGTGCAGATGCTCCTGCTCGAGCACCTGGCGAATCTCGCCGATGCGTCCGTCCATCATGTCGGAGGGGGCCACCACGTCGGCGCCGGCCTCGGCGTGAGACAGGGCCTGCTTGAGCAGCGTCTCCACCGTGCGGTCGTTGAGCACGTAGCCGGTGTCGTCGATGATGCCGTCCTGGCCGTGAATGGTGTAGGGGTCGAGCGCCACGTCGGTCATGATGCCGAGCTCCGGCACGGCGTCCTTCAGCGCTCGCACGCTGCGCTGCACCAGGCCGTTGGCGTTGTAGGCTTCCTCGGCCAGCTCGCTCTTCAGCGCCTGGTCCACCACCGGGAACAGGGCCAGGGCCGGGATGCCCAGCTCGTACGCTTCGCGGGCCTCCTGAATCAGCAGGTCCAGCGACAGGCGCTCCACGCCCGGCATCGAGGGTACGGCCTCGCGGCGCTGCTCGCCGTCGAGCACGAATACCGGCCAGATCAGATCGGCGGCGGTCAGGGTCGACTCCCGCATCAGGCGGCGCGAGAAGTCGTCGCGGCGCATGCGGCGCATACGCGTGGCGGGGAATTGACGCGTGGTCTGGAAACTCAAGGTTCTCTACTCCGGCTGTGGCCACTGCCGCCGTATCGTCAACTGGCGGCAGTGGGCCTGGACAGAAAGATGGTGCAATGACAAGCGAGTGTATGGAACGAGTATATCAGTGCCACCCCAAGCCGAAAGTCGCGCCTTGTCGCACCCCGCGCGACTCTCTAAAGTGTTGGCTTCGGGAACAAAGGCTGAGCTCTTCATTCGGAGCGCCTTCACAACAAGGAGAAAGGCATGAGCAAACAAGTGGCGGTCATCCTGTCGGGTTGCGGTGTCCAGGATGGCTCGGAAATCTACGAGACCACGCTGACCCTGCTACGGCTGGATCAGTTGGGTATCGGCCATCGTTGCTTCGCGCCGGACATCATGCAGCACCACGTGATCGATCACCGCAGCGGTGAGGTGGTCGAGGGTGAGGCGCGCAACGTACTGACCGAGTCGGCACGCCTGGCGCGGGGCAACATCGCACCGCTCGACGAGCTGGACGTCGAGGAGTTCGATGCCGTCATCCTGCCCGGCGGCTTCGGTGCGGCCAAGAACCTCTCCAACTTCGCCGAAGCCGGCAGCGACATGGAGCCGCTGCCCGAGCTGGTCGAGGCGCTGGCTCCCTTCTACCAGGCGCGCAAGCCCATCGGGCTGATGTGTATCGCCCCCGCCCTGGTGCCCAAGCTGCTGGGGCCGGGCATCGCCGTGACCATCGGCCACGATCCCGGCGTTTCCGGCGCCATCAGCTCCATGGGCGGGCTGCACCGCAGCTGCGGCGTGGAGGACATCGTGGTCGACTTCGAGAACCGCGTGGTGACCACCCCGGCCTACATGCTCGCCACCCGTATCGGCGAGGCCGCCACCGGCATCTTCAAGCTGGTGGAGCGTATCGACGAGCTGATGGATCTCTGAGCCAGTGCGCTAATGCAGTAATGAAAGCGCCCCGCTTCCTTCGAAGCGGGGCGCTTGCGTATCGGGCTTATGTTCTGGGCTTTATGTATCGGGCTTTGTGGTTGGCGGGCTCAGGCCTCGTCGCGCTCTTCGCTGGCCTCGGCCTCGGCCGACTTGCGGCGCCGCCGGCGTACCAGGCGGCCGAACAGGATGCCCACCTCGTAGAGCAGATACATGGGGATGGCCAGCAGGCTCTGGGAGATCACGTCGGGCGGGGTCAGCAGCATGCCGACCACGAAGCAGCCCAGGATGATGTAAGGGCGCTTCTTCGACAGGCTTTCCACCGTGGTGGCGCCGGAGGCGATCAGCAGGAAGGTGGCGATGGGGATCTCGAAGGCCACGCCGAAGGCGAAGAACAACTTGAGAACGAAGTTCAGGTACTGGTTGATGTCGGTCATCACCGCCACGTTCTCCGGCCCGGTCTGGGTGAAGAACTGGAACAGCAGCGGGAAGACGACGTAGTAGGCGAAGGCGGCACCGGCATAGAACAGGCCTACGCTGGAGGCCAGCAGCGGCAGGGCCAGCGCCTTCTCGTTGTCGTACAGGCCGGGGGCGACGAAGGCCCAGGCCTGGTGCAGCACGTAGGGGATGGCGATGAACACCGCCACCACCAGGGTCAGCTTGAAGGGGGCCAGAAACGGCGAGGCCACCTCGGTGGCGATCATCTGCGAACCTTCCGGCAGCATGCCCATCAGCGGCTGAGCCACGAAGGTATAGATCTCGTTGGCGAAGGGATACAGGCCGAGGAAGATCACGAAGATCGCCACCACCGAGCGCAGCAGACGCGAACGCAGCTCGATCAGGTGCTCGATCAGGGGGGCCTGGCCAAGATCCTGCTTGTCGTCGGAGTCGCTCATCGGGAAGCGGCGTCCTTGTCATCGTCGGGGGTAGAGGAGGGGGCGTCGTCGCTTTGCCTGACCTCGGCCAGCGCCTCGTCGAGCCGCGCCGAGGCCGACGGTGGCGTCGTCTCGGCATCGGGCTTGCCTTCGGGCGTCGCCGGCTTGTCGTCGTCACCCTTGCGCGGGGTCGAGGTGGAGTAGGGCTGGGCGATGCTTTCCACGTCGCGCTTGGCCTTGTTCAGGCTCTCGTCGAGCTTGCTCTGCTGCTCCTTGAGCTTCTGACGCAGCTCCTCCGCCTCGAGCTGCGAGTTGATCTCGCGTTGCATGCTCGACACGGTGCGCTTGATCTTGCCGATCCACAGCCCTGCCGTGCGCGCAGCCTTGGGCAGGCGCTCGGGGCCGAGCACCAGCAGACCCACGATGCCCAGAATCAGGAGTTCGAGAAAGCCGATATCAAACATGGAGACTTACTTGCGCTCTTCCCGTTCCTCGACGCCGTCTGCGCTCTTCTTCTCCTCGGCGCGGACGTCATAGGTGTTGGGCTGCTCTTCGTGAGTCACCTTGGCCTGGGGCTTGTCCTTGTCCTTGTCGTCGCCTTCGTTGACGGCCTGCTTGAAGCCCTTGACCGCGCCGCCCAGATCGGAACCGACGTTGCGCAGCTTCTTGGTGCCGAAGATCAGAATGATGATGCCGAGTACGATCAGCAGTTGCCAGATACTGATGCCACCTAACATGAAGGTTACCTCTGAGTCGGGATTCCGGCGGATCCGGAAGTCATTTTTACTTTGACCTTGCGGCCTTCTCTTCGTGCCCGGATATTCCGAAACGCCGGGCCAGCTCGTCGAGCACGTCCCGGTGGTCGAGTCCAAGATGCGACAGCATCACCAGGCTATGAAACCACAGGTCGGCGGTTTCGGCGACCAGCGCTTGACGTTCGTCATCGCCACCGGTCTCGGCATCCTTGGCTGCCAGCAGGGTCTCCGTGGCCTCCTCTCCGACCTTTTCGAGTATCTTGTTAAGCCCCTTGTCATGCAAGGCGGCCACGTAGGATTCGGCGGGGTCGGCGCTGCGGCGTTGGCTCAGCACGTCGAAGAGTTCATCGAGAATATCACGCATGCGGGCAGCTCCGGTTGCGATGGGTCAAGTTCATTGCCAGGCCAGCAGCACGAGCCCGATGAGCCCGGCCGCCAGCACCGGCCAGGGCTGGTTCGCGGCCCATTCGGTGAGTGGCTGCCAGGCCAGCGCCAGGGCCGCCAGCAGCAACCCCAGACGCAAACGCCTTCCCCCGCGCCGGCCGGCGCGCAAATGGCGCTGGATGCCGCTCAGCGCCAGGGCCTGGCGACGGCGCTGACGATGCTCCTGTTCGAGGCGGCTCAGGGCCTGGTGGGCCACGCTGGGCAGTTCGGGCAGCTGACGCGAGAGCTCCGGCGCCTGGCGCTTGAGCGATTCCCATAGCCCCACGGCACCGGCACGCTCCTGCATCCAGCGCTCCAGGTAGGGCTTGGCGGTGCTCCACAGGTCGAGATCGGGATAGAGCTGGCGCCCCAGGCCCTCGATGTTGAGCAGGGTCTTCTGCAGCAGCACCAGCTGCGGCTGGACCTCCATGTTGAAACGCCGCGCGGTCTGGAACAGCCCCAGCAGCACCTGACCGAAGGAGATGTCCTTGAGCGGCTTCTCCAGGATCGGCTCGCACACCGTGCGGATGGCGGCGGCGAACTCGTTGGCCCGGGTCTCCTCGCCGACCCAGCCCGACTCGATGTGCAGGGCGGCGACCTGATAGTAGTCCTGATGGAAGAAGGCCAGCAGGTTGCGCGCCAGGTAGTCCTGGTCTTCCCGTGTCAGGCTGCCGACGATGCCGCAGTCGATGGCGATGTACTGCGGGTCCTGGGGCTGCTCGCGCGAGACGAAGATGTTGCCCGGATGCATGTCGGCGTGGAAGAAGTTGTCGCGAAACACCTGGGTGAAGAAGATCTCCACACCGCGTTCGGCGAGGCGCTTGAGATCGGTGCCCTGGGCCTTGAGTGCGGCGATGTCGGCCACCGGGATGCCGTGGATGCGCTCCTGGACCATCACTCGCTTGCGCGTCAGCGACCAGTGGATCGCCGGTACGTAGAGCAGCGGTGAGCCGTTGAAGTTGCGCTTGAGCTGAGAGGTGTTGGCGGCTTCCTTGCGCAGGTCGAGCTCGTCGAACAGGGTCGCTTCGTAATCGCGCACCACTTCGATCGGTCTCAGCCGGCGTGCCTCCGGGAGCAGCGTCAGCAGACCGGCCACGCGGTACATCAGTGCCATGTCCTGGCGCATCACCCGGTCGATGGCCGGGCGGATGATCTTGACCACCACGTCTTCGCCGCTGTGCAGGCGGGCGGCGTGCACCTGGGCGATGGAAGCGGAGGCCAGCGGCTCGGGCTCGAAGTGGGCGAAGGCGACGTCGAGCGGCATGCGCAGCTCGCTCTCCACCAGTGCCCGGGCCTCCTCGCCGGGGAAGGGCGGTACCTGGTCCTGCAGCCGGCGGAGCTCGTCGGCGATCTCCTCGGGCAGCAGGTCGCGGCGGGTGGAGAGCAGCTGGCCGAACTTGACGAACACCGGGCCCAGCGACTCCAGCGCCAGGCGCAGGCGCTCGCCGCCCGTGCGCCGGCCGACCGGCACCACGCGCAGCGGCGAGAGCAGGAAGGCCAGCCGTAGCCACCAGGGCAGGCGCTGCAGCGGCAGCAGGGTGTCGAGGCGATAGCGCGTGATCACCCAGATGATGCGCAGCAGGCGAAGCAGCATCATGCCGTGGCCTCGCTTTCCAGCCGGCGCCGCAGGCGGTTCAGGCGGGCCTCGAGGCGGTCGGCGGCCACTTCCAGCTCGGTGAGATGATCGCGCAGGGTATCGAGCTGCTGGCGCCCGGGCAGCAGGCGGGCCTCCTCGAACACGTATTCGGCGATATCGGCGCGCATCTCCTCCTGGGCGCGCAGCCCCCAGCGGGCCATGCGCTTGAGCCCCTCGGCCAGGCTGTGGGCCGGCACGTCGCCCAGCCAGCGGGCCAGCTCGCCCTCCCAGTCGATATCGAGATCGAAGAACAGGTCGCGCACCTCCTCAAGCAGGTGCACGCGCCCGCGAATGGCCAGGCGACCGCGGAACATCAGGCGCTCCAGCGATTCGCCGCCCAGCAGTTCGCCCAGGGTCTCGGTATCGAGCTCGACCACGGTGTCGACGGCGCTCTCGTCGGGCTCGTCCTGACGCATCAGGTCGATGCCGTGGGGGTGAAAGCCGATCAGCAGCGTCAGCGCCGGGCGCTCCAGGCGCAGCAGCAGCCGGCTGCCGGCCAGCCGTGACAGGCGCGTGGGGGCGGCCATGTCGCGAGCGAGCAGGGCATTGAGGGTGCGCTCGATGCCGGCCAGCAGCAGGGTCGGAGTCAAGGTCATTGCGCCCTCAGAGCTTGATGCCGCGATGCAGGGCGACGATGCCCCCGGTGAGATTGGTGTACTCGACCCGCTCGAGGCCAGCGGCTTCCATCATTTGCTTGAGGGTCTCCTGGTCGGGATGCATGCGAATCGACTCGGCCAGGTAGCGATAGCTGTCGGCATCGCCTGCCACCATCTGGCCCATGGTGGGCAGCAGGCGGAAGGAGTATTCGTCGTAGGCGCGGCTCAGCACGGGGTTGTTGGGCTTGGAGAATTCCAGCACCAGCAGGCGACCGCCGGGCTTGAGTACCCGGGCCATGGAGCGCAGCGCGGCGTCCTTGTCGGTGACGTTGCGCAGGCCGAAGGCGATGGTGATGCAGTCGAAGCTGTTGTCGGGAAACGGCAGGCACTCGGCGTTGGCCTGCACGTACTCGACGTTGCCGCCGACGCCGTTGTCGAGCAGCTTGTCGCGCCCGACCCGCAACATGGACTCGTTGATGTCGGCCAGTACCACCCGGCCGCGGGGGCCGACCATGCGCGAGAACTTGAGCGTCAGATCGCCGGTGCCGCCGGCGATGTCGAGCACGCTGTGGCCGGGGCGCACCCCGCTGCGCTCGATGGTGAGCCGCTTCCACAGCCGGTGGATGCCGAACGACATGAGATCGTTCATGACGTCGTAGCGAGCCGCCACGGAGTGGAAGACGTCGGCCACGCGCGAGGCCTTCTCCTCGATCGGCACTTCCTGATAGCCGAAGTGAGTCGTGCGCTGGTCCCCGGGGGTGGAGTGAGGGCTCATGCGTGAAAGGCTCCCGAATCGCTGCGAAAGGTGAGGCTGGGCCTCATGCTGGGCCACATTGTAGCCTTCCCCCGGCTGCCTTGTCTTTGACCTGCTGGGGCTACTGGAGCTGCCCGATCTCGATTAGAGCTGCTTGATCTCGATGCCCAGCGGTTCGCGACTCGCGCCGGCCTTTTCCAGACGCTGGAGATAATCGGCCCAGTAGGCCTCGCGATGCTCGATCAGCTCATGCAGGTATTCCCAGCTGTAGATGCCGCTGTCGTGGCCGTCGTCGAAGGCGAGCTTGACGGCATAGCGGCCCACCGGCTCGATGTTCTTGAGGCCGACGTCCTTCTTGCCGACCTGCAGCACGGCCTGGCTGGGATGGTGGCCGCGCACCTCGGCGGAGGGCGAGTAGACCCGCAGGTACTCCACCGGCAGGCGATGGCTCTCGCCGTCGGCGTAGCTGAGCTCCAGCTCGCGGGCCTTCTTGTGGTAGTGGATCTTGCTGGGGATGGGGGCTGTCATGCAGGACTCCGCTTGCGTTGGTGAAGCGCAGCTGTCCGGCGACAGGCGCTTCGCGGAGGCGCTGTGAACCCATCCCTGGGCGCTACATTCGCCATCCCTGGCGAATGACCTCCGCTACGACCTGTCCCCGGCGCTGCGCTCATGTAGGCCTCGCTGCTGCGACACTGGCGAACCGAGCAGTACTACGACGCTCATATCAAAGGATATACCGCGACAGATCTTCGTCCATGGCCAGCTCGCCGAGCTGGGAGTCGACGTAGGCGGCATCGATCGACAGCGGGCTGCCGAAATCGCCGCCCTTGAACGAGGCCTCCTCGAGCAGCCGCTCCATTACCGTGTGCAGGCGCCGTGCGCCGATGTTCTCGGTGCCCTCGTTGACCTTCCAGGCGATCTCGGCGATGCGCTCGATGCCATCCTCGGTGAACTCGATCTCGAGCCCCTCGGTGGCCAGCAGCGCCTTGTACTGCTTGGTCAGGGCGGCGGAGGGCTCGGTGAGGATGCGCTTGAAGTCCTCGGGGGTGAGCGCCTCGAGCTCGACCCGGATCGGCAGGCGACCCTGCAGCTCGGGGATCAGGTCGGAGGGGCGCGACAGGTGGAAGGCACCGGAGGCGATGAACAGGATATGGTCGGTCTTGACCATGCCGTACTTGGTCGAGACGGTGGAGCCCTCGATCAGCGGCAGCAGGTCGCGCTGCACGCCCTCGCGGGACACCTCGCCGCCGCTGGACTGGCCGCTGCCCTTGGCCACCTTGTCGATCTCGTCGAGAAAGACGATGCCGTTCTGCTCCACGGCGTCGATGGCGCGGTGCTTGATCTCCTCCTCGTTGACCAGTTTGGCGGCCTCCTCGTCGCGCAGCAGGGCGAAGGCGTCCTTGACCTTGACCCGGCGGGTCTCGGTCTTGTGACGGCCCATGTTGGAGAACAGGCTCTGCAGCTGGCTGGTCATCTCCTCCATGCCCGGCGGGGTCATGATGTCGATGCCCGGGCCCTGGGGAGTGATCTCGATGTCGATCTCCTTGTCGTCGAGATCGCCCTCGCGCAGCTTCTTGCGGAAGATCTGGCGCGTCGAGCTGTCTGTGCGCGGATTCTCCTCCTGGCCGCGGGGCGGCGGCAGCAGGGCGTCGAGGATGCGATCCTCGGCGGCGTCCTCGGCGCGGTGGCGCACCTCGTCCTTGGCCTGCTCGCGCACCAGCTTGATGGCGGCTTCGGTGAGGTCGCGGATGATCGACTCCACGTCGCGGCCGACGTAGCCCACTTCGGTGAACTTGGTCGCCTCGACCTTGATGAACGGGGCGCGGGCGAGCTTGGCCAGGCGCCGGGCGATCTCGGTCTTGCCCACCCCAGTGGGCCCGATCATGAGAATGTTCTTGGGCGTGATCTCGGGGCGCAGCTCGTCGTCGAGCTGCATGCGCCGCCAGCGGTTGCGCAGGGCGATGGCCACGGCGCGCTTGGCGTCCTGCTGGCCGACGATGTACTGATCCAGGGCGTGGACGATCTCGCGGGGTGTCATCTGGGACATGGTGGCGGCCTTCACAGCGTTTCGAGGGTGACGTGGTGATTGGTGAACACGCAGATGTCGCCGGCGATGGCGAGCGACTTCTCGGTGATCTCCCTGGCCGAGAGGTCGGTGTTCTCCAGCAGCGCGCGGGCCGCGGCCAGGGCGAAGTTGCCGCCCGAACCGATGGCGATGATGCCGCGCTCCGGCTCCACCACGTCACCGTTGCCGGTGATGATCAGCGAGGCGTTCTTGTCGGCCACGGCCAGCAGCGCCTCGAGGCGGCGCAGGGCGCGGTCGGTACGCCAGTCCTTGGCCAGCTCCACGGCGGCCTTGACCAGATTGCCCTGATACTTCTCGAGCTGCGCCTCGAAGCGCTCGAACAGGGTGAAGGCGTCGGCGGTGCCGCCGGCGAAGCCTGCCAGCACCTGGCCGCGATAGAGCCGGCGCACCTTGCTGGCGTTGCCCTTCATCACGGTATTGCCCAGCGATACCTGGCCGTCGCCGGCCAGGGCGACCTGGTCACCGCGGCGTACGGAAACGATCGTGGTCATGGAGATAACTCCGTAACGGGGAGCCGGGGGCTCCCGGTGACTTTCGGCGCCCCATGACAATCGGGGGCCGGACAAGAGCGTTCAGGGTAGGTGTGGGCGGCGGCCGGCGAATTCAAGCGCCCCGCTCCACCGCCCGATGTCAGGGAGTTGCGCATGCCCGCGCCTGTGCGCAACGCAGCGATTCGCCCGCAGCCATTTGGTGCACTGTTTCCTCAGTTGGTGGCCCGGTGGCGCAGCGGCGTGATGCCCTGGGTCGTCATCAGGTCCTCGGCGCGATTCAGCTCACGGGTATCGTCGTAGGGCCCCACCATCACCCGGTGCCAGGTCTGACCGTCGGCGGACTGGACCTGGCTGACCTGGGCCATCAGGCTCAGGTTGCGCAGCCGCTGGCGCAGCTGCTCGGCGTCTCCCGGTTCGCGGAACGAGGCTGCCTGCAGCATGTAGCGCGTGCCTGCCGGTGCCGCCGCTTCGCTCTCCGGCGTGGCGTTGACCTCATCGCGCAGGTTGGCGGCGATGACCTGCGCGATGGGGTCGTCGGCCGGTGCCTGCTCGGCGGCGGCGCTGGGCTCGAGCGGCGGCGGCACGTTGACCGTCGGCTCCGGCGGCGAGGCGGTGGAGGCCACCTCCCGCGGTGCCACCACCTCTTCGGGCAGCAAGGTGTAGAACTCGAAGGTCGGCATGCGCGGTTCCCGCGGCTCGACGCTCGGCGCCGGCTCGACGGTCTCGGTCGGCGTGCGCGGCATCAGCCTGGCCAGCGGCGAGTCGCTGCCCTCCTGCCAGGGCGCGGTGCCGTGCTGGTGCTGGGCCAGCAGGAAGCCGGCAATGACGCCGCCCAGTGCCCATAGCCAGCCGGGCAGGCGGAAGCCCTGGCCTCTGGCGGGGGCGCGCTTGCGGCTGGTGGTGGCGCCGCGTTTCTTGGGCGTGCGACGGGCGGCCATGGCTTACATCTCCTCCGGGGCGCTGACCCCCATCAGATCGAGACCGTTGCGCAGCACCTGGCGCGTGGCCAGGCCCAGGGCCAGGCGGGCGTTGCGCAGCTCGTCGTCGTCGACCATCACCTTCACTGCGTTGTAGCAGGAGTGGAACTCGGCGGCGAGGTCGAGCAGGTACTGGGCCACCTGCTGCGGCTCCCGCGAGGCGGCGGCATGGGCGACCACTTCGGGGAAGCGTGCCAGCCGGTTCATCACCGCCTTCTCCTGATCCTCCTCGAGACGGCCGAGGCTGACCATGGCCAGGTCGTGATCGAAGCCGAGCCCCTGGGCCTCGGCCTTGCGCAGCATGCTGCACACCCGGGCGTGGGCATACTGCACGTAGTAGACCGGGTTGTCGTTGGACTGCGAGCGGGCCAGGTCGATGTCGAAGGTGAGCTGCGAGTCGGCGCGGCGTGCGGCGAGGAAGAAGCGCGTGGCATCGCGGCCCACCTCGTCGATCAGGTCGCGCACGGTGACGTAGCTGCCGGCGCGCTTGGAGAGCTTCACCTCCACCCCGGAGCGGGTCACCATCACCATCTGGTGCAGCACGTAGTCGGGCCAACCCTGAGGGATGCCGGTTTCCAGCGCCTGCAGGCCGGCGCGCACCCGGGTCACGGTGGAGTGGTGGTCGGCACCCTGCTCGTTGATCACGGTCTCGAAGCCGCGCTGCCACTTGTTCAGGTGGTAGGCCACGTCGGGCAGGAAGTAGGTATAGCTGCCGTCGGACTTGCGCATCACCCGGTCCTTGTCGTCGCCGAAGTCGGTGGTGCGCAGCCACAGGGCGCCGTCCTGCTCGTAGGTGTGGCCGCCGGCGATCAGGCGTTCCACCGCCTCCTCCACCTTGCCTTCGCGATAGAGCGAGGACTCCAGGAAGTAAACGTCGAAGGAGACGCCGAAGGCCTTGAGGTCGAGGTCCTGCTCGCGGCGCAGCCAGGCCACGGCAAAGTCGCGGATGGCGTCGAGGTCGTCCGGGTCGCCCTTGGCGGTGACGTGACGGTCGTCGGCATGCACCGTCTCGCCGGCCAGGTAGTCGTTGGCCACCTCGATGATGTAGTCGCCGCGGTAGCCGTCTTCGGGCCAGGCGTCGTCGTCGGGCGTCAGGCCCTTGGCGCGGGCCTGCACCGAGAGGGCCAGGTTGGCGATCTGGGCGCCGGCGTCGTTGTAGTAGAACTCGCGGGTCACGTCATAGCCGGTGGCCTCGAGCAGCCGGCTGATACAGTCGCCGATGGCGGCGCCGCGGCCGTGGCCCACGTGCAGCGGGCCGGTGGGGTTGGCGGAGACGAACTCCACCTGCACCTTGCGGCCGCGCCCGGCCAGGCTGCGGCCGAAGGTGTCGCCGGCCTCGAGCACCTGGCGCACGACCTGTGCGGCGGCATCGGTGGCGGCGAAGAAGTTGATGAAGCCGGGGCCGGCGATCTCCACCTTCTCCACGGCGTCGCTCTGCGGCAGCGCGGCGATCAGCGCCTCGGCCAGTTCGCGGGGCTTCTTGCCGGCGGGCTTGGCCAGCATCAGCGCCAGGTTGGTGGCGTAGTCGCCGTGGGCCTTGTCCTTGGTCGGGTCGACCTTGAGGGTCGGCGTGACGTCGGCGGGCAGGGCGCCCTGCTGCTTGAGCGTATCGACGGCGTTCTCGAGCAGGGAAATGATCGTCTCTTTCATGAAGCGGTTATGTCCTGTAGCGGCTGGCGCACGAGATGGTGACGGTGACAAGGCACTCGCAAAAAGGCGCGGCCACGAAAGTTTGGCTGGTCGGCCATTATCGGCAATTGTGCCGCGGCTTTAAAGGTCGTGCGTTCAGCCCAGCGTCTGCGGGTCGACGTCCAGCGACCAGCGTACCCGACGGGCCTCGGGCGAAGCCTCCAGCCAGGCGGTGAGCCGGGCGCAGGCGGCGTGGAGCTGGCTGCGCCGACTGCCGCTCAGCATCAATTGCATATGATAGCGGTTCTGACGACGCTCCATGGGGGCGGGCACGGGCCCCAGGCAGCTCACGTCGGGGGCGTGCGCTGTCAGCCAGTCGCGCAGCACCGCGGCCGCCTCGCGGCCGAGCGCCGCTGCCGCCTCTTCCCGCGGGCTCTCCAGGCGCAGCAGGGCGAGAAAGCGAAACGGGGGCAGCGCGGCGGCGCGACGCTCGGCCAGCAACTGGGTGGCCAGGGCGTCGTAGCCGTGCTCGGCAAGCAGCCGCAGGTGCGGATCGTCGGTGTGCAGGGTCTGGACCAGTACGCGTCCGGGGTGGGAGGCCCGCCCGGCGCGTCCGGCCACCTGAACCAGGAGCTGTGCGCTGTGCTCCAGGGCACGAAAGTCGCTGGCATAGAGCCCGGCGTCGGCGTTGACCACGATCACCAGGGTGACATGGGGCAGATGATGCCCCTTGGCCAGCATCTGGGTGCCCACCAGCAGGCAGGGCTCGCCGCGTCTGACCTCGGCGAGGGTGCGCTCGAAGGCGTCGCGGCGCCGTGTGCTGTCACGGTCGATACGGTGCACCGGTACCTTGGGGAAGAGCGTGGCCAGGGTCTCCTCGGTGCGCTCGGTGCCGCTGCCCAAGGGGCGCAGATCGGCGCTGCCGCAGTCGGGGCAGGCATCCGGCACCGGGCGGCGCTTGTCGCAGTGATGGCAGGCCAGCATCGGCGGCTGGCGATGCAGCGTCATGCGCGCGTCGCAGGAATCGCAGTCCGCCAGCCAGCCGCAGGCGTGACAGGCCAGGGTCGGCGCGAAGCCGCGACGGTTGATGAACACCAGCACCTGATGCCCGGCTGCGAGGGTGGTGCGGATCGCCTCGATGGCCGGCGGAATGAGCCCGCCCTGGCGCGGCCGGCCGCGCAGGTCGATCAGCTCCAGCCGGGCCGGGGCATGGCGGCTGGCGCGACGGGTCAGGCGCAGGTGCCGATAGTTGCCGCGCTCGGCGTGGTAGAGGCTCTCCAGCGACGGCGTGGCGCTGCCGAGTACCAGCGGAATACCGTGATGCTTGGCACGGGCCACGGCCAGATCGCGGGCGTGGTAGCGCAGCCCCTCCTGCTGCTTGAACGAGCCGTCATGTTCCTCGTCGACGATGATCGCGCCGGGCCGCGCCAGCGGCGTGAAGATCGCCGAGCGGGTGCCGATGACGATGGGCGCGCGACCGCTGGCCACTGCTTCCCAGGCATCCAGGCGCTCGTTGTCGGTGAGCCCCGAGTGCAGCGCCACCACCGGCACCCGGAAGCGGCTGCGGAAGCGTGCCAGGGTCTGCGGGGTGAGGCCGATCTCCGGCACCAGCAGCAGCGCCTGGCGACCGCGGGCGACCACCGCCTCGATCAGCTGCAGGTAGACCTCGGTCTTGCCGCTGCCGGTCACGCCGTGCAGCAGGCAAGGGTGAAAGGCGTCGAGGCGCTCGTGAACGGCCGCCAGCGCCTGGGCCTGTTCGCGGTTGAGCGGCAGTGCCGGCTCGGCGAGCAGTTGCTCGGTGGCGGGCTCGGCGGCGGTCAGGGGGATCTCTTCGCGCACGGCGAGGCGTTTTTCCACCAGCGTGGCCAGCTGCTCGCGGGAATAGCCCTGCGCCACGATGGCCTGGGTGGGCAGCCCGTGGGGGTGCTGGCGCAGCATGGCCAGCAGCTCGGCCTGACGCGGCGCACGCTTGAGGCGCGGGTCGTCGGCGTCAGGGGTTACCAAGGCCTGCCAGCGCTCGCGCATACGACCGGCCAGCGGGCGGCCCTGGCGCAGCAGCACGGGCATCGCCTGATGCAGGGTGTCGCCGAGGGAGTGCTGGTAGTAGCGTGCGGTGAAGCGGCACAGCCACAGCCAGTCCTCGGGCAGCGGCTCGGCATCCAGCCAGGTGTCCACCGGCTTGAGCTGCTCCAGGGGGAAGTCGCTGCGGTCGCCGCACTCCACTACCACGCCGACCACCTGGCGTCGCCCGAACGGCACGCGCACGCGCATGCCGGGCAGCCAGCCGCCGGCAGGCGCCTCGCGGCACGGGCGGTAGTCGAACAGGCGTCGCAGTGGGGTGGGCACCGCCACCCGCAGCACGCGCGGCGGGGGCGGGGAGAGGGATTCGGGCAATTGGCCTCCGGCGTCGACTCTGCTAGAATATCCGGCCGTCGTGGCATCTGGCTCTGAGGCTCGGGCCCGGCGGCTACCGGTTGGTTGAAACGACTTAACGTTGTACGCGTAGCGACGATAGACAACCCGTATGCGGTGCCTGGCATGAGATCAGGTGGCGGCATACCGCTCCATGAGGCTCAAGATGAAACAAGGTATTCACCCGGATTACAAGAAGGTCACTGCGACTTGCTCCTGCGGCGCGACCTTCGAGGTCGGCACCACCGTCGGCCATGACCTGTCACTGGACGTTTGCTCCCAGTGCCACCCCTTCTACACCGGTAAGCAGAAGCAGGCGACCACCGGTGGTCGCGTCGAGCGCTTCAACAAGCGCTTCGGAGCTGCCATCAAGCGCGGCTGATCCGGTTCGCCCCAGGGCGACGATCGCAGTGCGAGAAAACCCGCCGTCACGGCTAATGCCAGTCAGTTAAGCCTATTCTCAATAAGCTGATCATGAGACCTTCCCTTGTCAGGCTCTCTGACACGGGAAGGTCCATGCATTTCAGCGACGCCATTGATGCCATCGCCAAGGCGGTACCC
>Ga0213835_100091_pt1 | contig 118275 bp, 112 predicted proteins | sample SWPATP01_FD_160576 | JGI IMG/M metagenome (GOLD analysis project Ga0213835, IMG submission 160576) | Coastal seawater microbial communities from Marineland, Florida, United States - SWPA TP0 #1 | ecosystem: Environmental > Aquatic > Marine > Coastal | place: USA: Florida | collected 2016-08-05 | reverse complement strand
GACAACGTACAATTGACTGTAGATTTGATTCAGCCGATTGCTATGGAAGAAGGTCTTCGTTTCGCGATTCGTGAAGGTGGCCGTACCGTAGGTGCCGGTGTTGTAGCTAAAATTCTAGACTAAACGAAGGATTACACTCGTGGCAACTCAACAAAAGATTAGAATCAAACTTAAGTCTTACGATCATAACCTGATTGATAAGTCTGCTGAAAAAATCATCAAAACAGTGAAATCGACCGGTGCTGTAGTATCCGGTCCGATACCACTCCCAACTGATAAAACGATTTACTCTGTAAACAGATCAGTGTTTGTTGACAAAAAATCCAGTGAACAGTTTGAATCAAGATCTCACAAAAGACTTATTGATATTCTTTCAACCGGATCACAAACAGTGGATGCGCTTATGAAATTAGAGCTTCCTTCTGGTGTAGATGTTGAAATTAAAGTTTGATAAAAATCTAAGCTATTAAGAAAAATGAGCGGATTGTTAGGAATAAAATTAGGCATGACCAGTATCTTCGACGAGGCGGGAAACCACTTGCCGGTTACGGTTATTGAAGCCGGCCCATGCGTTATTACACAAATCAAACGTCAGGATACTGACGGGTATGATGCTGTGCAGTTATCATTGGGTGAAAAGAAAGAAAAAAATACTTCAAAAGCACTTCAGGGACACTTCGAAAAAGCCGGAACTACTCCTAAAAGATACGTTCGTGAGTTTCGTAACTACATCCCGGAAGGTCTTGAACTCGGAGATACATTATCCGTTGCTGACGTTTTTACTGTTGGTAGTCGCGTTGACGTGTCTGGCGAAAGTAAAGGAAAAGGTTTTCAAGGCGTTGTAAGAAGACACAACTTCAGTGGAGTTGGTGGTCGTACACACGGTCAGCATAACCGTGAACGAGCTCCAGGATCTATTGGTCAGGCTTCTTACCCTTCACGTGTATTCAAAGGTATGAGAATGGCCGGAAGAATGGGTAATGAGACAGTGAAAACCAAACAATTGCAAGTCGTAAAAATCCTTCCTGAAAGCAACCTTATTTTGGTAAAAGGTGCTGTTCCGGGACCAAAAGGAAGACTTGTTGAAATTCATAATGCTTGATAATTCGTTAGCATAATCATGAAAGTAAAAGTATATAAGACCGACGGATCAGAATCAGGTAAAGAGTTTGAGCTTGCAGAAAACGTGTTTGCTGTTGAGCCAAATGATACATTGATTTATGAAGATGTACGTGCCTATCTGGCACACCAAAGACAAGGAACAGCCCATACAAAAGGACGTTCACAAGTTAAAGGTAGTACGAAAAAGCTATTCCGTCAAAAAGGTACTGGTGGAGCACGTCGTGGTAACTTAAGATCACCACTTCTTAAAGGCGGTGGTACAGTATTTGGACCAAAATCACGTACATACGCAATTCGTCTTACAAAAAAAATGAAAGATGCTGCGAGAAAATCAGCTCTTACATACAAAGCAAGAGAAGAAGCAATTAAACTAGTTGAAGATTTCACTTTTGAAGCTCCAAAGACATCGCAATTTAATACGATGCTTAAGAACTTTAATTTGCTTGGCAAAAAAGTGTTACTCTTAACATCTGGCAAAGACGAAAATGTATTTAAGTCTGGGAGAAATATACCTGGTGTAACTGTACTTGAGGCTAATAAGCCTTCAACATACGAAGTGTTACATGCTGATGTTCTCTTAATGACCGAATCTGCCGTAAACGATCTCACAGCCACATTTACGAAAAAAGAAGATGAGGTAGTAGCATGAGTAAAATCTTAATAAAGCCACTCATCACAGAAAAATTGACCAAAATTCAAGAAAAACAAGGTCAATATACATTCCGAGTGGCTATTGATTCGACCAAACCGGAAATTAAAGCTGAAATCGAAAGACTTTATCCCGAAGTTAAGGTAAAAAGTGTAAGAACACTAATTACGGCTACAAAACCTAAGGGTAGATTCACAAAAGGTGGATACATTTCTGGTCGTACAGCAAAAACTAAGAAGGCTTTCATCAAATTGAATGAAGGTCAGGAAATTGATTTCTTTAGTGAAATTTAACAGGCATTAGACATGGCAACTAAAAAACTTAAACCCATAACCCCGGGTACAAGACACAGAATAGCACCGGTATTTGACGATGTAACTACGTCATCACCGGAAAAATCATTGATTGTTCGTCTTTCATCAAAAGCTGGGCGTAACAACAATGGGCGTATCACTGTAAGACATCAGGGTGGTGGTCACAAAAGACGTTACCGTTTAATTGATTTTAAACGTAACAAAGTTGATATACCAGCTGTAGTTAAGACCATTGAATACGATCCTAACAGAACAGCACGTATTGCACTGCTTGCTTATGCCGACGGTGAAAAACGTTACATTTTAGCACCGGATAAACTTAAAGTAGGTGATACCATTATAAGTGGAGACAATGTGGCTCCAGAACTTGGTAACACTATGCCGTTGGAAAAGATGCCTCTTGGTACCGTAATTCATAACATAGAAATGTTGCCAGGTAAAGGTGGTCAAATTGTAAGAAGTGCTGGAACATCTGCACAATTAATTGCAAAAGCTGATCGCTACGTAACGGTTAAGCTACCATCAGGTGAAGTGAGAATGATTCTTGGCAGATGTAAAGCAACCATAGGTGTTGTAAGTAATCCTGATCACATGAACGTTACTCTTGGTAAAGCAGGAAGAAGCCGTTGGCTTGGAATTCGCCCGACAACTCGTGGTGTTGCAATGAACCCGGTAGATCACCCAATGGGTGGTGGTGAAGGTAAAGCTTCAGGTGGACATCCGCGTTCACCATGGGGTCTATACTCTAAGGGTAAAAAGACAAGACACAAGAAGAAACTTTCTTCTAAATTTATTGTTCGTCGTCGTACTAAATAAGTAAGAATATGCCAAGATCATTAAAAAAAGGACCTTTTGTCCACTACAAACTTCAGAAAAAAGTTGACCAGGCTTTAGATACAAAGTCTAAAAAAGTTATTAAGACATGGTCACGTTCTTCATTGATTACCCCTGATTTTGTAGGATTAACATTTGCTGTGCACAATGGTAAGCAATTTGTTCCTGTCTTTGTTACAGAAAATATGGTTGGTCACAAATTAGGTGAATTTTCTCCAACCCGAATTTTTAAAGGACACCCGATTAAAAAAGGGAAATAATCTAATATAAATGGAATCAACAGTAATTAAATACGAAGCAAGAGCAATTCAGCGGTACATAAGACGTGCACCAAGAAAGTTGCGTTTGGTTGCTGATGCTGTTCGCGGTAATAATGTAGAAGATGCCGTTAACAAGCTAAAGTTTATCAACAAAGCAGGTGCCATCGAAGTATCTAAAGTAATTCAATCAGCTTTTGGAAATCTTCGCGATAAGTTTGAGGACGAGTCATTTGACGCTAATGACGTCAAAATTAAAACCATTATGGTTGATGAAGGTCCTACCCTTAAAAGAATTCAGCCTGCACCACAGGGACGTGCTCATCCTATCAAAAAGAGAATGAGTCATATCACGGTAGTAGTTGAAAGAAAAGATCAATCAGAAAACAACGAGGAATAATAAGTGGGACAAAAAACTAATCCTATTGGACTTAGACTTGGCATTATTCGTGGTTGGGATTCCAACTGGTATTCAGAACACCATACAGCAGAGAATGTTCTGGAAGACAGTAAGCTTCGTTCGTACTTAAAGGAACGTCTTCGTGGTGCTGGTCTTTCACGTATAATTATTGAAAGAACTCCAAAAAGAGTGTTATTAACACTTTTCACTAGCCGTCCAGGAGTAATTATCGGGCGTGGTGGTGAAGAAGTAGAGAAGCTTCGAGAAGAATTAAAGAAGTTTACCAACAAAGACGTTCAAATCAATATCAATGAAATTAAACGTCCTGAAGTTGATGCTAATTTAGTCGCTCAGAATATTGCACAACAGCTTGAAGCACGTATTTCTTTTAGAAGAGCAATGAAAACAGCTATTGCCTCTGCTATTAGAATGGGAGCTAAAGGTGTTAAAGTGAAATGTTCAGGAAGACTTGGTGGTGCTGAAATGGCTCGTACTGAACAGTACAAAGAAGGTAGAGTACCACTTCACACGTTACGTGCTGAAATTGATTATGCAAACCACACAGCACAAACTATATATGGATCCATTGGGATTTCAGTATGGATTTTCAAGGGTGAAATTATTGGTGATGTTGATCTTTCACCGGTTGCAGGTGTTGCAAGCCAGGACAAAGCTCCTGAGAATAAGCGCAGAGCTGCTGGTGGACGTGGTGGCCGTCGTAAAAGAGGGAACAACAACAGCAACAACAGCAATAACCGCAGAAACAAAGCGTAAACAGTAATTGACGAAATTATAAAAAGTCATGCTAGAACCAAAACGAGTTAAAAGAAGACGGGTACATAAAGGCCGAATCAAAGGTAATACATCCCGTGGACACGAAATAGCTTACGGTGATTTTGCCCTTAAAGCTCTTGAGCCCAAATTCATAACTTCGCGTCAGATTGAGGCTTGCCGTATTGCTATTTCAAGAAGAATGTCTCGTGAGGGACAAATTTGGATTAGAATATTTCCTGATAAGCCAGTTACATCTAAGCCTGCCGAAACAAGGATGGGTAAAGGTAAAGGTGCTCTTGATCATTATGTAGCTGTGGTACACCCCGGAAGAATTTTGTTTGAAATTACCGGTGTATCTGAAGAAACTGCAAATGCAGCGCTACGTCTTGCGCAATTTAAATTGCCAATCAAGACAAAAGTTATTAAGAGAAGAAACTACCAGGGAAGCAAATAGGAGTAAATATGAAAGCACACGAATTACGCGATTTGTCTCTGGAAGAACTTAAAGTGCGCATTAAAGAATTGCAGGAAGCAATGCAAAAACTACGCTTTAACAAAGCAATTGCAGGGCAAGTAGAAAATCCGGCAAGATTTAAGTCGCACAGACGTGAATTGGCTCGTCTTTTGACCATTGTTGGTGAAAAAGAGCGTACAGCATAATCATTTTCAGGATAGCAGTATGTCAGAAAATATCGTAAGAAACGAAAGAAAAGTAAGAATAGGACGTGTTGTAAGCGACAAGATGGATAAAAGCATCACAGTTGCTGTTGATCGTCAGATCAAACACCCTATATATGGTAAATTTATTACCAAAACAACAAAGTATATGACGCATGATGAGAACAATGAAGCTAAAGAAGGTGATGTTGTTCGCATTATGGAAACCCGCCCTTATTCTAAAAATAAGCGCTGGAGACTTACAGAGATCATAGAAAAAGCTAAATAATAGAACGATCTGAGGTAAAAGTATGGTACAAACACAAACAATACTTAACGTAGCTGATAACAGCGGTGCCAAGAAAATGATGTGCATCAAAGTACTTGGTGATTCCAAAAGACGTTACGCCCGGATCGGAGACCTTATCATTTGCTCTGTTAAGGCTGCAATACCAGGCGGTAACGTAAAAAAAGGCGATGTAGTAAGCGCAGTTGTTGTTAGAACAAGTAAAGAATTTCGTCGTGCAGATGGAAGCTATATTCGTTTTGACGAAAATGCAGCCGTTATTCTAAACAAAGACAAAGAACCTGTAGGAACCCGTATTTTCGGTCCTGTTGCACGTGAATTACGTGAAAGAAATTTCATGAAGATCGTGTCATTGGCTCCAGAAGTACTGTAAAGGATATTATTATGTCTCGGAAATACAATAAACAAAACAAGCTTCATGTCAAAAAAGGAGATATCGTAAAAGTTATCTCTGGTGCAAGCAAAGGCACCGAAGGCCGAGTGCTTATGGTTTTCCCGTCCGAACAGCGGGTGTTGGTAGAGGGTGCTAACGTAAAAATTAAGCATCAAAAACCTTCTCAGGAATATCCAAAAGGTGGCCGTATTGAGCGTGAAATGCCAATTCACGTTTCTAACGTTCTCCCACTTGATCCTGTAAATAACCAACCTACAAGAGTTGGTAGAAAAAAATTAGAAGAAGATGGAAAATCGCGCTGGGTAAGATACTCCAAGCTTAGCGGTGAAGTTCTTGACAAATAATTAAAGAAATATGTCTGAAGCTAGACTTTACTCATTTTATAAAGATGAAATCGTGCCAAAACTCAAAACTGAGTTTGGTATTGAAAACATAATGGCTGTTCCAAAATTGGAAAAAATTGTCATTAACTGTGGCGTTGGTGATGCAGTATCTGATAGAAAGAAATTAGATGATATTGCCAACAACATCGGTATCATCTCTGGACAACGTCCTGTGCTTACGAAAGCCCGTAAATCCATCTCTAACTTTAAACTTCGTGATGGAATGTATATCGGTGCTAAAGTTACTCTTCGTAAAGCACGCATGTATGAATTTATCGACAGGTTGATCAACCTTGCTTTACCACGCTCCCGTGACTTTCAGGGAATCAATGATAAAGGATTTGACGGCCGAGGTAACTACACTTTTGGTATCAAAGAACACACCATTTTTCCAGAGATCGACACAGACAATGTGAATTTGATCCATGGTATGGATATTACCTTTGTAACCAGTGCCAAAACAGATGAGCAGGCTTTAGCTCTCCTCAGACACTTTGGTATGCCTTTTGTTAAGAGAAATAAAAATTAACTGAAAGATGGCAAAAAAATCCTGGATAGCGCGTAACGCAAAAAGAATTAAGACTGAAGCTAAATATGCTGAAAAGCGTAAAGCTTTAAAAGAAGCCGGAGATTACGAAGGTCTTCAAAAATTACCAAGAAACGCAAGCCCAACAAGAATCCGTAAGCGTTGCAGCTTAACCGGACGTCCTCGTGGGCATGTTGGCAAGTTTGGTATTTCAAGAATAAAGTTCCGTGAGTTAGCCCTCGACGGAAAACTACCAGGTGTAAAAAAAGCAAGCTGGTAATCATTTAACCCGACTTAGATAAAAATCATGACTGATCCAATAGCAGATTATTTAACCAGACTAAGAAACGCTCAGCGTGCCGGTCATCGTCGTGTTGACGTGCCTGCGTCTCGTATGAAGCGTGCCCTTACTCAGATTCTTCTGGATAAAGGCTATATACAGAATTATCTGGATATCGATGATAATAAGCAGGGCCTTTTGCGTATTTTTCTTAAATATGATCACTATGGCCAACCTGTTATCAAAAAAATTACACGTATCTCCAAACCGGGGCTTCGTAAATACGTTTCATCAGAAAACCTTCCAAGAGTATTAAACGGATTTGGTATTGCCATTCTAACTACTTCTCAAGGAGTGATGACTGATAAAGAGGCCCGCAAACTTAATGTTGGCGGCGAAGTAATTTGTCACGTTTATTAATACGAGTATAAAGATATGTCACGTATAGGAAAACTGCCCATTACTATCTCCGGCCAAACTGAAGTATCAGTATCAGCAGATAATACAGTTAAGGTAAAAGGCAAAAACGGAGAACTCAGCCTAAAGGTTGATCCAAGAATCGAAGTTAGAAAAGAAGATGGTGTAATTACCATTCATCCAAAAAATAACGATCGCCAGAGCAGAGCAATGCACGGATTGTATCGTTCACTTATCAACAACATGGTAGTTGGAGTAAGTGAAGGATTTAGCAAAACACTAGAAGTTATTGGAGTTGGTTTCAGAGCTTCTATGAATGGTAATATGCTAGAGCTTGCTTTAGGTTACTCACACGCTTTCTATTTTGTTCCGCCAGATGGAATTACCATTGAAGTAGATACAAAAACTACGAAAACGCCAAGAATTATTGTTTCAGGATATGATAAAGCTACTGTAGGTCAGGTTGCAGCTAAAATTCGTTCATTGCGCAAACCAGAACCGTACAAAGGCAAGGGTATCAGATACCTAGGCGAGAAAGTCCGTAAAAAAGCAGGAAAATCAGCAGGTAAATAATTTTAGATTATGATTAATACAAATTTAACTAAAAGAGACCGTATCCGTAGGCGGGTGAGAGGAAAGATCTCTGGAACAGCCGAGCGTCCGCGTTTAAGTGTTTTCAAAAGCTCTAAACACATCTATGCCCAGCTGATTGATGATAAGTCAGGTACCACTATTGCTCATGCATCAACTTTGTCTAAAGAACTTAGTTCTACATACAAAGAAATGACCCGTATTCAGGGTGCTCGTGAAGTTGGCAAAAAAATAGCCGAACTTGCAACCAGTAAACAAATCACCACATGTGTATTCGACCGTAGCGGATATAAGTATCATGGCATCGTTAAAGAGATAGCTGATGGTGCTCGCGAAGGTGGATTACAATTCTAATTGAATATTAAATAATTATGCCAAGATTTAGACGTCGTAATTACAATATCAAAGCAAGTGAGCTTAATCTAGAAGATCGTCTTGTTCATATAAACCGCGTTGCTAAAGTAGTAAAAGGTGGTCGTAGATTCAGCTTTAACTCTATTGTGGTGGTTGGTAATAAAGAAGGTATTGTTGGAAACGGACTTGGAAAAGCTAACGAAGTGTCTGATGCCATTCAAAAAGGCGTTGACGATGCTCGCAAATCTTTAATTCGTGTTCCAATGACTAGCACTGGTACAATTCCATTTGCTGTAGTTGGCAAATGTGGTGCAGGTCGTGTACTTTTGATTCCAGCTTCTGAGGGTACTGGAGTTATTGCCGGTGGACCGGTAAAAGCAGTGCTAGAAAGCGCTGGAATCACCAACATTCTTAGTAAGTCTTTAGGCTCATCAAATCCACATAACATGGTTAAAGCAACCATGGACGCCCTGCGTCAGCTGGTTGACCCAAGTGAAATTGCTCAACGTAGAGGGATTCCACTTACCAGAGTATTTGAAGGCTAATAACTATCCGGATTTTAAATTAATAAACCGATGAAATTACATACATTAAAAGCCCCTGAACCAAATCTAAAGACTCGTAAAAGAGTTGGACGTGGAGAAGGTTCAGGTCTTGGTCAGCAATCTGGCCGTGGGCACAAAGGGCAAAAAGCAGGAAGTGGATACTCATACAAAAGAGGATTTGAGGGTGGACAGATGCCACTTCAGCGTCGTATTCCTAAATTTGGTTTCAAAAGTCCATTCCGTGTTGAGTACAAAGCTGTTAATTTAGATGCAATCCAAGCTTTAGTAACTGAAGGTGTTTTGGGAGAGACAATCACCCAAGAAGATTTAGTGAATGTAGGTCTTGTATCTAGAAAAGACAGTGTTAAAGTACTTGGAAGAGGCGACCTTACTTCTAAAGTTAATGTGGAAGTTCACGCATTCAGCAAAACAGCCGTCGAGAAGATCGAGAAGGCAGGCGGAACAGCAAAAACAATTTAACTTTATTAGGTAATCCTATCCGATGAGATTAATAGAGAACTTCCAGAATATTTTCAAAATTGAGGAACTAAAAAACAGAATTCTTTACACTGTAGGAATTCTGCTAATCTTCAGACTTGGAACTTACATTACAATGCCGGGTGTAGATGCTTCTATGCTAGCGGATAGTGGTGCAGGACCAGCGACTGATTTCCTCGGTTTAATCGACATGTTCGTAGGAGGAGCTTTTGCGAGAGCTGGGGTATTTGCTCTTGGCATCATGCCATACATTACCGCAGCAATTATCATTCAGCTTCTCGGTGCCGTAGTTCCTTACTTTCAGAAACTACAGCGTGAGGGTGAAGAAGGCCGCAGAAAAATCAACCAATTAACACGTTATGGTACTGTAGTAATTACATTAGTACAATCAGTTGGATTTGGTATCAATCTACTTGCTACCCAGCCCGATGCAATTGTTGTTGGAAATACAGCATTCATCATCAATTGTATGATTGTACTCACTGCAGGTACTGTATTTGTGATGTGGCTTGGTGAGCGAATTACTGAAAGAGGTATTGGTAATGGTATTTCATTACTGATCATGATTGGTATTATCGCGGCACTACCAACTAACTTCATGAACGAAGTTAGAACTCAGGATAACATGATTATTGTAATTGTTGAAGTCGCAATTCTGATGCTGGTAACTGCATCTGTTGTATTACTAACTCAAGGACAAAGACGTATTCCGGTGCAATACGCAAGAAGAGTAGTTGGAAGAAAAGTATATGGTGGAACCACCCAATACCTTCCACTTCGAGTAAATGCTGCTGGCGTAATGCCGATCATTTTCGCTCAGTCTATCATGTTTATTCCTAGCACAATTGGTATGTTCTTCCCGAATAACGACACTGTTAGAATGTTAACAGCTTGGTCTGGCGACTTCACAGGACTAACCTACTCTATTGTATTCTTCTTGATTTGTGTTTTCTTTACTTTCTTCTATACGGCGATTGTAATTAATCCAAAAGAGATGGCAGATACCATGAAGAGACAAGGTGGATTTATTCCAGGTGTGCGACCGGGAAAACAAACGGTTGAGTTCATTGACAATATTCTTACAAAAATTACATTTCCAGGTTCTCTATACTTGTCAACGGTTGCCATATTACCGGCAATTGTCGCAAATTTTGGAGTAACCCCTGGCTTTGCAATGTTCTATGGTGGAACAAGTTTGCTCATTATTGTAGGAGTCGGATTAGACACACTCCAGCAAGTAGAAAGCCACTTAATGATGCGTCATTATGACGGATTCATGAAAACAGGTAGAATCAAAGGCCGCAGGCGGATGTAATGGTATATCTCAAAAGCGAAAATGAAATTAATTTGATGCGTGAAAGCGCCCAATTAGTCTCACGTACTTTAGCAGAAGTAGCAAAGTACGTTGAGCCGGGTGTAGAAACGCAAAAGCTTGATCAGGTCGCTGAAGAGTATATAAAAAAGAACAATGCTAGACCTGCCTTTAAAGGGTACGGTCATAAAAGAAATCCATTTCCCGGTACACTTTGTATTTCAGTAAATGAACAAGTTGTACATGGTTTTCCGGGAGATTACAAATTGAAAGAGAATGATATAGTATCCGTTGATTGTGGTGTTGAGAAAAACGGTTATTATGGTGATTCAGCATACACCTTTATTGTAGGTGATTGTGATGAAGAAACCATGAAATTACTCACTACTACAATGGAATCTCTTTACAAAGGAATTAGCCAGGCGATACACGGAAATAAAATCGGTGATATCTCTAACGCTGTGCAAAGCCATTGTGAAGACAACGGATATGGAGTAGTTCGTGACTTAGTAGGACACGGACTGGGACGATCACTTCATGAGGATCCTGCTGTACCAAATTTTGGAAAGGCTGGCTCTGGAAAGAGACTTCGTTCCGGAATGACACTTGCTATTGAACCTATGATTACAATGGGAACATGGAAAGTGAAGACCCTCAAGGATGGTTGGACAATTGTTACTGCCGATAACAGTAAAGCCGCTCACTACGAGCACGATGTTGTAGTAAGAGAAGGAAATGCTGAAATTTTAAGTACTTTTGAGTATATTGAGGAGATAACCAAAATTCGAATCGATCAATTAACTGTACATGGCTAAACAAGAGCCCATCAAACAAGAAGGAACGATTGTAGAAGCTTTACCAAATGCCCAATTTAGGGTAAAATTGGAAAATGGACATGAAATTCTTGCTCATGTTTCAGGGAAAATGAGAATGTTTTACATCAAAATTCTTCCAGGAGACAAAGTAACAGTGGAAATGTCACCATATGATCTTTCCAAAGGACGAATAACTTATCGCTATAAATAAACAGGAAAATGAAAACGAAATCTTCAGTTCGTAAAAGAGCTTCCAGCGACAAAATTGTTCGCAGAAAAGGGAAGATTTATGTTATTAACAAAAGTAACCCACGCCATAAACAGCGTCAGGGTTAATTCATAACGTAACAATTAGATATGGCTCGACTCGCAGGTATAGACTTACCAAAACAAAAACGTGGTGAAATTGGCCTAACATACATCTTTGGAATTGGCCGTACGCGTGCAAAGAAAATTCTCGATGATCTTGGAATCGATCACAACTCTAAAGTTAGTGAATGGTCAGATGATCAGGTTATTGAGATCAGAAAATACTTGGAAGCCAATTTCAAGCTAGAAGGTGCTTTGCGTTCAGAAATAAACGCAAACATTAAGCGCCTTATGGATATTGGCTGCTACCGTGGCCTCAGGCACCGTAAAGGATTGCCAACAAGAGGGCAACGTACCAAAACCAATGCTAGAACCCGCAAGGGCCGTCGTCGTACGGTTGCAGGTAAAAAGGCAGCACCACGTAAGTAACAGATAAACAGAATCTATCAAAATGGCAAAAAGACAAGCAAAGACTGCCGCTGCAGCTAAGAAGAAGAAGAAACAACTTGCTGATCCTAACGGTTTGGTATTCGTTAAGGCAACCTTCAACAATGTTATTGTAACCATTACCGATGCAGCAGGTAATACCATCTCATGGTCATCTGCTGGTAATCAGGGATTCAAAGGTTCCAGAAAAAACACTCCTTATGCGGCTCAGCTCAGTTCAGAAGCTGCTGCTCGTACAGCCCATGATATGGGATTGCGTAAAGTAAATGTGTTTGTTAAAGGACCTGGAACCGGAAGAGAAGCAGCTATTAGAGCTTTATCTACCGTTGGTATTGAGATTGAATCAATTAAAGATACAACCCCAATACCGCACAATGGTTGCCGTCCTCCAAAAAGAAGAAGAGTTTAATAACAGAACTAAAGAAATAATTAAGCATGGCAAGATATACAGGACCCAAGCAAAAAAGAGCGCGCCGTTTTAAAGAGCCAATTTTTGGATTCAGTAAAGCACTGGAACGCAAACCCTATGGTCCGGGTCAGCATGGTCGTTCTCGCTTTCAGAAAAAGTCTGAGTACGCAATTCAGTTAGAGCAAAAACAAAAAGCTAAATACACATACGGTTTACTAGAACGTCAGTTCAGAAATCTGTTTGAAAAAGCAAACTCAAAAGAAGGTGTTACTGGTGAAAACCTCATGAAGTTTCTTGAGGCACGTTTAGATAATACCGTTTTCAGGCTAGGATTTGCAAGAACTCGTCGTCAAGCTCGTCAGCTAGTAACCCACAAGCACGTTGTGGTCAATGGTATTGTTGTAAACATTCCTTCATATACTCTAAAGCCAGGTGATCTTATCACAATAAGACCAAAATCACGTGACCTTGAGTTAGTGAATGAAACTTTTGCAGCTGCACCAAAAAACAGATACAATTGGCTTGAAATTGACAAAAAGTCTTTGACAGGAAAATTCCTGAATTATCCGGCAATGGAAGACATACCGGAAAATATTAATGTACAGCTTATTGTTGAGCTTTACTCTAAATAATAGAATTATAACATTTTAACCGAATAGTCAATATGAGTAATTCAAATCTCCAAATGCCTAATAGTTTGGTTGTTGAAGAAAGCACAGATACCTATGGTCGCTTCGTTCTTCAACCCCTTGAAAGAGGCTACGGGGTTACTATCGGGAATTCATTCCGTAGGGTACTGCTTTCATCTTTACCGGGTATTGCTATTACTGCAATAAAAATTGATGGGGTTAAGCATGAATATTCAAGCATTCAGGGAGTTGCTGAAGATGTTTATGATATTATTCTTAACCTTAAAGGCGTAAGATTTAAGCAAATCGAGCAAAGTTCAGGTATCATTAATGTTGAGGTTAAAGGCCCTGGATTGTTCACTGCAAAGGATATAAATAACTCTAGTGCAGAATATACTGTGCTTAATCCTGACCACTTAATTGCGACCCTTGCAGATGATGCTCACATCCAAATTGAACTACGTTTGGGCAGAGGTAGAGGGTATGTGAATGCAGATGAAAATACTGCTGATGAAGAAACAGACATTGGTGTTCTACCAATTGATGCTATCTTTACCCCAATCAAAGCTGTAAAATACAACGTTACCAACGTTCGTGTTGGTCAGAAAACTGATTATGAAAAACTTACTATGGAAGTTACTACCGACGGTTCAATTAACCCGAAGGAAGCCCTTACCATAGCTGGAAAGATCCTGAAAGATCATATCGAAAAGTTCATTACTGAAACCATTGATGAACCATTCGCACAAGAGGAAGATGAAGTAGATGCGGAATCAATTCGAATTGCTAATCTTCTAAAAACAAGTATCGAAGATCTGAACTTGAGCGTAAGAGCTTACAACTGTTTGAAGTCAGCTAATATCAATAGTATTGGTGAGCTAGTTTCTAAAGATGAGTCTGAGCTGTTAAAATTCAGAAACTTTGGACGCAAATCACTTGCAGAACTTGTTGAAGTTGTCGAAGAAAAGAATCTTCAGTTCGGTATGGATGTTTCCAAATACCTGGATAAATCAAAAAACTCATAAGGAATTAGACTCATGCGCCATCAGGTAAGAGGAAGAAAGCTTGGAAGAACCAGCTCACATAAGCTGGCAACTATGCGTGCTTTATCTTCCGCTCTCATAAAAAGCCAAAGAATTGTGACCACTGTTGCGAAGGCTAAGGAACTGCGTAAATACATTGAACCGGTTATTACTCGTGCCCGTAAAGAGGATAACGTGCATAACCGTCGTCAAATATTTTCTTTCTTAAACGATAAGGAAGCAGTAAAAACATTGTATGATGTAGTTATTCCGGAAATTACTGATCGTCCGGGTGGTTATACTAGAATTGTTAAGCTCGGTAATCGTCAAGGTGATGGTGCCCCTGTTGCAATGATTGAATTCGTAGATTTCAACGATGTGAAACCAGAGGGTAAGGATACCAAGAAGAAACGTACACGCCGTGCTGGACGTAAGAAAGTAGCTGAACCTACTGTTGCAAAAGCAGCCGCTGTTGAGGCCGCTGAAGCACAGGCTGAGGTTGAATCAGATGTAGTTACAGAAGATGTAAAGACTGAAGAAATTTCTGCTGAAACAACTGAAGAAACAAATTCTGATACTACTGAAACTACAGCTAGCGACGAAAAAGAAGAAAAGAAGTAAGCTTTTTTTCAACTGAAAATACTATAGCCATCTGTTATAAACGGATGGCTATTTTTTTTGCTGACGCCTTCTTACAATTTCAAAAAGAATTAATCCTGCACTTACTGAAGCATTTAAAGATTCCACATTATTTTCCATTGGAATATTAACTATGAAATCACTGTAATCGAGCGTTTTTTTTCGGATCCCACTTCCTTCACTTCCCACTATAATGACCATAGGTGAATTGTAATCTATATCCCAGATGGTGTCTTTCCCTTTTCCATCCAAAGCGGCAATCCAAAATCCACTATCTTTAAGTTTATCTAAAGTTTGATTGATATTTGTTACCCGAATTATGGGTACCTTTCCTGCTGTACCTGCAGAGGTTTTGTAAACAATAGCATTGACCGGGGCTTGACGATGTTTAGGTACGATAACTCCTGCTGCTCCGGATGCAGCTGCGCTTCTTAGAATCGCTCCAAAATTATGCACATCTTCTATTTCATCAAGGAGTATTACAAATGGATTAGTAAGAGTATCAAGTTCGTTAAGCCAATCTTCGAATTCTGTATAGGACGCCTCGGCAAGTTTTGCAACTACCCCTTGGTCGTTAACTTTCCCAACCATTTCAAACATCTTGTTCCCGGGTACAGTAAGCACTTGAACGCGCTTGGCTGATGCTGCTTCCATGATTACTTTAAGATTAGCCGATCTTAAACCTTCACGAATATAAACACGCTCTACACTTGTTTCTTTAGCATTTAGTGCTTCTGTAACGGGATGAATTCCATAAATAAATTGATTGTTTTCTTCCATAAATGATTTGGCCGTTATTTTCGTTAATCAACTAATTATACATAACATTTTAGTTGTTCATAAGGTAAGAGATTTATCATCCCCCTTTTTTGATTAAACCTAAATAATTCAATATTTTTACGTTAAATAAAGTACTCTGAATGTATGAATAATTTGCCAGAAAAAATTAAGGCTAAACAAGGGTTAAAGGTAGCAGAAAGTAACAGTTCTGTATCAGGATCAGTGTTAAAGAGCCTTAGAAGTAATTTACGGACGATCAATCTGTTTTACGTGCTAAGTGCCATAATGCAGGTTGTTTTGGGGCTTTTAGTTACTTTTGCATCCATTATGAATCTTGTAAGACCTATTTGGTTTTCGGCCTTATTTAGTCTTTTGGGTTGTGTTGTAACCATGCTTGGTATTTATCAATTGTATGATGTTCTTAAAAGCACAAAAAGTACTCAAGACTTAGCCAGAGATGCAATAGAAAGGGCAATAAGGTCAAGAAATTAATGAGTGAATATCAAAGTAACGTTGATGAAAAAAGAATAGAAGCTTTTATTCAGTTGCAGTTGGGCAAAAACTATACTGAATTATCCTCATCGGAAAAGATTAACCGACTTCAAATGAAATTCAAACGAATGTTATTGTTGATGGTTGTAAATTTAGGGATTGTAATCTTTTTTGGATATAGCTTTTACTTCGAAATTACACAACTAAGCCAAACTGTTTTCAATATTATTATCATTTTCTTTTTGTTAAATGTTTTTTTTCTAGGGCTACAGTGGAAAAAATTAAAAGAAGCCATACATTGGCTTCAAAAAAAGAACTAAACCTGTCTATAATTTTATTTTTGTTGAGTTAGCTCTTTTTTGATTTTTATGACTTTTAGGTTGTCAACCTTTTATGTTTAGCCTATCTTTGCTCAAACCTACACCCGTCTATTAAAGTGTTATGACTACCAAATATATTTTTGTAACCGGAGGAGTTACATCCTCCCTTGGAAAAGGGATAATCTGTGCATCTTTAGGGAAATTATTGGAAGCACGAGGATTAAAAGTAACCATACAAAAGCTTGATCCTTATATAAATGTTGATCCGGGTACAATGAACCCTTATGAACATGGAGAGGTATTCGTAACCGATGATGGAGCCGAAACCGATCTCGATTTAGGGCATTACGAGCGCTTTCTTGGGATCTCCACATCTCAAAGAAATAATGTAACTACCGGTCGTATATATTTTGATGTCATCACGAAGGAACGAAACGGTGCCTACTTAGGAAAAACCGTTCAAGTCATTCCGCACATTACTGATGAGATAAAATCAAGGGTTCTTGAACTAGGCAATTCCGGCTTGTACGATATTGTAATCGTTGAGATTGGTGGTACTGTTGGGGATATTGAGGGCTTGCCTTATATAGAAGCAATGAGGCAACTAAGATTTGATGTCGGTAAGAAAAATACCCTGTCAATTCATTTGACTCTTGTACCATACTTGAAAGCAGCCGGAGAGTTAAAAACAAAACCTACCCAACACTCCGTAAAAACAATATACGAGATTGGGCTTCAACCCGATATTCTGGTTTGCCGTGCAGAAGTACCACTAGATAGTGGTATTCGCAGGAAAATAGCTCAATTTTGTAATGTTGAAATTCAGGATGTAATCGCCTCAATAGATGCCGAGTCCATTTATGAAGTGCCACTTTTGATGCTTAATGAGGGTTTAGATAAACGAGTAATAGAGAAACTTGAGTTAAAATGTAGTGACAAACCGGAGCTATCAGATTGGGAAAGTTTTGTTCATTCGGTTAAGCATCCATCTAAAAAAATCCGAATTGCTCTTGTTGGTAAATATGTTGAGCATCATGATGCCTATATTTCGATTGTGGAATCACTCATTCATGCAGGTGCTGTAAATGGAACAAAAGTCCAAATTGAGTGGATTCAAAGTGATGAAGTTTCCCAGGAAAATGTTGAAAAAAAGCTATCCGGAGTATCGGGAATCCTTGTTGCACCTGGATTTGGAAACCGTGGAATCGAAGGAAAAATTGTATCTGTCCGTTACGCTCGGGAGCATAAAATTCCATTCTTTGGAATATGTTTGGGGATGCAGTGTTGTGTCGTTGAATTTGCAAGAAACGTAGTAGGCTGGGATAAAGCGAATAGCACAGAATTTGATCCAAAAACTGAATACCCGGTTATTGATGTCATGCCGGATCAAAAAGAGGTACTTGAGACCGGTGGTAGTATGCGTTTAGGTTTATATGACTGTACTTTACGGAAGGGTAGTTTTGCAAGAAAAGCCTACGGTTCAGATGTGGTTCAAGAGCGCCACAGACATCGTTATGAATTGAATAATCAGTTGAGAGATGCTTTGGCTGCAAAAGGATTGATATTCTCCGGTGTTAATGAAGCACGTGATTTAGTTGAAATAGTTGAAATTAAAGATCATCCTTGGTTTGTAGGTGTGCAGTTCCATCCTGAACTAAAAAGTAAAGTTGTGGCACCGCATCCGCTTTTTGTGGATTTTGTGAAAGCATCTTTAACGTTCAGTGAATCATAGTCTCTTGACGCACTCATCAGACATCTTTAGTAATAAGCTCCGCGTTAGAGTAAATGGAATCTTAATCAGAGACCAAAAAATGTTGATGGTCGAGATTAAGTCCTTATCATCAGATACAACGTTTTGGATGCCTCCGGGTGGAGGTGTGCATTTTGGAGAGTCATTAACCCAAGCAGTTATTCGTGAGGTACTCGAGGAAACCGGTCTAAAGATAGAAGTTAGACAGATGCTTTATATTTCGGAATATCTGAAAAATAATTGGCACGCCGTTGAGTTCTATTTTCTATGCAATGAACTAAGTGGAAATGAAAAGCTTGGAACCGACCCCGAGTTGAATGAAGATCAACAAATTCTCAAGAATTTAGCATGGATCGGGGTTGACGATATAAATGATTTATCCATTTTCCCACCATTTATTCGCAGAGATTTTAAGAAATTGATTTCAGGTGAGGAAATGATATTAGCTTATGTGGCACAGTAGTTATTAGTTCAGTGTTAAATCGCTAGTAGATGCGATCGGAATGGTTACACTAATACTCGCCCCAATGCCATTAGAGTTGTTTAGGATATAAATCTTTCCGTCATGTGCCGCAACAAGTTGTTTAGCAATAAATAAACCAAGACCGGTTGAGCTCTCTTTACTGGATGTTGGCTTAGCTGAAAGCGTTTGGTACTCATTGAAGACAAGTTCATAGTCACTTTCTGAAAAACCTGGACCCGCATCAATTACAGTTGTGCGAACCATCTTCAATCCGGTTATAGGATTTGTTTCAGAATATGCTTTAATCTTGATTTCTGAATTCTTTGGCGAATATTTAATGGCGTTACTAAGAATATTTTCAATTATCTCAGAGAATCGGATTTTGTCTGCAAGTATCTTTGGTAATTTAGGTTCAAACTCAACAGCAAGTGATTGATTTTTTTCCGTTAAAAAGAAATGGTACTGCTTAACCAACTTATCAACAAGTTGCTCTACAGAAACAGGCTCAAAATCTAACTCAAGACTGTCCTCGTCTCTAGCGCCTGATGCGAGCATATTCTGAACAATGCCAAACATTTTTTTTGAAATATCATCAATAATTTGAGCGTATTCGTCCTTCTTTTCTGGATCATCCTCGGCAACAAGCATTTTCGAATAACCCATAATAGCAGTAATAGGGTTTCTTAAATCATGAGCAGCAAATCTTAAAAGTCTTGTTTTTATTTGGTTTGCATTAACATACTTATTTTTTTCCTTTTTAAGTTCTTCAGCTTGTTCCATAAGTAGGTTCGTTCTGAGTTTTATTTGATTCTCGAGTTTTTTTAAGTTTTTCTGATTCCTTATTCTTCTGAATTTGAATACCAGACTAAATAGTATAATTGTAAAAATAAAATAGATTAGAATAGCAGGCCATTGTCTATACCAAGGAGGTAGAATGCGAATACTTAAGGATGGGCCAACTATAATTCTCTCATTACTATCCCAAGCTCTCACAAGTAAGGTGTAATGACCCGGTGATAGATTATAATAAGTTCTGTTTGGAATTACCGACCATGCAGAAAACTCACTCTCATTGCCGACTAACTGAAAACTGTATTGAAAATGTCGGTTATTATCAAATGGCTCAACTACGAGGTCAAATGTAAGACTATTTCGAGTATGGGCTACGCGTATCAGATTAGGTTGCGATTGATAATACTCTCTGAACCAAATGATATCACCAAAGGAACTTACTTGTTTAAATAATAATGTTGGCTGTGTAAATTCATCAGAATTTGGATTGTATTTTAGGCCAATTTCATAATTGGCTATAATGAAACGCTTTGAATCGGGTGCATAGCCATTTAAATCTAGGGGGAATAGATTGATGAGTAGAATGATTACTATAATTTTTAATGGCTTCATTAGAAGTAATAAACTTGCTGAGACACCTGAAAACGATATCCTCAAAATACTATTATTATTAATAAAATTAAATAAAATATTAACAACAATAATTTTTTTTAATAAAAAATTAAGTTCAATTCTTTCCTCAACTACTTTACACTAAACATTTATAATAGTATAATCCTACCTTAATTAAACTGTACTGTTTATGAGCATGAAGCGAGATTATTACGAGGATGTTGAATTTCTTAATGGAAGAGCTACAAAATTTTGGTTTGTAGTCTTATTAGGAATTTTAATAAGCTTTCCTTTCTGGGCTTCCTCTTATTATGTTTATGTAGCAAGTCTCATTGGGGTAAACATAATGGTTATTCTTGGTCTAAATATTTTAGTAGGGAATACAGGTCAAATATCGCTCGGGCATGCTGGTTTTGTTGCAATTGGAGCTTATACCTTAGTAATTCTTCAAACAAATGGAATCCCTTTTCCTGTTGCTATTTTGGCTGCCGGCCTTATTTCATCAGTATTTGGTTTTATGTTGGGGATGCCGGCTTTACGCCTGGAGGGTCCTTACCTGGCAATTGCAACGTTAGCTTTTGGTCTAGCTGTTGAAGTGATTATTGGTAGAATGAGTTTTTTTGGAGGTCACATGGGGTTGCGAGTCGGAGCTCCTGATTTCTTCTTCTTTCGGATTTTAAGCGAGTTTGGGCTTTATTTTTTGATTCTTTTCTTTGTTGTAGTTGGCGGTATTTTTGCCCGTAACATTATTCGAGGTAAAACGGGTAGGGCTTTTCAAGCTATCAGAGATAGTTCAGTTGCTGCTTCTGCTATGGGAGTTAATATAGCACGATATAAGACAATGAGCTTTGCGGTAAGCGCTTTTTATGCAGGAATTGCCGGAGGGCTTTGGGCTGTTCTCATGGGTTTTATTAATCCCGGCCAATTCAATTTTGTACTTTCCATTCAATACTTGGCGATGGTTGTTGTGGGTGGCTTAGGTACCATTCTTGGTTCGGTTTTAGGAGCAATTGCTATAACATTACTGATGCTTCAGGCGGAAAGTATTCAGCTAATTCCAATTATTGGTCCTTTATTTGAAATGTTCTCTGAACAGTTTATGACACGTTCAGGAATGCCAAATATCACATGGGTATTAACAGGTTTGGCGTTAATGTTAATTGTCATTTTTGAGCCGTTGGGTCTGTATGGACTTTGGATTAGATGTAAGATTTACTGGAAAACCTGGCCATTCTAAACTATGTTAACACAAATAATTCTTAGTGGGTTGGTCGTTGGAAGCATCTACGCCTTGATGGGCTTAGCAATGGGGATTATTTACAAAGCTTCTGAAGTTCCAAATTTTGCTCAAGGTGAAATGGGGATGATCACAACGTATATCGCCTTTGTGATTATTTCTGTACACGGATATCCTTTTTGGGTCGCTTTTTTTGGTTCTATCATTTTTGCGTTTTTGTTAGGAGCATTTTTTGAATTTGTATTTATAAGAAGAGCGAAAGAACCAAATGTACTAAGTTTGATTATCATCACCCTTGGCTTTCAAATGGTTTTATATGGAATTGCCGGTTGGAAGTTTGGCTCCGACCAACGGCGTTTACGCATGCCGTTTTCTGATACTGAAACGTATAGCTTTGGAAATGTTGTAATTAGTGAACTCGGTTTGGCAACTATAGGCGTAGCCATCATTTTAATGCTTATTGTTTGGTGGTTCTTAACAAATACGCGTCTAGGGGTTGCCATGAAAGCAACTCAACAGAACAAAATGGCTGCGAAAATCAATGGAATCCCGACGGATCGAATTCTTTCAATTTCTTTTGGTATTAGTGCTGTTGTAGGTGCAATAGCCGGTTTGTTTGTTGCTCCTGTATCAACCCTCGATCCTAATATGATGTGGGATCCACTTATGAAAGGTTTTGCCGCAGCGGTGTTAGGTGGGTTCACAAATCTCCCCGGAATTGTAATTGGCGGGTATCTTTTGGGAATTATTGAGAATCTTTACGGCTACTATATTTCGGTTGAATTCAAATCGGTTGTAGCACTTTTAGTCATTGTATTAGTACTTTGGCTCCGCCCATCCGGACTTTTCTCAAAACATTATACTAAAAAGGTGTAGGGGAATGGCATTTTTTGAAGTTCATGGACTCGGGAAATTCTTTGGAGGGTTAAAAGCTCTTCAAGAGTTGTCATTTCATGTAGATCGTGGGGAAATCTATTGTATTATTGGGCCGAATGGAGCAGGAAAATCGACATTATTCAATTGCATAAATGGCCTATATACGCCAAATACCGGAAAAGTTTTATTTAAAGAGGAAGATATTACAGGGTTAAAACCTGAACAGGTCGCAAAAAGGAAAATTGGACGAACCTTTCAGAACCTTGAGCTTTTTGAGAATATGACCACGATGGAAAATATCATGCTTGGCAGGCATCTGCACATGAATTCCGGCATATTTTCATCTGCTATGATGTTATGGCGAGGCTCATCGGCAGCTCAGGAAGAAATTCTGAATAGGGCACAAGTAGAAAAAATCATTGATTTACTTGAGTTGCAAGCCATTCGGAATAAGTATGTTTCACAGCTACCTTATGGAGCAAAAAAGTTGGTTGAATTAGCCCGTGCACTTGCTTCCGAACCAGAGCTACTTCTACTTGATGAACCGGCCGCAGGGCTAACCAATGATGAGAAAGAAGAGTTGGTTTTCTGGATACGTGATATCCGCGATGAATTAGGGATTTCAATAGTAATGATTGAGCATAATATGCAGATGGTTTCTGAAATTTCGGATCGTGTACTCGCAATAAACTTCGGCAAAAAGCTTGTTGAAGGGACAATTTCAGAGGTAACAGCCCACCCTGAAGTAATTAAAGCTTACTTGGGGGATGCTTGATGAGTTTACTAAACGTTCAAAATATTGAAACTTATTATGGACTCATTTACGCACTACGGGGAGTTTCCTTTGAGATAAAAGAGAATACCATAACTACCATTTTAGGTAATAACGGAGCCGGAAAGTCAACAATTCTAAATTCAATAATGGGGTTGATTGAAGATCAGCCTGAAAAAGGATTGATAGAATTTCAGGGAAAACCTATCACCCGGATGAAAACCGAGAAAATTGTAAGGTTAGGTATTGGGTATGTTCCGGAAGGTCGAGAAGTGTTTAATGAGCTTACGGTTCTCGAAAATCTTCAAATGGGTGCCTATATTCGAAATGATTTTGACCAAATCAAAAAAGATATCGAACGAATGTATGGATACTTCCCCATTTTAAAGAAAAGATCGAAACAGCTTGCGGGAACGTTATCAGGTGGTGAGCAACAAATGCTTGCTATTGCTCGGGCATTAATGAGCAGACCTGTTTTGCTAATGTTAGATGAGCCATCCCTTGGGCTTTCTCCTTTGCTTGTTAAAGAAATGTTCAGAATTATTCGCCAAATACATGCTGATGGTACCACTATTTTACTAGTAGAACAAAATGCGAAGATGGCGCTTGAACTTGCCGATTATGGCTTTGTCTTAGAGAATGGTAGATTTGTAGCCTCCGGGAAAGCATCAGAATTAAAAGAGAATGAAGATGTAAAGGAGTTTTATTTGGGAGTCAAAACAACCGTTTCTGCAAAGGGTTTCCAAAGGTACAGAAGAAAGAAAAAATGGAGATAACTGATGCCCTGTAATATAATTCTGAGCCATGTATAACTTGATTCTATATATCGCAATTCCGGCACTGCTTGTGAGTGTGTTGTTAGGATGGTGGGCTCAAAAAAAAGAGATAAAGCTTGCTTACAAAGTTTATGTTGGTCAGGCCATGATAGATAGTTTAATCATTACAATTCTGTTAATGAGCTATTTCAACGGTAAAAATTATATGTTTTTAGGTGCAGCGGCGTTTTACTCTGCAATAACTTCGGTAAGATTGCGTGAAATGTTTGGCAGAATTGACACTGAATTTTCTAAGAAATAACCTTATGAGTTCTTCAGAACTTCACATAGAAACTGCTAGTACACTTCCTCAGCTATTTTTTGAAACAGCACAACGGATGGGTAATGCAGTAGCATTGCGAAAAAAAGACCTCGGGATTTGGCATGATACCTCATGGAAATTGTATCATCAAAAAAGTACATGGGTTGCTTCAGCACTGCTTGAATTAGGTTTAAAACGTGGTGACTCTGTTTCAATCATCGGTGATAATGCGCCTGAATGGGTTTTTATTGATATGGGGACGCAATTAGCAGGTGGTGTTAGTGTTGGGATTTACGCTACTAATGCGGCGGCTCAATGTGAATATGTAATTAATCATTCAGATAGTACCTTCCTTTTTGTTGAAAATGAAGAGCAGCTTGATAAGTGGCTTGAGATAAAAGATCGTGTGGCTACCCTTAGAAAAGTAATTGTTTGGAACATGAAAGGACTTCGGGAATTCAAACACGAATTGGTTATAAGTTTTGATGAATTTCTTGAAATCGGGAAATCTGCTAATGAATCGCATGTAGTTACATTAGATGAAATCAGACTGACAACAAATCCTGATTCTCCGGCAATTATAGTGTACACTTCAGGGACTACCGGACTTCCAAAAGGAGCTGTTCTTACTCATAGAAATCTAACATGGATTGCCCAAACCATCATTAATCTTGATTCTGGTGTAAAGATATCCCAAAAAGATGAAGTGATGTCTTTTCTGCCTCTATGCCATATTTTTGAACGATTGTTTAGTGTCTATATTCATCTTGTAGCAGGGTATATCGTCAATTTTATTGAAAGTCCGGATACCGTTGCAGAGAATATGCGAGAAATAGCACCAACGGTAGGTTATGCTGTTCCAAGAATATGGGAAAAGTATTACTCCACTATTTTCATTAAGATGAGTGAAGCTACCCGATTCAAAAAAATGATGTATTTTCTTTGTTTGAAACTAGGAAGCCTTTATTCAGATGCCATCATCGAAAACAAAAAACCTTCAGTTGGAATCACGATTGGGTTCCGAATAGCCAAGTTGCTGGTGTTTGATAAACTAAGAGAACGACTCGGATTACATCGCATGAAAATTGCATTTTCTGGAGCAGCTCCAATTTCTCCGGATGTTTTACGATTTTTTCATAGTATCGGACTCCCGTTAGTAGAAGGGTATGGTCAAACAGAAGGAAGTGGTGTAACTACCGGTGCAAACCTAAATCAACTTAAGATTGGCACAGTTGGTAAGCCTTTAGATGGAGTCGAGATCAAACTTGGTTCAGACGGCGAAATCTTGGTTAAATCTCCGGCTGTATTCCAAGGGTATCATAAAAATCAGACTGAAACGGCAACTACAATTATTGATGGATGGTTGCATTCAGGCGATATTGGTGAACTCGATGAACAGGGTTTTCTTCGCATTGTTGATCGCAAAAAAGATTTGATTATCACAGCCGGAGGTAAAAATATTGCACCTCAATACATTGAAAATAAACTAAAATTTAGTCCTTATATCAATGATGCCATTGTGATTGGCGATAAACGCAAGTTTCTTACCGCATTAATTGTGTTAGATGAAGAAAATGCGGTAAAATTTGCACAAGATCAAAAACTGCAATTTAGCACATACAGCGAATTAGCCATTCATCCTGAAATAAAAAAGCTAATAGATGATGTAGTAAAACAGGTAAATGGAACACTTTCAAGGGTAGAGAATGTCAGGAAGTTTAGCATTCTACCTAAAAAATTGTACGAGGAAGACGGCGAAGTAACTCCAACAATGAAAGTGAAGAGAAATCGTGTGTATGAAATGTATGCCGAACTTATTGAAAAAATGTACGAATAACTTTAACCATTAACAGCCATGAAAACTTATAAAGTCGTATCGATACTCTGCATTTCAATTATTTCTATACTAATCTTATCTGCGTGCGCAAGTGAAGAACGAACCGGAATCACAGACGATGAGATAGTGATTGGGAGTTGGGCTCCACTTGAAGGCCCTGCAGCACTTTGGGGCACAATCGCTCGTGGAATGGATGCTTATTTCCAGCTAATTAACGAAGAAGGGGGCATTCACGGACGTCAGATTCGTTTTATTTACAGGAATGATGGATATGAGCCAGCGCGCACGAATTCAGTTGTGCGTCAAATGGTTGAAAGAGATCGGGTGTTTATGTTTGTTGGTGGAATTGGAACGGCACCCGGTATGGCTGTGAAAGACTATATTTTGCAACGTAATATTCCTTGGGTTTCACCGGCTTCAGGTTCAACGCACTGGGCGTTTCCTCCACATAGATATTTATTTAGTACCTACCCACTTTATCCTGAAGAAGCAGCCGTACAGGTAGATTATTTAGTTGAAGAATTAGGAATAACTCGAATTGCAATCATTTATCAAAATGATGACTATGGAAAAGGTGGAATGATTGGTGCACAGCTTGCCCTTGAGCGCCATGGCCTTGACTTGGTTGCTTCTGTTCCCACTCAAATTATGGATACGGATTTAAATTCACATGTGGCCAGACTCAGTAGCTCCGGCGCGGAAGCGGTACTGCTTTGGGTATTGCCACGACAGGCCGCTATCACACTCGGAACGGCGGCTGTACGCGGATTCCGTCCACAATGGGTAGCCTCAAGTACCTTGTCTGATATGTCTTTAATGTATGATATTACTGATGGTGCTTGGAAAGGGGTGATTTTCTCTTCATTTGGTGGCTTTGAGGCTTCTAATCCAGTATTGTTTTCAAGATATGAACAAGCAATGCAAAGATTCCAACCGGATGTTCGTTGGGGTACATTTGCAGTTGCAGGATTTTTGTTCGCTGAACCGGTGGTTGAAGCACTTCAGCGCGCAGGAAGAGACCTTACCAGAGAATCATTTGTTGAAGCCATGGAATCTCTGCAAGGATTTCAGGGTTTAGGTCCTGAAATTACTTTTGGCCCGGATATCAGACAAGGTACACGAACTACATTCCTGCTTAGAACAGTGAGCGGTACAGAATACGAACAACTTACGGACTTCACAGATTCGCATATTGATATCGAAGAAGCCATAAGAAGAATGGGTCTGTAACGAGAACTATTTTATATTATGAGACAAATCACAACCATACCGCATTCTCAGATGCGGATTACCGTTTTTTTGTGGAATGGCAAATATCTGATTAAGTTTGAAGCCGGTCCATACGAACAATCGTACAAAATAGACGAAACCACGGTTGAAGATACCCTCGATTTGCAACTGAGAATCACAGACGACTTTTTATCAAAAGTTGAAATGCGCTTCAAAGAAATGCATGCCGATTTTGTGAATATCTTCAACTAACACTAAAAATCAATAAACCTATATTCATGTTAAAAGCAACTATAGATACCGTTAAAGGGAAAATGCATGTTGAATTTTTTGAAAAAGATGCTCCGGGTACGGTAGAGAACTTTGTTAAACTCGCAAAATCAGGATTTTATAATGGCTTAACGTTTCACCGAGTGATACCCGATTTCGTAATTCAGGGGGGATGCCCGAATGGAACCGGAGCCGGAGGTCCTGGTTACAAAATAAAGTGTGAGTTAGATGGAGGGAATCAATTTCACGATCGTGGGGTACTTTCTATGGCACACGCCGGAAGAAACACCGGAGGCTCACAATTCTTTATTTGCCACAGTCGCAGAAACACTGCCCACCTCGATAGAAACCACACTTGCTTCGGTAAAGTTGTTGAAGGTCTTGAAGTGATTGATGCCATTCGACAAGGTGATGTCATCAACAAAATCACCATCGAAGAAGTCGAAGCATAATTCTATTTTAGAACCTTGAAGGGGGGATGGACTTCCCTCTTCAAAGGTTTCATAAGCGTAATCTGAAAGTCCTTGTATTGGGCATTATATTTTGCTTCGATTACGCGAAATCCCTTGTTGAGTCCTAAAATCAACATTCCGGGGTGTAAATTCGGGAAGGTATCATACTGAAATTCAGTATATCCTAAAAAAGTAGCAGCATGCATCATTTCAGCCATCAGTTTTTCTGCAATACCGTGCCTACGGTAATCACTTAAAACACCACCTTTAGCCGAATAGAAAACACCTTTTTTCCGGCCATAGCCAACCTTGAATCCCACGGTTATATCCTGTAAGCACGCTCTCAGGATGATCATAAATTCATGGTCGGTTCGGTTTATGATCCGTTCTTCATTAAATATAGCCCTATTAATCACTTCTAATTCATGAAGTTGTGATTTTGTCAGGTATTCAATCCGAATTTTAGAAAGTTCAGGTTGCATATCGTTGGCTGGAGAGTTTTATTTGAATCGAAAAATACATCAATTCAAGAAGGATTCATCAAAATACCTTACATTTGGATGTATTTTTCTGAAAAACGTTATTCAGAAGGCCTTACATTGCCTTATTGTACTTTAATAATAATCAATAACTAACGCCTGAGTATGAGTTTGAATATTCGCGCAATTATTGGGATGATGGTTCTAACGGTGCTACTTTCATGCACTACAAAACCTCACACGGTTGTTTTTTACAACCTAAATGGATACACCCTAACCCAAAATGGGGAAGTACTTCAATTTGATACTGTGGTCTTTCGGGAAGGACGATTCCTTGAAGTCGGTGACTCCGCTTCTATTTTTGAGAATCACAGAAATGCTCTAAAAGTTGACTATCATGGAAGGACAATGCTTCCCGGGCTTATCGATGCGCATGCGCATATTTTTGGCTTAGGCGAAGCCATGATGAATGTGAACCTAATGGGCTTTACAAGCTTAAAGGATGCTCTTGATGAAATTAAAACGTTTGCCAATCGCTACCCTGACGAGTTGTGGCTAACCGGTAGAGGCTGGAACCAAACTTTATGGCCGGAAAATGCTTTTCCAACAGCAAAAGACTTAGATTCTGTGCTAAGTGATCGCCCGGTATATTTAGCGCGAGTAGATGGTCATGCCGCATGGGTTAACACGCTCGCCCTTGAGAAAGCAGGGATCGACCGGAATACCCCTGATCCGCAAGGAGGTGCAATTATTCGGGATGAAAAGGGAAATCCAACCGGAATTTTAATTGATCGAGCCATGTATTTGGTTCGGGAGCTCATCCCCCCGGCAAATGAAGAAACCTACAGGAATCGGCTTACGATAGCATTGCACGATATTGCAGCTCATGGACTTACCGGTGTGCATGATGCCGGTGTAAGCGAATTGCAATTTAGCATTTATCAGGATTTTGAACGGCGTCGTAAATTGACAACTCGTGTTTATGGGCTAATTTCAGGTTCCGGTGAAACCTTTGATCGATTATCAGTAAAGGGACCAATAGTGAACCCGAATTCAGATATACTTACCCTGCGTTCTGTAAAACTTTACTCTGATGGCGCTCTTGGAAGTAGAGGGGCTGCCCTTAAAGAAGATTATTCTGATGATCCGGGTAACCGAGGTTTATTGTTCGACTCTGAAGATTTTTTCTATGAGCAGATTAAAAAAGTTTCAAATGCAGGATTTCAGGTTGGGATTCATGCGATTGGAGATAAGGCAAATCATGTTATTTTGAACGCTTTTGAACGTGCCTTTGCATCAGGAGTGGACCCTGAGTTAAGGCATCGCATTGAACATGCTCAGATTGTAACGGTTGATGAAATCCCTCGATTTGGAGAGTTGAATATCATTGCGTCTATGCAGCCTATCCATGCAACAAGCGATATGAATATGGCTGAAGATCGTGTGGGACCGGATAGAATTTTAGGGGGATATGCCTGGAGGACGTTCCTCAATCATGGGGCGGTGATTGCCTCGGGGTCTGACTTTCCTGTAGAGCCGGTGAATCCTTTTTATGGTTTACATGCAGCTGTAAATCGTACCGACCATCGTGGGAATCCTTCGGGGGGATGGTTCCCTGATCAGCGCATGACTCGTGCTGAAGCCCTGCGAACCTTTACGCTTGATGCCGCTTTTTCCGGACACATGGAAGAACGCACAGGCTCCATCGAACCGGGTAAATGGGCTGATTTTATTATAATAGATCGTGATTTTTTTGAAATCGATGCCTCAGAAATCTATCAAATTCAGGTACTTGAAACTTGGTTGGGTGGATTACGTGTCTTTTCAAAAAACTAAACTTTAGAAGGAAGCATCTCTCCGTGAACATAAGAATTGTACAGTTTAACCCTATTGTTGGAGATATTCAGGGAAATTCAGACCGAATGATTGAATACATTTTTCAAGCCGAATCAGATGAATTGGAGCTTTTGATTTTCCCTGAGTTGAGCCTTTGTGGGTATCCGCCCATGGATTTATTGGAGCGGAAAGACTTCATCCTTAGAAATCAACAACACATAAATCGAATTGCACAAGCAACGAAATCGTGTGCAGTTATTTTTGGAGCTCCGGTTCTCAATCACGGAAAAGGTCGTCCAATTTTTAACGCAGCCATTATAGCGCAACACGGCAAGGTGTTAGATGTCATCCATAAAACACTACTTCCAACCTACGATGTATTCGATGAATTTCGCTACTTCGAGCCCAATAAAGAGTTCCGAACCGTTAAGATTCATGGAGTGAATATTGGAATTACCATTTGTGAGGATATTTGGAATAATGAAAATGAGATCGAATATCACACCTACGAAGTGAATCCGGCTGAAGTGCTTACCAAAGCCGGTGCGCAAATGATAGTGAATATATCTGCATCCCCATTCACAAAAAACAAGCCTGAATTACGTGCTAAGATGCTTATTGGACACGCAAAACAGCTTGGAGTGCCACTTTTTTATGCAAATCAGGTTGGTGCCAACACCGAAATTATCTTCGATGGCGATAGTATGGCCGTAAACGGGCAGGGCGAGATTGTGGGTAGAGCTCCTTTGTTCGTTGAAATGTCGGTTGATTACACGTGGTTGGGTACTCATGTTGAAACTAAGGTGCAAAATGCGCCTATTATGTGTCGAGAAGAGCGCATTTTCAAAGCTTTGGTACTTGGTTTAAAGGATTACATGCATAAAACCAAAATCAGTTCGCAGGTTGTGTTAGGCTTGAGTGGCGGAATAGATTCTGCTTTGGTTGCTGTCATTGCAGCAGAAGCTGCCGGTGCGGGAAATGTACATGCCCTTACCATGCCTTCTGAATTTTCTTCTGTTGGAAGTGTAAGTGATTCAGAAGCATTGGCCAAAAATCTGGGAATCCGATTGGATACCGTTGAGATAAAACATCTTTATGATTCTTTTTTAAAAACATTAGAACCACTTTTCAGAGATACACCGTTTGGAGTTGCTGAGGAAAATCTCCAAAGTCGAACTCGCGGAGTGTTATTAATGGCACTTTCAAATAAGTTCGGTTATTTACTTTTAAATACAGGGAATAAATCTGAAGTGGCTGTTGGATACTGTACGCTATACGGCGATATGGCCGGGGGGCTTTCAGTTTTGTCCGATGTCTATAAGACAGAGGTTTTTGCAGTATGCAGATGGTTAAATGAAGTGTATTTTGGGAAGGAAGTCATCCCAAATGCCATTATAACCAAACCACCGAGTGCTGAATTGCGGCCCGATCAAAAAGATACCGACTCGCTTCCCGAATACGAAATCCTCGACAGAATTTTAAATCTCTATGTTGAACAACAAATGGGCTCAACTGAAATTATTAACCAAGTCGGGGATACGGAATTGGTTCGAAGAGTGCTAAAACTGGTTGATATGAATGAATACAAACGGAGGCAATCGGCTCCGGGGTTAAAAGTGAGCGCCAAAGCCTTTGGGGTAGGGCGTAGATTACCTATAGTGCAACGGTGGACTTGGCAGCAATAATGCCGCAATCCTATCGTTCTAAACTCGTTTAGCCCTTCATGTAAGAGTTTCGTATATTGCTAAAATGTAGATTTTATTAAAACCACTCAAGATTAATCCCCTTTTTCATCTAACTAATGACAAGAGTATTTCTGTTCCTTTTTGCATTATGGTTTATCATCGCAGGTAATGCATATTCCCAATCCTCTTTTTCACATCCTGTTATTCCAATCCCTGATTTCGATCTTGCTTTCGATAACCCTGTAACGTCACCTTATCACGCTGTTCGACTTGTTCCTGAGGGGATTTCAACAGACCCAGCTGAACGTGATATTCTTCGTAGAATTGCAGAAATAAAGCGAAGTAATTTCATGGCAATCGAAGCGCAGCTTAATGATGATTTAGTTACTGCAGAAGAACATATTACTAAATCTCTACAAGGTATTCAGCATTTATTGGAAGACTACCCTGACGTGCAAGGTAACCGTCGTTTTAACGAGCTTTACCGCTCAGTTATGGCTGAATATCACGAATTTTATGGCATAAGCGGGCCTGTTCAATTCATTGAAGGTGATATTTTTGAGGTTCGTGAAGAAATGTTTGCAAATGATGATTGGTTCAATGGAAATGGTTTTTCTTTACCGGAAAGCCTGAACGAGAAAAGATTTCAGGTGCCTTTAATTATGAACAGACAGGTTAATAACCATATTCAGTTTTTAACCCAACGAAGACCCGGTACAATGAGGGCGTGGCTTGATCGCTCAACGTACTACTTCCCAATGATGAAACGAATTTTTGAGGAAGAAGGGACCCCTCAAGAACTTATTCACCTATCAATGATCGAGAGTGGATTGGTACCAACTGCTCGAAGTCATGCGCGTGCGGTCGGTCTTTGGCAATTTATATATGCCACCGGGGCTGCCTATGGTCTTGAAGTGAATTGGTGGATCGATGAGCGCCGTGATCCGGAAAAATCAACACGAGCTGCCGCGCGTCACCTCCGTGATTTGTATGAAATTTGGGGAGATTGGCACCTTGCCTTAGCCGGGTATAATGTGAGTCCGCGTGCAATGAGAAGAGCGATTAACCAATCAGGTGGTGTGGTTGACTATTGGCATATACATCCACATCTTCCAAGAGAAACAAGAGGATATGTACCGGCATTTATAGCCGCAGCTCTCGTAGCAATGAATCCGGAAGATTTTGGCTTTGAACGCCCGGTTACAACAAAAGTGTATGAGTATGATATTGTGCCCATCGAAGGGTCTGTAGATTTGAATGTGCTTGCAGGATTTGCAGGAATAACAACGCAAGAACTTAGAAACTTAAACCCTGAGTTACTTAGATTTGCAACTCCTCCTGGTCCAAGACCTTATCCTTTGAAAATTCCAAAAGGCAGGAAAACTCAATTTCTTGCTGCATACGAGAGAATGCCGGAAAGTCGCCGACAAACACTCGTTGTTCATTCAGTTAGCAGTGGTGAAACATTAGGTGCCATTGCAAACCGATATGGAGTATCGGTTCGAGCGCTTTATGGAGCTAATGAAAACCTATCTTCTTTGATTCATCCTGGTCAGGAGATAATTATTCCTGTTCCTGGTGGAACAAACTTGGCTATTTCACCAGATAATCCATCGAGAGCCAGAGAAGCTCGAACTTTATCAGGCGGAGGAGGAGGTGCAGCCACTAGGGGAGGAAGTTCTCAAGCGGCTCCATCCGGAACCGTTGCTGTAACCTATACGGTGAAATCGGGTGATACTATAGGGCATATATCCGAGTGGTTCAATACACAAGCGTGGAGAGTTCGAGAGTGGAATAATGTTGGAAATGTAATTCGTGTAGGCCAGAGATTAACGTTGTATGTTCCTTCAAATCAGCGTGATTACTTCAATAGAATCAATGATATGAATAGAACACAAAAACAAGCCATGATGCAACAGCGCAGGGCGAGTGGAATCCCCCAAAATCAGGTTGCGGCTGCCGGTTCTGTAATCTCCTATACCGTAAAACGAGGCGATAACCTCAGTGATATTGCAAGAGCGCATAGAACCACGGTAAATGCGATTATGCAACTCAATAATTTGAACAACTCAGTTATCAGAGTTGGGCAAAGACTTCAAATCCCGGTTGGGAATTAAAATCCAAAATGGCGTTTAAAAAGAAATCTTCAAAAATTCTTTTGGTACTACTTGCTGTAGTGCTTATTGGATTTGTTTCGGCAAAAGACCCTTTCTTTGAAATAAAAAAGAATTTCACTCTTTTTAGTGAAGTAGTTCGTGAAATTCAGGATTTGTATGTGGTTCAGGTTAGCCCGGAACGTTTAATTCGAACCGGAATTAATGCGATGTTGGAGTCACTCGACCCATATACAGTATTAATTGATGAAGCCGATACTCAGGAAATTGACTTCATGACAACCGGGCGTTATGCGGGAGTCGGCATTGAAGCAGGGGCAAGAAATGGTCAGTTAGTAGTTATTGCCCCGATTGATGGATATCCCGCCGCTCGTGCAGGAATCAGACCCGGTGATGTAATTACTGAAGTTGACGGAATCGCATCATCTGAACTAAACGCAGAAGATCTCAATGCCAAACTACGAGGGGAGCCCGGTTCGAAAGTTGTCTTAAAAATTCAAAGGTTTGGGATTGATGACCCCCTTTTGTTTGAGTTAGTTAGGGAACGGATTGAAATTCGCAATGTTCCATTTTACGCTTTTGCAGATAAAGAACATGGAATAGGGTATGTAGTACTCAGCCGATTTAGTAATAATGCTGCTGATGAAATCAAGCAAGCAATTTCAAGTTTACAGCAAGAAGCTGAATTAAAAAGTCTGATTTTAGATCTTCGAAATAATCCCGGTGGATTGCTATCAGAAGCTGTAAAGACAGTAGATATTTTTATTCCTCAGGGGATGGAAGTAGTTCTCACCCGCGGTCAAAATAGACAATCAAGGCAAATATTTTTAACAGAAAGAAGTGCTCTAATGGAAAATCAACCAGTTGTGATTCTCCAAAATCAGGGAAGTGCAAGTTCCTCTGAGATTGTTGCCGGTGCTTTACAGGATTATGACAGAGCAGTTATTGTAGGAGAGCAAAGTTTTGGAAAGGGATTAGTTCAAATTATAAGACCGTTGTCATATAGTAATGCGTTAAAAATTACAACTTCAAATTACTTTATACCAAGTGGAAGGTCAATTCAGTCTGTAAACTATGGGACTTCTGAAGATATTGAAGATGATTTAACTGAGTTTTTTACGGCATCAGGCAGAGTTGTATTTGAATCAACCGGAATTTCGCCTGATGTCTTTGTCGATACAGATCCTTCAAATATGTTAGAGATAGCTTTAATAAGGCATAATAGCTATTTCTTTTTTGCAAATGAATTTGTTGCAGAGAATGTTGAATTGACACTAAACGACGATCAACTGTTCAACTCCTTTCTTACTTGGTTAGAAAAAAGTGATTTTTCTTATGAAACTCGCTCAGAACGTTTGCTTGCCCAATTAGAAGCTCAATTGAAAGATGAATTCGATGATACCACCTCCGGAAGTACCAATCTTGAAAAATTGCGAAATGACCTAATGCAACTAAGGCAACTTGACAAGCAAAGAAGCAAAAATAAAATAGTAACGGAACTTCGTTTAGAATTAGCATCAAGATATGATGGTACAACAGGCCGACAACTGGCCCAACTTAAACTCGATCCTGTAATATCTGAAGCGAAACGTATTTTAACTGATTTGCAACGTTATAAAGCACTGCTCAATCCCTGATGATTCAACCGAAAGCCGATCTTCATATACATACAACTGTTTCAGACGGAGTTAAATCACCGGAAGAAATTGTAAAATTTGCATATCAAAAAGGCTTAAAGGCGATTTCAATTACAGATCATGATAGTTATGCGGGATACATCAAAGCAAAGGTAGAAGCAGATAAGCTTGATATTTTTTTGATTCCAGGAATTGAGATTACAAGTGAATTTAAAGGAAGAGAAGTTCACATTTTAGGATATGGATTTGATCCTGAGCATTCTGATATCTTAGCTTTTGTTCAAGATCAAAAACTTAGGCGATACAAACGAGCGAATAAAATGATCCAAAATTTAAACAGTGCCGGTTTTGATATTTCTTTGGATGAAGTTACGGCTGAGTCTCGTACTATGAACATAAGCCGAAATCATATTGCGAGTGTATTGGTCAGAAAAGGATTGGTTTCAAATGTACGAACAGTTTTTGATCGCTGGCTTGGAAATGATGCATTGGCATATCATAAAACAGAATACGAAAAACCATCAGATGTCATTGAACTTTTAAGGAGTGCAGGCGGAGTATCCGTATTAGCCCATCCAGGCTTATATTATCTTCAAGAAGATATTGAGCAATTTATTGAAGACGGAATTGATGGTTTTGAATGTATTCACCCGAGTCATAATTTTGAACTTCAAAAGAAATATCAAACAGTTTGTAAAGAAAATGGTCTTTTGGAAACAGGAGGCAGTGATTACCATGGGTATAAAAAAGAAGAGGAAAATTACTTTGGAGTGGTAGCCATCAATCTTGGCTATGTTGATAGATTAATTGAACGATGTAGTTATCTGTCAAATATTTACTCCTAAATCATAAATCAAAATAATTATGTCAATAAAAGTGATTGAAGGAAAATTAAATGATGCATCAGGAAATTATGGAATCTTGGTTTCAAGATGGAATAGTTTCATTACGGAGAAGCTAAAGGAAGGTGCTTTAGAGGCTTTCAGACGTCATGGAGTTAGTGAGGATCAGATTACAGTTGTGTACTGTCCGGGCTCGTATGAAATTCCTTTAACGGCCCAAGCAATGGCAGAAACCGAGAAATTTGATGCTGTTATTGCGATTGGGGCTGTTATTAAAGGAGCTACGGCGCATTTCGATTTCGTTGCCGGTGCCGCTAATAGTGGTGTGCTTCAAGCAGGTATGAAAACCGGAGTACCGGTAATTTTTGGAGTACTTACCACCGATACAATTGAACAATGTATTGAAAGAGCCGGAACAAAAGCTGGAAATAAAGGGGAAGAAGCCGCACTTACGGCAATCGAAATGGTTTCAGTGTTAAAACAACTAAAGTCTCTTTAAGACACATTGGTTTAACAAGCGATAATTTCGTAATTTGCTTAACTTATCAGTAATCGATAGTTCGCTTATTTTGGAAAAAATTGAGATAACGAAGAAAAAACAAAGCAAAGAAGATATCCTCCGCCAGTCAGAACTGCGGCAGCAGGGGAATATCCCAAAGCACATAGCCATTATTATGGACGGTAATGGACGTTGGGCTAAAAAACATGGTAAAGCCAGAGTGCAAGGGCACAAGGCAGGGGTGGAATCTGTCAAGGATACTATCGAATCATGCGCGCAACTTGGAGTAGAATATTTAACACTCTATGCTTTTTCAACTGAAAATTGGCGCAGACCGAAATCTGAGATTAGTGCCTTAATGACTCTTCTTATCCAAACATTAAGAAAAGAAACCCAACGTCTAAATAACAATGACATCCGTCTTAACGCTATTGGCGAAATTGATAGACTTCCTTCAATTTGCTTAAATGAGCTTAAAGAAGGTATGGAGTTAACCAAAGATAATGAGCGAATGGTTGTTAATTTGGCACTTAGCTACTCAGGGCGCTGGGATTTAAAACAAGCAATGATTAGAATCTCTGATAAAATTTCTAATGGATTGCTTTCTCCCCACGATATTACTGATCAAGTAATTACTGAACACTTACAGACGGATGGAATGCCTGATCCGGATTTGTTAATCAGAACTGGCGGTGAGTTCAGAATAAGTAACTTCTTACTTTGGCAATGTGCTTATTCAGAATTCTTTATTACTGAAAAGTATTGGCCTGAGTTCAGAAGAAACGATATCTATGAAGCAATCGAGGCTTTTCAAACACGGGAAAGGAGGTTCGGAATGATTTCTGAACAAATTTCAAAAGATAAAAAAGAAAATGCCGGTACGGTCGTTTAACTAAAATACATTTTAACCGGAATAGCTTGAATCCTTCCTGTAATAACCACTCATTTAAATCTTTCCTAACGAACGTGACTAACGCTTTCAGAATAACAGCACTGTTCCTGCTGACTTTTATTGTACTTAATCCGCTTTCAAATACCTATGCGCAACAAGCCGGTATTCAAAATCCGGTGGATGTAGTGCCCAGAGAAATGACCATTGAAACTATTACCGTAACCGGTGAAGAAACAAGAAGTGCAAATATGATTATTGCTACTTCAGGATTACAGGTTGGTGAGCGCATTATGGTGCCAGGTCCAGCTGTTTCGGAGGCTATTAAACGTTTATTTCGCACAGGATTGTTTTCAGATGTTCAAATTTTTGAAACTGCACGTACCGGAAACAGAATAAGCATTGAAATTAAAGTACTAGAGCAACCACGTCTCGATAGTTTTGAAATTACCGGTACAAGGCGCTCTGAACGTCGTGAATTACGTGATAAAATTCCAATGGTACCGGGTTTTGCTGTTACGCAATCATCCAAGACGCAAGCCATTAATGTTATTAATCGCTATTTCAGAGATAAAGGGTACCGTTTTACTCAAGTTAATATTGTTGAAACAGAACGCGATACGCTCAGAAACCGCGTAAAATTACGTTTTGAAGTAGATAGGGGAGAGCGTATTCAAATTCGTGATATCGTTTTCAATGGAAATGAAAATTTCAGGGATGCTCAACTCAGAAGACAGCTTAAGACTATCAAGCGTACTACTTTTTGGCGCGGACTAACGAGACAAACATTCGATCGCGAGAGTTATAACGAAGCACAAGATAATCTTATCAATTTCTATAAGAGAAATGGTTTTAGAGATATACGAATTGTTAGTGATACCGTATATGTATTCGATCATTCCACAAGCAAACAAGGTATCCGTGTGGTGATGAACCTCTTTGAAGGCCCACAATATCGTATTAGAAATATTTCATTTGAAGGAAATGAAGTTTACACAGACGAACAATTACTTGCGGCTTTAGATTTTGAACGTGGTGATATTTTTGATGAAGAACGTTTCCAACGGAATATTTATGGGAATAGGCAGAACACAGATATTTACTCACTATATCATGATAACGGATATGTTTTTCTTCAAATAGAAGATAATATTTCCGTCACTCCCGGAGATTCGTTGGATGTCCATTTGGTGTTTGTTGAAGATGAGAAAGCTACAGTCCGCTTGGTTGAGTTTATGGGTAATACCAAAACACATGACCATGTTGTAAGAAGAAATCTTAGGAATCTGCCCGGTGGATTTTACAGTAGGTCAGCCATTCAACGTTCTGTACGTGAACTTGCTACATTAGGGTACTTCGTTCCTGAAAATATTATACCTGATTTAGACCCTGATTTCGAGAATAAAACGGTTGATATTTTTTATAGTTTAGATGAATCTACCGGTACAGACAACTTTGAACTATCAGGTGGTTTTGGGGGAAGACAATTCGGGGTGATTTTATCAGCTCGGATTAACTTCAATAATTTCTCAGCTCAAAATATGTTTAACGGCGAAACGTGGAGACCGCTCCCAACGGGTGATGGTCAAAGATTGTCACTTGGAGTTCAGTTAACAGGGCGTGGGTATAGAAGCTATAGCTTCGGATTCCAGGAACCTTGGTTATTCGGGCGCCCAAATTCTCTTGGGTTAAGTGCTTATTACAGTTTCCTGAGATTTAATTCAGGTATTTCCGGAGGAACAGAACGTTACGAGAATTTTGGTACTGCATTATCTTTAGGAAGAAGATTAACTTGGCCGGACGACTTCTTCACACAAACTACTGTTCTCCAATATCAATACTTCCAAGCTGGTGTGAATAGAGGGTTGATTGAGGCCGGTTCAGCATCAACTATCTCGGTAAGATTTGGCATTGAACGTAACTCATTGGATAATTTCATTTCACCAAATCTGGGTTCGAAGTTTAATTTGTCGCTCGAACTTGCTCCGCCACTTCCGGGTTTCAAACAATACTACTTGAGTGAAGTTGGATTCCAACAACATATTCCCATTATAGGTAGATTGGTTCTGACTAGTGGATTTGAATATGGTTACTTAGGATGGTTCTCCGATAAAGATCGTAGCCAATATCAGAGATTTTATCTTGGTGGAACTCAACTCCAGCAACAGCAAACATTTTACGAAAACAACATTGATATGCGAGGATTCCCCGGTGGTAGAAATGGATCGATCTCTCCATACAATGGATTTGAACCAATCGGGGGAAGAATTTACAGCAAATATGTTACGGAGTTACGTATCCCGGCTGTAAGGAGTGAGCAAGTGCAGTTAATTCCTTATTTATTTGCTGAAGCGGGTAATTCTTACCGCGATTTCAATGATTTTGATCCATTTAACGTAAAGCGTGCTGTTGGTATGGGTACGCGAATCTTCCTACCAATTCTTGGTTTGGTTGACTTAAGCTACGGCTATAGATTAGATGGTATTCCAAATACTCGGGTTAGACCGGGACAATGGGAATTTCTATTCAATATTGGTGCTCCATTCTGATAACTTCAGGAGTTGTTATGAAGCATATTATGGTTAAACTATTTCCCATATTATTTTTTGCTCTTGTGGTCAATATTCCGCAGTCTGCAAATGCGCAAAACCAACGCATTGGATTTATTGATACGGAATTTATTCTATCAAAAATTCCTGAATATGCTGGAATTGATCAGCGATTAAGACAGCTAGTAACTACCTGGAATGAAGAAATTACTGAGCTTGAACGTGAAATTGCTGACTTACAGGAAGACTTTAGAGCTAAAGAAATTTTGTTTACTCCTGAAGTTCGCAGGGAACGTGAACAAGAGATAAACAATAAAAAGCGTGATCTTGAACGTTATATCAACAACCGGTTTGGTCCCGAAGGTGATTACTACCGGCAGCAACGAGATCTACTGGAACCTATCCAACGGAAAATAGTGGAAGCAGTAGGGAAAGTTGCTACAAGGGATGGATATGACTTTGTTTTTGACCGACACGGAGACTTCGTATTCTTTTACAGCAGACCTCAATGGGATTTAAGTATTGAAGTTCTGTTGGAAATGGGAATACAAGTAGATGAAACAACAGTCAACAGATAAAGAATTTACTGATAACAAAATAACCTAAACAAAACACTCATGTTGAGATTAATCATAACCACAGCGTTCATTGTGCTGATTAGTGTAAGCAACGTGTTTGGGCAGCGGGTCGGTTTTGCCGAACCACAACTCATACTTGATGCTTTACCTGACAGAGAACGCATAGAAACAGCATTAGAGCAGTTCTATATTCAGTGGGAAGAAGAATACAATATTGCGTATGAACGCTATAGTGAAGAATTATTCCTCTTCGAACAAAACAGAGCCCAACTTAGTCAACGCCAATTACAAAGCGAGCAATCGAAACTTGCTGAATTGGCAGAGGAACTCCAAATGATGCAACAAGAATTTGGTATTCAATTTGAACAAAGACGAGCTGAATTAACAGCACCTGTAGTTGAGAAAATAAATAATGCCATTCGTACCGTAGCTCGTGAATTGAATCTAGATTTTGTATTCAATTCTGAAACAACTGAAGGAGACCCCCTTATTTTTATCATTCGGGACAATCCAAATTCAATCAACATCACTAACAGAGTTGTTGAGCTATTACGCTAATAACCTTCTTTATCAAACACAATAATCTCATGAGAACTTTTACTACTTTCTTATTTCTTTTCGCAGTGGTTTTTAGTTTAAACACTGCTCAAGCTCAAACACAACAGTTAAGAATTGGTGTTGTTGATGCAAATCTAATTCTTACACAAATGCCTGAGTTGACCAATGTTTCTGATCAGCTAGAAGGTTTCGCAACTCGTAAGCGTCGCGAATTTGCTCAACTTGAATCTAACTTCTTAAGAGCTAGAGAAGAGTTTGAACAAAAAGTTGCTGTTATTTCTGAATCAGCTCGTCAGGCTGAGCAAGAAAGACTTGCAGGAATGGCTCGCGAAATTCAACAATTTCAAATGGAATATCAGCAAGAGTTGTTGCAAAGACAAGAAGCATTGATTGAACCCCTTCGTACGCGCATCTTAAATGCAATCAATGATGTTGCTAAAGAACAAGGTCTTGCTTATGTGCTAAATCGCATGGTAAATAACGGTGATTTAGTTGTACTTTACGTCTCTGACGAAATGCGTGATAGATTTGATATTACCTCACGTGTTCAAGCAAAACTAGGTATTGCTTCCAGATAAATTTTAAGCCACCGATTTTGGTGGCTTTTTTATTTTTAAAACACAAATGCAACTATGTTGCATATAATTGCAGTTCTTTTGATATTATCAGTTGAGTTTTTTTATCGAAATTATAAATGAGCAAATTATTATGATCAATTTTAAAAAATTACCGGTTACAGTTTTGAGTGGTTTTTTAGGCTCAGGAAAAACAACTTTATTAAATCATATATTAAGCAATAAAGAAGGTTTAAAAGTAGCTGTTATTGTTAATGATATGAGTGAAATTAATGTGGATGGACGTCTTATTTCTGAAGGTAATCACCTTTCTAGAACAGAGGAAAGACTTGTTGAGATGAGTAATGGTTGTATCTGTTGTACACTAAGAGAAGATTTGATTGAAGAAGTTGCAAAACTGGCTTCAGAGCGGAAATTTGATTATCTGCTTATAGAGAGTTCCGGAATATCAGAGCCCTTGCCAGTAGCTCAAACATTTTATTTTGATAGTGAGACAGAAGGAATCAATCTAAATCAAATTACTGAATTGGATACCTTAGTTACGGTAGTTAATGCATCTGAATTTGCTACAGACTTTGGTACATCAGAAACAGTACAGGATAGAGGTGAAGGCACAGATGAATCAGACGTAAGGCCGATAGTAAACCTACTCACTGATCAAATTGAGTATGCCAATGTAATCATATTAAATAAAGTAGATTTAGTTGATGAGTATGAGTTGAATGAATTGAAATCAATTATAAGTCAGTTAAATCCCGGTGCCAAAATATTGACTTCAAGTTTTGGAAAAGTAAACCTTAACGAGATTCTGAATACAGGATTATTCGACTTCGAGAAAACCTCTCAATCAGCCGGATGGATTGAAGAACTTTCTAAAGTTCATACACCGGAAACGGAAGAATACGGGGTTAGTTCATTTGTTTACAGATCTAGAAGACCTTTTCATCCGGATCGTTTTCTTAAATATGTGCAAGAATATTTTCCGGAAAGTATTCTTCGTAGTAAAGGGTTGTTTTGGCTTGCAAGTAGATCTGAAGCTGCTTTGAATTGGAGTCAAGCCGGTGGTTCCATGAGAGTTGAGCGTGCCGGTGTTTGGTGGGACTCAATGCCGAAAATTGAACGCAACAGCCATCCCGTGTTTCAACAAAATGAAGAAGTCATAATGTCACGATGGGATAAAACGTGGGGTGATAGAATAAATGAACTTGTATTTATTGGGATAGACATGGAAGAGGAGATGATCCGCCAAAATCTCACAAGATGTTTATGCACTGAAGAAGAGTTTCAAAGCTTCAGGGAAGAGGGTATCACTTCAGATGATTGGCCGGTTTCCGATTAAAATAAACCCTATGATTATTTTAAATCCGTATTGTTAGCCTTGCATAGAAATCCCGGTCTAATCGTAGTACGTCTGCATTTACAGGCTTATACTGCTGATGACGAATACGATATCGAATTTCTGTACTGATGGTTGAAGTAAAGCGATATTGATATCGGATTTCCCACGTATCAATATTGTTACGATAACTTGGAGCAATAAGCATACCCGGTTCAGCATAGCCATATAAAATGCTAAGCGCATTCTTTTCAAAGATTCGCTGAAAATTTAAAGAAGCTTGCCAACCAATTGAACCACTTGCCCTTGGCGTATCAGGTTCTAGATTAAATTGAGTGTAATCAGGACTATTGGGTGCATAAGCTAATTCGGTTCCTATATTAACACGCATCCAAGAAAACTCTAAGGGAAGATTAACACCAACTCGACCGGAGAAAAGGAAGTAGTTTTTATCATCACCATCAATCACAATGGATTGGGGTATAAGTGTTGCGCTTAATCCGCGTTGACTCCAAAATCCACCGGTATCAGTATTTTCAAGAGCAATAAAGTAAGATAAACGAGCGGCATCATTTTTAAATGAGATTGGCCCCGTAAAAGCCGATCCACTTCCATTAGGATGATTGTATTGGAAAATAGTATGCACATCCCAATGCTTAAAAGCAGACCATCTAAACCAAAGTCCATCAGACCATGTAGAGGCCAAATTTTGAGAATGATAACGATCAAAAGATTTAGGAATTAAACCTCTGAGCTGAAAGGCATGTTGCATCCTTCCAAATTCAATATAAAGCTTAGCTGAAGGCCTCCAGGCTATGTTAAAGACGTCGAAGGTAGTTTGTCCGGCAGCAAGCCCACCCGATGATGGTGCGTAAGGATGCGTCCAAAATTCCATAGCATTTGTTTCGGTTGAAAGCTTCATAACAAGCCTTGTTTGAAGTTTAACTTGATTACTGAAACTATAGTCAACATTCATTCTTGCTCGAATTTGATATTGAGTCAGACTTGTTTCAACCCCTCTGTTATTTCGGGAGTCAATATGAGTTAAAGATGGTCGTAACTGACCATAAACACTAAAACTATCTTTTAAAGGGAAAGATTGTGCATTAGAATCGCTCGAAGTTGTTAGAAAACCAGTTAAAAAAACTATAATAAATAACACACCACTTATAATTCTAACACTTTGAATATGGAAATAAGATTTTTGGGTAGTCATAAGAAAACCTCAGAAATTATTAGAATTAGCGCACTACAATTTTAAGAATATAGTAAATAGCAACGCCTGTTACTGAAACGTAAATCCATAAGGGAAATGTCCATTTAGAAATTTTTCTATGGAGCTGAAATTTGCCGGCGAAGGCAAAAAAGAAGCTTGAAAGAATAAGCGGAACGATCACTACCGAAAGAACAACGTGTGAAATGAGAATGGTAAAGTAGATGGGTCGGATAATTCCTTCGCCTGTAAAAGTAGTGTGTCCTACAAAATTGTGATATAAAACGTAACTGATTAAAAAACAGGCAGAAGCAACAAATGCTGCTAAATTTAGCCTCATGTGTTTTTCAAAATTTCTCTGTCTTATAGCAACATATCCCCATACCAAAAAAATGGCAGCCACTGAGTTGAAAAATGCGTTCATAGTAGGCAATATGTACACCCAATCAGGAATGGTTGCAGCTCCACCTCTAAAATAAATAAGCCAAAAAAGGAAAATCACAACTAGACCACTTGCAATCATAATTCCAATAACAGCTTTTGCAACGGTCAGATTTTCGAAAGCTTCAATTTTTACTTTTTCTTCGAATGTTTTATTCATAGCATTTAAAAATGTAGGTAGTGATGAAACTGTAAAATATCACTCCTTAATGAATCATTCCCGAAAAAAATAAGATATTGTAGCTTTATTTCACTTGGTTGAGATTATGTTAATATCTAGTACCAAGTCTAAGGTATGTAGTACAGAAAGACCTGTAAGGTTTTTAATCTAAATGACAAATTTTAATATATATAGAATAAATCAAAACCTGAAAGGTCAACGTCGAATCAGTAATTACTTGATACTAATTCTGCAGCCCTTCAAAAGGAGATTTATACTTGAATTGATACTCAAGTTTTTCTTTTACATGCTTATTGCAGACTATTTTCCAGGGGCGTTCCTCATCTGAGGGCAAAAAGAGGGGTTTATTGTAACCCAAAATACGTGCTGTTTCTGTATAATACAGTTTTCTGGTAGGATGCTCATCACAAACGACATTAAAGATTTCCCCAATGGCTTTTTTGCGAATTACTCGTTCTGTGATGCGGATACAATCTTCCAAATGAACCAAATTCGTAGGAACTTCAGGGTCAGGGATATCACTTCTCCCTGAAAAGTATTTCACAGGATGTCTATGAGGTCCATATAGTCCACCAAATCGAAGAATAGTAGTGCTAAATTCACTTCTATTTATGAATTTTGATTCAGCTATGAGTAAAGCTTTTCCGTTCTCTTGAAGTTCACCTTCGCCTGCATCTCCTTCTTTAACTATTTTGTTCAAATTAGCAAAGACTGAAGTAGCACTGACAAAAATTACAAATCGAATTGATGATGCTAAAATATGAGGTAGCAAATTGTCAATCATCAACAAATACTTTGAAGCAGGACTCCCAGTTCGTATTCCCGGCGGGATATTAAGGACAAGAACATCTGCATCAAAAAAGCCGGATACGGGTTTTTCACTCACAAGATTGGGTGTGAAGTCAATTAAGTACTCTTCAATTCCGAAATGCTGTATTTTTTTTAGCTTATCTTTGCTAGTAGTTGAACCTTTAACCTGAAAACCGGCACGAACTAAACGAATAGCCAATGGTAAACCGTACCATCCACAACCCATCACAGAAATAGTCCGAATTGGAAACTCAGCCGATAACATAGTAGTTTATAGTTTAAGTAGATTCAATATTCAAAATCAGAAGAGTGTCGATATTTAAGCACAAAAATGAATAAGTATCCCCCTGATTGAACAAATATAGTGGTATATTTGTTTTATTAAGCGAAAAAAAATGCGTATTAAAAAGAAATAATATGACCGAACTACAAGTTAAAGAAGCCCTAAGTAATGTAATCGACCCTGACTTAGGTCAAGATATCGTAACGCTGAATATGGTTGAAGATATCATAATTGATGGCAAAAAAGTTACATTTACAGTAAATCTAACAACTCCGGCTTGCCCAATGAAAGAAGAGATTAAGCGGGCTTGCATTAATGCAGTTAAACATTTGGTAGATAATGAAGCCGAAGTTGAACCCAATATGAGTTCGAAGGTCCAACAAAGCAAAAAAATGGAACAAGACCAAACGGATACTCTATCCGGAGTAAAGAATATTATTGCGGTTGCTTCAGGAAAAGGTGGAGTTGGGAAGTCAACCGTATCTGTGAATGTTGCCGTTGCATTAGCTCGAACAGGCGCAAAAGTGGGTATTGTGGATACAGATATTTATGGTCCTAGTATTCCTACGATGTTTAATGTGCGTGAGCGTCCAAACATTAACACAAGAAGAAAGCTTGTTCCCCTTGAAAAGTTTGGCGTTAAGCTCTTGTCTATGGGGTTATTAGTGGATCAGGATCAAGCTGTTGTTTGGCGTGGTCCGATGGTTTCGAGTGCTGTAAAACAATTTCTTAATGAGGCAGATTGGGGAGAGTTGGATTACCTCATCATGGATTTACCTCCGGGAACCGGTGATATTCAGTTAACCATTGTCCAAACAGTGCCTCTTACAGGAGCAGTTATTGTTTCTACTCCGCAGGATGTTGCGCTGGATGACGCTCGTAAAGGTGTTGCGATGTTCCAAAAAGTGAATGTGCCGGTGTTGGGGATTATTGAGAATATGGCGTATTTCACCCCACCTGATATGCCTGATAAAAAGTACCATATTTTTGGTAAGGATGGAGCAAGGAAGCTTGCCGATAAGCTTCAAGTTCCATTTTTAGGGGAAGTACCTCTTGAGCAGGCTATGCGCGAAGGAGGCGACAATGGATTACCTGTTGCAGCGGATGACGAGCTGACCATTTCTGGAAAAGCTATCACTGATATTGCAGCGAGAGTTGCTCAACAGATTTCGATTCGTAATGCGACCCAAGAACCGACTGAAAAAATCGAAATCAAATTCAGCTAAGTATGTCACTAGACGATAAAAAATTGCACAAAATTATGGCTGAGGCGAGACCTATGTTTTTCTACAAAGACATTCAGGATGCAAAAAGTGGAAATTACAATGAACTTGCAGCCCGACTAAGAAAACGTGCTCGTATTTTTGTTATCGTTTCTTGCGCAATTATCGTCCTTTTTAGTATTAGTGCAATACACTCGTTCACCATTTATTTGAGTACATCACTAACCTCATCATTAGTAAATGCTATTCTATGGATTGTACTTATAATTTTTCAGGCGTTACTTATGCTGAATTATCACTCAAAACTCAGAAGAGTCGCAGGTTGGTTCTCAAAACAAGAAACAGCGACGAGTTGATCTAATCCCAAATATCTAAAACCACTAAAGGCCGCTCTCTTTCGGGAGGCGGCCTTTTTAGTATCTATGATCGATAGAGTTCGCTGAACTTACTTCGTTGAACGAGCTTTTTCTTTAATACGAGCAGCTTTACCACGTAATTCACGTAGATAGAAGAGTTTCGCACGACGCACTTTACCACGCTTCTTTACTTCAATCTTTGCGATTGAAGGAGAGTACATTGGGAAAATACGCTCAACACCTACGTTGTTAGAAATCTTACGAACAGTAAATGTTTGGTTCGCAGTGCTTCCACGCATACTTATCACAACACCCTCATACTGCTGAATACGCTCTTTATCACCTTCACGCACACGGTAGTGGATATTTACAGTATCACCCGGTTTGAAGTCAACGACTTCCTTAACCTGGGTTTGTTCTATCAATTTCAGCTTTTCCATTGTTTGCTTCGTTATATCAATTAGTGTTTATTCAAAAAAATCTTGTAGAGATCAGGACGTGATACACGTGTTTTTTCTTCGCTTTGCTGCAGACGCCATTCATGAACTTTTTCATGATTTCCGGAACGTAATACGTCAGGGACTTTCATCCCCCTAAATTCTGCAGGTCGGGTATAGGCAGGGCTATCAAGTAATCCATCCATAAATGAATCGGTGAGTGCACTTTCGGCATCACCAATAGCGCCCGGGATGAGTCTAACAACGGCATCAATCAGAACTAATGCAGGTAGCTCGCCACCTGATAGCACGAAATCGCCAATGCTGTACTCTCGGGTAATCAACGCATCTCTGACGCGCTGATCAACTCCTTTATAGTGCCCGCAAAGAATCATGATGTTTGATGATAAAGAAAGACGATTGGCATCTTCTTGAGTAAAGACCGGAGCATCCGGAGTCATAAAAATGACTTCATCATAGCTACGTTCACTCATTAATGCATCCGCACAACTGAAAATCGGTTGTGGAGTCAGTACCATTCCGGCGCCACCTCCATACGGATAGTCGTCCACTTTACGATGTTTGTCTTCCGAGTAGTCTCTAAGATTGTGAATTTCAATCTCAGTAAGACCTTTTTCTCTAGCCAATTTGATAATACTATGGTCAATAGGACTTCTTAGTAAATCAGGAACGGCGGAAAGTACATCAAATCGTATCATAACTCTGTGAGTTCTTCAAGGTTAATTCCTGTTATGGTCTCTTCATCATGATTTATTTCAGTAATGAAAGCTTCCACTGCAGGAATCATAAATTGTCTCGCAAGGTCATCATCGTGAACTACGATAATGGGGTGTGCGGGATTTTCCATGATTTCTCTCACATATCCAAACAGCTTGCCATTATCATCTTGCACCTTGTAACCCTCGCAATCGAAGATACTTGGCTCATCTTCATCCTCAAACCAAAAATCAGGTTCAGATTCAGAATAAAGCTCAAGGTGTTTGAGTTGTTCAGCCGCTGTTCGGTCTGCTATACCCTTAAATAAAACAAAGAACGAAACGGTATCGCCTTTTTCAATGATGCGTAGGTTTTGGATTCTAACCGGCTCGAATTCTCCTAATCGCTTGAGGTATAATACCTGATCTTCGGGAGGTTCAAGACCTGTTTCTGTGGTTAGAACCACTTCACCTTTTGTACCATGGGCCTTGGTTATGATGCCAATTTTAAACATACAGGAACGAAGGCCATAAAGGCATTAAAATCAGTCTTTTTTCTCTTCTTCAGCTGGAGTTTCAGCATCAACTTCTGCGCTAGCTTCCTCAACAGGTGCCTCAGCAACAGGAGTTTCTTCTACAGAAGCTTCAGCAGCGGCTTTTGCCTCAGCTTCAGCTTTTGCTTTTGCAGCTTTAGCTTCTTCAGCTTTTTTTGCAGCGGCAGCAGCGGCTTTTTCTTGCTCTGCTTTGAACGCTTCTTCTTCAGCTTTTAAAGCAGCTTTTTTCTGCTCAATGCTTGTGAGAGGAGCTTTTTTAGCTGCATCGCGTTCTGCTTTCCAAGCAGACACAGTTTGTTCAATTTCTTCAGGGGTCTTTTTCCAACGCTCGAGGTGGAGGCGGAAATAAATACCCTCTTTGCGAAGCAAACGCTCTACAGTATCTGTAGGTTGCGCTCCGGTTTTGAGCCAGTGCATAGCACGCTCGGTGTTAACCTGAATTTGTGCAGTCTCGAGAACCGGATTGTAGCGGCCGAGATCTTCAATAATACGTCCGTCACGCTTCTTGCGGCTATCTGCCACAACGATATGGTAGTATGGAGCTTTCTTTCTACCGTGACGCTGTAATCTAATTTTTACCAAAGTTGTTCTCCTTAATAGAGTTGCTTACCGTTTTTGTTTTTATTGATTTTGGGGATGATTTCTCAGCCTAAAATCGTTTAAGTGCTTGCATGGCGCGTCCCATTTTTCCCATCTTGGTCATTGTTTTCATCATTTTCTTCATCTGCTCAAACTGCTTGAGTAGGTCGTTTACTTCACGAACGGAAGTGCCGGAACCATTTGCAATCCGCTTTTTACGGTTTGCATTAAGAAGTTGAGGATTCTGACGCTCTTTGATTGTCATAGAGCTGATGATCGCTTCGATAGGTTTTAGGGCATCATCGCTGATTTCGACATCGTTCAGCTTTTGGCTCACTCCGGGGATCATGCTTGCAAGATCTTTGAGGGAACCCATTTTTTTGATTTGCTGAATCTGAGCGAAGAAATCTTCGAGGTCAAAAGTATTACTTTTGATACGCTCCTGAAGCTTTTTTGCTTCTTTCTCATCATATTCTTGCTGGGCTTTTTCCACAAGGGAAACAACATCGCCCATACCGAGAATACGTTGTGCCATCCGGTCAGGAAAGAAAGCAGAGATAGCATCAAGTTTTTCGCCGGTGCTTATAAACTTGATGGGTTTTTCGACCACATTGCGTATGGAAAGAGCGGCTCCGCCACGAGTATCACCATCAAGCTTTGTCATTACAACGCCATCAAAATCGATACGGGTATCGAATTCACGGGCGGTGTTAACGGCATCTTGACCGGTCATAGAGTCAACAACGAAGAGGATTTCATTCGGATTTACAATCCGTTTGATTTCAGCAACTTCGTTCATCATGGCTTCATCAACGTGCATACGACCTGCTGTATCAATAATCAGGACGTCGTGCGCGTTCTTTCGCGCGTGCTCAAGAGCACCTTTGGCAGTTTTTACCGCGTTTTTTTCATCCTCAAGCGCAAAAACCGGAACATTGATCTGGGAGGCAAGTGTCTTTAACTGATCAATGGCAGCCGGGCGATAAACGTCAGCTGCTGCTAACATCGGGTTGCGCCCCTGGGATTTTAATAACTTGGCTAACTTGCCGGCGAATGTGGTTTTGCCTGAACCCTGTAAACCTGCAATCAGGATAACGGTCGGAGGAACACTTGCGAAACGAATTTCTTCTCTGGACTGTCCGAGGGTTCTAACAAGCTCGTCATATACAATCTTCGTAAACTGTTGTCCGGGCGATACGCTGGTTAACACGTTTGTGTTTACCGCTTCTTCTTTGATTTTCCGGGTAAACTCTTTTGCCACCTCATAATTCACGTCCGCATCAAGTAACGCACGACGGATTTCACGAACCGCCTCAGCGATGTTCAATTCCGTAATTTTAGCCTGACCGCTTAGCGATTTAAAAGTAGATTGGAGTTTTGACGAAAGATCATCAAACATATCGTATAACTCGGTTTTGTTTCGAAGTTTGCAAAGTCACGAAAAATATGGAAAATTTGCCTCTTTCTCAATAATAATTATTTTTAAAAGGAAACTACCGAGCTGTAATTTACTAATCCATACCTTTGTTGATGTCATCTGAAAGCCTTTATCAAGTCTGGATAAAGGCTTCTGGAACTTCTAACTCTCGTTGACTGATTTAATTAGGCGATATCATCGGTCTTTGTTCCATTACGATTTCGAGTCTTCCGGAAACGGGAGGAATTCCAGCATATCGGTTTGAAAAGGCAGCCAAATTAGCTGTTCGGATTGCTGTAAGAGTAAGGAAATTAGTATTACTTTCAGTTGAACGAGTAAAAATAAGCGGAGTGTGAAGTAAAAGTGTTGCTAAACGTGCATCATTTCCGGAACTAACATTTAATCTGACTTCAGTTTCAGTTGCTGTAAAATCTCCAATAATAACTGATTCAAACCCATTAATAAATTGATAACTCAATACAAACTGCCCACCGGCAATTAATCTCAAGTTTGTATTTACTGCAACAAGTGTATCTAAAATATTCGCAGGTTGAATAGCAGAAGCATTTGGAATGAATTCATAGGTAGTAAAATCAAATGTTCCGGCTACTATTTCTGGGTTGACATTCACAACTGAATCTTTAGAACAATGAGATAAAGTCGTTAATGTGATGGATAAATAAAAAATCAGAAGCGCTACTGTGATGAGTTTTGTTTTCATTACTATAGATTGTGTTTTGGTTATTGTTTTCTGATTCAGAATAAGTTCTTGATAGAATGGATTAAAAAAAGAATTTACAGAAATTCTAACTTTTATATGCGTTCATAAGTAAAAGGGTTTGTACAAAATTCGTTAACCCGATTTATTGGAATGGCAGATTGCGTATATTATCTGCAATTAAATATCAAGAATAACTTCAAAAGATACATAGAATATGAGCACTGAAACAGGATATGGCCTGCTAAAAGGCAAAAAAGGTTTGATTTTTGGCGCGTTAGATGATAGAAGTATTGCATGGCGTGTAGCCCTTGCTTGTAAAAGAGAAGGAGCTACTTTTGCACTTTCGAATGCTCCAATAGCATTAAGATTAGGTCAATTAGATGCACTTTCTGAAGAAACCGGCGCAAAAATCATCCCTTGCGATGTGTCGAAAGAAGAAGATGTGGAATCACTCATGCTTCAGGTAAAAGAAGAATTAGGTGGATTAGATTTCATTTTGCACGCTATTGGGATGAGCCCAAACGTCCGTAAGAAAAAACCTTACGAAGATTTAGACTATAAATTTTTACAGCAAACATTAGATATTTCAGCCATCTCACTTCATAAAGTACTTCACTTTGCAAACTCAACCGGCGTATTGAATGACGGTGCAAGCGTTGTAGCGCTTTCATATATCGGTGCTCAGCGTATTTTTTCCAAGTATTCTGACATGAATGATGCGAAGGCATTACTGGAAAGTATTGCCCGTAATTATGGCTCACGTCTCGGACATCGTGGTATAAGAGTGAACACCGTATCTCAGGCTCCAACCATTACATCTGCCGGTTCAGGAATCAAAGGATTTGACGGAATGTTCGATTTTGCTCAAAAAATGGCGCCTATGGGCAATCCATCTGCCGATGAATGCGCTGACTACTGCGTTACCCTGTTTTCGGATTTAACCCGCAAAGTCACCATGCAGAATTTGTTTCATGACGGTGGATTCAGCACCAATGGAATCAGTGAGCAGTTAATGGAAGATCTCGCGCGTTTGTTTGATCAGGAACCAGGAAACGAAGCCTAAACCAGAATTTCTATGGATAAAACCCCGTCTAAATTGATTCTAGGACTTGATCCAGGTTCACGGCGGACGGGCTTTGCTTTGTTGTTTCAGGAGGGAAATCGGTTCGAGGCGCTAGAGATTGGAGTGATACGCTCGGATGACCTAGATGACCACGCTGATCGCCTCAAAAGAATTCAAGATGAAGTCGCACAATTAATTACGCGTTACAGTCCGGATGAATGCGCGGTCGAGACTCCTGTATATGGTAAAGACCCTTTGGCTATGCTCAAATTAGGTCGCGCGCAAGCGGCATGTATTTTAGCGATTGTCAATAGCGGTAAAACGGTGACTGAATACTATCCAAAGGCGGTAAAAAAATCCATTACCGGAAATGGAAACGCAGCGAAAGAACAAGTGGCGTATATGTTAGCTAAGTTGACCCACGTTAGTGTCGAGAAAATCCCGAATGATGCTACCGATGCGCTTGCGGTTGCTTGGTGTCATGCTATGCGTGGGGATGCTCTAGGTTCAACACACAAAGATCCTCTAAAACGAACCGGCAGGGGACGCACCGCTTGGGGAGATTTTGTGGCATCTAACCCGGAAAGAGTGAAGTAATTACGAATGTAGAATTACGAATTACGAATTACGAATTACGAATGTAGAATTATGAGTCCACTCCGATTTATCTCAAATATGAAATTAGTTAAGCAAGATAAATATGTTGAAACATAAAAAACAATAACTTAACTTTGTGTGCCTTCGTGTCTTCGAGACTTAGTGATTAATCAATAACTTTTCGGAGCAGGCTCAATACTCAATATTCAATAAAAATGATCGCTTTTTTAAATGGTATTCTTGCTGAAAAATCTGCTTCCTACATTTTAATGGATGTTGGCGGAGTGGGTTATCAGGTTGGGGTTTCGACACAAACATTATCGTTACTTCCTGAGACCGGCAAGGAGTTGAAGCTTTATATTTATCATCACTTTACGGAGTCTGAGCAACGACTTTTCGGTTTTCTTTCTACCGACGAAAAAGCGTTGTTTGAAAAACTGATTACCGTTAAAAGTATCGGTCCAAAACTGGCTCTTGGGATTTTATCCGGCTTACCATACGACCAACTCATCGATGCCATTCGAAGACACGATGCCATTAGCCTATCAAGAGTCCCCGGAATTGGGAAAAAGACAGCCGAGCGTATCGTTCTTGAATTAGCCGATAAACTCACCACAATTGGTTCTGATGGAGTCGGGGGGATGGAGGCTGTTGCCGGTTCAGCTGCAAATGAAACACTCTCAGCACTCGAAGCTTTGGGATATCGCCGGAATGAAGCCCAACAAGCCATTCAAAAAGCACTCAAGGAGAATTCAGAAGTTGGGAAGGATGTTTCTACCTTGCTTAAATCTGCATTACGCATGTTGAGTAAATAAGCTTTACTTATCGGTTGGAACCGGATGAGGCATTTAGTTGTTTAAACAACTAAATAGAAAATCTAATACATAATACTATGCTTCATAATTCAGAAAATGTTATCACAGCCGGAGTTTCAATTCAAGAGGCAGAGAAAGTAGTAATTGCTATCCATGGAAGAGGAGCGAGCGCCCAGAGCATCCTCTCATTAGCTCAATATTTTGACTCATCAAAGCTCCATTGGATCGCACCTCACGCAACCAATAACACTTGGTATCCTTATTCCTTTCTAGAAAATCGTAAAAAAAACGAGCCATGGCTATCATCAGCTCTTCAGATATTGGATGAGATCATAGAAAAGTTGAGAACCGAAGGAATAAAAGACGAGCAAATGGTCTTTTTGGGGTTTAGTCAGGGTGCATGTTTAGCATCGGAATACGCTGCACAAAGGGCACGTTTGTTTGGTGGTTTGATAGCCTTCAGCGGTGGACTCATTGGCCCTGAAGTTGATGCTTCTCAATACAATGGAGATTTTAAAGGAATGTCTGTTTTCATGGGATGCAGTGATCATGACTTCCATATCCCGGAAAAGAGAGTACATGATTCGGCTGAACTTTTACGCTCATTAGGAGCCAACGTTGAAGCGATTATCTATCCGAATATGGGGCATACCATTATTGAAGATGAAATCGAGAAGGCATTGAAGATCTTGAGTTAATCTCTTTATACCGTTCTTTTCTTGCCTAACTCTTTCTTCAAAATGTTCCAGGTTATTTTATGGATTTCTTCAGGAGTTTGTGTTGCATCAATTTGCTTAAATCGCTTCTCTTTTGACGCCAGAAATCTGAATCCATCAATTACACGCTGATAAAACGCAGCACCGGATGCTTCCATGCGGTCATTTGCTTGATTTTTGCGACGATTCACCGCTTCCTTGAGGTCAATATCGAGATAGAAAGTCAAATTTGGGATTAAACCATGCGAGGCAATTGCATTGATACTGTGAATTTGAGCAATAGGTAAGCAACCTCTTCCGAATCCTTGATAAGCCACGGTAGAATCGTAATACCGATCTAAAATCACGATTACATTACGTTTTAACAAAGGCTTTACCTTACTACTGATCAACTCTGAACGCGCTGCTGAAAAAAGTAACAATTCTGTTACACTATTCATTTCTACGTCAGGATTAAGAAGTAAGCCTCGAATCATCTCTGAGATAGTTGTTCCACCAGGCTCTCTAAGCACCTCAACAGGAAAGAGTTCCTTCTCTAACCGTTCGCGTAACAGCATGATTTGGGTCGTTTTACCACACCCATCAATTCCTTCAAACGAAATTAGCACTTTTTTTCTGTTTACAGGTCAGTACGGCTTTCCAAAGCCGATAAAAACATCATTTTTTGATACAATAATCTAATTCAAAATAGACATAATCGAGGCCATAACCAAGAAAAGCCGTGCTGTGAGTGCAGGAATTTTACTATATCAGAAAAGGGGTTTAATCAATAGATACGGGCTCTTTTGGAAGAAAAACACCCATCACCAAATAAATAAAAATAGGAGTTCCATAGAAGGATAAGACAGAAATAGCAAAAAGTACTCTTATGATGGTTGGATCAACTCCCAGATAATCCCCAAGACCACCACAAACGCCCATAATTTTTTTGTCTTTTCTTGATAGATAGAGTCTCTTTTTCTTTCGGAAAGCATACGCATCAAAATCTGAGGAGGAAGTTTTTCCTTCTGCTTTTTTCTGCTCGTTTTTTACTTTAAAATCAGGAATATTTTTGGCTTTTTTTTCTTTCTTCTCCGATTTACGACGAGAAAACCATCCCAAACCAAAAATAAGAACAATGACACCACCAATTGCTGTCATTAAAGGAAGCAAATTCGACATATCCGGGCCGACATTGATTCCCAAAAACTGTAATACAGCAAAAAAAGCAACGACCAACATAACCGAGCCGGTTACGGTAGCCACATTCAATAGCCCTTTGTTTTTTTGCTTTGGGGGATCTTCTTTAATGAATTCTTCAAAGGCTTTCTCTAGTTTTTCCTGAGAAATATCGAAGTCTTCTTCCAAAGAAGATTGGCGTTGATATTGTTTTTCTTTTGTTGTCATGTGTGTGATTTACGGATATCTAGCACTTAAGATTCGTTTTTCTGTGATAATATAGCTTAATTTTTCATCGTGTTGTTCAGTGGGCAGGGTATCTAAAATGGCAAAATCGAAACAAAACCCAATTTTGATAGCGTTTGAGCCACTTAAAAAACGATCGTAATATCCTTTGCCATAGCCTAGTCTGTTTCCGTGAATATCTCCTGCAAGCATTGGTACAATAATACAATCTGCTGTATCAGGATTTAACTTGATACCTTGCACAGGCTCCAAAATTCCCCATACATTTTCCTTGAGTACATCTAAGTTGTTTAATTGGACATGTTCTAGTAAACCATCAGCAAGCATTACCGGTACTATGACAGTTTTCCCTGAATCGATTATTTTTTGAAGCAAAGAAATGGTATCCACCTCTTTTCTTGCATTCATTGAGACATAGCAGTGGATGATATTTGCTTCTTTAAATTCGTTACTTTGAAGAAAAGTGTCACATATTTTCTTGCTATAATCAAAAAACGTAGCTTCAGATAAAGTTTTCCTTTCGGCTCCAATCTTTTTCCTGAGAAGCTGCTTCATGCCTTGTTGATTTTCGTTTAAATGTGCCACTATTTTGGGTTTTGACGATAAAGGGTTGCTTAAGTTAATGATTTTGAATATGTGATTTCTATTGAAATCCTCGAATAGATAATTTGTATTAGAAGTTGAGAAATTAAGAGTTTGAAGTGGTTTTTTTGTATTATTCTTGCCGGTCAATTATTCCAATCTAAAGCATACTAAATGAGTAAAGAAACAGAATTACATCAGTCGAATTCGAATATATTCAAAGATTTAAGGCAAGCAAATTTTGCACGTCAACAGGAATGGGATTCCCAGAATCAGATTAGTCTTGCTTATCGCGGAAATGAGCTTGCCGGTGAGGTTGGTGAGGCATGTAATCTTATTAAAAAGCTTGAACGAGAGCGTTTGGGGATTCGTGGAAGCAGAACAACCTTATCGGAGCTAGCAGAGGAGTTAGCTGATGTGATTATATGTGTAGATTTGATTGCGATGCATGAGGGCATTGATTTAAACAAGGCTGTACGCGATAAATTTAATGCTACCTCTATAAAATATGGTCTATCAACAAGAATTGAGGATTAACTTTTTCAATCAATTTAGTTATGCCAAGTAGTTCAGGATTGCAGAAGTTGAAGGAGAAAGCACTAGAGCTGAGAATTTCAGCTGTGAAACGTCATATTTTTATATGTGTAGATCCTCAAAAGCCTAAATGTTGTAAACCTGAGATAGGATTAAAATCATGGAATTACCTCAAGGATAGGCTTAAAGAGCTTAATGCTGAAATCGAGTATGGCGTTTATAGATCGAAAGCGGATTGTCTAAGGATGTGCAAGTGTGGCCCTATAGCCGTGGTGTATCCTGATGGGATTTGGTATCATTCTTGTACGCCAGAGGTCTTGGAAAGAATTATTCAGGAGCATTTGATTGGAGGAAAACCGGTGGTAGATTATATCATTTAGCTGATAGGGATTTTTTAGCTAACGCGAATCATTTCCGGGGTTTGAATACTTGGGATGAAAACTTTGATAGTTGTACCGTTTCCTATTTCACTGTCAATTTCCAATTTTCCATTCATCAGGTTTACCATGTTTATACAAAGAGTAAGACCTAAACCGCTTCCACTTTCATTCATAGTACCTTTTTTAGAAAATGATCTATCGATTCGTAGCGCATTTTCGACATCGGTTTTCGACATCCCCATTCCTTGATCTTTAATTTCAAAACAAATCATGCTTTTAGAAGCACGGCGTGTTGAAACAGAAACGGTTTTCCCGGTATATGAAAACTTTATTGCGTTTGAAATCAGATTACGTAATACAGTTTCCATTAAATTTTTATCAGCATAAATTGAAAACTCTTCATTTAATTCTAGCTTAAGTTGAATTTTTTTATGCTTAATTACAGAAGTTTGACTTTGAAGTACGCTCAGCACAAGTTTTTCTGCATCGAGCGTCTCAAATTCAGTGTGCATTTTACCTGATTGTATTCTAGCCCAATCCAAAAGGTTAGCTAATAGTCTTTGGGTACCATAGGAAGAGTCTTTAATTACAGTAAGATATTGTTTAATTTCATCTTGTGATGAGGTGTTAAAATCTTCAAGCATTAAATTACTAAGTCCATAAATACCACCTATTGGTCCTTTTAAATCATGCGCAATAATTGAGAAAAAAGCATCTTTGGTTTTATTCGCTGATTCTAATTCTGATTTTTGTTTTTCAATTATTTGTTGTCTTTCCAGCAGTTCTTGATTCTGAGTTTGGATATGCGAAGTCCTATTTTCTACTAAATTTAAAAGCCTTACTTCCTTTTGTTCTAAATACCGAATTCTGTATTTGTGGCTGAGAATTAAAATTCCCAAAAATAATGCAATAGAAAGTAGCATAAACCAACTCTGCTGATAGAAATAAGGCAGAAGAGTGATATTAGCAGAAGTAAACTCATCAGGGAAACGTTGGTTAATACCGGATGTTTTTACCTTAAAAGTATATGTTCGAGGAGGTAGATTAGTGTAAACTGCCATTCTCTCAGAACCGGCATCAATCCAATCTCGATCATACCCCACCAATTTATATCGAAATCTAATTCTCTCCGGATTGATGAACTCTATAGCGGTAAAATTAATTTTTAAATCTCTTGTTCCTTTTTCAAAAACTACTTCACTTACATTAGGGTCAATTGAAACAATATTTGATTGAACATTCTGAATAATTGTGGAAGGAACATTACTATCAATATCCAATTTATCAGTTTGGATTATTGCAATACCATGTTGAGTAGGATAGTATAGTGTGTGGTCTTTAAAGATAAAACTGTTTTGAAATCCTCCATTTCCTTCAGCATTGAGCATTCCATGTCTGGTATTAAAGAAAATAGATACAATAGAGTTTACTTCGCCGTTTATAAACTGGTTGATATTATCTTTATAAACATAAAAAATACCTCTATTGGTGCTCATCCAAAGTCTGCCAAAATGATCTTCAATTACGTTGTGAAGTAAATCATCAAATAACCCATGTGAAGTGTTTATAACGTGCATCTCACCATTTTTGAATCGGGTTAAACCATTTCCTTCAGTTGCAAACCAAATGGTGTCTTGATCATAGCGATCAACATAAATACCTCTGACCGAATTTGACCCTAATCCGTCTGAAGTTGTATAATTTGCAAATATTCCATTTTCATAAAATAAAATACCTGAACTTGTAGTTGATGCCCAAAAAGAATTATTTGAAGTTGGGATAATTTTTGTAATGCTTGACTCAGGTAAACCACTAGCTCGGTTGTAAACCTTTATTTTTTGTTCTGAAACCGTATCAAACAGAACAATAACTCCATTCCCACCTATCCAAATCGTATCATCACTATTCATAGCAGCAGCTCTGATTAAACGAGATGGTATTAACTCATTAATTCTATATTCAGTTATTAAATTACCAGCAATTCTTGCGAGTGATAACGTCGCGCTATTTACAAACCAAATATCACCATTACTAGACTCGGAAAATGAATGAACATCAATTATATGTTCATCATTGGAGTTTTTGTTGATGTGCTTAATTTCATTATCTGAAGTGATTTTTGCCAACCCTCGCATTCGAGGACTAACCCACAAATTATTACTATTATCTAAGTAGATGGCTATTATATTGTTACCTATTGTGTCATTTCCCAAAGTAATTGTAGATACATGTTTTTTTAGTACTTGATGTAGGCCAAAATTATTTGAAGTGTACCATTGAGTTCCGGCATTATCCGTAAATAAAGCAGAGATGATTAAATTTTGGATATATTCGTTTTTGTTTAAATAGAGAGAGCCATCACGATACGTAATTAACTTTCCAGATGATGATACTAAATGTGTATAGGTATTATTATAATCATCAGTTTCTAAAATTCTATAAATGTGATTGGATATAACATCAGAAATTTGAAAAATCGAATAATTTAAATCGGAATCAATAAGGTATGTTGCATTAAATCCAGATACTATCAAATGGTTTTCCACCACAAATATTTTCTCAAAAACATCTTCCGGTAAATCTATTGGGATGAAATTTCTTTCAGAATTTAATTTATAAACGGTATTTTTTGTAGTAGCATAGATGGAATTATTGAAGAAAGTGATATCAATAAATGAACTCTCAAGATTTGTTTCAAGTCTATGAATTAGGGTTTCATCATCAGGGGTTATCTCTATAATCCCATCATGACTTGAAAAAAACAGATGATTCGATGGTGTAGCTAAACCAGAGGTGAAAAAGTTTTGACTTGTTGTATTCCGTTTAATTATTTGTTTGAATTGTTCGTTGTAATAAGAAAAAACCCCGCTCGAAGTTGTGATTATCAACGATCCATTATGTTCAAAAAAATGGGTAATTCCCCCATCAGTAAAGGAATTGGAAGCATCATAATTCTTGAATTGGCCATTATAATATCTCACTATACCTTTGAATTCATTATAGAACCAAAGCGCCCCATCTGAAGATTTTTTAATATCAAAAAATCGGTTATTCTTAAATTCCGGCGTATTTGAAGTATTAAAAATGGTGAAATTTAGGCCATCAAATCTAACAATACCATCATAAGTACTAAGCCAAAGATAACCTAAATCGCATTGGTTGATGTCATTTACCGCATTTACGGGCAGTCCATCATCCATCGTCCATGTGCGTAAAAAAAAGTTATCCTCACTAGAATTATCAGAACCAAAATCGGATAAAGTTCCGGAATTATTCAGTGAAACAGTATTAGAAAATAGTAGTATTTGTATTAAGAAAATGAGAAAATTCATTTGAGATGGGATTAGTCTTGCAAACGATAAAAATAAGATATATATGTATTAAAATAGTCAATGCACAAGCTATAAAAAAATTAACATTTATCTATAAATAGAAGGATAATATTAATTATTTCAAAAATGTTAATGTGAATGATGTGCCTTTTCCAACTTCACTTTTTACGGTAATTTCGCCATTAACCATGTGCATTAACTCATAACATAAATTTAGCCCTAATCCACTTCCGGGTTCATCTTGAGTTCCACGCGTAGATTTACTTGCCGAAAATTTGAAGATATCATTTAGTTTGTCTTGAGTCATTCCTACCCCGGTGTCAGAAATAATTAGGCTATGAGTACTATTTGTTTCAATACCTTCTTCAATTGTAATAACACTACTATTCTGGCAAAATTTAACGGCATTTGAGATTAGATTTCGAATGACCAAATCGGTCATGTTTCGATCTGATGATATCAAAACATGTTTTGTTAGCTTATTGCGAACTTGAATCTCTTTCCCTTTTATTGCGGTGTTGTAGAGATTCAAATTTTTATTCACTAAGTCGTTTAGATTAATTTTCTCAAAGTTAACATTCACATGTTTACTTTGTAAACGTGCCCAACTGAGCAAGTTTTTAAGTAATTCGTTAACGTGGTTGCTTGTATTATGAATAGTATCACTATATAGTTTTAAGTTTTCATTATTTAGAGCTTCAGCTTCTTCGCTCATCAATCCGGATAATCCGTGAATTCCATGAAAAGCTCCCCTTAAATCATGAGCAATAATTGAGAAAAATTTGTCTTTTGTTTGATTCAGACTATGTAGTTCAATCGCCTGATCCTCTATTACTCTCTTTTGTTCTAAAGCATTTTCTTTCTCAACTTGTAATTCTTTTGTGCGCTCATCAATCAATAACTCCAATTTTTCTTTTCTTTTCTCAAGCATATTGAATCTTACTCTATATCCTGAATAAAGTAGAAGCAAAATCATGAGAAGAGTAATAGCATAAAATGATTTTGTTTGCCAGAAAAATGGCTGAACATTAAATGACAACTTTATGGGCTCATTCGTCCAAAAACCATGATTATTACTTGCTTGAAGATAGAATGTATATGATCCGGGTTTCATGAATGTAAAGAATCTGTTTCTGCGCGATCCGGAATTAATAAATTCACGCTCTGTGGGATGAAGCTTGGTCATAAACTGATTTTGGGATGGACTAGTCAGACTTATTCCAGTATATCTGATTTCAATATTTCTGACCCCGGCTGGAAGAGAAATGTCAGATGTGGTAGCATATTCAATACCGTCTGCAATCAGACTTTCAATATGGACAAAAGGTGGTGTCGAGTTAAGAGAAATGTTCGAAGGATACAAATAGACAAGTCCATTCTGAGAAGGAAACACCAACTCACCGCTTGATGTTAATAATCCGGCTTGTTGTGTCCCTCCATTTGCCTCAGGATTATACATCCCTTCATCTTGCGTAAATGATATTGATTTGATGAACCTTACTTCTCCTCGTGCAAAACGTAGTAGTTCGTCTTTTTTAACAAAAAAGATGCCTCTGTTGGTACTCATCCACAACCTGTTTTGATCATCCTCTAAAATTTTGTGAATTACGTTATCAAACAATCCATGCTCAGTAGTAAATCGTGTAATAGTATCATTATGAATAAGACTTAAGCCCCTATCTTCAGATCCAACCCACACAGCCCCTTCGATAAATGGGTCAGGATAAATAGATCGAATTGAATTGCTTCCGAGTCCATTCGATGCATTAAAAAGTTGGAATCCATCCGCTGTCTTTTTTGCAATACCTCCACCATTAGTGGCAATCCATAAATGACCTTCACCATCTCTTGTAATGTAGCGGACAAAGTTATGTGGAAGGCCATCAGAAGAAGTGATATATCTCGAGCTTCCGTTACTAATATGTTTAATTCCTCCATTTGTACCAATCCAGATATCACCATTTTCCTCAAACCAAAATGAATTAATCTGATTTCTGGAAAAAGAAGTTGTATCCTGAACATTAATAAAGCTTCCGTCGGTTCTTAAAATATCATAGCCAGCATGGAAATGTCCTATATAAATATTCCCATTTCTGTCATGTTCAACGGTTCTGACATTATTAGAAATCAACTCCGAATTTTCTCGATTAAATGTAGTGACTATGCCATTACAAATACGATTAACTCCCAAATCGAGGGTACCAGCCCAAATGCACCCATCCGGTGACTGTGTGACACCCGAAATGTTGTGATGAGATAAGCCATGAACATTTGTAAAGTTAAACACCTTTCTCGATTTCAACCGCAATAATCCTCCAAATTGAGTAGCAGCCCAATAGTTTAGCTCTTTATCCTGAATGATAGATTCCAATCGGCTACTTACAAATTCATCAAAAAAGGGCCCTTCTCTGAGTAGATTTCCATCATAAATAAGAGTATTGCCGGCTGATTTGATTAACCATATATGTTCAAGATGATCAACAAAATATTTTTTAACATGGTTATCTGTTAAATCACAGACTATAGGAAAATTCTCAGTTTTACCATCTTTATGCTCTAAATACACCCCACCATCGTAAGCAATTAATAAGCTTCCATTAAATGTTCTTTTAATTACACGAATCGGGGAGTTTTTTGTAGGGGTATTCTCAAATCTTTCTTCTACGGAACCAGGGTATATTTTGAAAACGCCATTTGAAGTTCCAATCAATATTTCACCATTTTCTTCTTCATGAATTGCTCGTACAAAATGAGTCGTATTTTCAATAAAATCCATAAAAATGCGATGCTGAACATTATTTCGAACAATGTGAATAATAGACTTTGATGTAGCAATAATTGTCCCATCAGAATGTTCATATAATCCTGTTATACTCTCACTTCTGTCGCCGGAATTCTGATATACCTGACTAATTACTCCATTGTTAAAATGATACAATCCGTCATCTGCTCCAATCCAAATACCCCCTTTTTTATCTTGTAAGACCGCCCATGTTAATGGTGAAGATTCGGGGTTTCCAAATTTGAAAGATTTAAATTCACCTTTGTCATAATAAATTAAATAGCCATTTTCACTTGTAATCCAAATTCGGTTCTCTTTATCCTCGAAAAGTTGTAAAAGTCGATTTGAGGCTAACCCGGGAGTAATCGTTGAATTGAAATTAGTAAACTGAATGCCATCAAATCGAATTAGACCGTCGTAGGTAGTAAACCAAATGTACCCGTCTTTTGCCTGAATGATGTTCAAGAGCGTGTTAACAGGCAAGCCATCATCAATTGTCCAACGTTGGAGCATCATTGGATAATCCCCGTACACAGAACTATGGTTAAATGGAGATTGAGAACCCGATAAACCTAAAGTAAGGTACAGAATGAGAGCGACTATCATTAGGAGGAGAATTAAGTTGCTTTAAAATATTAATATTTTCCAATAGTTGGCAATATTATTATTGAAGTCTTAATCCATAAATTGCCTGGTGCATAAAACGGATTGGATACTTTTGCTCTCACTTTTCTTCGTATATTTCAATGAAGATCTGCAATACTGAATATAAACTACATTCAGATTAAGCTAGTAGTTGGCTTATTTTGCAGATAAAATTGACTTATGTCAATGAAATACAGCTTATAATAACATATATCTTCACAAAATCTTTCGATTTTTATGGCAGGACATTCCAAGTGGGCTAATATTAAGCATCGTAAAGCGCGTCAAGACGCTGCTCGTTCAAAAGCATTTACTAAAATTATCAGAGAATTAACCGTTTCAGCTAGAGAGGGTGGTGGCGATCCGGGCTCAAACCCGAGATTAGCACTTGCGGTTTCAAATGCGAAAACTGCAAATATGCCGAAGGATAATATTGAACGCGCCATAAAAAAAGGAACCGGCGAGCTCGAAGGGGAGAGTTATGAAGAAGTAACTTATGAAGGTTATGGCCCCGGTGGAGTAGCTTATTTTGTAGAATGCACCACAGATAATAATACCAGAACGGTTAGCGAAATCCGACATGCGTTCTCTAAACATGGCGGTAATATGGGAACCAATGGCTCTGTTGCTTATTTGTTTGAGCAGAAAGGTATCATCACGATAAAATCTGATGGTTTAGAAGAAGATGAAGTGATGCTTGCAGCAATTGATGCCGGAGCCGATGATTTGAAATCGGAAGAGGATTATTTTGAAATCACAACCACTCGAGAAATGCTTTACGCAGTTCGCATTGCTTTAGAGTCAGCAGGATATACTCTTGATAATGCTGAGCTTCAGTATGTACCTGCAACAGAAGTTGAAGTTTCTGATGAACTTGCTTTGTCGAATTTAAAGTTGATGGAAAAATTAGAAGATAACGATGATGTCACCAACGTTTTCACCAATATGAAAATGAGTGATAGTGTGATGAATGTTGCTGAAAACATGTGATTTTAAATTCATAATTCAGCAATCTTGCGTTGTTTTTTTCGTTAGTTTCTTTAATTGAAACGAAAATCTCTATTCAAAGTATTTTCATACCATTATGAAAATCTTATTATTAGCATTAATCATTGCATTTGTTGCGATTCCGGAGAGGGCGCGTCAGGGGAATGAAGCGTATGATCAGGGCAGGTATGCTGAAGCCGAAGAAGCGTTCAGAGATGCGATCAGAGAGAACCCCGATGACCTACGTTTGTTGTTTAATCTTGGCAATGCACTCGCCAAGCAAGGTAAATTTGAGGATGCTTTAAAAGCCTATTCTGAATTTAGATCGCAAGCCACATCTCCTCAAGACAGGGCTTTAGCTGACTTTAATATTGGAAATGTTCACAGTATGATGGAGCAATGGCAAGATGCTCTTGAACGGTATCGTCAGTCTTTGAGGGAAAATCCCCTTGATGCCGATTCCATCCATAATTTTGAATGGGCATTGCGGCAGATGCAAGAGCAGGAGCAACAGCAGCAAGATCAAAACCAAGAAGGTGATGGCCAACAAGATCCGCAAAGTGGTGATCAGCAACAGCAGCAACAAAATCAGCAACAATCTGATCGGCAACAAGATGGAGAGCAGCAAAGTCAGCAGCAACCACAACCTCAGGATGGCGATCAGCAGCAACAGAATCAGCAGCGCCCACAGCCCCAACAAGGCGATATGACCCCAGAGGAAGCTGAGCAACTCCTTAACGCTATAACAAACCGCGAAAAAGACCTGATCAGAAATTTCTTGAAAGATCAGGCAGAAGCAGCAAGAAATAATGACAAAGACTGGTAATTTGCTTTTCTTTCTTATTATCCTCTTGAGCAATACGGTTTTTGCTCAGAATCGCCCGGATATTCGTGTAACGGCTTCAGTTAACTCAACGATTGTTTTTGAGGGAGAACAATTTGTTGTTAATATTGAAGTTAGCGGAAATAATCTCCAATCAGTGCCAAGACCTTCTACCCCGGAATTAGAAGGATTGATATATGTAAGCAGAAGTCCATCTACTTCTAGCAGTATATCTATTGTGAATGGTGTTAGAAGTTCAACATTTGGTTTCCGTTATTTTGTAAGAGGGGATCGGGTTGGTCGATATACCATACCACCGTTTACGATGCTCATTGAAGGAATTACATATCGCACAGATCCAATTAATATTGAAGTTGTGCGAAGAGATCAGGTTGATCAGCGAAGGAATCAGCAACCAGAAATTTTCCTGCAACTTGAGCTTTCAAATCATAATCCATGGGTGGGTCAACAAGTTACAGCAAATGTTGTACTTTACTTCAGAAACGATATTGATATTCTCTCTTTTCAGCCATTGTCATCATGGAGAACGGAAGGATTCTGGTTGCAAAATCTAAATGAAGATGGTGTAAACCCCAGAGCCGAAACCGTAATGTTGAATGGCGTTCGATACCGAAAGGCTACGCTCACTTCCTTCGCTTTGTTTCCCACCCGATCGGGTACGTTGAATATTGGCGAATATGCCATACGAGCAAATATTCGTGTTTCCGGCCGAATGGATGATATGGCGCAACGGTTCTTTTCCGGGTTTGGGAGATCGCAACAAGCCATCGAACTGAATACTGAAGCTGTAGAATTATCTGTCCGGCGGTTACCACAACCTCAACCTGAAGGCTTCACAGGTGCCGTAGGGCGGTTCGAGATCTCCCGAAGAATAATTCCAAATGATGTAAGTATTGGGGAGCCATTAGAGATTATAACCACAATTGAAGGTAGGGGTAACGTGCCTCTCATAAATGCCCCAATTTTTGATGTAACCGAAGCATTCGAGCGATTTCGGCCACAAGAGAATATGAATATAAACAGAGCCGGTGATCTCATTGCCGGTACCAAAACATTTACGGATGTATTAATTGGGCGACAAGTTGGTGCAATGGAAATTCCGGCGGCAGTTTTTTCATGGTTTGATCCACAATCAGGTAGATATGTAACGAGAAATTTACCGGCCATACCGGTGACCATTCGCAGAGATTTAAGTCAGGTCAGCACGCGAGTAGAAGAAAGTCGATTGAATTTAAGACCTGTGATTGGAGTCACTGTTTGGAGGTCGCAACAGGAGCTTTCTCCTTACAGAGCATGGTGGTTTTGGGCGCTTGTTGCGTTACCATTTGTGATTTTTGCCATCGCTTGGCAAAGAAATAAGTATTTGGAAAGAATGCGAACAGATGCCGCTTTCTCCAGATATCAACTTGCAGAAGATCTTGCCGAAAAAACACTTGAAAACAGTGAAATGAAGGCCTCGTCTGGAAATTGGCGTGCTGCTTATGGTGAGTTGCATCGTGCGTTAAGCGTATTTATCTCTGATCGGATCGGATTGCCTCCAACAGGACATTCAGATGCATTCCTTGGGCAAAAACTAAAAGAAAAGAAAATTGACCCTGTCTTTGTTGACAAAATAACCAAAACGTTGACCCGATACTCAACCATCCAATATGCACCTGAAAATATTCGGGATTCTTTCGAAGATGATGTGAGAGAAAGCAAGGAATTTATCAAGAAAATCGGGAGGTTGACTTAATGCAACTCAACTTCTCTGCATTATTAATGCTCTTTATCTTTCTTTTTTTGGGGGATGCTGCGCCTGTAACTGCTCAAGAAGCTAACGCTATAAACCCGCAAGCTGAGTTTAACCGCGGTAATTTCCTTTTCGAGCAACAGCAATATGTTGAAGCCTTAGAAATTTATCGTGTAATCGTTGAAAAAGGGTATGAGTCCGGTCCTTTGTTTCTAAATATGGGAATGAGCTACGCCTATATGGACAGCTTGGGATTAGCCATGTTCTATTTCACCAAAGCGCATGGTTTTCGTCAAACAAGACAACAGGCAGAAACGGCATTGGAATTTGTTGAAGCACAACTATCACAACGACAAACAATCATCCCTGAACTCGCCACATTTCGACTGAATCGCTATTTGTTTTTTGAATTGGGACATTTTACTCCCCTTTTAACAGCATTGATTCTCTTAAATTTGGTCGTACTTTTCTGGGTAAGTGTTTGGTTCCTCAAAAAATATGGATTGTTTTTAAAAGGACTGGCACTGACATTTTTCCTTGCAGCAATTGTTTCTGCCACTACCGGATTTTATATCCTTGCCAATGAAGACGGCATTGAACATGGAATTTTTATCGAGAACGGTCATGCTGTCTTTTCAACACCCGACATGGATACTGATCCTATATTTCTAATCTTTCAGGGATATACGTTTTTTAGAGATACAGAAAAATCACCCGAAGGCTCCGGTTGGTCGTACATTGTAATGAGCAACGGCATTGAAGGGTGGGTCAGAAATCGCGGATTTAGGATATATTGAGTTGTAATTCAAAATCAACTTTTCTTCCCACCGCGCTTTACCTCTTCTAATCGCTTATTCAGCTTTTCTTCAATCGGATTTTTCCCTGCCTTATACCATGAGAGGTGCTTGAATTCGTCCGGGAGGTATTGTTGAACTACCCAATTATTGGGGTAGCTATGAGGATAGAGGTATTCTTCTGATGCATTTTGAGTACCGGTATAGGTCGCTTTGAGTCGATTCGCCGTTTTATCTCTTAGATGGGGAGGTACCGTACCCGCGCCTTTTTTCCGAATATGATCAAGCACTTCAAAAATTGCTCCGGTACTGTTGCTTTTTGGGCACAAAGAAAGATAAATACAGCAATGTGATAAAAAGTAAAGCGCCTCCGGCATCCCACATTTTTCAAAGGCCTGATGCGCAGCATTCACTAATTCCAGCGCTTTTGGTTCAGCCATACCAATATCCTCTGAAGCAAAAATGAGCATGCGTCTGAAAATAAAATTCGGGTCTTCGCCACCTTCTAACATAGCACACATCCAATGAAGGGCAGCATCGGTATCAGAACCTCGAAGCGATTTAATAAACGCCGAAGCATAATGATAATGCTCATCTCCTTGTCGGGCAAAACGCACATTTCTCTTTTGAATGGATTCCTTTGCCACTTCAAGCGAAATCACACGATTACCTTCCTCGTTGGGTTGCGTGGTGAGTACCGCCATATCGAGGGCATTTAGTGCATTGCGAATATCACCTGCTGCATAAGATGCGAAATGTTGAAGCGCATCATCATCAATGAGTACAGCGTAGCGACCCAAACCACGTTCTTTGTCGTTGAGTGCTCGGTTCAATAGCACAATAATTTCAGACACATCAAACGGAAATAACTCGAAAAGCTGACAACGCGACAACAGGGGACCAACTAATGAGTAAAATGGATTTTCGGTGGTTGCGCCAATCAGGGTTAATAAACCGGACTCAATATGTGGAAGTAATGCATCTTGCTGTGCTTTGTTCCACCGGTGGATTTCATCCACGAAAAGAATGGTTCGGGCTTTATTCATCCTTTCGCGTGTTTTTGCCTCATCCACAACAGCGCGTAATTCCTTAACACCGTCCAAAACCGCATTCAGCGTTACGAATCGGGCGTCAATTTCTTTAGAAATAACAAGTGCAAGGGTGGTTTTTCCGCTGCTTGGTGGGCCATATAAAATCACAGAGCCAATATTCCCACTTTTTATCATACGGTAAAGGAGTTTTCCTTCACCAATTACATGGTCTTGTCCGACATACTCCGTCAAGTTTTGCGGGCGCATCCTCGTTGCAAGTGGCGTTACCCCTTGTGAGCCGGACGATTTTCCGCCGGAATGTTCAGTTGATGCATCGAACAAGTTCATAGAAAATGTTTGAAAGATGATTCTTTAAGATGGAAGATAGCTAAAAAAGAATTTTTAAATCGACTCGCCTCCAAACAACAATCCCCATAACCCCGATGTTTCAGGATTATGGGGATGAAAGCTAAACCAATAATCTGAATCGATTAAAGCGGCAAGTTATCGTGTTTTTTGCGTGGTACGGTATCCACTTTGTTTTGGATCGTGTTGAACGCTTTAATGAGTTTTTCGCGGGTTTCATGGGGGAAGATAACATCATCAATGTATCCACGCCCTGCTGCCCTGTAAGGATTCGCGAATGTTTCTTCGTACTCTGCTTCGAGGCGTTTTTGAGTAGCTTCGCGATCATCTGAGCTCATAATTTCACGACGGAAAATGATTTCCACCGCGCCTTTGGTTCCCATAACAGCGATTTCCGCTGATGGCCATGCCACATTATAATCGGCTCTGATGTGCTTTGAGTTCATCACATCATACGCTCCGCCATACGCTTTACGAGTGATAACCGTAACTTTAGGCACCGTTGCCTCGCAGAAAGCATACAGTAATTTTGCACCATGCTTAATAATACCACCCCATTCTTGATCCGTGCCGGGTAAGAATCCCGGGACATCTTCGAAGACCACTAAAGGAATGTTGAATGCATCGCAGAAACGCACGAAACGAGCCCCTTTGATTGAGGCATCAATGTCCAGACATCCTGCAAGTGATAGCGGCTGATTGGCTACGATTCCTACGCTTCTTCCGTTCAAACGGGCAAATCCAACAATAATGTTATCGGCATAATTTTCATGTACTTCGTAGAAGGAACCTTCATCCATTACACCTTTGATGACATCCTTCATGTCATAAGGTTTGTTTGGATTATCCGGCACGATACTATCTAACTGCTCCGCAAATTTATTTTCCGGTTTTGATGGTTTTGCAAAAGGTGGTTTTTCCTCACAATTTAACGGGAGGTAGCTCATGAGTTTGCGAATTTGGAGCAAACATTCAGCATCATTTTCCACGGAGAAGTGTGCTACGCCTGATTTGGTGCTGTGCGCACTTGCGCCTCCGAGGTCTTCTGAGGTCACTTCTTCATGCGTAACCGTTTTTACCACGTTCGGACCGGTAACGAACATAAAACTCGTATTCTGAACCATGAAAATGAAATCAGTAATGGCAGGGGAGTACACCGCACCGCCGGCACAAGGTCCCATAACCGCTGAAATTTGTGGAACAACTCCGGAAGCCATGCTATTTCTCCAGAAAACTTCTGCATAGCCGCCTAATGAAGCCACACCCTCCTGAATACGCGCACCACCTGAATCATTCAATCCGATAACCGGAACACCGTTTTTGACAGCTAAATCCATGATTTTGCAAATTTTCTCTGCGTGTGCCTCGGAAAGAGATCCCCCGAAAACAGTAAAATCCTGACTAAACACATAAACCGGACGCCCATCTATGGTCCCGAATCCGGTGACAATACCGTCGCCGGGAAAACTTTGCTTGTCGAGGCCGAAATCTCGACATCTGTGGCGGACTAATGCGCCAATTTCCTCAAAACTGCCCTTATCGAGCAGTAAGTCAACCCGCTCACGGGCGGTTAATTTTCCTGAGGCGTGTTGCTTTTTGATGCGGTCTTCACCACCGCCCAATTTCGATTCTTTACGAAGTTGCTTTAGTTTTTCGAATTTTTGGTCTTTTGTCATAGGTTAAATCCTCAATAAATAAATATGAAGCACATTAAAAAAAGGAACATGTGTTATAGGCACATAAAGTGCTTTCTAACGTAGATTGATATAGTAAAATGGATTTATTTTTGTCGTTCGCGATTAATAAAAAATTTATGGAGTTTATCGGTGAAGTCAACGGCAGTATCGCTATACATATCAATAGTATTGCGTTTGAATACTTCGTTGGTTAGGTATCTTCCGGCTTCGCGCCAGTTTGAAAAGTGGGCTATCTGATCGATAGAATAATCGTACGCTGAATCATCTTTGGCGAATAACTCACTGACATAGCTTTCGCGCATTTCAGAAAGATGATCCATGAGTAATTGCGTTGCATTTTCAGGAATGGGAGGCTCAAACATTTTTACGCGAATAAATGGATTTTTATTCCCTGAGTCGGCATGTCGTACCGGCAATTCATCTTCGGTATCATCGCGAGAAAAGGTTTTCCACATAGGGACTTCCTCCTCGTTAGGGTCAGATTCGATATCCTCTTCTTTAGGTTTTTCCTCGGCGGGGATTTCTTGCTCCTCCTCAATATCAGTATCAGAAGAGTATAGATCGATTAAAGGCTGATCTTCGGGAAGCTTTTTTTGAAGGGATTCAAATTCGGAGTAGAATTCTTCATTATAGGCATCCTCCTCAGACTCATTTGTTTCCTCCTGCATAATTTCTTCTTTGCTCGACTCTTCAAATTCGGAATCACTTAAATTTCCACTCGCCTCAACCTCAACCTCAGTCTCATCCTCAGTCTCATCCTCAAGTTTATGCAATTTATATAGGGGGATGTCATCTTCCTCGGTTTCATCCTCAACTTCAGCAGATTTTCCAAAAATTTCATCTAATTCAACCAAGGTTGAAGATTTTGCTTCAGATGTATCCTCTGAGCTAGTTTCGGCTACAACTTCATCCTCCTCTGAAATAAATGAATCAACAAGAGTAAGTTCTTCCGGATTTAATTCGAGAGACTCTTTTGGAGGCTCAACTACTTCCTCAGCCTCGACCTCAGCCTCAGTCTCAACCTCGCTTTGGTTTCGGCTCCGCTCAACCTCCGCTATATCCTCTTCCTTAACCTCAACCTCAACCTCAACCTCAGGCAATGCCAGCACCTCAATAAACTGATCATGACTTAACCCGACAGAAGCATCACTAAATTTTGCAGCGATGGAGTTCATCCCTTTATCAAAGAAAAAGTTCTCAAAGAAAGATGCTGGGATGTTATTCTCAAAAATTTCAAATGCAGGGGCGAGCAGGGTTGCCCAATCGATAAACCGGTAACCAGCTGTCAATTTATCATCAACAGAGGCAATGATATCAGTAAAACGAGTTTTTGTAATGAACTCCGGCTTTTTCTTGGCTACATACTTCTGAATAAACTCCCCGAAATATGGATAAACAACGATTTCTTTACAGCGGCGCACGAGGGTGTAAGCATCAAGGGTGTCTGCATCCCCATAAATTAACTCAGGGATGAATGTGCGAGGCTGTGAAAGCATGGTGACTACATCCGTTATGGCAAACTCGATTGCTTCATCCAAATTTTCAGCGGGGATGCGGGCAAGTTGTACCATGTTTGCCACAAAAGCATTCCATTTTTCAACGACCGATGGGTTCGATGTATCCGTCCACGCTGTTTGTGGATAGGCAAGTTGGAATTCTACCGATTCATCAGCGATTTGGATCAGTCGCTTCTGAATCGGAACGGGCAAGCCACTCTGATGAATGTCGTCTTTCGTGTAATAGTTTGCGTTAGATGGAAACTTTTTTAGGAATTTCTCTTTGAGTCGTTTTATTTCCTGAGTCATGATTTAAATTAAAAATGATTGGGGATTTCTGAGGTTGTCATTACCTTTAGCGCATGCCAACAATAGAAATCAAGCATATCTCGAAAAGTTACGGTAAAAACAGAATTTTTAACGATCTGAATGCCGTTTTTGAATTCGGAATTTACGGAATCTCCGGTCCTAACGGTTCCGGTAAATCCACCCTGATGAAGTGCCTCGCCGGACTTCACCGGCCGGATAAGGGAACTGTTAAATGGAATTTACAAGATAGAAATCTTGAAAACAAAGAACTCTGTAAACATATTGGATTTTCTGCTCCTTATATCCAATTTTATCGCGATATGTCATGCGTTGAGAACCTGAATTTGATTACCGAACTACTTGGTCGCAAAGTTGATCTACATGCGCTGGATTATGTGCTTGAAGTGGTGGGATTAACGGAAAAAAAAGACGCATGGTATGGTAATCTTTCAAGCGGTCAGCAGCAAAGATTGCGTATTGCCGGCTCGCTGATAAAAGACCCTGACTTCCTTCTTTTAGATGAACCCGGCACCAATTTAGATGCTAAAGGCTACAAAATGGTAGAAAGTGTAGTCCACACCGCCGCCGCAAACGGAAAGTTGGTCATAATCGCTTCAAATGACCCCGTAGAATTGGCCTTGTGTAGCAAGATTTTTTCGGTGGTGTGACTGTTATTAAGTTTATTTTCAAAGTGCTTTTTTAAACTTAAAACGTCACTTTAATTTCTGAGTGAATAGCTTTTTAATAAAAAATAATTTATTTTAATAGTTATAAAAAAGTAAGTGTCTTGATAAGTTGCCAAATTAAGCAAAGGTCTTCTGACTTATTGAAAAGTGCATTGTTATTTGATATTAATGATAAATTTTGCGTTTAGAATTAAAAACTTAGGAGCTACTCCTTTTGTAAATAATAATACCAGATTATTGAAATAGTTACACGTGATGAAAAAAAATCCTTTTAATAAGGTGCTTGTAGTATCGCTTTTAAGCCTGATGTTCCTCATACCTATTTGCGGTTTGGCTAAATCTATTGAGAGGTCGCCTTTTGCAATAAAAAACAAGCTTGATTCAAAAAGTTTTGTTTTTGAATCCTGGAATGTAAGTAGTGGCTTACCTGTAAATTCGATAATTGATATAGGAATGGATCACAGAGGCTACCTGTGGTTAACCACCTACGAAGGGCTAATTCGATTTGATGGATATCAATTTGTGAATTTTAATTCAGGTAATACGCCTGAAATGGTGACAAACCGATTTCATTTTATTTATAAGGATTTAATTGATCCAACAATTCTTTGGTTTCCGGCTGAGTATGGTGGAATTCTTCGTTACGAGAATGGTGTGTTCACTTTTTTTGATGGAAAATCCGGTTTCACGGATGCATTTGTATTTGGTCCATTGTTTTGGAACGATAAAATCATCTTTCCAACAACAGAAGGTATTTATGAATATGACAGTAAGTCTAGTTCATTTCATAAATTAGCTATAATGCATGATTCAGAGATGGTTTCAATCAATAATGGGTTTGCAACCGATCAAAGTGGTAATCTGATAATATTTACGGCTCAAAACATTTATAAAATAGATAAAGAGTTAAAAGCTGATGTCTATCAGTTAAATGATTTATTTTATAAGGCGGATCAAATTAGATATGCTTCTACAACAAAAGGTAATTACATTATTAATAAATATGGTGTGTATCGTTTAGAACCTTCCGGAATGATTTCAAAAGTTTCGGTAAATTCAACACATAATTTTGCTACTCGCGGAATTAGCAGTTATGATACATGGCTTTTTGTAACCTCATCAACCGGTTTATCTATTCTAGATACTGAAAATAATTACAAGGAACTCTTTATAAAATACGAATTTGAGCGTGTTGGAAACATAAATAGTGTAATAACAAAAGAGGAGAATGAATCTTTATTTACAACGCAGAGAGGACAACTTATTTCTGTGATTGGAGATAAAATCAATGTAGCTCAAGGGCAAGGGTTGCCTGATAATATGAATGTATTGAATCATTTTAAGCAAAGAGATAATCTTTGGCTTGCTACTGCTACTCATGGATTAATTAAAATGAGAGATGCAAAGATTCGTAATTTAAATCTACTTGATTTTGGTCGTTCTGAGGCAGTTATTGGGATTTTCGAAGATGCAGATAAAAACTTGTTCGTAAATATAAGAGGTGGCGAGACCTTTCTTTTTAAATATGATGGTTCTTCTGTAAACAGACTTTCTCTCGTTGATGGGTTATCTAGCTTAGAAATTTATTCATTTGCTCAAACCGAAAATGGCACCATATATACTGGAATTAACCGGTATGGAGTTGCAAGATTAGAAGATGACGGTCATTTTCGATTATTAGATTTAGAATTTCCAAACAGGCATTTTGAAATCCGTTCTTTGCTTGCTGCTCCCGATAATACGGTTTGGGTCGGTATTGCAAATGGGTTATTTAAAATAAATAATGATAAGCTTATTGAATTTCCTAATCAGGATCGTTTACAAGGAATACGTCTGCAGAAAATGGCTTTAGATGATTCCGGTGGGTTATGGATTGCAACTGCAAGAAACGGCGTTTTTTATTTGAAGGATGAAGTACTTGAACATTACACAACTGATCATGGCCTTGGAAACAATGGAGTAAGAGGTATTTATATTGACCGAGATAATCAAGATATGGTTTGGTTTGCAACCGAAGGTGGTGGACTATCTCGATTTAATAACGGACAATTTCAAACGGTTACTTCGGTTGTCGGATTACATAATAATTTGCTTCATAATATCACTGAAGACCAATTTGGGCGCCTTTGGATGAGTACCAACAGGGGTGTTTTTTATGTCAAAAAAAATGAAGTCAACGAGTTTTTTGATGGAAGCCGAAGCAGAATCATATCAAAAGTATTTCAGGAAAATGATGGAATGAGGAATGCTGAAGGTAACGGGGGGTTCCAAAATAGTTTTATTCAGCGCAAGGATGGAATTTTGCTATATGCTACACAGGGTGGTGTAGCTGTTGTTGATACTGAGTATATACAAACACTTTCTTCTGATGTCCGAGTTGTCATAGAACAGATTACATGGGTAAAAGGTCAAGAATCTTATGCAGTAGATTTTCCTGAGAGCATCATCTTCGATAAAGGTATCAATGACTTTACTATCCATTTCTCAGCTATTGATTTTAATAAATCGGGAAGAGCACATCTCCGATACATGTTAGAAGGCTATGATGACGAATGGAAGGATATCACAGAAAATCAACGATTGGTAAGCTATACTAATTTACCTCCAAGAACCTATAATTTCAGACTCGCAACAGAACAGGGTTTAGCAAAATTCGGGAATAATCATGATTACGCCAATCTTACGATTATAATCAACCCACTGTTCCACCAAACAATATGGTTCTATTTATTGATTATTGTTTTCGTCGGAGGGTTCATTTGGGCTGGGTACACCTATCGTTTAAGAAGATATCAAAAACAGGAAGCACTGTTAATTGAGAAAGTTGAAACCCGAACTAAAGAACTCAAAGCAGAAAAAGAAGAAGCATTAAGAAAACAACAAATTATAGAGAAACAGGCTTTACACTTAAATGAATTGAATGTCATAAAAAATAAGTTCTTCTCTATCATTGCTCACGATTTAAGAGGACCGTTTTTTGGAATTAAAGGGCTGATTAGTTTACTTAAAGAAAGCTGGGGTAATCTTAAGGAAGAGGAAATCATTGTAACTCTAAATATGATGGATCTTGCTGGAGCTCAGTATAATAGGCTGTTACAAAATCTGTTAGAATGGGCACGAATGCAGTTTGATAATTATGAAATACATATAAGTAGTGTAAACTCAGAGGAGATAATTGAAGAAACGATTAATCAGCAATCGCTGACAGCCAAGACGAAGAAAATTTCATTTGTTATCAATGGTGAACCCTTCACTGTTTTAGGGGATAGAAATATAATTAATATGGTTTTAAGAAACTTGACTTCCAATGCGATCAAATTTTCCTATGAAAATTCTGTGATTGAACTAAATTACTCAATAAAAGAAGGTATGGGAGTTTTTGAAGTTAAAGATTTTGGAATGGGGATGAATCAAAAGCAACTGGATAGCCTGTTTAATCTGGAACAAACAAAATCCAGAGAGGGAACGGCTTCAGAAAAAGGAACAGGTTTAGGATTGGTGCTTTCACAAGAAATGGCAGTGCGAATGGATGGTTTTATTAAAGTTGAGAGTGTTGAGGGTGAGGGCAGTTCTTTTAGTTTGTGGCTTCCATTAGATAAATAGCGCTCATTTCTTAATTCAAAAATTAGAACACACGTTAAGTTACATAAGTGAGCATTTGTATTAGAATGACTCTGTTGCTCATTTCAAAATCCCCCATTTTATCTCTATCTTACAAAATTATTCAACTTTCGAAAATCAGGATTATTTAACCTCAAGCGAATCAGAATCCTAGCGATTCATTTAACCATTATTTATGTCAAACACAGAAGCTGTTTCCAAAAACTTTTTAGAAGAAATTATTGATGCCGATCTCGAAAACGGGCGCCATACTACCATTTTGACTCGTTTCCCCCCCGAACCTAACGGGTATTTGCATATTGGTCATGCAAAATCTATTACTGTAAATTTCGGACTGGCAAAAAAGTACGGCGGACAAACCAATCTTCGCTTCGATGATACCAATCCTGTTACGGAATCAGTGGAATATGTTGAAAGTATAAAGCGAGATGTGCAGTGGCTCGGCTTCCAATGGCGCGAAGAATTATATGCCAGCGATTATTTTGAGCAGTTATTTGAGTTTGCCATTCAACTCATTCGTGAAGGATATGCGTATGTGGACGACTCCACCTCCGAAGAAATCGCAAAAATGAAAGGTACACCAACCTCACCCGGGGTGGATAGCCCATATAGAAGCAGAACACCTGAAGAGAATGAAGACCTGTTTCGCAGAATGCGTGCCGGTGAGTTTCCGGATGGAGCGCGAATCTTGCGTGCGAAAATTGATATGACATCCTCCAATATGCTCATGCGCGATCCGGTTATTTATCGAATCAAACATGCGCATCACCATCGCACTGCGGATGCATGGTGTATTTATCCCACCTACGATTTTGCTCACGGACAAAGTGATGCTATCGAAAATATCACGCATTCCATTTGTACGTTGGAGTTTATGCCGCACCGTGAGTTGTACGATTGGTTCATAGAAAAATTGAGATTGTTCCCATCCAAACAATATGAGTTTGCGCGCTTGAATCTGAGTTACACCATCATGAGCAAGCGTAAACTGCTTCAATTGGTGGAAGGAAATCATGTGGAGAGTTGGGATGACCCACGTATGCCAACGCTTTCCGGATTACGTCGTCGTGGCTACACTCCGGCAGCCATCCGCGAGTTTTGTGCCCGCATCGGGGTTGCTAAACGCGACAACCTGATTGATGTTTCACTCCTAGAATTCTGCGCCCGAGAAGACCTCAATAAAATCAGCTTACGCCGCATGGTGGTACTCGATCCGGTCAAATTGGTGATTCCCAACTGGCCTGAGGATAAAGTAGAAATGCTTGAAAGCGAAAATAATCCCGAGGATGAAAATTCCGGAAATCGTCAGATTGCGTTTGGTCGCGAGCTTTGGATTGAGCGTGAAGACTTCATGGAAGATGCACCAAAAAAGTTCTTTCGACTGACTGTTGGAGCAAGTGTCCGCCTAAAAAGCGCGTTCATTATCACCTGTGAAGGGGTTAAAAAAGATGACTCAGGAAAGGTAACCGAAATTCACTGTGTGTATCATCCGGATAGTAGAAGCGGTAGTGATACATCAGGAATTAAAGCCAAAGGAACGTTGCACTGGGTGAATGTGGCAACGGCAAAAGAAGTGGAAGTGCGTCAATATGATCGACTTTTCCGTGTACCGAATCCGGCTGAGGAAGAAGGTGATTTCCTGGAGTATGTCAATCCTGAAAGTCTTCAGATCATCGAAAAAGCGTATGCTGAACCTGAGCTGTTAGAGGATATTAAAAAGGATGAGAAACCTCATTTTCAATTTCTGAGAAAAGGATATTACTATCCTGATACCACATCCACGCCTGAAAAACCCGTATTCAACCAAACTGTCGGACTCCGGGACACCTGGGCAAAAGTGAATAAGTGATTTTGTGATGGATTGCGTATAAGTCTAAGTTTATTACCATGGAACGTATTGTACATAAAGCTAAAAATCACCAAGAAGCGGAAGACTGGGATATTGAGCAGTCTATTCGGATGACTCCGGCTGAAAGACAACAGATTGCGAAAGCTTTGAAAGATAAATTCTACGGAAAAAACTGTCCTGATGTAAGAGAATATCATCGGAAAATTAAAGGAGATGCATAATGCCTGTTGCGTTTTCTGATGTTCGGTTTATTATCAGATAGTTCGATCAAAACCTTAACATTCCCTTAATCTTAACGCCTGTTTATTGTCTTCGATGTTGCGTATTATTAGGTGCTGCATTAAAAACCTAAACTCTATACGCTGTGCAAAAAGAGACGATTCTAGTTGTTGATGATGAGCAGGATTTACTTGATATAATCAGTTACAATCTTAAAAAAGAGGGATATCAGGTACTCATTGCCGAAAATGGTCGTGAAGGGATTGAATTAGCTAAAGTACACAAACCCGATTTAATCCTCTTAGATATTATGATGCCGGAAATGGATGGAATTGAAGTCTGCAAAGCATTAAAAGCAGATGAATCCATGAAAAGTACTCCGGTTATTTTCCTCACAGCTAAATCTGAAGAGCGAGTTGAGGTAAAAGGATTAGATTTAGGTGCTGATGATTTCATCGCAAAACCGGTCAGCACCGGAAAACTGCTCAGCCGCATCAAAGCCGTTTTAAGAAGATATAAGGATGATAGCGAGCTTCCGCTTATCCTGCAAGAACAGGGGCTTTCTATTGACCGTGAGCGTTATGTGGTTACAAAAGATGGTCAAGAATTGAATCTCCCCAAAAAAGAGTTTGAACTTTTGTATTTTCTGGCATCACGAAAGGGGAAAGTCCTCGATCGTCAGACTTTACTAAACGAAGTTTGGGGTAACAATATCTATGTTATTGACCGCACCGTTGATGTTCATATTCGCAAAATCCGTGAAAAAGTCGGCGAAGACCTCATTGAAACGGTTAAAGGGGTTGGATATCGTTTTCGCGATTAACCGATCTGAGGAGTTAGATTGTGTTTAGCTTAGCCTTGCGCATTGGGCTTAGAATAGCAGTGGTTACAGCTGCACTATCTGTACTCTTATTTATGCTTTTCAGGGAGTGGCATCTATCTGTTTTATATGGAGTATTGATTGGGTTAGTTGCTTTTGTTGTATCTTATTTTACCATTCTGTCACTCATAAGTAGTAGAATTGAGAAGCTTAGAAAATTGCTTCAATCTATTTATACACGCCGATTCGATTTTGATACTACCCAAGCTACAGAACGAAAAGACGAGCTGGATGTCCTTTTTTCTGAGGCTTTGCATTCATCTTTAACCATTGAGAATGAATTCCAACGCCTCATGAAATTAGAGAATTACAGGAAGGAATTTATTGGGGATTTATCGCACGAGCTAAAAACGCCCATTTTTGCAATTCAGGGATTTCTCGAGACACTATTAGATGGAGCAATTGAAGATGAGGAAGTGAATCGGAAATTCCTCAAAAAAGCCATGAATAATGTTAATCGCTTAAATGTGTTAACGCGCGATTTAATGGAGATTTCCAAACTTGAAACCGGGGAGTTAAAGCCAATTCTTCAACCACTTCAACTTCAACAATTGTTGAGTGAGGTTTTTGAAACCTTAAGCTATCAGGCTGAGGAAGAAAATATTCGGCTCATCCAAAATCAGATGGAGCCGAATTTAATGGTGATTGCTGATCGAAATCAACTCCGTCAGGTTTTCCAAAATCTTATCGAAAACGCAATAAAATATAATAATCCCGGGGGATCTGTGACGATCGGAGTGTATCCCTATACCCGTCGTGATTCCAAAATTTGGGTGTATGTGCGTGATACGGGCGTTGGCATCCCCGAAAAAGACATCCAACGAGTAACCGAACGATTTTATCGAGTAGAGAAATCTCGCTCACGAGATAAGGGCGGAACCGGACTTGGACTTGCCATTGTAAAGCACATTATTGAATCGCATGGAGATCAACTGAGGATCAGTAGTCAGCTTGGTAAAGGAACGGTCTTTAGTTTTAGCTTACAGTTAGCGGATCGGTTGAGCGAATAAAATTGTAATTCTGATCTTTTTGAATGCAAGGCCTTAAATATTTTACTACCTTAAAGCCAAAATCAAATCATCTTAACATAAATACTTTGATATGCGATTTGCTGTTATTATGGCCGGTGGAACCGGAACGCGTTTTTGGCCTGAGAGCCGGGTAAGTAAGCCCAAACAATTTCTTAAACTTATTGGTGAAAAAACCATGCTTCAAACGACCGTGGAGCGTATAAGTAAATTGGTTAATCCTGAAAATATTCTCATAATCACAAATAGTGCTTACGTTCCCTTAGTGAAAGAGCAAGTTCCTCAACTTCCTGATAATAATATTGTTGGGGAAATTGTTGGGAAGAATACAGCGCCCTGTGTTGCGGCCGCAACAGCTATTGTGATGAACCGTGATCCAGAAGCAAGTATGGTTGTTCTTCCTTCTGATCATTACATTCGCGATGAAGCCACTTTTCTTTCGATTGTTGAAGCAGGATTCGAAAAAGCTGCAACAGATCATTGCTTGATTACCATCGGAATTACGCCTTACAGGCCGGAAACCGGGTATGGCTACATCCAATTTGATGAAACAACAAAAAATATGGTTAGTGGCAGACCGGTGTATCAGGTAAAAACATTTGCTGAAAAACCTGACCTTGAAACCGCCGTTCGATTCCTTGAATCAGGTGATTTTCTTTGGAACAGCGGGATGTTCATTTGGCGCGCAAAAGATATTTGGGCTGAGTTTGAAAAATATCTCAAACCGATGTTTGATGAAGCCCAAAAACTCAAATTACATTATGAAACAAACCCCGTTGAAGCAGCAAATGCGTTTTTCCAAATCGTGACTTCCATTTCTATAGATTATGGTATTATGGAAAAAACAGATGCCGTTTATGTGCTACCCGGAGAGTTCGGATGGAATGATGTGGGAAGTTGGTTAGCCATCTATGAATTAGAAGAAAAGCAGAAAAACGGAAATGTTTTACGTAAAGGAGAAGCCATCTTCGAGAATTGTGAAAATTGCTTTGTGTCATCGGTAAGTGGCAAACTCGTGAGTATGGTTGGTCTGCAAGGAATTGGTTTTGTTGAAACAGATGATGCCATCATGCTGTGCCGCATGGAACGATCCCAAGATGTTCGTGATATTGTGAAACGTCTCGAAGAGGATAAATACAACAAATACAAATAGAAATAAGCGGTGAGGCTATTTTTTTATGGCGTACTGTTTCATCTTTGTGAAAAGTTGACGTCGGTTAATTTGTAGCACCTCAGCGGCTTTGGTTTGGTTCCAGTCGTTTTCTTCAAGGCATTGTTTTATGATGTGCTTTTCGAATTGTCCGACCATTTTTTTGAGGGATGCCGAGCCTGGTTTCCCAAAATCGATTTGTTCTTCTACAGGGGCTAAATCCTTACGGATAAGAGGTGGAAGATGCTCTGCTGTGATGATATCTCCATGCGACATTACCACAGCACGCTGAATCACATTTTCCAATTCCCGAACGTTTCCCGGCCATGAATATGCCATCAGAATTTCGAGTACTTTTGGTGAAATAACCGGTGTTTTTCCGGTTTGATATTTCTTGAGAAAATGCTCAACAAGTGTTGGAATATCCTGTGGATGCTCGCGTAATGGTGGAATTTTAATGTGGATGATATTCAGGCGATAATACAAATCTTCACGGAACCGACCGGCCTTCATTTCGGCTTCGAGGTCTTTGTTTGATGCCGCAATGATGCGTGTGTTTACCGTAATGGTTTGTTCGCCGCCTATACGTTCAAATTTTTGATGCTGTAAAATCCGTAGCAATTTCACTTGAAGCGATAACGGCATATTATCAATTTCATCCAGAAAAAAAGTACCCGTATCAGCCAGTTCAAATCGTCCTTTTCGCTGTTTGAGGGCACCTGTAAATGCTCCGGCCTCATGACCAAACAATTCGCTTTCCAGCAATGATTCAGGCAACGCGCCACAATTCACTTTAATGAACGGCTTGTCTTTCCGGTGTGAATAGCGTTGGATGGCATCTGCAATCACTTCTTTCCCCGAGCCACTTTCCCCCTGAATCAAAACTGTGGCATCGGAATTGGCGACTTTTCCAACCATCTTAAAAATCGCCTGCATTTTTCCACTTGATCCAACAAGTTGATCTTTTAGGAGTTCCGTATCGGAAATCTGCGACCGAAGCTCTCTCAACTCATGCTGCATCCCCGAATATTCGAGCGCTCGGCGAATTATGATGAGCAATTCTTCCAGGTCAAAAGGTTTCTCGATGTAATCATAGGCACCCATTTTCATGGCTTCGATAGGGCGCTCACTAGTCCCAAAAGCCGTAAAAATGATAACAGGCAGAGCAGGATTCAATTTGTTGAGTTTGGATAGAACTTCCATCCCATCCATCCCGGGCATTCTAACATCGAGCAGTAATAAATTAGGACGCTCTTTTATGGCTCGTTCCAGCGCAGATTCGCCATTTTCTGCTTCTATGACCCGGTAGCCTTCATCTTCAAGTACATCGCGGAGGTTTTTCCGCATGGAGGCTTCGTCGTCGGCAATGAGAATTGTAAGGTTGCTATGCATGAGTTAAAATTTCTTCTTCTTGATGTAAAGGAAATTCCAATGTGCAAATGGTTCCGCCTTCAGGCGCACTATTGTATTTAATTCTGCCATTATGTGATCTCATAATTTCAAAGGCGATTGAAGTACCCAAGCCGGTTCCTTCAGTTTTTGTTGTGAAAAATGGGTCGAAAATCTGTTTCAGGGTTTCATCAGAAATTCCTTTCCCATTATCGGATAGTTTTAGGATAATGCTGCTGTTATCTTTACTTATGCTTACTTCCACAATGGTTGCTTCAGCTTCCAGGCTATTGTTTATGAGATTCACAAGAACTTGCTCAATGGCATGTTTATCACATAAAATTGGGTATTGCGCATCTTTGGCTGTGAGTGAAAACCGGATGTTTGCATTGAGATGATTGCTTTCAAGCGTTTGAATTCTATCGGCGACAATTTCCAGCACATTGCACACCGTTTTTTTTGCGGATACAGGTCGAGAAAAAATGAGCAGACGTTTTACAAGCTCGGAAACACGATCAATTTCATGCCGAACAAGCTGCATTGCCTCGAGAGAAAATGGACCGGCCGTTTGGATATCATCCGACTTTTTCAGGTGTCGTTCCCAAATTTGAACCCTTGTTTTAATGATTGAAATAGGAGTATTGATTTCATGAGCCGCGCCGGCAATCATTTTTCCCAGGGTAGCCATTTTTTCTTTTTGATGGAGTTCACGCTCCAGCTGTTGTCGTTTTTGTTGTTCCTGAAACAAGTTTGAAACCAGATCATTAATGTAATGACTTATGAAGCCGGGAAGTCCCTTTCTTTCGGGGAGTCGATGTGCGTTATTCTGTTTTATAAAATCCAGGCCTTCACGAATTTCCTCTAAATTTTGTTTTAGTTTCCAAGAGACAGCAAATGCAATAATGAACCCAAGTAGAGTAACAATCAGGGTCATGTTGATGAGTGCCCGGGTGACATCACCGGTTGCGGCCAATTCACGCGCAATATGAACACGAGCCCAGACAGCGGCAATTGGTTCACCATGTATAATAATTGGTGCCGTTGCTAAAGGGAAGATTGCCGGATCAAAACCGTGCAGTTCAACTTTTTTTTCACCTCGTTCAATTGATAAAAGAACCTGATCACGAATAATATTGTAAGAACGTGGAGGAGGACCAAAAACAGGTTTAGGAGGAGGAATAGAAGGATAAGCATATCCTATAAACTGATCCAGCAAAGCAAAATAAATTCCGCCTTCAGCTCCATCATAATTAACCAGGATGGCTTCAACGGCATTGGAAAGAATAGAATCGGCACGAAGTTCATCCCGTCTGGAAATGGCCTCCCTCCCTATCAATTCATTAAACCAAACATACTCTATAACTTCCTGTATCTCTATTACAAACTCATTCAAGGCTTTTTTTGCGGTTTCTGTATTAACGGAGATAATCTCTTCTTTACTGCTTTTGATTGAAGAAGAGATATACATTGAAAGTCCGCCCACCAGCAATGCGAAGCCGGCAGCAATCAAAAGAGCTTTGGTACGGAGATTGGGAGTTTTCATAGAGATTTTTTTTGAATATAAGCGCTTAAAACCAATTCTAAAAAAAAGTGGTGAAGTGGGCTAAAAATGGTGGAGCACATTGGGCTAAATTAGCCCGTTTTAAATTATGAATCCATCAAAATATGCGCATAAAAGCGGTTTCTATCTTTTGGCACGGTGATTGTAAATGAACAAATATAGGATGTAGATAAACCATAAAGGACTAATTTTAAAAAAGGATCATGTATGAGAAGGATAGTTACTACGCTTGTTTTGTTTTTGGTGTTGATGGTTCAGGGAGTGAATGGTCAAATGTTGTCGGGCAGCTATAACGTTGGTGCTGGAGGGGATTACGAAACGTTAAAAGCCGCTTTTGATGATTTGATGGTCAAGGGCGTAAGCGGTGATGTTACGTTTTTGATAACATCAGACCTCACCGAGGCTCAAAATGTATTTTTAGGATTTGACGCCAGGCCGCATACGGTAACGATACGTCCGGCAGTGGGGGAGACTCCTGTAGTTACTTTCTCAAATGCTACAGGTAATTCAAGTATAAATGGAGCATTTGTCTTGGGGGCAACCTCTGATGATTGGGATAACTTGGTTACAACAGCCAATATTGTAATTGATGGCTCAAATAATGGTACGAATAGTCGTGATTTAACCTTTACGACTGCTTCAGGTGCTGCTACTTCGAATTTCTTTAGATTGGTTGGTCGGATTGAAGATGTTACCTGGAGAAATACAAACATGAGTGTCCAGCAGTTAAGCTTTGATGTATTAATGGTTTCTCCTTTAAGAACTAACGATGAAGATTTTGTTCCTTCTAATTTGATTATTGAAAATAATGAATTGTCAGTAAATCCCAATAGAACTCTATCAAGAGCATTTAATGTTTGGGGTTTTTTTAATGCACCTGAAACCCTTCCTGAAGTTGGTATTATTTTTAGAAATAACATCATAAACAGTACAAGATATGGTGTTTGGCTCAGGCAATTCGCCGGTAACACTGTAATTCAAGGCAATCGATTTTTTATGAATGAAACAGGGACTGGGGAAACAGTAAATCCGGCTGCAATTCATATAGTTCCGGATGGTTCAACACCCGTATTAAGTGGGGCAACCATTACAATTGATAGGAATCAGTTTGATGAACTTAATTCAGCCCGAAGAATGAAAGCAATAAATATTCAAGCTCAAGGTCATTATCAAATTACGAACAACTTTATCACAAATTTCAACAGAACCGGTACAAATACAGCAGCCGCTCAATTTTATGGTATTCATGTGAATGTTCCTCCAAGTCCACAAACTGTTAGTGCGAATATTTATCATAACACGATTTTAATGAACAATCTTGGAGGGACTTCACCCGATGCATCCTGGGAGTATCGAGGAATTATGCTGAATTCAAATGCAAGGTCCGAAGTACACATTCTGAATAACATTTTGATTAATAATGATAATTCAGATGTGAGTTCATTTGCATACTATCAATTAGGTTCAGCAGCGGCTTTGGAAACTATGGACTATAATCTTTGGTTTGGCTCAAACATAAATGCCGCAACAAATACTTATTTAATTCAGCATACAAATAGTGGCACTTTCCAGACATTGGTTGACTTCAGAACTAATTTCCCGGCATTCGACGCCAACTCCGTCTCCAAACCCGTAACCTTCGTCAACGCCGCAATCGGTGACCTTCGCCTGACCGGGGTATCTAACGGTGATCAAGACCTTGCCGGTACGCCACTTGCAGAAGTAACCACAGATATTGATGGTAACCCGAGAAATCCTAATCATCCTTACATGGGCGCGTTTGAGGGGCGACCTCTTTCTCCTATGGTAGTTATTCGCGGTTCACAAGGTTGGAGATTTATGAGTGCGCCAACAAACCAAACCTATGCTACATTGTTGGATCCTATTTGGACACAGGGAGCCACCGGTTCTAATCATGAAGAATCACAACAACCTAATGTGTTTTCATTTGATCCAACAGTTGAAGAAAATGATGGATATGTCGCCATAGGGGATTTAGACACTGAAATAGTTCCGGGAAGTGGCTTTGTGATTTATATTTTCGATAAAGATGACCTTGATGATGAAGATTCCGCAAGATGGCCTAAAGTGCTCACATTAAATGGGACGGAGAACAGCGGTACAGTAAATCCGACCATTTTTGGCGGATCGGAAACCTTCTCATTAGTGGGAAATCCTTTCTTTTCAACAATCTCATTTGAAGGTTTTGATAAAAACGATATAGCAGACCAAGTATTTGTCTATAGCCATAATTTTCAAGGCCCGTTCAATCAAGGGGATGATGCACCGGCAGTCGGTGGCGGTGGCTGGCGCACATGGAATGGAACTGCTGGAAGTTTAACGGATGGGCATATCGCTCCATTTCAAGCATTCTTTGTGAAAAATGTTGAAGATCCAACCGGAACTCCTTCTTTGAGTATTCCTGAGTCTGCTAAAGTGGATGATTTAGCAGAGTTTTATAACCTTACAGATGAGAGTGGTTCCATTCAAATTGCCGGTAGAATCAACCAACGTCAACAAGCTGATTCTTGGTTAAGTGTAACAGACTTTGGTTCCTTAAGCCAAAACCCATCTGATGTACCTGCTCTTTTTCCATTAGATTATGAACCGTTCTTGTTCATGTTTATTGAAAATAATGGAAGAGCGCTTGATATCAAGAATCTACCAAACGAATTGGCTGAAAGCATCAGTCTTCCACTTCATATTAATGGTTGGAAACCGAATGGTAGCATTAGTTCACCTGGTTTTATTCCAATGGAAGGAACAATTGAGCTGATTTGGCCTGTATTTGAGAACATTCCAGATCATTGGGCGATTACATTGTATGATGCACACTTAGGAGCAAACATTGATATGCGTGAATCTTCCGGATATGTGTTTCAGACGGATGTTTCAAAACAAAGGCAAAGTCTAAACTATCGATTTGGAGTTCATACACCTGATCTCAGTGAAAAAAATAGTTCACGTTTCATTATCGAAATTAATCCACAAGCTACGGACTTCATACCCGAAACAGAACTTCCGAAAGTTGTCCAATTGAGTCAAAACTATCCTAACCCATTCAACCCAACCACCCAAATAACGTATGAATTACCTCAATCGGTCGATGTAAGATTAGATGTTTTCAACGTAATGGGTCAACGAGTGGCAACGCTGGTTAATGGTAAACAAAATGCCGGTACGCACACTATTTCATTTAATGCAACACATTTAGCAAGTGGTGTATATGTCTATCGTCTCCAAGCGGGTAACACGGTGCTAAGTAGGAAAATGACCTTAGTGAAATAATTCAAAATTTAGAATTCAAAATTCAAAATGATTCGGACCAAGTAATGAAAAAGTAAATACTTAAACGACTCTGGAAAATTTTGAATTTTGAATTTTTCATTTTGCATAAAAACCTGATTTTTTAAAAACTAAATGGACTAATAAAATGAAATACGCACTCTTTTTCACACTCATTCTTTTCGCGGTATTGATACTTCCGGATTTAGCCTTCGGTCAGGTTCCACCGCCCCCGCCGTCTTCTGCTCCAAACCAAACCCCGATAGATGGTGGTCTTGGTTTATTAGCTGCTGCTGGAGGGGTTTATGCATTCAATCGATTAAGGAAAAAGACTGTTGATAAATGATCAATATTTCCTCATCTAACTCAAAAAATGGGCTAAATCTTCTTAAATAACGAGCTAATTTAGCCCGTTGCTTTTTTGAATACCTCTTATATCAATGAAAAAAGCGGTTTTTAAAAACGGCACGATAATTGGAGTATTAATTCAAAGCACTAATAAATAACATATTCATAGCAATACTCATGAAGAAAACTATACTAACTTTAATACTTTCAATCGCTTTTTTCCTGAATGCTCAGGCGCAGCTTTCAGGGACAATCAATGTAGGTGAAGATCAAACCTATGAAACACTAAGGGATGCATTCAACGCCCTAATGGTTGATGGAATCAACGGTGATGTTACTTTTTTGATAACATCTGACCTCACCGAGGCTCAAAATGTGTTTTTAGGATTTGATGCCCGACCACATACAGTTACGATTCGTCCGGCTGCTGGTGAAACTCCAACAATAACCTTCACAAGTACCACAGGTAACTCAAGCATAAACGGTGCATTTGTTTTAGGGGCTACTTCTGATAATTGGGATAATTTGGTTACAACAGCCAATATTGTAATTGATGGCTCAAATAATGGTACGGATAGTCGTGATTTGACTTTTACGACTGCTTCAGGTGCCGCTACTTCAAATTTCTTCAGATTGGTCGGAAGCTTAGTGGATGTAACTTGGAAAAACACAAATGTTAGTGTTCAACAACAATCATTTGACACCATTTTGATATCTCCACTTCGCAGAAATGATACTGATTTTGTTGCAAATAACCTGAGAATTGAAAATAATGAAGTTATTTCACAACCGGTTAGAACGTCTTCTAGAGCGATTAGTCAGTGGGGGGTATCCGGTACAGGTTTTGAAACAGTAGAAACTGAACCGGAGGTTCATATCATCAATAATGATATACAAGCAAGAAGATATGGTATATGGCTTCGAACCATGACCGGAAACACAACTATTCATGGAAACCGCATCCAAATGAATGAGGGCGCGGCACTTTCAATGAATGCGATATTGATTGAAGAAGTACTAAGTGATGATGTAGTTATCACTATTTCCTCAAACGAGATTACTCAATTAAGAGGTGGTGGAGAAGTTAGAGGAATGAATATTTTTGCTCAAGGTACAGTAAATATCATAAATAACACGATTACCGGGTTTGAATCGAATCGTGATGAAGGAAGCTTGGAATTTTATGGGGTTCATATTCAAACACCTGCAGCTTCACAGACTGTTTTCGTAAACGCAGTTCATAATACTATTTATATGAATCCTCTTAATGAAGTGGGTGTTTCAGCATGGCGATATAGAGGATTTCAGAATAATAGTTCTGGGAGTATAACTCTTGATTTGAGAAACAACATAATCATTAATGCAACGGCTGAAGATTCACCGGTAACATCTTACGCATTTTTCCAATTTGGTACGGCTTCTATTGTTACTTCAAATAATAATAACTTTTTTGTAGTTAATCCCGGTTTCTCGCCTGTAAGTAATTTCCTTGGTCGACTTAGTGGAACTGGTGGTACAAATATTCTTACACTTGCTGGTTGGAGGACTAATACAGGTCTCGATGCCAACTCCGTTTCCAAATCCGTTACCTTCGTAGATGCCGGAGCCGGTAACCTTCGCCTCTCCGGTGATTCTGATGGTGATGCTGATCTTGCCGGTGCGCCTTTAGCCGGAGTTACAACTGATATTGATGGCACACCGAGAGATGCGTTCCGTCCATATATGGGTGCATTTGAAGGCTCCAAACTTTCGCCATTCGTTACGGTCACCGGTGATGCCGGCTGGAGAATGATGTCAGCTCCCGTATCAGGAATGGATGTAGCTTTTCTTGCAACCCAGACCGCTATTCAGGGTGTGGATGGGGCTGATTTCGGATCCGGCTTCCCCGCGAATATTTATTCTTCTTATGATGGAACGGATTGGATTTCTCCGGTAAATACATCTGCTTCATTGAGTAGTGGTACAGGTTTCATTCTGTATTTCTATGATAACAATGAAGCCGGTAGCGCTCCGCTTCCGGTATCTGTGGCGGCAAATGGTTCATCTATTCCTGACTCAGATGTTACTGTTAATGTCCATAGTGATGGTAATGGATACAATTTGTTGGGAAATCCATTTAATAACAGTTTAGACTTAACTCAAATCACTGCTAATGGTACGGTTGCAGCTGTTGCGCAAATTTGGGTGGATGGTGTTGGAACAAATGGCGAAGGTAGTTGGGTGACCAGTTCATCTGCTCCGTTTAATAATATCATTGCACCTTGGCAAGGATTTGTTCTGCAAAATACAGATGCTACAACAGTCACTTTCCCAACATCGGCAATCTCCTTAGATGATGCCACCTTCCAAAATGTAAATGATGTTCCAGAGCGCTATTTAAGTTTTGAGTTGATCGGTACGGATGTGAATGATGGCTATACCGTTACTGATCGCGCGGCTGCTTTAATAATGAATGAGTATGCGACATCAGGTTGGGATCGTTTCGATTTACTAAAATTAGGTTCTTTAGCCGAGCGTAGCAGCTTAATCTATTTTGTGGGCGAAAATGAGCAGGGTTTCGTTCCAAAAGCACTCGAGTCTCGTCCGTTTGAGCTTGATGAAACTCTTGAAATCCCTCTTGGTTTTGTTTCTTATGGCGTAAGCGGAGATTTTGAGCTACGTTGGCCGGAGATGAGAAATTTCCCCCATTATTTAACAGTAACGCTCACGGATCTTGAAACCGGAACCGTTGTTGATTTAAATCAAAATCAATCTTATACATTCTCATACATTGAGCAGGCAAAAGGTGAACTTATATCTGCTCAGTTCAGAGTTCCTGAATTGACTTCCTCTTATGAGCATCGATTTATACTCACCATCGCAAATCAAACTACCACTGTCGGGTCGCCATCTGACCTTCCTGCTGAAGTGTTTTTGGACCAAAACTATCCAAACCCGTTTAATCCAACGACTACCATCCGATTCGAATTACCTCAACAGCAACAGGTAAGCTTGAGAGTGTATGATATTCTTGGCCGTGAAGTAGCACAGTTGGTGAATGAAGTTCGCTCAGCCGGAATGCACACGATCACTTTTGATGCTTCAAGATTATCAAGTGGAGTGTATTTGTATCGCTTGGAAGCAGGAAATACGTCTTTTACACGTCGAATGATGCTTGTTAAATAACAATTTCAATAATTTTTTTACACCACTATGAAGTTCATTATTGCCATATTAATCTCAATTGCATTCATATTGCTATTTGCAATCAATGGTATTGCTCAGCCGCCAATGTTCCCTGGCCCACCTCCTCAGGCTCCAATTGATGGCGGACTCTTACTGCTGGCTGCAGGTGGCGGCGCGTATGCAATAAAAAAACTTAGAAAAAGAGATTAATCTCCAATTTTTTCAAACATGATTTTTGGTAGGCGAAAACATGCAATCCGGAAAACACTATCAGGGTTTTTAGTCCTGATAGTGCTCGGATTTGTGATGCCCTTAAAAGCACAACAGGACTTTACGGGAAGTTTCAACACATTTCTGTTTCAGGAAGTCCTTACCCACATGCCTGTTTCAGGTAGTAATGGATATCAACCCCCAACGCAAGCTGAAATAAATGATTTCGGACTCGTTTTCCAGTATATGAAAAATGGTCAGCATGAGTTGGTTCAGCCCATTTTAGATCAATATGGATATGTTTTCCTTCGATTTAATCATACCGCTGAGAATCCTGATACCTTTTATCTGATTTATGAACCTGCTCCGATTGCCAGGGGATGGGGGATGTATGTGCTTCGGCCAAATTTTGCTAAAAATGTTCATGTTCAGGTACCCCATCCGCTGTTTGATACAAATACTCCGCAGGTAGGTGCACGATCCTTTGTTCGTCATAGAATGAGATATTACTCCATTGCCGGCGCGCATAGATTTGCTAATGGAGATCAAGGCACTAATCCGGTTTCGGATGTTGCCCGAAACCATCCAAGTATTTTTCAACGTGCGCATCAGGTTTGGTCAGATGCTCAGGTATTACAACTCCATGGGTTTAATGATTCCAACCCCATTTATGATGGTTACCCGGATGTGGTTATTTCAAACGGAACGTTAACTCCCCCACCAATTCTATATACGCTTCGTGATTTACTCACTCAACATGCTATTACGGGTGGGGTATTTGATGCCCAAACACAAAACCAACTGTCTTTGTTAGGAGCAACCCAAAATCCTCAGGGACAATGGTCGGCTGCCAATGGACGCGTGTTTATTCATTATGAAATGGCTCGCTATCTCAGAGATTTGGGAGTCCCTTCTGACATGACAACACCAATAAATCGTGTTATCTCAACATTTGGGGAAGCGTTTCCTGATCCTGAAACGGAAGGAACCTTTTTTGTAGGTTTAAACGGCACTGCTCCCGGAAATACTGATCCTGATTTCCCAACTCTCAGAGAAATGTTCATCTACTTATCCTCTCGACAGATAAGTGACGATGTTAATATTTACATAACAAGTGATATTGAAGAAACTCAAAATGTTTTTGTTGGTTTAGATACCAACGGATACAGAATTACCGTGAAGCCCTACCCGGGATTAAGCCCTGTGATTACATTTTCAGCTCAGCAAAATAATGCGAGCGTAAATGGAGCATTAGTGATTGGCGTGAATGGGGACAGCTGGGAGGCGCTTCGCCGAACCGTTAATGTCCATTTTGATGGTAGCAATGCACCGGGCAGCACAGAACGTAATCTCACATTTAAGACTACTCCGAATTCAGGGAATACAAACTATTTCAGAATATTGAACTCTGATCAGGTCTCATTCAGTAATTTGAATATTGAGATGAATCAGCCCACATTTGATGCTGTACTAATAACAAATTTCCGTCGTGATGAAATTGATTTTGTTAACGGAGCCATAACGTTTGATAATGTTTTGATACAAAATCATACCCGGTCATCAGCTCGATCTATTATTGTACGAACATCTTTTGATGAGCCACAAATGGTTCCCGGATTACTCACCGTTAGAAATAGTGAAATCAGAGCGCGCCGTTATGGTTTTTGGATCAGAGAACATGGGGGATCTGCTTCCTTCCACAATAATGACGTTTTTATCCATGAGACGGATGGTTTAGGAGCTAGAGGCGTTCTTGTTGAGCAATCAGCCTCAGCAGCCGTTCAGGTAGATATTTTTAATAATACCTTCCATCAACTTTCAACGAACGGACAAATTTTTGGGATTGAAGTAGCTACAAGAGGTACGATGAATATTTTCAATAATATACTTACAGGTTTTGAAAATAATTCAAATGCTTCTGTCACAGATTTTTTTGCTTATGGGATTCTTGCCGGTACACCTGATGGACCTATGAATGTGAATGTCTTCTATAACACTCTATTGCTTTCCCCTCTTAACTATACCGGTGGAACCGGATGGCGATATCGGGGCATTCAAATGAATAGTAGCGCAAATATCACCGCTGACATTCGGAATAACATCGTGATACTCGAAGATGAAAACCCCGAGGTTATTTCTTATGGTGTATTTCGCTTTCTTGCCAATGGTAGCTGGACATCCGATTTCAATAATATTTATGTAACCAACCCTTCAGCTTCAGATAACACATTTTTTGGACGTTGGGGTGGAGCCGACGGTAACGTGACTTCACTTGAAGAATGGAGCACTCTTTCAGGACAGGATGCCTCATCTGTAAGCAAAAATGTTGAGTTTTTCTCTACAGCAAACCTTCGTCTAACCGGTGATTCTGATGGAGATGCTGATCTTGCCGGCACACCGATTGAAGGCATAACAACAGATATTGATGGAAATGAACGCGATCTCATCCGACCTTACATGGGGGCATTTGAAGGCACATCACTTTCGACTAATGTTGAGCAGGAAAATCAGCTACCATCAACCATTACACTATTCCAGAACTATCCAAATCCATTTAATCCTGTTACGGTGATTGAGTTTGAGCTTTCATCCCATCAGCTCATTCAATTAGAAGTCTTTGATATTTTGGGAAGAAAAGTAGCTGAGCTAGTGAATGAGCAGCGTTCTCCGGGAAGACATTCCGTTCGATTTGATGCCTCTGCACTATCTAGTGGAATATATATCTACAAAATAACAGCCGGTAGTGAATCCATCATCAAACGGATGACTTTGTTGAAATGACCTATGTATGTCTTTAACCAAACATATCCAGTATTTCTGTTTGAATGCGCTTCAATTACGCTTATTCATCCTTGTTTTGCTATCAATCTGTTTGATGATGGGGGGAATTAAGCCTGTGATTGCACAAATCCAAACAGAACAAGGACTATTGGAAAATCTCATACTCCAGATTGTAGAAGAAATGCCCCGAAGAGGTTCTGGAGGATACGTGAATCCAACCTTTTCTGAGCGCAAGCAATTTGAACAAGCCATTTCATTAGTAAAAGAAGATAGAATAAATCAAGCGAATGAGATATTTCAATCACTCGACTATAACTTGACAATTTTTACTGATACCGGAAGTTCGCCTTCGAGTTTATTGTATGTGATTTCAGAAGAGCAGCCAATCACAAAAGGTTGGGGAACCTACATTTTCAGACCTGACAGCCGAGCTAATGTGCATATTCAGGTACCTCACCCAATTTTTGATACGAATACTCCAATAGTTGGTATTCGCGCTTTTAACGGACTGAAAGCTGCCTATTTTTCTATGGCGGGAACGCATCGTTATGCTAATGGAGAGCCTGAGTTAAATCCGGATTCTGATATGGCTAGAAATCAGCATAGTATTTTTCAGATGGTGCATACCCTTTGGTCTGATGCCGATGTAGCTCAAATCCATGGGTTTAATGACTCAAACCCTGCCTACACAAACTATCCTGAAGCGATTTTGAGCAACGGCACTTTAAGCCCCCAAAATTTGCTGTATCACATGAGAACGCAGTTTATAAACAGACAGATAACTGCTGAGGTATTCGATGAGCAAACTCGGGATCGACTTTTTTTACTTGCGGCAACAAGAAATGTTCAGGGGCATTGGTCTGCTGTAAACAATCATCATTTTGTTCATATTGAACTTGCACGACATTTACGCTTGGCAAATTATCAGATAGGGCAAGTCGTCCTTGCGCTACATGAATCATTCACAACTGCCCAAGAAGAAGATGAAAATACTCAGCCGGAAACTCCTGAGGCAGTTCTTCTGAACCAAAACTATCCGAATCCTTTCAATCATGGAACAATAATAACCTACTCGATTGATCAACCGGGAGATGCAACCATTCAGATTTTTGATTTAAATGGAAGATTGGTTCATCAAAGCCGGCAGGTACATACCTCAGCCGGAGATAAACAATTCCAGTTTTTAGCAAACGGATTAGCTTCGGGCTCCTACATTTACACGCTTACGTTTAACAATGGGTACTCTACTGTTAAACTTCAAAAAAACATGATTTTATTGAAATAATAACCTAAACAGATCTCTTATGTTACGCAAACTTATACTAACAACGACCATTCTTCTTATTTGGGCTGGTGCTTCTATAGCTCAATTATCAGGTAACTATACAGTAGGTCCGGAAGGGGACTACCCAACGTTAAAATCTGCTATTGCCGATTTGAAAATACAGGGTAACAATGGTAATGTAACCTTCTTGATTACAGATGATTTACAGGAAACGCAGAACATTGCTATCGGCTATGATCCGGGTGAAGCAAATACTATTAGAATTAAACCTGCACCGGGAACTACACCTGTAATCACATTTTCTTCAGCAGAAACAAATGGCACCTACGATGGCTTTATTGTTATAGGTCTATCTGACATAAACGGTGGAGTTGATGCGCTAACATTTACACGTAACATCGTGATTGATGGTTCAAACTCTAATTCAGGCACAAGCAGAGATTTGACCCTAAGAGCATCCTCTTCTGCCAGTGATGTGAGTACCCTCAGAATTTTGGCGGAAACAGACAATATTGAAATCAGCAATTCAAATATCATTTTTGAACAATCAGGCAACCCATTTAACAGCATTCGAATTACTTCTCGAGCTGACGGCTTACATAATGATATTCGCATCATAAATAATCGTATTGAAAATGTAAGTGCCAATTCTTCAAGGGCAATTATTGTAGATGGGATAACTTCTGCACAAAATGGTCCAAACCTTACTATTACCGGAAATACTATGATTACAAACAGATATGGGGTATGGCTAAGACAGGTTGGAGGCAATACGTTAATTGAAAATAACACCATAGAAGTTACTCAATCCGGGAATTTCTTTGGGTATGGAGTATTGGTTGATGAAGTTTCTAGTGATGAAGTTTCAATTCGTGTGCTTAACAATACCTTTGATGGAAGCTCAAGTAATAATACTATCGTAGGAGTTCGTGCTAGCGCAAACGCAACCTATGAAATTCATGGAAATCAATTCACAAATCTGATGTCAGAGGGTGGCATTACTCGTGGTGTTTGGGTCGATGCCGGGGGTAATTACGATATCTCCTTTAATAAATTCAATGGGTTAGATGGCACAGGTGTAAGAATGATTGAGATTACCAACAATCTCACCGAAGATCATAATGTAATGATTACCAATAATTTGTTTACCGGTTTTATGTCCTCAACCGGTTCCAGTGGACGTTTAGATGGTATTTATATTACATCACCTACCGGTGCTTTAGCCAACATAGGAATTTATCATAATACGTTAATCATGAATCCGCTCGAAGTTGCCGGATCAGGATGGGAGTATTTCGGAATTTCTACTTTTAGTAGCGTTTCTGTTACAGTTGACATGAAAAATAATATTTTCGTGAATAACGATAATAACTCTGGAGTGATTTCCTACTTGTATCGTCAAGCGTTTAGCGCCGCCTCCATTTTATCCTCAGATTATAATGTGTGGTACGTTGCTCATCCGAGTGTTGAAGATCAAACATTCATCTCCAGACATGGTGGAACGGAAACTAATTCAACAACACTTGAGCAACATCAGACGAATACAGGTTTTGATTCAAACTCAACTTCTTTTATGGTTGAATTTGAAGAAGGAAATGGTCCCGCTCTCGATGAGTCTATGGCTGGAAATGTATTACTCCTTGCTCCTCGCCTTGCAAATGTTCAATTAGATTACTTTGGCAATTCCCGCCAAGACCCTACACATAAAGGTGCTTATGAACCTCAACCCGGCACCTCAGTTTCTCCGGTTTCAGAGATTCCAACCCTTCTGCATTTACATCAGAACTATCCGAATCCCTTCAACCCGACTACCACTATTCAGTTTTATCTAAATCAAGCCGCTACGGTTACACTTTCTGTCTATTCTATTGATGGACGTTTGATTTCAACGCTTATCCAAAATGAAAATCGTCAGGCAGGTACTCATTTTGTAACCTTTAATGCAAAAAACCTCGCCAGCGGTATGTACTTGTATCGTCTTTCAGCTGCCGGTCAAGTGAATACAGGCCGCATGACACTCGTGAAATAAATCAAACTGAATCTATTCTTAATGTACTCTATGAAACGCTTAACCTTGTTGATGGCAGGGGTTATCACTCTGCTGTTTGGGATTACTGCATGTAATGTTTTTGGTCCGGATGGCACCCAAAACGACACCATCACAGATACTCCCGGTTTCTTTTATATGATGGACAGGGCAAATCTCAACCTGTATCAGTTAGATGGACAAATGCGTCAGCTAAACGTTTGGAATCTTTCTGATCTTGTGGATGGAAGCCTTGTTCAGGGAATCACATTTGATGGCACAAATGTATGGATTTCCGCTTCCGGTACAGCGCGAGCTCTTATTAAACTGGACTTAGCAGGTGATGAACCCGTAGAAATTCAACGGGTTCCAGCTCCACCAAATGGTGCCGGAACCGTAAGAGATATAGCGTTTGACGGTACACATCTTTGGGCGGCAAATAGTGGTTCAGTTTCGCTGAATACCCCGCCAAGGTTATACAAACTTAACCCTGAAACCGGTGCCATTATTGCTGAATTTGACATGCCTTCAACAGAAATTCGAGGCGTTACTCATGTTCCGGTTAATGGTGATCAGTATGGCAGGGGAGCCGCTCCCGGTATTTATCTGGGTGATCGTGAACTAAACAAATTCTGGAATTTCAGATTTGATCGTCCGGTATTTACGGATGCTTTTCCTGCACCTGTACCTCCAACCGGCGAGTTTACTATTTTCCCATCAGGCATTACCTATGAGATTCTTAAAAACGGAGCTATCCGCTTTTGGACAGTAAACAGTAGCTTATCCACAAATTATCTTTTTCAACTTGACCGTACCGGAAAAGTGGAAAATAAATTTGAGCTGAATCAATATACGAGTCCGGGCCCTATTGTTTTTGTGAATGCAGATGTAACCATTCCACCGGCTCCTGAACTGTCAACCGTTTCACCGAACAGAGGGCTAATTGGCACACAGCTTGATATTGATGTTACCGGTATTGGTTTCAGAGATGGTGCTGGTTTATCACTCGATTTTGGCTCTGATATTTCGGTAACTAATCTTCAATTTGTTTCTTCAGGACAATTATCAGCAACCATCGAAATCAGTCCAACGGCCGCTATTGGGCTCCGAAGCGTAACGCTCACTAACCCAGACGGACAATCATCAACATTAAATAATGCATTTGAAGTGACAGCAACTCCACCGCTGTTTGGCTTCTTATATGTTCTTGATTTCGATTCAAACTGGCTTTACAAAATTAGAGAAGCAGACGGTTCTTTGGTTCAGGAATGGGATACCGGTGAGCTGGCACCGGCAAGAAGTCCGCAAGGGTTAGCTTTTGATGGCACAAACCTTTGGTTAGCCTCAGCCGGTAGTGACCGCGCACTCATTCAATTTGAAATAGATGGAAATGAGCTTAATGAAATAAGACGAATCTCTGCCCCGTATCCAAACGGTACCGGAACGGTTCGCGATATTGTCTATCATAATGGAAGTTTATGGGGATTAAACAGTGGTGACAATAAACTCTATCAAATTGATATAGACACAGGTGATATAGTTGATGAATTTGACACTCCGGGTACTGAGACCCGTGGAGTAACTTTTGTAAATGATGTAATTCATGTAGTTGACCGCGATCTCGGCAGGGTCTATTCATGGAATTCAACTGCCGGAGAATGGGTAATTGAATTTCAGGTACCGATTCCTGCCGGGACAGCGGAAACCAACCGCTATCCGATTGGAATAGATTTCGATGGTACAAACTTCTGGATTACCAACTCACGATTCTCAGCAGACTTCATCCTTCAGGTTAGCCCGTCCGGTGAATTACTCAGAACCATCAATTCCCCACGCATCGGTCCTGATATTCTCACCGGTATCGTTTATGTAGAGGAGGAACAACAATGATAAACTCAATAAAAATGAAACTTCGATTAATCTTTTTGGGCATTGTATTCCTTCTTTTTGGAGGGATGGAGATAAAAGCTCAGTTTGTAGTAAACGGTGATTTCCGCACAAGATTCTACTATGATACGTTTAGTGGTGGAATTCAAGATCGTCAGGACTTAAGCTATGTGCGTTATCTCGGAAGAATTAACATACGTTCAAATGTGGGTAATAATGTAACTTTCTACTCCGAGTTGATGACCTTCACAGATAACCCCCTTTCTGTAACCAGAAATATTGCGGGAACCGAAGAAATGTACTACGGTATCAGTCAGCTTTTTGCTGAAGCAGTTTTTCCAAATGTTCCTGTATTTGATCAATTTAGGATGCGGGTCGGGCGGCAACAGTTTCCAATAGGTCGAGGACTTTCGCAAGGTTCATCTACTTCTTATGTGAGACTCTTTGATGCCGTGCGTTTCGATATGACCAAGTACGATGTTAACCTGTCCCTATTCGGATCGGTTACACGTCAGAATTTGAGTCCAAGTGGCCTGTTTCCCGATTCAGGAGGTGACAGACTCTATATTGCCCGGCTTTCACGCACTGTATTGAATCAAGACCTTATGTCATATTTCATCATGAATCAGCTTGATGGAAAGTTCAATGATAGCTACATCATAGGAGCTGGAATTCGTGGAAATATTCTTTCTGATGAACTTGAATACTTCGGAGAATATGCTCATCAAACCTTTAACACCGTACCCGGAATGCCAAAAATGGGAGGTCATGGATATATGGCAGGCATTGGGTATCGTTGGCCAATGGGACCTTTCAGGTGGGTAAAAATCGAAACACGCTATGCCGCCTATCAGGGAAATGATGAAAGTACAGACCGAATTGAACGGTTTAGCCCACTTTATCCCAGCTTTTTCTGGGGAGATAGAGCCGGTTTTGTGAATGGAGTAGTTGGTGGAAATTTCCCGTTTGAAGGCGATAATCTTGAAGGAAGCCGTATTTGGTATAATCGAATCTATTTTGTGCCAAATGCACTACCACGTCTCAGAGTTCAGTTCCAATACATTTATGTGACAGAATATATTGATAACGATAATTACAACAGTTACAATAATGAGTTTTCTGCAAGGCTGTATTATGCCATCACAAGAAATTCTCGCATTCAGTTCCGTTATGTACTTAGAGAACCCAATGAGAAAGATTTCAACCCAAATCTGCCTGAATCATCTACCAGAGACAGATTTTCCATCCACCGATACATGTTCGAGTGGCACATCCGCTTCTGACGGCTAACTTATGAGTTTACCAATGAGAAAAATTTTAAAACACATTGCTCTTGTCATTATCCTGGCGCTTCCTTTTTCAATAGAAGCCCAAGCTCAGGATAATCGTGACAAAAAATTTATTGAAGTACAGAATGCAGCCGTTGCAACGGCGCACCCTGAGGCGTCACGAATTGCACGTGAAATCCTTGAACAAGGTGGAAATGCCATTGATGCCGCCATCGCAGCAGCCTATGCCATCGGTATTTTAGAGCCAACCGGATCAGGATTGGGCGGTGGAGGGAATGCAGTTATTTACATAAAATCGGAGAATAAATTCTACAATCTAGATTTTTATCCACGCTCTCCGATGAATCCCCATCTGGATTTTGATTCAGGTACAGAATCCTCAACGGTTAAAGCGGTCAGCGTTCCCGGTTTTGTTGCGGGGATGGAAGCACTTCGTGAGCGTTGGGCTGTTTTAGACAGCGAAGCTCACATCAGACCTTCGGTTGAGCTAGCGCGAAATGGATTTGTTCCAAGTCCATTCATTTTCGGTAGAATACAAAGTCAAACCGCCAAAATGAATCTTTACGATGAGTCGCGAGCGTTATTCACAAATAACGGAAGGCGCATTGAGGAAGGTCAATTGATCAAAAATCCTGCGCTAGCTGATGTAATGGAACAAGTGATTGAAGGGGGAGCCGATGCTTTTTACAGAAGTGACATTACTCAAAATATGATAGGTGGCTTAAATGATCTCGGTGGTCGGTTTACTTCAGAGGATTTTTCTAACTATAGGGTGACTTGGCGAGACCCTGTGCGCGGAAGCTACCGTGGGTATGAGGTAGTCAGCGCCGCACCACCGGTTGCAGGCTTACTTATTATTCAATCGCTTCACATGATGGAAACATTTAATTTTGCTGAATCGGGTCACTTTACTCAGTCACCTCAATCTATGCATTTTCTTATCGAAATGTTTAAGCGTTCGTATGGCGATCGTCTTGCTTACATCGGTGATCCGGATTTCTTTGACGTTCCAACAGCCGGTTTGGCTTCAAAAGCTTTTGCTAGAAATCGCGTAGCAACTATTAATATGGGGATGGCGTACCCACCTCGATTAAGAGATACAGAGCCTGGAAATCCTTATAATTTTGATGCTGAATCCGATGTAGATTTTCGTGCAGGTATTGCCACAGATCCGGCATTATTTTTTACCGATGATTTAGAAGATGAGGCTTCCTCTTACGATTGGTGGGGCGATGATAAATTTGATTCATGGGGGGCAAGAAGAGCACCGCGAACAGAAGCAAGACGTAGAGGAATTTTCGGTACTATTTTTCGTTCGGCTCCGGCTGACTCCGTCGTAACTCCAATTGAAGACGGGGATGACTGGCGTACCGATGAAGATGAAATCGATCCGGATAACACGACCCATATTACAGTTATTGATCAGGAAGGGAATGTGGTCTCCATAACATCCACTATTGGGCTGTTTTTTGGCTCAGGGATTACCGTAAATGGCGTAATAATGAATAGTGGACAAGCAAATTTTGGAACTACTCCTGTAAACATGATGCGCCCGGGTAGAATCCCAAGAAGTATGATTGCCCCAACCATAGTAATGGATGAAGATCGCCCCTTTATCGTAATTGGAGCAGCCGGAGGGGGGCGAATTCCTGCAGCTGTAGTACTAAACATCCATAATATTATTGATTTTGGGATGGATGCTTACGAAGCTAGTCTTACACCAAGATTTATTTCTCGTCGTTGGGCTGATGAAATCGAGTTTGAAGGATCTATGCCGACAGAAATAGTGGACAGAATGCGAAGAATGGGACATCCGGTCTCGGTTCGCGGTATCCTTGACCCCTACTTTGCCGGAGTTCAAACACTCATCATTCGTCCTGACGGAACCATAGAAGCTGCCGCCGATCCCCGCCGCGATGGCGCCCCGGATGGGTTTTAAAAAAATCTCCACCTCTCAAAAAAACAAAAGCCCGAATGAATTTTCATTTGGGCTTTTGTTTTTAATTTAACTCCATTTAATGAATTGGAGATATTCCTGCAATTTCAAAAAAAGTGATAATTGGTTAAGAGTTTAATACCCATCACCGAGGGATTTAGTTTTCTGGCCTGTTTATATTGGACTTTATTACACCGGTTAGGGGTAAAAATCACCACTACCATGAGCATCCTCAAACCCTGCTATGCCAAAATGCGCCTATAGTGTATGACAGGGCGGTGTCCGTTGACATAGATTCACGATTTGTTCGTCAGAGTACCATGCTATTAAGGCATGAAAAGTAGAGTGGTATGATTTTGGCAGACTCAAAGTCAAAGAAAAGAAATCACCAAACGGATAAAGAAATGAATCTCAATAAATTTACATTAAAAGCGCAGGAAGCAGTTCAGGCTGCGTTGGAGTTGGCGGCAACAAAAAGCCATCAGGCCATCGAGCCATTGCACTTGCTCAAAGCGCTTATTACAGACAAAGAAGGTATCACCCTAACCATCCTCAAAAAAATTGGGGTATCGCCGGAGCAGCTTGAAAAAAATCTGGACGCCGAATTAAGAAAGCTTCCTGTAATTCAGGGGGCATCCGTTTCAGGGCAGTATCTGAGTAACGATACCAAACAACTCATGGATACCGCCTCTAAGCGTGCATCGGAAATGGGGGATGACTACATCAGCAGCGAGCATCTGCTTTTGGCCATGACGGACCATGCCTACTCCGCATCTCGGTTGTTGAAAGAGGATGGCATCACCAAAGATCAGCTCATGAAGGTACTCAAAGACGTTCGTGGTACTTCAAAAGTGGATGACCCAAATGCTGAGAGCAGATATCAATCCCTCCAAAAATATACCCGCGATTTAAATGCACTTGCCGAAAAAAATAAACTTGATCCGGTCATTGGCCGAGATCAGGAAATTCGACGTGTAATTCAAATCCTGAATCGTAGAACGAAGAATAATCCGGTGCTTATTGGGGAGCCGGGTGTTGGTAAAACGGCGATTGCTGAAGGATTAGCCCTTAGGATTTTCAAGGGGGATGTACCGGAGGGACTCAAATCCAAGCGTATTTTGGCGCTCGATATGGGTGCGCTTATCGCCGGTGCGAAGTATCGCGGGGAGTTTGAAGACAGGCTCAAAGCGGTGGTCAAAGAAGTGATGGAAGCCGATGGTGAAATCATCCTCTTCATTGATGAAATCCACACACTTGTGGGAGCCGGTGCTTCGGAAGGCGCGATGGATGCGGCAAACATCCTCAAGCCAACCCTTGCAAGGGGTGAACTACGCGCTATCGGAGCAACCACCCTTACTGAGTACCGTAAATTTATCGAAAAAGACAAAGCGCTGGAGCGCCGACTCCAAACCGTATTTGTCGGGGAGCCAACGGTAGAGGATACCGTTTCCATTTTGCGCGGACTCAAAGAGCGTTATGAATTACATCATGGGGTGCGTATTACCGATGCAGCCATCATTTCGGCTGCGGAGCTTTCCCACCGATACATTTCTGATCGCTTTTTGCCGGATAAAGCCATCGACCTTGTCGATGAAGCGGCATCCCGTTTACGAATGCAGATTGACTCCCTCCCGGAAGAATTGGATAACATTGAGCGTCAAATACGACAGCTTGAGATTGAACGAGAAGCCATCAAGCGTGAAAACGATAAGGTCAAATTAGAAGTCATCGGTAAGCAGTTGGCGAATTTGAATGAAACGGCGAATCAATTAAAAGCACATTGGTCGAATGAGCGTGAACTAATCACCAAATCTCGTGAATTGAAACAAGCCATCGAGACGGCCAAAAACGAGGCTGATAAAGCTGAACGAACCGGAAACTACGAGAAAGTAGCTGAGTTGCGCTACGGAACCATCACCCGTTTAGAGCAGGATTTGGAGGCAGCAAAAGCCAAACTTCAGCATGTACAGCAAGAAAAATCGATGCTCAAAGAAGAAGTCGATGCCGATGAAATCGCAGACATCGTTTCTCGTTGGACAGGCATCCCCGTGAGCAAAATGATGCAAAGTGAGCGTCAAAAACTTATGAAAATGGAAGACCATTTGCATCAACGCGTGATTGGGCAACAACCGGCCATTGAAGCCGTATCGAATGCTGTCCGCCGCTCCCGTTCCGGCTTACAAGATGAAAGTCGTCCGATAGGCTCATTCATTTTTCTTGGATCAACCGGAGTAGGTAAAACCGAGTTGGCGCGTTCGTTGGCAGCTTATTTGTTCGATGATGAACATGCTATGGTGCGCATTGATATGAGTGAATACATGGAGCGCCACAGTGTAAGCCGATTGATTGGAGCGCCTCCGGGATATGTCGGGTACGACGAAGGAGGACAGCTCACAGAAGCGGTACGTCGCCGCCCATACAGCGTTGTGTTACTCGATGAAATCGAAAAAGCACACGCCGATGTCTTCAACGTACTACTCCAAGTCTTGGATGAAGGGCGCCTGACCGATAACAAAGGTGTAACGGTGAATTTCACGAACACCATTATTATCATGACAAGCAATATTGGTTCCCACCTCATCCAAAAGCGGATTGATGAATATGGAGGAGCATTACCGGAGGAAGCCTACGATAAACTTCAAAGTGAGTTATATCAACAACTAAAGCAAACCATCAGGCCTGAGTTTTTGAACAGGATTGATGATGTCATCGTGTTCCATCCGCTTGGCAAAGAGCATCTACGCAGTATTGTTGATATTCAACTGCAACGTGTGTACAAAATGCTCGAAAAAAGCAACGTAACTCTTACCGTTCCGGATAGTGTAAAAGATTGGTTAACAATAAGAGGGTACGACCCAACCTTTGGAGCCCGACCACTAAAGCGACTCATTCAACGTGAAGTAGTAAACGAGCTGGCAAAAGTATTGCTAAGCCGTGAATCTGCCGATCCTGCGGAATACGAAGTCCGGATTTCGGAGGATGGAAGCCTGCTTCAATTCGCTGAAGTAATAGATGATGTTGCCGAGTGGATCGATTAAACATTAAAAGAAATAAAAACGGATGTAGTCTTAGGCTGCATCCGTTTTTTCGTTTGGGAATGTTTGTATATTTGTAAGATGAAAGTTGAAAGCTCAAGGCTCAAAGCTCAAAGCTGAAAGTTGAAAGGCTTTTTAGTTGAGGGGTTGAGGGGTTTAGAGGTTGAGGCGTGGTAGTGAGAAGTGTGGTACAGGTTATTTTTGTACTTAGTCGAAACCTGCAACCTGCAACCCGCAACCCGTAACTCGTAACTCGTAACCCGCAACACGAAACCCTTCCATCTTCTCGTTATCCAAAGCAAAAAGGTTGATTTAAATAATGTCCATAAAAGAATTTATTCTACAGTTTATAATAGGTACCCTTGCATTTGGAGCGGTTTTTTTTGTCAGATTGAGCGAGTTAAGAAATCCGGATGCACTCACCGCAGAAAACGCTGAAATCTTAATTTATGAGACGACAGATGTAGAGGGACTCATCCCCATTCTAAAGCAAAGCGGTGTTGATTTTAACCCCGATATGTTACGTTGGGCTGCACATACTCTTGGACGAAACACGTTTCTTGAAGGTCGCTACGTACTTGATGGAAGTGCCCGGTTTAACATCTTCTTTGGAAGGCTTGCTCGGGGGGAACAAGACGCAAGACGTGTGATTGTGCGGGCAGGACAAACTTATGAACGGTTCTTTAACCGTGTTCCGACACAATTTCGATTTACCTCTGAAGAACTTCGCTCCGCTATGCGCGATACGGTTTTTATCCGCGAAGAATTGGGGATGGAACCTCATCTGCTCTTCGGGAGGATGATTCCAAACACGTATGAAATGTTTTGGACCATTACACCCTATCAGTTTATTCAGCGCATGTTAACGGAGTTTGATCGGGCTACAAATGGTTTAGAAGAAAGAGCGTCAGAACTGGGATTAACTATGGATCAAGTCGTTACATTCGCCTCAATTGTACAACTAGAAGCCATGTTTGATGTTGAAAAACCGAAAATTGCCGGACTGTATTGGAATCGCCTCAATCAACGCTGGAGATTGCAAGCTGACCCCACCGTTCTATACGCTATTGGGGAGCGTAGAAGACTTCGATTTGCCGATTACAGATTCCAACATCCATACAATACGTACACCATTCATGGATTGCCCCCGGGTCCAATAACAAATCCTGACATTGCTTCCATTCGGGCAGTTTTAGAGCCTGAGCGTCATCCTTACATGTTCATGGTAGCAACGCCTGAAGGCATGCACTCCTTTACCAGAACCTACGAAGAACATCGCCGCGAAAGTGCAAAATGGGTACAATGGTTAAGGCAGCAAGAGCGTATTAGAGCAGAGCGTGAAGAACAAGAACGGATATTGCGTGAACGGCTTCAAGTTACTATTTAAAGGCATTTCTGTATTTAATGATGAATCAGATTTTAAAATAAAATGTATCATTTTCCTGCCAGAGTGATGCTGCAGACTTAATACAACAACATTAATCTTGAATCAAGTCGAAAAATGTGGGTTGAATTTTTTATGTATATAGAATACACTCCATTTTTGATTCATCAAAAAATCTAAATCCTCTAATACGGACTTAAGATTAAGCCTTTAAACCCTTATCTTACCCAGCTAACTTTCAAACAGGGACTTCCTCCCTAATCATGTAATTGTACTTTTCAGTATGGATAATACTCTGAATCATTCAGAAGTTGACGAGTCTAAATCAATACCCGATATTTTACCCGTAATTCCGATGCGGGATACCATCGTTTTTCCTTTTACCATGTACCCGGTTCTTATTGGGCGCGATTCATCCCTACAGGCTGTTACAGAAGCTATGGGAAACCATAAAATGGTTATTCTGATTGGGCAAAAAGATCCTCAGGAAGAAGATCCCAAAAAAGAAGGATTACATAAAATCGGTGTTTTAGGTCAGATTGCTCAAATGATGCACTTACCAAATAATATGGTTAAAGTGTTGATCAATGGAGTTACGACTGCAAAAGTGAAGGAGATCATACCTAAGGATGGTTTCAGCTTGGCAGCCATTGAGCCGATGTATGATTACGGTCCAAAGAATCCGGCCGGGAAGTTAGGTGCCTTAGTTCGCAAAACCAGACAGGCATTTGAGCGCTATGTTTTGATGAATCAGGAGTTGCCGGAGGAATTACTTGCCGGTAACGAAAATCAAATGTTTGCTATTCAAGGGCTGTATTTCATGGCTGCATATCTCGAACTTGAGATGGATGAAAAGCAGAAAATGATAGAGCTGAAAACGGTTGAGTCGAAGTACAAATATTTGCTCACATTAATCACCCGCGAGATTGAACTGCACACCGTGAGTACGGAAATCAGTGAGCGAGTACAGGATGAAATCCAGGAAACACAGCGTAAATTTTTTATTCAGGAGCAAATTCGCGCCCTTCAAGATGAGCTCGATGAGGGTGAATATGCCGACCCGGATCTTCAAAAGATAAAAACACAGATAGAAGCTGCCGGAATGCCTGAAGAAATCAAGCTCAAGGCAACGGAAGAATTAGATCGGTTAAGAAAAACCCCATCGATGTCGCCGGAATATGGCGTTTCTCGCAATTATTTAGATTGGCTTGTTTCGGTGCCATGGAGTGTCTCTTCTCAGGATAATCTGGAAATTTCAGGAGTTCAAAATCAATTAGATAAAGACCATTTTGGGCTTGAAAAAGCGAAAGATCGCATTTTAGAGCATATTGCGGTGCTTAATTTGGTAGATCACCTTAAAGGACAAATCCTTTGTTTCGTGGGTCCTCCGGGCGTGGGTAAAACATCGATTGCAAAATCTATCGCCAATGCACTGGGTCGTAAGATGATCCGTATCAGTTTGGGTGGGGTGAGTGATGAATCTGAAATCAGAGGACATCGCCGAACCTATATCGGTTCTATGCCGGGTCGCATCATTCAGGGGATGAAAAAAGCAGGTACGATAAATCCGGTTATCATCTTAGATGAAATTGATAAAGTAGGGCACGATTTCCGTGGAGATCCATCCTCCGCTATCCTTGAAGTACTTGATCCGGAACAGAATAATACATTTAGCGACCACTATCTGGATGTTGACTATGACCTGTCGCGTGTTATGTTTATTGCGACGGCCAATGTGGCATCGAATATTCAGCCGGCGTTATTAGACAGGATGGAAGTCATCAACCTGCCGGGATATTTGGAGCATGATAAGGTAGAAATTGCACGAAGACACCTCATCCCCAAGCTGCTTAAGTCGCATGGGTTGAAAAAGAAGGATGTCAAATTCGATAAAGCAGCGGTGCTTCATATTATCAGAAATTATACATCTGAAGCCGGAGTGCGTGTTTTGGAACAGCAACTCGCCGCGGTCTGCCGTAAAATTGCGCGCAAACTTGTTGAAGCCGGCAAAGATGCTGAAAGGAAGCCCTATGCCGTTACAGTCAGCAATGTGCCGGAGTTACTTGGCGTGGAAAAATACCGCGATCGCCTCCTCGATAAAATGGACAAAACCGGAAGCATTAACGGACTCGCATGGACGAGTACCGGTGGTGCCATCCTCCAAATAGATGTGGCTATTGTTCATGGAAAATCGAATTTCAAGCTAACAGGACAATTAGGGGATGTCATGAAAGAATCAGCACAAGCGGCGCTTTCGTACATCCGTGCTAAAGCGGAACATTATAAAATTGAGCCTGAGTTTTTCGAAAAGCACGAAATCCACATCCATATTCCGGAAGGAGCCATCCCAAAAGATGGTCCGAGCGCGGGTATGGCAATGGCACTCGCGATGTTATCTCAACTTACCGACCAAAAAGTGCGCCATGATGTAGCCATGACGGGTGAAATTACCCTGCGCGGCGAAGTACTTGCCATTGGCGGATTGAACGAAAAGCTTTTGGCAGCGCAGCGAAACAAGATCAAAAAAGTGTTGATTCCGGCCGACAATGAACCTGATTTAGCTGAAATTCCCGAAAAAATTAAGCAAGGCTTACAGATTGTCGGAGTAAAAACAATAGAAGAGGCAATCGCTCACGTATTCAAATAGGATGATGGAACCCGAAAAAGACGTTGAAATTATTCGCCTCGATGTGGCACCCGGACAAACAGAACCGGTGCGCATCGATACTTACCTTACGGAAATGGTACGAAATGCCACCCGAAACAAGGTGCAACAAGCCATCAAAGAAGGGCGAGTAACCGTCAACGATAAGAAGATAAAATCATCTTACATCGTACAACCGCTTGATGCCATTCGCGTTGAGCTAACCCGACCCAAGCCGCCTGAGGCCGCCCCTGAAGCCATCCCCCTTGATATCGTTTTTGAGGATGAGCTTCTGATGGTTGTAAATAAGCCTGCCGGACTCGTGGTGCACCCTGCATTCGGCAACTGGACCGGAACAATGGTAAACGCACTGCTTTATCACGCAGAACAACTATCGGACTATCACGATGACGAACTCCGACCCGGCATTGTGCATCGTCTTGATAAAGACACAAGCGGGTTGCTTGTTGTTGCAAAAAACGAACAAGCGCATAAACAATTGGCGAAACAATTCGCAGATCACAGCATTGAACGCACCTATTGGGCTGTTGTTTGGGGAAGACCGGAAGACGAAGGTACCTTCGACGCATCTATCGGCAGAAGTCGGAAAGACCGAAAAATTATGACGGTAGTCCCTGAAGAACAAGGCAAACACGCCGTAACCCACTTCAAAATCATTGAGCGCTTCGATTTTCTTTCCCTCGCAGAAATCCGATTAGAAACCGGAAGGACGCATCAAATTCGGGTGCATTTTTCGAATGCCGGTTTCCCTGTGTTTGGGGATGAAACCTACGGAGGCCGAAGTGTACGGTATGGCTCGAATACCGGCTTCAGGAAAACCCTGTTTGAAAAACTCTTCAAATTATTAGAGCGCCAATGCCTTCACGCAAAAACTCTTGGGTTTATTCATCCGGAATCAGAGGAATTCGTAAGTTTCGATTCAGCCTTACCCGATGACTTTACCACCGTTTTGGAAGAATTAAGAACCTATTGCAAATAAACGTATGAGCACAAAAAAAGACTTGAAAATAACCGTAGAATTAGACGATAAACTCATCCCCGAAAAAATCCTCTGGCAAGCCGATGATGCCGGTATGGATTCATTCGCCAACTGCAGAGCCATGCTACTTTCGTTGTGGGATAACGACGCCAAACACACGATGAAGCTCGATTTGTGGACTAAAGAAATGACGGTTGACGAGATGAAACTCTTTTTCTATGAAACCCTCGTAACCATGGCTGATACGTTTGAAAACGCCACTAAAGATGATCGCATGGCGGGCGATATGCGCGATTTCTGTGATTATTTCGCAGAAAAAATGGATATTGATACCAAAAAGAAATAATCCGATTTCGTATGGCAAAAGCATCATCCGCATCCAAGCTTCCCCGTAAAACAGCGAAACAAAAAGAACGCGCCCTCGAGTTAATGGAGCGGCTGTATCATTACTATCCGAATCCCTATTGCGAGCTGAATCACTCTAACCCGTTTGAACTCCTTATTGCCACCATTCTGAGTGCCCAATGTACCGATGTCAGAGTGAATATTGTTACGGAAAGCTTATTCAAAAATTTCCCCACGGTAGAGTCTTTTGCAGAAGCCGATATAGAAGACCTTGAACAAGCTGTGAAAACCACCGGATTTTATCGCAATAAAGCAAAATCCATCAAAGAAACGGCGATAGCCATACGTGATCAGTTTAATGGGGAAGTCCCCCAAACCATGGAAGAATTGCTGACGTTGAGAGGTGCTGCCCGTAAAACAGCCAATGTGGTACTCGGAAATGCATTTGGGATAAATGTCGGAGTGGTAGTCGATACCCACGTGAAACGCCTCTCAAACCGATTTGGACTTACCAAACACAAAGAAAATACCGATAAAATTGAGCGCGATTTAATGGCGCTTTTCCCCCAAGAAGAATGGACAAACCTCTCGCATTTATTGATTCATCACGGAAGAAACGCCTGTAAAGCTCGTATTTCTAAAGCGCCTGATCACGAAATCTGCGTCCGATTTGGCGAAAAATGTGAATGTGCAAAAATGAGAGTGGCGGAATGAGCACGTTTCGAGTGAATGCCCCGGCATATTCAGATCCATCACAACCGGTACCACCCGTTAGATACGATCTAAGCTTGATTCCTCACGAGCAAGACGGCGAATCGTTCGTTTATTTTCACGATAGTATGATGTATGCCGAGCCTGATATGATGCTTGGTGCAGGAATCGAACCGATTTTGCAAACCTTTGATGGCCGGACTTCCCTTAAAGAAATCCATAAAAAGTATTTCAAAAAATCCGGACTTAGCCTTGAATCTCTCTCGACTTTTGTCTCGGATTTAGACCGCAAACGACTCCTTCAATCCCCCTATTTTAAAGCTTACGCTCATGAGGTTGAAGTTTCTTTTGAGCACGCTAAAGAGCGGATTCCAACGTGTAACGGCTCATGTTACCCCAACGAAGGAAAGGAGCTGCGAGAATGGCTAAATGTTCATTTTGCTACTTCCGGAAATGGAATATCCGAGCAACCAAAGGCATTGTATGCGCCACATATCGATTATCGCGTGGGGATGGAAACCTATGTAAAGGCCTTCTCAAGTGTCCGGCATCTGCGCCCCAAACGCGTTGTGATACTCGCGACCTCGCATTATGCAGGCTACTACCATCGTTTGTATGAAAACAGACCTTTTATTGTTTCGGGAAAAGCGCAAACCACCCCTTTAGGTACCTTGCAACCCTCCACAAACGTGTTTTCGGAGATGCAAAAACTGGACACATCAGCCTATGGAATTTCCTTTAACGACCGCGCGCATCGAATTGAACATAGTGCAGAGTTACATGTTCTAATGGCACAATATGTTTGGGGGAATGATATCGAAGTCGTGCCTATTTTGGTGGGAAGTTTTGAAGAATCAATGCTGGTACCAACCGGGAATCAAGGCCGACAAATAGATAAGATGGCTGCCTTTCTCCGCACATTAGATGATGGAAATACCTTTTTCCTGATAAGTGGAGACCAAGCCCATTTCGGGAAAAAATTTGGAGACAGAAAACCTGCCCGCGCTATGGTTGAGGATGTCAAATCCTTCGATACAACCTATCTCGAAATGGCGGTTGAAGCCAACACCAAAGAAATGCACGCGCTGATGTCAGACAGCTCCGATGCCTACCGCATTTGCGGCTACCCCCCGTTGATGCTCTTCCTCAAAGCCTTCCCCGAAGCCCAAGGCCGCCAACTCCACTACGCTTTTTGGGATGAACACGAACGCCAAAGCGGCGTAACCTATGCTGCGATAGGGTATAGGTGAGGGAATGGTATGGGTTTTGTGGTATGGGTTACGTGGGATGGGTTAAAACCGCATCCCTATTCAGCTGGAGATAGAAAAACGATTTGAGATGTATTCAGAAACCCCCGGTTGAATAGCCTTCCGTTTTAACGGGAGGCATGGATGGCAGATCGAATTCGATACCCGATATCGAAATCGGCACTACGGGATGGGTTTAAAACCGCATCCCTATTCAGCTGGAGGCGGGGAAGAGAGTTGAGGTGTATTCAGAATACCACGAGTTGAATAGCCTACCGTTTTAACGGGAGGCATGGATGGTAGTACGAATTCGAAAATCAATTTCGAAATCGGCAATGTGGGATGGGTTAAAAACCGCATCCCTATTCAGCTGGAGGTTGAAAACGAGCTGAGGTGTATTCAGAAACCCCCGGTTGAATAGCCTTCCGTTTTAACGGGAGGCATGGGATGGCAGATCGAATTTGATACCCCATGTCGAAATCGGCACTACGGGATGGGTTAAAACCGCATCTCTATTCAACTGGAGATTGAAAAACGAGCTGAGATGTATTCAAACCCCCAGTTGAATAGCCTTCCGTTTTAACGGGAGGCATGGATGGCAGATCGAATTTGAAACCCGATATTGAAATCGGCACTATGGGATGGGTTAAAACCGCATCCCTATTCAACTGGAGGTTGGAAAACGAGCTGAGGTGTATTCAGAAACCCCCGGTTGAATAGCCTTCCGTTTTAACGGGAGGCATGGATGGCAGATCGAATTTGAAACCCGATATTGAAATCGGCACTATGGGATGGGTTAAAACCGCATCCCTATTCAGCTGGGGATGGGGAAATCAGTCGAGGTGTATTTCAAAAATTTACCCCCTAAAAAATCGATTTCGGTATCAATTTATGCTTCAAATTTTAGAAGTTTTTCCGAGAGTTTGCTCCGACTCTCCTCCGTATCAACTCCGAGTCAACTCCGAGTCAGCTCCGAGTCAGCTCCGAGTATGGTCTTACTATGTTGCGGAGTTCAAGTGGGGTTGATGTAGCAAGTTGTAAGAGGTTAATCAGGTCTGTTTCGATTTGACCATTTGGGGTTAAAGTGGAAGTCGTTTTCGCTGATTATTTAAAATAAAGAACGGAGCTTTTTGATTGCTTCCCGGTGCAGACGCCGTCGAAAGTGCAAAATATGTTGTAATGGCGCGATTTGTGTAGTTTTTGTGCTCGAAAAATGAGTGCATTTTAATGTTACTACACCTTTTTTTTGCAAATTAAGCTCAGAAATGATCTGTTTTATAAAAGTTGTGCGCAGGTTGTGTCACTGTTGTGTTTTTGTTGTGCAGGTTGTGCTACTTTGTGAAAATCTGCGTCTATTAGCTTGATTGGCCGTTTTTATGCTTCTAATTTTGACCCAACGCAGAAATGCTGCGAGTCAAAGTGATTCGATTGGTGTTCTGCTAAATGCATAACCATTAAAAAAATGGCAAAATTCAATAGAGGAATCCTGGGTGGATTCCAAGGAAAACTCGGAACTGTAATCGGTACAAGATGGCGCGGTATCAACGTGATGCGCGCAGTTCCCGAAAAGGTAAGTAATCCGAATACGATCAAGCAACGCATACAGCGTGAGCGATTCAAGCTTATTGCGGAGCTGATGAAGAAAGCCCGACCCATGATTGAGTTGGGTTTTGAGCGCACCGGAAGACCAACCCGAAGTGCAACAAATGAAGCGATGTCGTGGAATGTTAAGTATGGCGTTACGGGAGAGTATCCCGGACAGGTACTTGATTTTGCTCAGTTACGCTTTGCATTTGGGACTTTGGAAGGCGTTGGCTCACAGCAGGTGGCAGCCAATGAAGGTGCGCTAACCTTTAACTGGACAAATAACTCCGGTTTCATGAATGCAAAAGGTGATGATGAGCTCTTTGTTATTCTTTACAATGAGGATAAAAAGGAGTTTCTGAATCACTATAGTGTGGCTACTCGGGAAGCGGGTACGGCAATACTAACACTTCCCGAAAGCCATCAAGGTTCAGAGTTTCATGTGTGGACATTCATGCATAACTCAGAACGGAACCTCAGTTCAACGTCTGTCTATTTAGGCAAAGTAACGCCTTAAATCAACAGGCTTGAACGAGTACATGTAATATAAAGAGCATCAGCATTATTTGCAGGTGCTCTTTTTATTGGGGATAAGAAGAATTCAGAATTCAGAATGTTGGCTGAGATATAGGTAAGGTAAATAAGCGCGAAATCATTAGCGAATTTTTGGTTATCAAGAAGGAATTTTGCGTTATCAAATAATGGCTCAAAAAAGTCATTCCGGAAAGCCCGCTAAGATGTTAGTAACTCTAAAAACTGCTCATGGCTTATCCGGAATCCGGATGTTTAAAAAACAAAAAACCCGCAACTCGAAACCCGAAACGCGGAACCGATTTTCCGTGCTGATGGATTTAGAGAATGGATATTGTAGTAAAACGTCGATTTATATGATAGCCTCAAAAAAAATAGCCCTGAAGGGGCGTTGCATTGACTAGCGTGGGGCAACGTCCCACGCGGAGTATGAAACGGCAAGGAACGCATCGAAGCCTCATCACCAATGCTTCGACTACATGCCGGACTGAATGGGATGCCCTTAGCTCCATACAAACCGGCATTCCGCTCAGCATGACGAATTAAATATGAGTGTTATTATTTAATATAAACAAGTATTTAACAACAAAAAACCTGCAACTCGAAACCCGAAACGCGGAACCGATTTACCGTGCTGATGGATTCAGAGAATGGATATTGTAGTAAAACGTCGATTTATATGATAGCCTCAAAAAAATAGCTCTGAAGGAGCGTTGCACTGACTAGCGTGGGGCAACGTCC
>Ga0213835_100088_pt1 | contig 121316 bp, 122 predicted proteins | sample SWPATP01_FD_160576 | JGI IMG/M metagenome (GOLD analysis project Ga0213835, IMG submission 160576) | Coastal seawater microbial communities from Marineland, Florida, United States - SWPA TP0 #1 | ecosystem: Environmental > Aquatic > Marine > Coastal | place: USA: Florida | collected 2016-08-05 | reverse complement strand
TCTCGCCTGGGAAACCCACGATAAAGGTGGTGCGCAAAATTGCATCGGGGAGTGCCTTTTTAAGATCTTCAATGATGCGATCATTGACGCGACCTTGCCAAGGACGATTCATCGCCCGAAGAATATCTGGATGGGAATGTTGTAGCGGGAGATCCAGATAGGGAATAACGTTGGGGGTATCACGCATCGCCGCGATCACCTCAGGGGTTAACCCCGTCGGATAGGCGTAGTGGATGCGGATCCAAGGTACATCGACACCCCCCAAGGCTCTGAGAAGTTCTGCCAATTTGGGTTTGCCGTAAATATCTTTGCCGTAGTTGGTGGTGATCTGGGAAATTAAAATAATTTCCTGGACGCCTTGCTCAGCCAATTGTTTGGCTTCGGCCACGATGGACTCAATGGGGCGCGATCGCTGATCCCCTCTGAGGTGAGGGATGATGCAAAAGGCACAGCGGTAATCACAGCCTTCCGCCACCCGGAGATAAGCCACCGCTTCGTTGGTGGTGCGGTAGCGGGGCACAGTTTCGTCAGCGATATAGGTGATTTCTTGGGAAACTTCCTTTACAATCTCACCCTGTTCGGTGCGTTGAATCACGTCAACAATTTTGTGATAATCCCCAGTGCCTACGAGGGCGACGGCTTCAGGCAATTCTTCTAAAAGCTGCTCTTGGAAATGTTGCGCCATGCAACCGGAAATGACGATTTTCTTGTTTGCCTCTGCCAATTCCACTAGGGTACGCACAGATTCGGCGCGGGCATCTTCGATGAAGCTACAGGTGTTGACGATGACGTAATCGGCCAGTTCTTCGTTTGCATCGACCTCATAACCAGCATTTACCAATAGCCCAATCATATGTTCGGAATCGATGCGGTTTTTTTCACAACCAAGATGGGAAATGGCGATTGTCGGTTTTGTGGTCATGCAGTTTCTAGTAAAGAACGGAGTTCAGGTCAAGATCTAGGAACGATTTCTTAATGCATTGTAACGGATCTTGGGGCGATGCTGAAATATTTTTTAGGAATTTGTCAGCAAACCTTGTTACCATTTGTCCAAAAATTTAGAGGATTTGCTCCAATTTTTGCACCCAATCGAGCATGTTGTGACGGTTGGCACGGTAGCTGGTGGGGTGGGCAATGAGGCGAACGGTGCTATGGAAGAGCACTTCAACTTCTTCGAGGTTATTTTCCCTGAGGGTATTCCCAGTGGAAACAAGGTCAACGATCGCCTCGGACATGCCAGTAATGGGGCCAAGTTCGACGGAGCCGTGGAGGGGGATGACTTCGATGGGGAGATCGAGATCGCGGAAGTAGTCTTTGGCGCAATTAACAAATTTGGAGGCTACACGGCAGTTGGGGGGGAGTTGCCGGGGATTTTTGTAGGGGCTGGCCTTGGGGACGGCAACGGAGAGGCGACAACCACCGAATCCTAAGTCTAACAGATTCGCGACATCGGGTTTTTTCTCCCGGAGGACATCGTAACCCGCAAACCCTAGTTGGGCCTGGCCATATTCGACATAGACGGGAACGTCATGGGTGCGCACGAGCATCGCCCGGGCGGTGCCAGTGGGATCGGTGATTTGCAGTTGGCGATTTTTTTTATCGAGGAAGGCGCTAAAGTCTAACCCGACTTGTTGGAGGAGGGCGATCGCCTCTGGGAGGAGGCCACCTTTGGGAATGGCAATGGTAAGCATTTTTTCGTTAGCAGTGATTCAAAAATCTTAAGGAAACAGAATTTAAGTTAGAGGGTTTCGAGTTTGGGTTCGCCACTGGGGTCAATCCAGGCGAGGTGGGTAATGTGGCTGCTGCGGGCATAGGCATAAATTTCGGCAGGCGATCGCCCTCCCAGTTCCACTTCGACGCGCACCATTTCATCCCCTTGACGCAGGGTTTGGGCATAGTGAAATACCTGCTGCTGGGCATTGGGTTCCGTTGCAATCACCAGCCAAGCACTACCAGCGAGTTGTTTGGGCAATTGGGGACTTGTCAACAGACAGGTGTGTAGTTCTTCAATATTCAAGCAAAAGCCAATACCGGGGTGATTTTCCCGTTGGGGATGATACAGACCCAGCAGCTGATCATAGCGGCCACCTTGACCCAAGATATAAGACTGATGATTGGCAAAATTAACCACCTCAAACACAATGCCCGTGTAGTAATCAAAGGTCTGAATTAGGGTTAAATCCAAGATAATTGGCAGTTGCTTCTGGGTACTCCCAGCCAATAACGCAAAGAGAGCCTTAAGATTCGCGACGATTTCCTGCGCCTCTGGCCCCAGATCAAACTGACTCACCCGCGCCAATATGGTTTCCGGCTCGCCACGCAGATCAAAAATGTCCAGGGCATAGGCCTTGAGATCCTCATCCAGGGGCAATTCCTGCAACCCAACCCGGTCTAAATTGGCCACACAATGACGAACTGTTTCCCTTACTGGTTCAGGAAACGGATCCAAGAGCGATCGCCCCAGGGCCGCCTCTCCTAAAATTAACTGCCAATCTTCTAAACCCAGGGCATCGAGGGAATCTGCTAGAAGCAATAAAATTTCTGCATCCGCCACAATTCCTGCCGCAAAGAGTAACTCTACCCCCGCTTGGTAAAACTCCATTTGTTTGCCGTGGCTGCCCCGGGGGGGATGACGAAACACATTGGCCCGGTAACAAAGCCGTTGGGGAAAGGTATTTTCGGCCATTCTGGTGACAGCCGCCCTGGCGATCGAGGCCGTTAACTCTGGACGCAAACCCAAAGCTTGACTTTCTGCCGTTTGTAGTTGAATGACCTTTGTGCGATCCACCGCCCCGCCAGCCGTGAGCGTCTCCAACCATTCCAAAGTAGAGGTGACGATCCGCTGGTAGCCCCACTGTTGAAAAACCCGTTGGAGATTGTCATTAATCCAGGCCTTTTGAGCAACTTCGAGGGGTAATAAATCCCTGGCACCTGCGGGGGGTTGATGAATCATGAAATCCGTATGTTGAGCTTTGCCGTCGCCTATTCTACTTCTTTTTCCCGCCAAACAAACCGCCAAATAAACCCCCTTGTTTATCGGCGCTCCCTTTCTTGGCCCCTGGTTGGGTCTCTAGGGCGCTGCCCATCACTTTTTCGAGGGCTTGTTTGGCTTGGCGCACGAGGGGATCTGTTGGTTTGGAGAGGTAAGCTTTTTTGATATGCACCTTGGCCATTGCCAGTTGGTTTTGGCTGAGATAGGACAGTCCCATGAGGGCGTGGGCCTTAATGCAGTTGGGATCGAGCTGGAGGGCATCTCGGAATTCCAGTACGGCCTTGGCATAGTTTTTCTTTTTTAGGTGTTCTTCCCCCCGCCAGAGGGCTGCGTCTAGGGAAGATGTGCTGGTATTTTTCGGCGGCGGGCTGACGGTAGCGCCTGATGTCGCCATGGTTTCCCCAGGATATTGGGGCATGGTTTCTTTTGTCTCGACTTTTTTAACCTTGCCGAGGTATTGGAGATAGACGAGGTTCAGTTCGCTTAAGGTGGCGATCGCCTGGGGGACTGTAGCCATCGTTTGGTAATTTGCCTGGGCCAAAGCGGCCACCTTCTCCCGGTAGAGCGCCGAAATATTCCCTGGGGTATCGAGGAGTTCCTGGGCTTCCGTCGTGGTGAGGACAAGGTTATCTGTCTCATTACTCAATTGCTGACTCAATTGCACCAGAATCACTTGGTATTCCGACCAGGAAGCCGGTTTAGACAGTTTTTCATAGGCCGGATTCACGAGCTTTGACAAAAATTCACTGGCCAAGCGTTTATCCAGAGCCTGGGTTAGGGTACAGGTATCCGGGTGGAGCCGTTGGGCAATTTGTAAATAGGCTTTGCGCACGACTTTTGGATTCGCATCAATGGGCAAGCCGAGCACCGCAAAATGGTCGGCAATTTTTCGAGCAAATAATCCTTGGTTAATGGCAAGCGACATATGTTTGTGGGGGTCCCATTGACCTAATTATGACTGATTCTAAAAAAGGTACAACCGTTTAATGATGGTTTTTATGAATCCGCAGCGTAATAACTCTGAAACCATCCTTGGGCCTCTTGGAGGGCGACACTCAACGGGGTATGAATTTTGCCATTCGTCGCCAAGAGCCGACCACTGCTCATATCGAGGGGGGTTTGATCGTAGCTGGTGACGAGGCCGCCTGCTTCGCGCAAAATGCAGATGCCCGCCGCCATATCCCAGGGTTGGATGCCCCGCTCCCAGTAACCGTCTAGGCGACCACAGGCCACATCCGCGAGATCAAGGGCCGCCGATCCGCCCCGTCTGACCCCCTGGGTTTGGTGGGTGAGGTAACAAAATTCACGGTAATTATTATCCTTCGTTTGCCGGCGATCATAGGCAAAGCCAGTGGTCAGGAGACTATTTTGTAGCTGATCTGTTTTTGAAACTTGGATCGGTTGGCGATTTAGGGTGGCCCCTAATCCTTGGGCGGCGCGGAAGAGTTCATCGCGGTAGGGATTGTAAACAACGCCGACTAACGGTTCATCAGCATATAACAGAGCAATGGAAACCGAAAACATCGGATAGCCATGGGCGTAGTTCACCGTGCCATCGAGGGGATCGATCATCCAGAGGTAGGGACTGGGCTGATTTGTGGCTAACTGGCCTGCTTCTTCGGCATGGATCGGCACATCCGGTAGATGTCTTTGGAGCAGCTCGATAATGGCGGCTTCGGAGGTGGTATCCGCTTCTGTGATCAGGTCGCCTGGGGTGGCTTTTTCTCGAATTTGTTGGAGGTTACCGTAATATTTTCTGAGAATTGCGCCAGCACTGAGGGCGGCTTCTGTGGCAATGTCGAGGTAAGTTTGGCGTTCGGGTAGGGAGGGAAGGGCCATAGAGATATTTAAAAGGAGATGGGCAGAGTTTGAATCCAAGAAAGTGGCGATCGCCCCAGGATCGGAATTGATAGTGGGGGGTCTAGGTGCCGTTAGTCTTCATCAAGGGGTAGACCAAAGCGAATCTTACCCTTACCGAAGTTGCGCCCAAACTGGAGTTCATACACTTCGTCCTCATCCTGGGTTTCTACCACCAAATCACTTTTGGCATGGCTCACACACATCAGGGCGTAACCCTGGCGTTGGAGATCCGGGGAAAGTCCCATGGCATATTTTTGTTCGAGATCCCCCGACAAAACCCGCACAGCGCAAGTCGTGCAGGCCCCGTTGCGACAGGAGAAGGGAATCTGAAACCCTTGTTTTTCGATGCTCCGCAAGATGAATTCGTCCTCAGGGACGGTAAAAGTCTGGGTTTCGTTAATTTGCCGGTAATTAATCGTGATTTTGTGAGTTTTAGCCATGGTTACAGCAGAAAAAATAAAAATTTGCCTTTTCCTTTAGTTATTGTATAATCATTAACCGTGCCCCATCTGGAGAGATGGCCGAGCGGTTGAAGGCGCAGCACTGGAAATGCTGTTTAGGGGTAACTCTAACGAGGGTTCGAATCCCTCTCTCTCCGTTCTAATTTAGAACCTATTTACGAAAGCCTTAGATGTGTTGTCTAGGGCTTTTTTGTGGCTTGAAAGATAATGGTTAATGCTCCATTTCTGCCAGTTCTAACCACCGTTCTGTTTTCGCTTCGATGTCTTGATTTAGGGCTTCTAATTTTAAGGAAAGGGTCTGCAATTGCTCATAGTCCACTTGGTTACTGAGTTCCATCTGTAATGCTTCCCGCTGAATTTCTAGCTCAGGAATGATCTCATTTTCGAGACGTGCTAGTTCGCGCCGTTGGTAGTTTGACAGGCGACGGGATGGAACGGCTTTCGGCTTGCTGGGTGTTTGTGGTTTGGCGATCGCCTCTTTTTGGGGAGGATTTTCTGGTGGGTTTTGGACGGCTTCTGCCTGTTTATAGTCTAAATAAAGGGAATAATTACCGGGGTATTGTCTCAGCAGTCCATTGCCTTCGAGGGCGAAAATCATGTTCACTGTCCGGTCGAGAAAATAACGGTCGTGGGCAACGATAATCACACAGCCATTAAAGTCTTCGAGATAATCTTCCAAAATAGAAAGGGTTTGTACATCGAGATCATTCGTAGGTTCGTCAAGAATGAGTAAATTCGGCGCACCCATCAGCACTTTTAGCAGAAATAAACGCCGTTTTTCACCCCCAGAAAGTTTATGAATCGGCGCATATTGTTGATCGGGCGGAAACAAGAATCGTTCCAACATTTGTGACGCTGTAATTTGTGTGCCATCCGCCGTTTGTACATAGGTGGCAACATCTTTGATGTAATCAATCACCCGTTGATTTTGTGTCGCTTCATCAAGTAAATCATCGGAATGTTGGTCAAAATAACCAATATGAATCGTACTGCCGATTTCTACTGTGCCGCTATCGGGTTCGAGTCGTCCTGTAATCAGATTTAAAAAGGTCGATTTACCCGCCCCATTGCCGCCGATAATACCGAGGCGATCGCCGGGATTAAATTCATAACTAAAATCTTTAATGATCGTTTTATCATCAAAACTTTTACAGAGATTTTCGACGACGATAACTTTTTTGCCAATACGGCGACCGGGCGTATCGATCTCAACTTTTCCTTGAGCTTCTTTGAAGGTTGTATTTTGCATATCGGCAATCCGATCAATGCGCGCTTTTTGTTTGGTACTCCTCGCCTTCGGCCCCCGTTTGAGCCATTCTAATTCCCGTCGCAATACCCCTTTATGTTTCTGTTGGCTGCTAACCGCTGCCTCTTCTGCCAGGGCTTTTTTCTCTAGGTAATAGGAATAATTTCCGGCATAGGTATACAGATCACCGCGATCAATTTCGACGATGTGGTTGGTGACTTTGTCAAGGAAATAACGGTCGTGGGTGATTAATAGTAATGCCCCTGAAAATTGAGTTAAATAGCCCTCTAACCATTCCACTGAATCGGCATCTAGGTGGTTCGTTGGTTCATCCATTAGGAGCAAATCAGGTTCTGATAATAATGCTGAAGCAAGGGCAATGCGTTTGCGGTAACCACCGGATAAATCCCCTACTTTTGTCTCAAAATCATCAATACCTAATTTACTCAAAATAATCTTGGCATTGGTTTCCACTTCCCAAGCATTCAGGGCATCCATTTTTTCGGTAATACTGGATAATTTGCCCATTAAACTATTTAGCTCATCGCCAGAAGTTTTTGCCATTTTATGGGATAAATCTTCGTAGGCTTTAACCCATTTCATTTGTTCACTGCAATTGGCAAAAATCTGATCTAAAACAGTATTTTCTGGATCAATTTCTGGTTGTTGTGGTAGATAAATAATCCTTGCCCCAGAACGAACGAGCCGCTGTCCTCCATCAATGGGTTCAATCCCCGCAATCATTTTTAAAAGGGTTGATTTGCCACCCCCATTTACCCCAATCAAGCCGACTTTTTCACCATCATCGATGCTTAAGCTCGCCTCTCTGAGAATTTCTTTAATGCCGAAATCTTTTTTAATGGATTGGAGGGTAATGATACTCATGAATTGTGAAGGGAGAGAATTAAAATTACTGTTTGGATACTTGATTAGATTAGCTTAAGGATTGTGTTAATAATTGATTGAACTCTATTGGAAAAGGATAATTCTGAGGGAATTCTACATCATATTCAATTTGCATATTTTCAAGGGCTTCTTGGTAGCAATCCAAGAAAATTTCTTGAAGATAATTTTTTAAGCTGGGAGAGTCCCTAAGGATTTTCAATATTTCTTTTTGGGTGCGTCGAATTGTCACGTCCCAACCGCGATGGCATTCTTCTAAAGGGACATATTTCCGTTTGAGGGCATGCTCAAATAAAGTAATTAAACGGCTTTCTAATTCGCGTTTTTCCTGTTTACCCAAAGCCTCTATTTCCTCGATTAAATTGTCTCGATCAAGGGCTTCTAAGTCGCCTGATTTTAAGTTAGAGATGGTTTGTTCAATCCATTGATAAAAGTCTTGATCATAGAGGATTTTTGATTTTGCCTGGGTCATAATTTAGCCCTCGCAATGAAGCGAAAAAGGGTTTACCGTGGTAAACCCCTACGGATATTAGAAATTGGTGTGGTTCGTGTTGGCTTCGATGAGGCGGGAAATCACTTCCTCCATCGGAATCGCACCGAGTTCCCCAGAGGCACGGGTGCGGATACTGAGGCTATTGGCTTCGACTTCCTTCGCCCCGGCGATCGCCATGACGGGGATTTTCTGTTTTTCGGCGTTGCGGATCAATTTGCCCAGACGTTCCCCAGAGGCATCAGCCACGGCCCGAATCCCCATAGCTTGCAGTTTCGCGGCTTGTTCCTTGGCGTAATCGTAAAATTCATCACTGACGGGAAGAATTCTGACCTGTTCGGGGGCGAGCCATAGAGGAAAATCACCCGCATATTCTTCGATCAGAATGCCGATCAATCGCTCCAAGGAGCCGAAGGGCGCGCGGTGGATCATGATCGGCCGTTGGCGATCGCCATGCTCAGTAACATATTCCAATTCAAACCGTTCGGGGAGATTGTAATCCACCTGTACCGTGCCCAATTGCCATTCCCGTTCGAGGACATCTTGGAAAATAAAGTCCAGTTTCGGGCCGTAGAACGCCGCTTCCCCTTCGGCTTCAAAATAGTCCATGTCGAGCTTGGTGACGGCTTTACGGATTGCGTTTTGCGCCTTTTCCCAGACCTCATCGGAGCCAATATATTTATCGGAGTTGGGGTCACGGAAGCTTAGTCGCGCCTTGAAATTTTTCAGTTGCAAACTCTTAAAGACGGTCAAAATTAAATCAACCACGTTAAAGAATTCTGCTTCCAGTTGATCTGGCGTAACGAAAAGGTGAGAATCGTCCACGGTAAAGCCCCGCACTCGCGTTAAACCACCCAATTCACCGGATTGCTCGTAACGATAAACCGTGCCAAATTCTGCCAAACGGATCGGCAATTCCCGATAGGAACGCAGTTGATCCTTATAAATTTGGATGTGAAAGGGGCAGTTCATCGGCTTCATCACAAAACCCTGTTCCGCCGCCCGTTCTGCGTCGCCATCCGCCATCATCGGGAACATATCCTCGCGGTAATTCTGCCAGTGACCGGATACTTTAAAGAGATCCACGCGGGCGATGTGGGGAGTCACGACACCTTGGTAGCCGCGTTTAGTTTGCTCTGCCTTGAGGAAATTTTCGAGGGTGGAACGGATCAAAGTTCCCTTCGGCGTCCAGAGGGGTAAGCCGGGGCCGACTTGATCGGAGAACATAAACAAACCCAGTTCTCTGCCGAGTTTGCGGTGGTCGCGTTTGAGGGCTTCCTCTTTGCGGCGTTGGTATTCTTTGAGCTGTTCGGGGGTTTCCCAAGCGGTGCCGTAAATACGCTGGAGTTGCTGGTTATTTTCGTCACCCCGCCAGTAGGCTCCGGCGACCGATTCGAGGGCGATCGCCTTGGGGTTAATATCACCGGTATTTTCCACGTGGGGGCCAGCACAAAGATCCCACCATTGATCGCCGAGGTAGTAGAGGGTGATGGGGTCGTGAATTCCTGCGAGGATTTCGAGTTTGTAGGGTTCGTTAATTTCCTTGATCCGTTTTTCGGCTTCGGCGCGGGAAATTTCTTCACGAACGACAGGCAATTTTTTCTTGACGATTTTTACCATCTCTTTTTTGATTGCCTTGAGATCCGCTTCGGTGAAGGGTTCTGGCTTATCAAAATCGTAGTAAAACCCATTCTCTGTCCAAGGACCAATGGTGACCTGGGCGTCGGGAAATAGCTTTTGCACTGCCATCGCCATGACGTGGGAGGTGGTGTGACGAATCCGCTTGAGGGTGTCTGATTCACTGGTTTTGGGAAGTTTCATCGGTTCGAGTTGTTCACCATTCACCTGATCCATGGTTGAAATATGCTCCTTAAAATTGCTCCAAAAAGTTTAGCAGGTCGCCATTCTATATTATCCGTTGTCCCTGCTGGACTGGGGACTTTTCCTTTACCGAATCTCGTTGCGCAATCCACAGGCGGCGGCATAGGCGATCGCAATGGCGTCGACACTATCATCGATAGGCATCGTCTCCATCCCAAAAATCGACTGCACGAGGGTCGCCACTTCCCGCTTATCGGCCTTTGCATTACCAATGTGGCATTTCCAACTGGATTGGTGCAGATAAATCGGTTCGATGTTTAATTCTCGCAGGCTAACCAAGTTTAAAATGCCTAGGCCCTGCAACACGCCTCCTGCGGCTTTGATCTGACGGCTAAAGAAGGGCATCTCGATGGCGATCGCCTCTGGGTGAAATTCCCCCAAAATTTCTGTGTAGTCCTGTTCAATCTCTAGGAGTCGTTGGGGCGTCGATAAATCTTTGGCTGTTTCGATAATGCCGTAATCAAGAATTTGTGGCAGCGTTTGCCCCTGTTCTTCGAGAACCGCCCAGCCAATAATCGCTAAACCAGGATCAATGCCAAGCCAACGCTTCATGGCAAAACAATTTTTACAAGATATTTATTCAGTTACAAATCTAGCATGACATTCAAAGCACACTTCCAGTACGGTTGAAACTCCAAAACCCTCAAAGTTCTTGTAACTTACGATCAATGTAGGGCGATCGCTTTATTCTTCTATTTTTTTGCCTGTGATAACCTTTTAACGGTTGAATTTAGTATTCTTTCATCAATGGGAGACGGCGCATACGAACTCGACTCGTTTCAACTGTCACAATCGCCCCCTGTTCCAAATCCTCTGTCACTTCACCAAGAACTTTTAAGAGCAGATTGGTCAACGCTTGAGCACGCAATCTTTCAATGCGGATGCGAATTACGGAAGGAGAAGCCGCTTCACTTAGAGCCAGTAAAGCATGGAAGTCGGCATCAAGAGTAACAACTACACGCTCATCATCTTTTGCTCTTTGAAGGATATCGGTGTCATCTGCTGCCGACAAACCAATCTCAGCAACGTGAATCGTATCGATTCCAGCCTCACTGAGCAACGTTGCCGCAGAACGTGGCAAGCCCTGATCAAGCAGCAGTTTCATCACTTTGAGGTAGTTCTAAAATGCGATCATCCAAATAAGAGGAGGCAAAAATCAAGGCTTCTTGGATATCAGCCTCTTCCAGTTCGGGAAACTCTTGTAACAGTTCTTGGTGATCGGGATAAGTTGCCAGTAGTTCAAGCACGCGACGTACTGTAAGGCGCGTATCACGAATGCAAGGTTGTCCATTCATCCGATTGGGATTGCTGCTGATACGGTCTAATTTCATGGAATTAACTCTAGCTCGTTCGACGCTAAAGAGCAGTCCCAGTATGTATTGTTGGGTTGCGCTTCAAATATGATAATAGCCTACGGACAAGGATGACTGTTACTCAACCGAACTTACGACGATGGCGATCGCCATTCCCAGCTACAACTTCTTGCCATGGTTTAGAAGGTAAAACTCATCAGCGATCACCTTATCATTCCATTCCTTTCATTTGTGACAACTTTTTAACGATTCAGGTGAGGAGTTATCAATACTTGTACATTCTATCCAAGAGTCTTTGGTCAATCTACTGTACTCAAATTATTAGACAGTATCAAATCTAAGTCTAAAAACTTAATTCACGCTCTGTAGTATTTACTGCTAAATCCTACGGATAGCGGTGCACCTTCATACTGACAAGATACGCCAATTTTCAACTTCCTCATGTGGTCGTAATAAGTGTGGAAATGTATTTGCTTTCGAGCTAATTCTAACTCAGATGGATTGATACTGAATATTCCCAAAATTGCTTCAGAATCAAATGAACGTTTCATGCTCCAAGGCGAAGTCTTTTTTAACTTGGCATCCACATAATTAATGAAATTTCCTTCCGCCTCCAACAACATATAAATTTGCTCAGAATCGACAATAATATTGCCTACTTCATTAGGCGTGCTACCAACTGCCCTTGCAGCATCTGCTAAAGGCATTCCAAGATATTGAAAAGGTCGGTGGAAAGGCGCTCTCAGAATAGATAATCCATAATTAGTAGCTTTATTTACTGCGTCTGCAAGTATCAACGTCTCAAGATAATCACCATTTTTAGGAGTAGCAGATGCTTGTGAATTAACTATCGAGATTAATTGTTTTGGCAAAGTGTTTATATGCTGCTCAAAGCAATTTTCGGTGGAAACTGGAATCGAAACGTTTTTTTGACGCTGCCAATTTTTACGAAGAGAACCAAGAAAATCTTGGGGAAAAGACCAGTAAAATAGGTTATTTTGACAATCAACAATGATTAGAAATGTCGGATTTGATTGAAGTAACCAATAATTGAGAGTACTTACTTTAATTGAGGCTGTTATCGAATTGCCATTTACTTTTACTTCTTCTTTACCTTTACACTGAATATTAAATAGTTTTCCAGTTGGATGTTCTCCCTGCATGATTTCACAGATGAAGTCGATGCCGAGATCTCTATCTTGAGGGACAGGAATAATGTTGCAAAATTTGGCAAAGACGGAACTCAATAGATCGGCAGCACTGACACCAATTTTTTGAGATTTAATGCGTTTGGGTAACTTGCTCATTACAATACTAGAGATTTCCCCCACAATCTTAACTTAACTGTCCTTAAGAATAAGGAAAAGTCAGGCAAGTAACATCTCAGAGCAACCTGAACTTGGCTGTTTAACTAAGAATTACATGGATGCTTTCTGTAATAACATTCTCTCTGTTGCTTTTATATGGAATATTTCTGGATTTTTAGTGTTTTACTAACGATGGCGACGCAAAATTAAGATCACAATAATTGGCGCACCAAACATCGCTGTCACCGTATTCAAGGGTAACGTTAATTCACTGCCCGGCAATTGCACAATAATATCCGCCAGCAACGCTAGACTAGACCCCAATAAAGTTACCGCTGGCACCAAAAGCCGATGATCAACCGTTTTCAGTAAACCCCGGCAGAGGTGCGGCACCGCAATCCCCAGGAAAGAAATCGGGCCACAAAATGCCGTGACAGATCCCGCCAGGAGAGCAGTGCTGACAATAATGTGACGACGGGTTGCCTTGAGGTTGAGGCCCACGCTTTGGGCATATTGTTTGCCGAGAAGAAGCGCATTCAAAGGTTTCGCCTGAAAAAAAGCCAGCAGTCCCCCCGCAAAAATTAACACCATAAAAATGGGCAACTGTTCCCGCTGGATTTCCGCGAAGCTGCCAAATGTCCAACTGAGATACAGGCGCAGCGCTTCCGTGGGGCTAAAGTGCAGCAACAATGTGACGAGGGAATTGCTGACATAGCCGAGCATCAACCCCAAAATTAGTAGGGTGCCATTGTGGGGAATTCGACGGGCGATCGCCAAAACGAGCAGCAACACCGCCACCGCCCCTAAACTCGCCGCCATCGCCACACTCAAATTTCCAAAAAGACCGCCCATAAAACCCGTTCCCAACAGCACCAGGGCCACCCCCAAACTCGCCCCAGAATTGATGCCCAACACAAAGGGGCCAGCGAGGGGATTATTAAACAGGGTTTGCATCTGGAGGCCGCTAATCCCCAGGGCTGCCCCGGCAAAGGTGGCGGCGATCGCCCGTGGAAAGCGCAGTTGCCAAACGATTTCTGCCCACACCGGATTGTCAATGGGTTGACCCAAGGCGATCGCCAAAAGTTGATCCCAGGGAATGGTCGTCGAGCCTAGACTCAAACTGAGGAAAAATAAAACCCCCCATAATCCCCCCAGCAGGATAAATAACGAGGGCGATCGCCACCGCAGTTCCGGTAGGGACAAACAAGTTAAAGGGGTCGTGGTGTAGGGAATTTTCACGGGGAATCTTGCAAGTGACGGTAATAATAAAGCTCGTGGTCAGGTAATTGATCCGGGTGGGCGATTTTGATCACATCGGCGAGGATCACATCGGGATTGAGGGTGCCTCCTTCCCAAAAATCATTACCTCCCCCAGGCGCAACCCGGTTGTTGGCGGCATAGACTTGCTGGTTTTGTACCGCCTCAAACAGTTTATAGCGCGGGTCTTCCTGGAAAATATCGGCGGTGGTTTGCCAGTCAGGATTCACATTCAGCCACAGATCCGCTGTTTTTGCCCGACCTAGAGCAGCCTCAAAATCTAGAGGTAAGCTCAAGCGGGCCGTTGTCGCATCCCAGGGGTAATTCACGTTTGCATCCCGCAGCAGTTGGGCTACATAGCTTTCGCCCCCCGGCACATACCAGACCCCCTGGTAAGGCGACCCACTCAGCACCGTCGGCGTGGTTTCTAGATCTTTGACTTGGTTCACGAGGGCTTGGTAACGGTTGGCGATCGCCCCAAAGGTTTCATTGGCTTCAGCTTCTTCGTTAAAGAGGAGAGCCGTAAACTTGAGCCATTCAGCCCGGCCCAGGGGAGTGGGTTCCAGGTGGGCCGCGTCTAACACCACCGTTAACCCCAAGGAATCTAAGGCGCTGGTATTGTTCCCCTCGCTGGCATCGAGGCGATAGTTCAAAATCACATCGGGCTGGAGACTGAGGATCGCTTCCCGGTCTAGCTGGAGATTGCCCACTTCTTTGATTTCACCTGCTTCAATGGCCGCCCGAATTTCAGGACTGTAAATCAATTGGCGATCGCCGACCCCAATTAAATTTTCTAAATGACCCAAAACATCCAGGTGGGGTAAATAGGTCGTCGAAAGGGCAATCACCCGGTTGACGGGCACTTCAACGATGGTCGCCCCTGGATAATCCTCTGGAATCGGTGTGCCACACTGCACAAAAACATAGGTCAAATCCTGCTGGGCCGTTTCCCAGGGTTGCCGCACCGTCACCACTTTGTAATGGTCGTGGTATGTCACCTGAAAGCCCCTGGCAAATTCTGGCGTCACCTTATCCGGGAAATAATCCACCGCCGGGTCATAATTTTCGACACAGGCCGCCGTCGAAGTTGGGGTTTCTACGGTTTGTTGGGTCGGGCCACAACCCCCTAGCCACAGGGATAAACCCAGGCCCAGCAGAGGAATCGAACGGTGTGGCAAGAAGGGGAAACGCATCGTTTTTTCTCCTACGCAAACCACGGAATGCGTTGGACTTTTGTCTGGAAGCGACCATCATCATGGAGTTCAAACAGACGGAAACCTGGTTGTTCCCACAGTTGGCGATCGCCTTCGATGGGTTCCTGATCCGGGGGCGTCACTTGGGTACAAGTTGATGGCGTACCAAAGCAAGGAATTCCCCCTTGGGTGACGCTGTATTCCAGGTGGACGTGACCAAAGAAAACCGTTTTTACCTGGGGATGATGTTGCACAATCTGCCAAAACTCGGCGCGGTTGGTCATATCGATTTGATCGAGCCAATCAACCCCCGCTGGCACCACATGGTGATGGATGGCGATCGCCACCGGAGAATTTTGATGATGTTCTAACCTTTCAGCGAGCCAGGCCAGTTGCGCCGTATCTAAAAAACCCTCGCCATATTCTGGGTTCTCAAGAAACGAATCCAACAGCAACAGTTTCCAGTTCCCCAAAGCAACGTTCTTGTCTGGCGAAAGATAATCTCCCTGCAAAATCCCGGCCATCAGTTCTGGATCGTCGTGGTTCCCTGGCAGCCAATAGCTGGGAATCTGGGTCGCTTCGACCAAATCCCGTAGCCTTTCGTAGGAGATCGCCTCACCGTGGTGGGCCAAATCCCCGGTCAAAATCAGCCGATCTGGTTTAAACTGTTGCACCGCCGCTAAGACTGCTTGAAAAGAGGCATCGGTTTTCACGCCGCGCATTTCGGCCTCTGGGTGATCGAGGAGGTGGGTATCAGTAATCTGGGCAATGAGAACCATGGAAAATCGTGGGAACAATAGGGGACGAAACGGAGCAATTTAACGGAATTGGGCATTGACACCGATCTGGAACCTGCGCCCCACTCCAGGGTAAGCGGGGAATGTTTCAAAATCCGCATCAAACAAATTTTCGACACTCGCCGTTAAATTTACGGTATCACTGATGGGATAGCGCGCCCGCAGATCCAAGTTTGTGTAGCCTGCCAAGGATTCAGTATTGGCATTATTCGTCAGGCGATCACCCACCCGTTTCAGGAAAATTCCGGCATAAATTCCCTGGGGATTTTCGTAGGCAAGACCCACATTGAAATAATCTGTCCCCGCAAAGGCGACCTCATTACCAACCACCGTCGGATCAGCATCGGCAAGAATTTCTGAGTTGTTCCAAGTGTAATTAGCAAAGGCAGAAAGAGATCGGGACAATTGCAACGTCACCTCTGCTTCTAAACCTTGATTGCGGGCTTTCCGGACATTTTGGGGAGTGAATGTCCCAAGATCAAAGACGATGGCATCATCGAGGGTGTTATTAAAATAGGTCAGCCGCACCAAAGCACGATCCGAAAAACGGTGGTCAACACCCAGATCAAAACTATTCCCCAGTTCCGGCACTAAATCAGGATTGCTAAACCCCGGAAAATAGAGATCCACGGCAGTTGGCACCCGGAAATTACGGGCATAGTTCCCCCGAATTCGGGTGGAGTCTCCCACTTGCCAGGCAAACCCTGCACTGGGTGATGTGACGGAACCATCGGCCAAACTATTAAAGTCCTGGCGCACGCCCAGATTTAAAGTCAGTTCCGGGGTAATATCCAGGCCATAGCGGGCAAAAATGGCCCCTTGACTGAGGTTTTCGTCGTAACTAAAGCCAAATACGCCAGGATCCTCTGCTTTTGCAGTCAAATAGCGGTAATCAAAACCATAGGTGAGATTTTGGGTTTCATTTAGTTGCCAATTGTGCTGAATCTGGGCACCAAAAGAATTGTTTTCATAGCGGGCATCGGTTGTCCCAAATTGATTCTCATCAAAGAAACGAAAATCATTCAGATCTGCAAATAATCTTGTCGTCAGCAGAGAATCATCGCTATTCCCCAGGCGAGACTCCAAATCCAGAGAAAGTAACCAATTATTGTCGTATTGGGTTGCATTTGGACTTGGGGAAGAAACACTGCTCGGAATTTCTAAATCCTTACTGCTGTAGATGCCGTTGAAGCGCAACCGGTGGCGATCGCCTAACTGATTAACCACCTGGAGATTCACGTTTTGGATATTCGTCGCCGCATTATCCCGGACACCCGACAAACCCCGTGCTGCAATGTCATAGTCAAAATCATTTTCTGCGGCGGTGCGGTCATAGGCCAGTCGCACTGCCTGGGTTTCCGCACCAAAACTCACCCCAACATTTTGGCGATTGTAGCCAAAGCTCCCCAGATCGACCCCGATCTCTACTGCAACTGGTTGGTTAAATCCGGGTTGGCGCGTCACAATATTAATCACGCCGCCGATGGCATTGGAACCAAACAACACCGAACTGCCCCCAGGGATTAATTCAATGCGTTCGACATTATCGGTAGTCAAATTAGACAGATCAAAGTTCCCTGAATCGAAACGATTCAGCGGTCTGCCATCGAGCAAAATTAATGTTTGGGAAGAACTATTGGCCCCCCGAAAAATTTGCGAACTTTGGGCACCGAGGCGAGATCCAGCCGTGCTATCAATAAAAATCCCAGGGAAATATTTCAAGGCTTCGTTGACGGTGCGATACCCTTGGGCTTCAATTTGCTCCCGGTTAATCACATAGGCCGCACGGGTCGCATCTTGAACCGTTTCTTCCTGGCGTGACGGAGCATATACAGGTTGATTTAATAGCTGGTCAATGACCGTTAGTTCAAAATCAACGGTCTCTTGTTCATCATCTAGATCGTTTTCTTCTTGAGCAAAAACAGCGGTACTACTACAGAGAAAACAAACAATCGTAAAACAAATCGTCTGGGTCGTAAAAAATGACGTCATCTAAGAATATTTTGGGCTAATTTTTAATGTAATGAAGGGAGAATTCATGGAGCAATGGCAAGACTTTTGAGTCATAAAAAGCCTTGGTCAATAACCTTAAGAAAAGCAAAGCAGTTGAGCGATCAAAATATCGTCGATTTTTTCTGGTTTGCCAAAATCAATGCATTTCTCAACCTCATTGAATGAGGCTAATGCTGATGGAATAACGGGTTAAAGCAATGTTTAAGACAAACTCGCTAACGAGACTGGGTTTGCTGATTGCGGCGATATTGCAGTCTCAGAAGATAGAAATTATGGGCAGCAGAAAAAGATTGAGTGCTAAAAGAAAACATCATCCGTACCTCGCAGATGGGTAATTACTAAAACGTTTATGCTTGGCTCGGCGGGCATTCTGACTTAGAAATTGCTGAAAATTTCCTTACAGCTGCGGGACAGCGACGGATTTGCACCGTTCTTTCCCCATTGCTTTTATCGGCTGATCCCCGATAAAACCGAACAGAGTCTAATTATATAGCAGGCGATCGCCCCCAATGTAAATAGATTTATGAAGTCCCCTTGAGCCTTGGGAGAAAAGCACCTTTAGGGATTAAGCAGGGCCGTAATGTGGGGGATAATCTGGGCGTGGTTGGTCAATAAATAATCCAGGCGATCGCTAATCAGCGACAAAATTAAATCCTCGTAGGTCATTCCCTCTTCTGATAGTCCCTGGGCAACCAAGCTGGTGACGTTGGCAGCGGGCCGCTTAAGATCGGGTTTGGGATTAGCCTCTAAAATTTGGATATTTCCCATCGCATCCATCCGGGCATCGATACGAATTAAGGCATTTAAACTAAATTCCCAGTAGACTTGTTGGGCGAGTTTTGCTAGCTTTTTTTTGGCTGGGTCACTGTCATCTAAAAAGCGAATTCTTTGGCCTGTAATTGCCTTTTTATCCATCGAGGTAAAAATCTTTTCATCGGCTTCTAAAAGACGCTCTAAAATCGAAAACGTAAAGGGAGATTCTAATTTTTCAAACTGCCCTTGACGATGGCGCACATAGCCACACACAGAGACACAAAATTCGCGCCCGGTTAAGAAGGGTTCAATCAAAGCGGTGTTGTGGGTTTGCTGATGTATGTTGGCGATCGCCTCACCGAGATCCTGGGGCTGATCCACAAAATGAATGTTCAAAGAGGCACGACCAGACACGGGTTTAACCAGAAAACTGCCCTGGTAATCGCCAAAAGTCTGCTGGAAACGAGCGTTGTCCTTGGCAGTAAATTTCCCCTGGGCTGGATGCCAAATCATGAACGGCGCAGTGGGAAAACCGAGCCCTTGCAGTTCCCGTTTAAAGCTGTGTTTATTATCTAAAATCGAGCTATTTAAAGGGTTATGGCCGATATAGGGTACTCCCAACATTTCTAAAATTGCCGGGGTGTGGCAGACGGGATTGTAACCCTGCACCCCACCAGTATTCAGCCAAGCCAGATGAATTTGATGTTTCCGGAGGCGATCGCCTAATGTCGCATCATCGGGCAACACAAACACGTGCTGAAACCCTAAATCTTCGAGGGCCGCGGCAATGTCATGGGCTACCACTTCGTAGGTTTTGGTGGAGCGGGGATTGTGGGTTTGGTAGATCACAGCCCCCTGCGCTGCTTTGTCACCCCCATGAATTACAGCAATTCTTAACTTTTTCCGGAGAATTTCAAGGTAGTTTGGTAGTTGACTGAAATCGTAAACAAATCCCATCATTAACGTGACTTTCCCACAATTCTGAGCAGTTTTGTTATTTTAGAGGATCCCTGAGAAAGATATGGCAGGCAGAAAAAAAGAGATTGAGTCTTTAAAAGTACTAAAATCTCTAAACAAAAAAATCATGTCTGCATCCTATCCGACAGACCTCACCAATGACCAATGGTCTCTCATCAAACCCCTACTTCCCCCAGTTCAATCTAGCAAGCTCCTGTCCCACTGACCTGCGCCAGGTTGTTCATACACGCTTTTATCTCCTCTACGGGTAGTATTATCTAGCGCTTACTGCCCCGTAATTTTCCCCAATAGAAAACCGTCTCCTCCTACGCCCACTAATGGTGTGACGACACGACCCTCGAACCCATTAAACAAACTCCCCACCAATGGAAGTGCCGCACAGGTCACGAGCACCCTCCTCACCCAGCTATGGAGTGGTCAATGCTCAATCGATGGATACAGCCACAATGATTCATCAGGAGATCAGCTACCAAGGCGATGAATTGCGGTGCTTGACATAATTTTCAAAAGATTGGCTGCGTCAATTTGTTTCCATTTCGATAACGATCTTAATAGTACTTATGCTTACCGCTTCATCCCTGGCAAAAGATCCAAAGAGACCAATATTTAAGTCAATAAAACCTCCGGGAATTAGGCTTATATTTTCCTAATCAAACAAGAATTATTTCTTTATTTGTCAATGATATTTGTGAGATTGTCTGAGTTATGAATCGTTATATGATTTTTGTTTTCTTATTGTAATTGGCAACTAAAAATAGAGAAAAATCATACTTTCTTAAATGGCGAATGCACTATTGTCCATAGACCCTTAGGGGGATTGTGGTGAAAACTTAAGAAAAATAAACCTTACTTTAAAAAAAGCAACTTTCCCGAAACTTTGCCTGGTCTAGTCTATAGTTTTTATAAACTTAATTCTTTTCATTTTCTAAAGTCAATACTTACTATAAAAAAATGACTATACCTCTATTGACCTACGAACCAAGCTCTCAGAATCAACGGGTACAAGATTTTTTTATCGGCAGTGAAGAAAGTCCCAAGCAATTTAGCGTGGAATCGGCTTTTGCAAAAACAGATTTTGAGACCTTAATCCAGGCGGCCTATCGTCAAATTTTCAATGAGCAGCAGATGCTTGAACAAAATCGCCTGAAAGTTCAAGAATCTAAGCTGAAATCAGGTTTTATTACCGTTCAAGACTTTATCCGGGCGTTGTTATTGTCTGAGTCTTTTCGGCAACGGAACTATGACGTGAACAATAACTATCGCTTTGTGCGGATGTGCGTGCAGCGGGTACTGGGCCGGGATGTTTATGGTCAGAAAGAGGTTCTTTCTTGGTCAATTTTGTTGGCGACCCAGGGCTTAAATGGCTTTGTGAATGCTCTCTTAAACTCTGAGGAATATCTCGACAATTTTGGCTTAGATACTGTTCCTTATCAGCGGCGACGCATCTTACCCCAACGCACAGAAGGAAATTTACCCTTTGCACGGATGCCCCGTTATGACGCTGATTATCGTCAACAATTAGAAGATCTGGGCTATTTCCAAGAACGGGATGAAACGCCATGGGTTGCTCCTACTTGGGTCAGTGTAATTGGGAAAACGGTTACCATTGCTGGAGCTGGCACCTTGATTTTAGGGGCGATCGCCGTTGCTTTGGCCGCTTTTGAAATCATTAAGCTGTAGGCCTATGGCTCGATTGAGGGCAAGACTTCAATTCCTTGCACAATACATAAATTTCAACCTCAAGACCGAACAGGAGCAGATCTTGGGGTTTGGTTCATTCTGCTTCGACTAAATCCGGTTGAACACCGCGATCAATCACTTCAATATCCCATTGCCCCGTGCGATCGCCTTCAAAGGCGACCCAACGACCATCGCCGCTAACGGTAGGATTACGCACTTGACCGATGTAGGTACGGGTCAGATTTTGGCTCTGGAACGCTTGGCGGTCGTAGAGATAAATATTGGTTTTTCCTTCCTGCTCGGAAGTGTAGACAATGAAGCGACCATTGCGGCTAATGTCTGGCTGGTCATAGAACACATTGGGTTGGTTTAAACCGGGCAGGGGCAAAAGCTTACGTTGGGCGAGATCATACAAAAAAATACGCCGTTGTTAGCGGCGATCGCTACTAAAGACTAGATAACGGCCTTCATCGGAAAGGCGGGGATTTTTTTCGCTGTGGAGACTATTGAGATTATTGCCAAGGGGGTCGGCTGGGGGCGTCACAAAACTGGTACTCTGGCAGCCGATACACAAAACCCCTAGAAGGGCGATCGCCCAAGCATGGTTCATGAATCTGAGGTAGCGGACTGATTCGGGAGGGCACAACAGTTCACATTATCCAGGCACACTTTCCCCCACTGTAACGCCCAGCGCACCAGGGAAACGCGATTATCCGTCGCCGTTTTTGTCAAAATATTACTAATGTGGTTGTCCACCGTGCGCTTGCTAATGTCGAGGCGCGCCGCAATCTCATGGTTCGTCAGACCCGCTGCCACCAAATCGACAATTTCGATCTCCCGTTCCGATAAAGCCGCTTCACTTGCCGTCTTTTCCGTAGCCATAGACCCTTCTTTTGTCTGTGTATTGTTATTTTCCTATTGTAGGGGAGGTTTTCACATTGGCTAGATTGTACACAATTCCCTCCCCCAGACAACTAAAGATTTAACCCCGGAAAATCGGCGATCGCCATCGTCGAACTGACAAGCTGCATCCCGGCTGCGGCAAATCGATCAAAGGCTTGATCGGCCTGGGCCGTAAAATCAACTACCCCAGGAATCACGACCGGAGAAGTACAGTCCTCCAAAAGATAAACTTTCTTTGCCAAGGCTGGATCGTGACGCAAAATTTCCGAGAGTAAATCGTCCACCGTCCAGGCTAGACAGTGGCTTTTCGCTTGCCCCGCAATAATCAGCGCATCAAAGGCCAACAATTTTTGCAGGAAACGGGTATTTTCCTGGGCAATGGGTTGTCCCTGGGCATCGTCTAAGACCTCTGGCCGCAACGCAGAATAATTTTCCGTGAGGGGATTATCTCCTTTAATTTCAAAATGGGTTTGGCTATGGCGCACTAAGTTATGGAAAAACAGAGCCTCTTCCACCGCTGGCACAAGGGCATGGCCAATTCCTCCGAGCATGGCGTGGTAGGGCCAAATCGTCAGGGGATATTTCCCTGCTTGGCTGAGTTGGGCGGTGTAGTGACGGGCATATTGTTGTAAGTCTTCGTAGTCGCGCTTCGTACTAAAGGCGATCGCCGGATTGACGCGCCAAAGACCCTGTTCAACCTCCGCAAAGCTGATATTGCTCGCGGGTTGGGGATGTTCGCCCGCTCCATTGACCCAAAAGACCGGGTGAAAAATTTGCACCGCCTTGTGGGTGTCCATGGTAGGGGTAATGGTGGTAATTGTTCCGAGATTTCGGTAGATAAATTCACACAAACGTCGGTTATCTTCCACGGCCCCCAGTCCCGATTGGCCGCCGACAAACAGCTCAAACTCCGGGATACAAAAGGTATTCTGCACATCGACCACCAGCAGGCAAACACGACAGCGGTCAGTGGTGGCCGGCTGAATCCCGTGTTCCTTGGCCCAGGTTTCAGCCGCGGCAGCCCGGTCTAGATAGGGGACACGCCAGATCTCACCAACGGTCTGGGGATTAAAAAAAGCAGGAATGGGTAGTTGGTTCGCCATCATCGACACCTCAATTGGCAACAGATATTTTCGCCACACCCTTATTGTGGTGTTTTAAAAACACATTGTCAAATCGGGGTCAGCCGAGGGAAAGGCGATCGCCCAGCTTTAGTTACATCGGCCGGAGCGACAATTTGCATCATGTATTTTTAGGATTGATTCGATGTGCTTTTGTCGTGAAGTGTTGATTTTTGTTATAGTTTCCCAGGTTCAACATACAATTGTTGCCATTTAAAAGCGTATCTTTAATTACATTGCGTTGATTTTTTAAACCGTTTAATAGCAAGCAACCACTCCACAAAAGTCTTCCTCCTAACACTTACTGGAACATTTTCCTCACAAAAATTATTTCAGTAAATCAAGTTAGAGGCTGATATTTCGTGATCTGGCCCGGACAAATTTGCTCTGATTAATTACTCAAATTGTCCGCCAATTCTGTGCAGTTGAATTTATTTGATAACGGAGAAACATTTCTATGGCGATCGCCGTAATTACCGAAAAGTTACTTGCTGCCAAAAAAGCAACAGGTCTTAATTTTGCGACCCTCGGCGAAAAAGTTGGCCGCGATGAAACTTGGGTCGCTGCTGTATTCTACCGTCAAGCCAGTGCCGATGAGACGGAAGCAAAAACCCTCGTCACCGCCGTCGGTTTACCGGAAGATTTCGCCGCAGCACTTACCGAACCGCCCCTCAAAGGTTCCCTAGAGCCCGTCATTCCCACCGATCCATTGATCTATCGCTTCTACGAAATCATGCAAGTGTATGGGATGCCCGTCAAAGCAGTGATCCACGAAAAATTCGGCGATGGGATCATGAGTGCCATTGATTTTTCCATTGAAGTGGATAAGGTCGAAGACCCCAAAGGCGATCGCGTGCAAGTAACCATGTGCGGCAAATTTTTACCCTACAAAAAATGGTAAGCCATTGAAAAGTGATTGGGTTTTTCTTTTTTGAGTTTTAAGCTTGATGTACATAGCAAAGTCCCTAGATTTTTGACAGAATCCAGGGACTTTTACTTGGTTTAAACGCACAAAATCAAGGGCTGATTTTAAGGATTAGAGGTGGCCACTTGGCTCTGGGCTTCCCGGAGTTTTTCTTGATCCTTACGACGTTTTTTCGCATAGAGTTGGATTGCGGCGGCCATAAAAACAATCAACGCCAGAATTAAACCCCCTGTCCAATTGAGGGGCAAACTATTTTTAAACACGGCCAACATCACAATGGTTACCAACAGGAGGGTCGGCGCTTCGTTGAGGGCGCGGAACTGTTGACCTGTCCAGGTGCAGGTGCCTTCTGCCAGCTTACGCATAATCCGCCCGCAGAAGAAATGGTAGACCAATAACAGGACAACCAAGGCCAATTTCGCATGGAGCCACCAGGCTTTTAGAACCCCCGGTTCAGTACTGATCACGGCGATCGCCATGGCCACAGTCACAAACATTCCCGGTTGGGTAATGATGTTGTAGAGGCGCTTTTCCATCAACTCATATTGTTTTTTGAGGATGCTCCGGGCGGGTTCGGGTTCCTTTTCGGCTTCGGCATGGTAGACAAAAAGGCGCACGAGGTAAAACAACCCCGCAAACCAAACCACCACACCAATAATATGGAAAGCCTTGAACCAAAAATAGGCCTGGGGAGCAATCTCTGACCAAAACTGTGTCATAGCAAGTTTCGATAAAAATCTTTATATCGTTTTTAGTCAGTGTAAAAGGGGCTGGGGGCGATCGCCGCAGTTTTTTCCGAAGTTGACATTAAATGTTAAATTCTCCGTCACTGCCAAACCAAGCCGGAGAAAGGAGATCACCGTAGACCACGCCGTGATTTTCCCTGGCAAGGTTTGTATCCCCACTGGGACTCACCCGCCAAATGGGCCAGGTTTCCTCCCCCATCACCCCGGTTTGGAATAGGACATCCTCAGCATATTGCTCACTCCAGCCCAACAAAATGGCATGGCTATATTCGGCTTCGATATTGGGTTGGAGGGTGATACTCCGTTGGGTTTTGGCATCCCAGACCACCGCAAAATCTGACATCACGCCACTGTTAAAAAAGCCTTCAAACTGCCGCGCCAGGAGCCTTTGGCCATCGGCAGACCAAGATACGGGAATCAATAGCGAAATTAAACCTGCAGCATCGTTCCCTTCGACTGCTTGAAATGCTTGGGGGGCGAGGGGCGATCGCGCCATTACCGTGCTTAAAATGCCTGTTTGCAAATTTTCCACAAATAAAACACTGGTGACCTGACTTTCCTGGAGTTGCGGGCGCAGTGCTAACTGGATACGACTGTAGGCGGCGTACTGATGGCGACCATTATTTAAGGCAGGACTGCGACACACATCGGCGCTACTCTGGTTCCCGGCGGCCACCGTAGCTTGGGTCTCTAAAATCCACTGCCAAGGGATAGGGAAAGGGCTGTGGAGTGGATCCGTAATGAGCTGGGGGTCGGCGGTGGAGATGGACATGATCTCAGGGGGGAAAGAGCGGCAAAAAAAGGACAGAACGGCCAGGAAATGGTTTACATAAACCTGAGCGGTGGGGTCTCTAGGGCATTAGAATAGCGATAAATTATTGTGCCGATGGCGACGACAACTGTGAGTTCATCTTCACCCCACCCCCCAATACCGTCAACGAAATCCCGCTTTTCTGTAACAAAATGGATCATCGCAACCTTGGGCCGCACAGCACTTTTGCTGGGTTCTGGTTTCGGGGCGATCGCCTTGGGGATCCTGGTGGGTCATTTTATGCCACGGGCCGAGCCAAAACCGCCATTATTTTTACGGTTATGGGCGACAAATTCTGCTGGAATCGCCAAGCCGACCCTCAACGAAACCATTGCTGAATTATCGGCTGAAGACCGGGCCGCCATCGAACAAGAAATTGCGGGCATTCAGGCCCAACTAGATGTCCTCGAAGCGCGCACCCAACAACTAGAGGCAGAACTCGATCTGGGTCAACAACAGGCGGATCTCGGCGATCGCCTCACCAATTTGACCACACTCCTCGCTGCTGATCCCAGCACCTTTGACCCCCAGGCGACCCCCGCAACGACTTCGCAAACTCCGGAACCGTTAAAAATCACCCTGCCCAGCAATGCCCTATTTAGTGCCGATGGGCAACTCGCCGCCGATGCCGCCGAAATTCTAGGGGCGATCGCCATCGATCTCCAGCAACAGGAGCGGCAAACGATCACCATTCGCAATTATCAAGTTGGGGAGGATGCCACCAAAGCAACAAGCCTCGCCCAACAGCAGGCCCAGGCCGTCCAAACTTACCTGGCCGAGGCTCTCCCCGGTGATTATCGTTGGCTCGTGGTGGGCTATGGTGAACAAGCCGCCGCTGATCCCCCAGAAGACACAACGGAAACCAGCAGCCAAGCCCGTCTTGAAATTAGTACCCAGTAGTTACCGGTTTTGCCGATGGATCTCCTCGATATCTTGCGCCAGGATTACCAAAAATTCCCCCAGAATCAAACCTTTGCCATTTACAGTGACGATGTTTTTTTCCAAGACCCCCTCAATCAGTTCCGGGGACGCGATCGCTATCAAAAAATGATTGGTTTTTTAGGGCGCTGGTTTCGGGATATTCACTTGGAACTCCACGACCTCCAGCAAACTCAACAGACCATCCGCAGCGAGTGGACTTTATCCATGACCTGTCCTCTGCCCTGGCAACCCCGATTACGCATTTCTGGCCATAGTCTTTTGGAAATCAACGCTGATAACTTGATCGTCTCCCACATTGATTACTGGCAAAAACCGCCCCTAAAGATTTTGCTGCAAGTTTTTCAACCGTCTCCCTAGCTTATTTCTTTTACGCTCAGACAGATTTTGTTTGCCATTGCTGTAAAACTTCAACGAGAAATTCCGCCAACGTGACCCCATCAACCCCGGCAACAGTTCTGGCCTGGGCGGCGCGAATTCCGGCCTGGGCGTGCCACCAAGCGGCTGCTGTAGCGACCTCTAAGGGTGCTTCTGGATGTTGGGCCAAAAGGCCACCGATTAAACCAAGGAGAACATCGCCACTACCGCCTCTAGCTAAAGCTGGGGTACTTTCTGTAATGCAATGGGTCACGCCATCGGGACGGGCAATAACAGTTTTTGCCCCCTTCAAAAGGGCGATCGCCCCGGTCAGTTGGGCCGCCTTTTGGGTCATCTGGAATCGGTCGGCGGTGATGGGGATTTGGTCAGCAAATAGACGCTTAAATTCGCCGAGATGGGGCGTTAAAATTGTGGGGAAATGGCGGTTTTGAAGCACTTCTAGATCTTCCTCGGCCAGCCAATTGAGGGCATCGGCGTCTAACACTAGAGGCACTTCCCGCGGCGTGAGATCGGGCATTAAATTAGTCGCCCCCGCAAGGGTCAAACCACAGCCACAGGCCACCGCTTGGTATCGGGAAAAGTCTAGGCTTGGCAGTTGGGCGATCGCCCCCGTTTCATCTTCTGGGCAACCAAGCACCAAGGCTTCCGGCAGTTGGGCCACCACCAATAATTTCAGGGATTCTGGCACCGCAATGGTGAGCATGCCAATCCCCGTTGCTCGCGCCCCCAAAGCCGCCAGCAGCACACTTCCCAGATAAGTTTGGGAGCCACCAATGAGCAATAAATGGCCCTGTTTGTATTTGTGGGTTAACGGCGATCGCCCCAGGGGTAACAAACGTTGTAACAAGCTTTGGGGAATGCCTTGAATCGTATTTTTGGCGGATAAAGTTTCTGCAATTAAATGGGAGGGAATACCAAAATCAAGGCGGTTAACTTTACCTAGATAAGGCGTGGCAACATCCTGGCCGTAGGCCCGTTTCCAAAGCCCTAAGCAGAGACTTTCCGTTGCTTGAATCGCTGTACCCAACACCGCCCCGGTATCGGTATGGAGCCCCGAAGGCAAATCAATACTGACAATGGGCCGTCCTGATTCATTCAGTTCATCGATTAATAAACCTAAATCTCCCGTAATCGGCCGCGTTAAACCAAAGCCAAATAAACCATCAATGATCAAATGACTTTCCAGAAAAATATCAAGATCTTTTGTATGGGAAATTCCTAAAAATTGTGCATAATCCCAGTGGCTTTGGGTGAGGAATTTTAGCTTTTCTAGGGGATGAAATAAGCATAATTTATAGCCTGCAAAAGATAACTCCCGTGCAACAACTAAGGCATCGCCACCATTGTGACCAGGCCCCACTAAAACACTAATTTTTCGATAATTTTTTAAAGGATAATGATTTTGAATATATTGGGCAATTAACCCCGCCGCCTTTTCCATAAGAGCTGGGGTCGGCATTCCTTGGTTAAAAATTGCTGTTTCAAGGTGCTGCATTTGGGCAGCAGTGACAAAAATCTGGTCAAGCTCAAGCATTTTTCTCTAGATAACGGTAAAGGGTCAATTAACTTTTAAAATACTCATTTTTCGGTAATGCCATGGCTCTTGCCCAAAACCCAATGGCGACGGAAAAAACGATAAAGGGATGTTTCTTCTAGGGCCAGATAAATGGGTCGACCGTGGGGACAGGTACTTGGGTTTTCGCACTGTTGCCAGCGATCAATGATTGTTTGCATGGTCGGGAAATCTAGCGGTGTGCCATTACGGACAGCAGTCCGGCAGGCGATCGCCACTTGGGCGGCCTCAAGATCTCCCCCCCGACTCAATTCTAGTAAAGCAGCTTCTAGATCAGAATGGCCTTGCAAAGCCCGAGGAATCGTATTGACTCGCCAAACATTTTCCCCAAAAATTTCGAGATCCAAACCCAGTTGGTCTGTTAGTTGCTCTATTTGTTTTGGTGATAAGTCATTTAGCAGCACGGGTTGAATCGGAGAAATAAGCTGCCAATTTTTGCATAAGTCTTCATAAATTGCCCGTTCGTCGGCAATGTGCTGCTCTACTAGCCAGATGCCATCGGGATGTTCCGTAATGATATAAGTATTGCGGGCTTGGCCAATGACTTTTAAGACTTTTTTGTGTGGATTTGATGCGCTTGTCGTTGAATGTTCAGAGGGAGGCTCAATAGAATAGTTCTCTTTTTTTTCTGCTGCTTGAATAAGACTTAAAACCCGCTGATTTTCTAAGCGTGGTAGATTAGCCTCGCTGAAGCTTAAACCTTTGGCGATCGCCTGCGGAATAATCTCTTGCCAGAGGGTTTGATGTTGTAGATAAATTTCGCTTTTTGCGGGATGACGATTCCAGTCGATGTGTTCTGGTGGGACATGGAGATGGACAAAACAGATGGGGTGGCGATCGCGGGGAAGAGTACGACTAAATCCTTTCATGATCGCCTGTTCTAAAGCCGAAAATTTAACAATTCTGCCGTTAATTGCCAACTTTAACCAATCGGCCTGGTGGCGGTGACAACGGTCTGGTAAACCGAGGACTACTTCCAAATAACTTGTTGCATAATCAGAATTATTTTCTGTCAAAAAATCTGTGGCTTGATAGCGTTGAAAAATCAAGTCTTGAATACTAATTGATCTTAGCAGTTGCGGCAAAATCTCCTGGGCATTTTTTCCTGCACTAATGACAAACCAGGGCTGATTATTTTGGTTGACTTGCCAGGTAATTTGTGGCTGACCTAGGGCCAAATGATAAATCATCTGCTGGGCGGTTTTGAGCTGCTGGGCGATCGCCGGTAAGGCATGGCGTCGCACCGGAAAATTCTGAAAAATGTCTGTCACCGTCACCATCGTTCCCACGGCCATTGGCTTGAGGAGTGGTTCCGAAACATGATTTTGCTGCACTGTGAGTTGATAACCGGGTTGTCCATCTTGACAACTGGCGATGGTAAGTTTCGCCACCTGAGCAATGCTGTGGAGGGCTTCCCACCGGAATCCGAGGCTTTTGATGTGGGCTAAATCTTGGCGATCGCCAATCTTACTTGTCCGGTGGGGGAGGGCGCACTGTTGCAAATCCTCCAGATCCATTCCCTGACCATTATCTACAACGCGAATTTGCCAACGTTGGGGCTGAATATCGATGTTAATGCGTGTCGCCCCGGCATCAATGGCATTTTCTGCCAACTCCCGTACCACCGCTGCCAGGGAATCAATCACTTCACCAGCCGCAATTAACTGGATGACATCATTAGGGAGTTGTTTGATATTGGCCATTTAGTGCTGAGTAATTATTTATTTTTGACGATCAAGTTATGACTAAGATCTCAGTAATTTAAGACCAGGCTTTAATAACTTAGCACTCACTTTTGATGAAGGTTGAAAATTTTTATGGAAAACTATTTTATCTTCAAATCAAACATCAGAAAATAATCATGACCCCATTTTTAGCCAACTAAACACCTCAGCGGCGGTCAAGGTTAAGGGAATATTCGGTAGAATCTTGAGTGCATCTTCTTGCGTGAGCAGTTGTGGTTGTTGATTAGGCTGAAAAATTAGAATTGATCGATCGCCTGGATCAATAAGCCACCCCAACTGACAGCCATGCTCTAAGCAGTACAAAATATTGCCAGTGACTCGGTTAGGGCTTTGTTCAGGGGAAAGAATTTCAATTGTCCAATCTGGACACAGCAGAAAATTATCTGGGACTTCGCCATCTGCTTCCAATGGGATGCGTGACCATTGAAACACCGCAATATCAGGAACAATGGAGCGATCGCCAAAGCTACAGCACAATTCTGGAAAGGCATAGGCAAGTTGAGTTGTTTCAGTAACAGCATTGATATGATTGCTGAGTTTTAACTGAAGACGACTATGTTTCCCCTTTGGGCATCGGCTTTTGATAGATAGCACCATTGACTTTAATTAAATCATCGAGACGATTTGGTATTGTTTCTATTTGTTCTTGGATGATTAAATTATGAATTATTTGACTTCCATTTCTCAGACAGTCGGTAAGGATTTTTAAGCCAAGATCTAATTGTGGAATAATTTCGATGTTTTTACTTGAACCATCTGAATATACTTCACAGCTAAATTGACGAATCGATAAGTTTTTGTTTAGCCCATTATATAATGCGGTGTAAGGTGAAGCCTGATACTCATGAACAAAAGAGCAGCGATAATATTTATAAATCAATGCGCTATAAGTGAATTTTTTGAAAATATCATGTGGATTTTTGATATCTCTTTGAGACAAATTATTATAAATCTTCACTAGTTCTTGAATTTCTGGATCCTCATAAACCCTATGCGATTCATTCAAGCTCTTTTTGTCAATCCAATCTCGTTTGAGTTTGCTTCTAAATACTTCATCAGTATTTTCTTTCTCTAAAGAGAACGATAAAAATGGCGTGCTAACTCTACGTAAATGTTGATATTCACTATACTCTTCTAGAAAGCGGCAAAAGCGAGTTTCATTTTTCATTTTCTTTTTGGAAAAGTTTAGCAAACAACTTTCGATATAACTTAATCCATCAATTGCAGTGCAAGCAATTGAATATGCTTCAGTATGCAAATTACATGAGGGGTCATATTCTATAGGCGGTAAATTCAAACTGTTTTTTCCATTTGTAAAATAATCATTTTTAAGGAGATTTTCACATAAATCTGCTCTGAAATGAAAAAACTTTTTCACTCTTTGAGCTAAGTCTTCTGATGCTCTATTTATGTCCATAATAACTAAATATATTTTTTTCTAGACTATAAAAATAACCCCCTATCAGCATAGCCAACAGAGGGATAAAGTAAAGCTTAAATATCGCTTTTAATTTAAAACAAATCGATATCTGTCACTGCACCTTTACTACTGGTGGAAACAATCTTGGCATACTTTCCAAGGACACCACGCTTATAACGGGGTTCACGGGGTTTCCAAGCGGCGCGACGTTTTGCCAGTTCCTCATCAGGAACATTGATTTGCAACAGTTTTTCGTGGGCATCGATGGTGATGCTGTCCCCTTCTTCCACAAGGGCAATATTGCCACCCACAAACGCTTCCGGGGCAACGTGTCCGACCACGAGACCATAGGTTCCGCCAGAGAAACGACCATCGGTGATCAGACCGACAGAATCGCCCAGACCAGCGCCAATAATTGCGGAGGTGGGCGCTAGCATTTCCCGCATCCCGGGGCCACCCTTCGGCCCTTCGTAACGAACAATCACCACATCACCAGCAACAATCTTGCCAGCCAGGATTGCATCGAGACATTCTTCTTCGGACTCAAAAACGCGGGCGGGGCCAGTGATCCGGGGATTTTTCACGCCACTAATTTTCGCCACGGAACCTTCTTCGGCCAAGTTGCCCTTGAGGATCGCCAGGTGTCCTTTTTCGTACATTGGCTTATCCCAAGGACGAATCACATCCTGATCGGGAGAGGGTTCGCTGGGAATATCGGCGAGGGTTTCAGCGACGGTTTTGCCAGTAATTGTTAGACAGTCGCCATGGAGAAGACCGTGATCCAAGAGCATTTTCATCACCTGGGGAATGCCGCCCGCCTTGTGGAGATCGGTGGCAACGTAGCGACCAGAGGGCTTGAGGTCACAGATGACGGGGACGCGCTGGCGGATGGTTTCAAAGTCGTCGATGGTCAGATCCACACCGATAGTATTGGCGATCGCCAACAAATGTAAGACTGAATTTGTCGAGCCGCCCACGGCCATAATTACGGAAATCGCGTTTTCAAATGCCTTGCGCGTGAGGATGTCCTTCGGCAAAATCTGCTTCTTGATCGCATTGACCAAAACGCGTGCCGACTCTTCCGCACTGACAGCTTTTTCTTCATCTTCAGCGGCCATCGTCGAGGAGTAGGGCAAACTGATCCCCATCGCCTCAAAAGCCGAGGACATCGTATTGGCCGTGTACATCCCGCCACAGGAGCCAGCCCCCGGACAAGCATTTTTCTCAACGGCTAATAATCTTTCCTCGTCGATTTTTCCGGCGCTAAATTCACCGACAGCCTCGAACGCACTAACAACTGTGAGATCTTCCCCGTCTAAATGACCGGGTTTGATCGTGCCACCGTAAACAAAAATTGCGGGGATATTCATCCGGGCGATCGCCAACACTGCCCCCGGCATATTCTTATCACAACCGCCAATGGCGAGAACCGCATCCATGCTTTGGCCATTACAAGCCGTCTCAATGGAGTCAGCGATCACATCACGGGAAACCAAAGAATACTTCATCCCCTCCGTACCCATGGAGATCCCATCACTAATGGTGATCGTCCCAAACATCTGCGGCATCGCTCCCGCTTCCCGGATTGCCTTATCCGCTCGCTGGGCGAGGTCATTGATTCCCATATTGCATGGCGTAATCGTACTGTACCCATTCGCCAAGCCCACAATTGGTTTACTAAAATCATCATCCCCAAAGCCCACAGCCCGGAGCATGGCGCGGTTTGGGCTCCGCTGATGACCTTCGGTGACTACCCGGCTACGTCGATTGTCGCTCATAACAAATAGAAATCAAGATTTACATCAAAATAACCTTTCTATTGTCCTTTTTTTTCGAGCTTTTGGATAGGGACGGCCTAAAGTTAACCACGACTACTCAGGCACAACCGGGCAATACTGGGGAGCCGTCAGCACCAACGCCAAAATAACCTGAACCGTCTCAAAAAAGCCCATGAGCCACTGGCACTCTGCCTTGGGCTGGTCTTGATATTGTCCGAGCAGAAGATTGAGGGCTTGCATCAGTTCACCATAGGTTTCTGGCGCGACCAATACCAATTTCAACAACAAAATACTGTGGGTTAAATATTCCCGCTGAATCATTAAAACGGGCAGAGGATGGGATAAATCTTGCAAATGTTCAGGATTGAGCAGGTAATGGATCAAATTGCGGCAAACATCAGTAATCAGCGCCCGGTCTAGGGTGATACTGTCTCCTGCGGGATAACACTGTTTCAGATGTTGCAAAATCTTATCGGGCAGCCACTTCAAACGGCGTGGTGAAGTCATGGCACAAAACAAATAATCAACAAAATAGGGCTGCCAAGTGACAAAGGTGTGCTCATCTGTCTGGGCTAAAAATTGCGTGGCAATATCAGGGTAACTCGGCTGCTTTTTAACCACTAAACGGTGAATCAGATTCAGGGTTACATCTTCAATGAGGGTAGGATTTTTAATGGCCTCCCCTGTCGCTGTCATTTTTCCCTTCGTTGACAGGTACATCACCAAGCGGTAACGATAGCGGTTATTAAATAGTTGGTAAAGCAGCTTAGAGGCCCGTTGTTGTTCTGGGGAAGATTGTGGATCTGTCGCTTGGGCAAATAACATAAAACCCACGTAGCGATCGCCCCAAGTCCGTTGATTTGTCTCACTAGGAGGCGCTAAAACCCGCAAGACCCGACATTCCTCACTCTGAATAAATCCCCGTAGCCAATCCTGAAATCGCTCTGTGGTCAACGACGCATCACCCGTCTGCGATGTTGGCGTCAACAGCAAATGGGCCAGTTGAGTAATGTGCTGGATGCTTTCTTGATTAAGGCAAGTTTCGATAAATAGATAACAACACCGTTTAAGAACCGCAATAAATCCCGTGCGCCGATTGCCAATAATCAGCTGATAACTTGCTTGTTGCAGGGGTTCTGGACATTGGGCCGTGTCATAACCAACAAAAAACCCTTGAAATAACCCCAAGAACTCATCAAGGGAAGCAGTTTGTAGCGTTTGGGCAAAGAAATCAAAAACGACCTGTTCCGGGGGGATTTCTGGCTTCGGTAACGATGATTCTACGGGAGCTAAGGAGGTTTCAAAATCACGGCCTGGAGTCATGTCCGGCATCATCTCTGTTGATTGCAGTACTGTCTCTTCCGATGATACATTGGCTCGCCCTGATGGGTCAGTCTTTGAGCTGCGGCGAACCGATTTCGACGTGATCGGCCGTAGGTGGTTCAGTGGCAACAGTTGCTTCATGATGTTTCTCCCCCCGGCAATCCCCAGTTTTCTTGACTACCTCCATGATAAAGTTCCAGGTCTGTTGAGCATTGCTTTCTTGGACAATTCAAAGAAAAGCTTTATACTTCATTGCTTCTTTAGATATATAGCCAAACTTTATTGTAAATTCACATTGGCGCAGGCTCTGTCAGTTACTCAAAAAAACAATGGCCTCCCCGAAAATTTGGGGAGGGCCAGCACAGTGTTTATGATTTGACGGCGTCATGGAAAATGACAGTCCGTGAACTATTCAGTCGGTTCTTCGAGAACTTTTTGAGTTTCGGGGCTTTTACCCAGTTGTAGTTTGACAATTTTTTTCGCTGCGGGAACAACTTTGGGCAGCTTCAGGGTAAGAATACCATCTTTAAATTCTGCCGTGGCATTTTCGTGGTCGACGGCGACCGGAAGCGCAATGGTGCGGTCAAATTTTCCATAGCGGAATTCAGAATGGTAGCAGCCTTCATCTTCTTTTTCTTCTTCGTATTTATATTCCCCGGAGAGGCGGACTGATTCACGGGTCAACTGAATATCGATATCGTCAGCGGCAATGCCAGGAAGGGCGGCTTTTAAGGTTAATTCTGCGTCCCCATTGAGTAGCTCGATAGAGGGACGCCAGGGGGAGCGACCTTCCCCTTGCCAGCCGGCAAGTTCATCGAGAATGCGATTCATTTGGGTCTGAACTGTTTCTAGTTCAGAAAACGGCGAGAAATGTACTAAAGACATATATGACCTCCTAAGAGAATCGACTTCTTGCTACATTTTTATTGTCTACTATCTTCAAGGGGTTTGTAGATGACAAAAACCGTATTTTTTTGGTGAAATTACCGCAGAATTGCTGTTTTTTTTGGGATTACAAATTGCATTTTTTTAGGAAAAATTTAAGGGTTTTTCGATCACCATTGGGGCGGGTTGGCCATTCCCCCCGCAAAAGGCGATCGCCACCGGACAGAGCCTCCCTGCCGATGGGGTTTCTCAATCCGGCCCCAGAGCCCTAAAAATATCGGCTTCAATCCCACCTAGATTGATGGCGCAAGAAAGGCTCAGGAATGATACGATGTCACTTGCTGCGATAGGTTTTAGAACGATTTCATATGGCGGAAACTTTACTTTTTAATGCGCTGCGTCAAGCTATCGATGAAGAGATGGCACGTGACGAAACTGTCTTCGTTATGGGCGAAGATGTGGGTCATTACGGCGGTTCCTACAAGGTAACGAAGGATCTTGCGAAAAAATATGGTGACCTGCGCGTTCTGGATACACCCATCGCAGAAAACAGCTTCACCGGGATGGCTGTTGGCGCCGCCATGACTGGGCTACGGCCAATCATCGAAGGGATGAATATGGGCTTTTTGCTGTTGGCCTTCAACCAAATTTCCAATAACGCTGGGATGTTGCGCTACACATCCGGCGGTAATTTCACAATTCCAATGGTGATCCGGGGGCCTGGAGGTGTCGGTCGGCAGTTGGGGGCAGAACACTCTCAGCGGCTAGAAGCCTACTTCCAAGCTGTCCCTGGCTTGAAGATCGTGGCCTGTTCTACCCCTTACAATGCCAAGGGTTTATTAAAGGCGGCAATCCGTGACGAAAACCCCGTCCTTTTCTTTGAACACGTGCTGCTCTACAACCTAAAAGAGAATTTGCCCGATGGGGAATATGTGCTGCCCCTCGATAAGGCGGAGTTGGTGCGGGAAGGGAAAGATGTGACGATTTTGACCTATTCGCGGATGCGTCACCATTGCACCCAGGCGATTAAAACCCTCGAAAAACAAGGTATCGATCCAGAATTAATTGATCTAATCTCCCTGAAGCCCATCGACATGGAGGCGATCGCCAAATCCGTGAAGAAAACCCACCGGGTGATCATCGTCGAAGAATGTATGAAAACGGCGGGGATTGCGGCGGAAGTGATGTCCTTGATCAACGAGCAACTGTTTGACGAATTAGATGCCCCCGTAATGCGTCTCTCGTCCCAGGATATTCCCACCCCCTACAACGGCACCCTGGAGCGACTCACCATCGTCCAACCGGACAACATCGTCGAAGCAGTGCAAAATATGTTGGCCCTGAACGTCTAAACACCAGCGACCAACTGCGGTTCATCCTCCTAGATCCATCATGCAAAAACAACGGTTAATCATAGTTGCAATTCTTTTTTTGGTGGCGATCGCCATCACGATTTTGACAACCTTACCCCTCCAGCTCGGTCTGGATCTCAAAGGTGGTGCCCAACTGACGATCCAGGTGCAACCCAATGCCGAAGGAGTCGTCGTTGAGGCCGATGATACAGCTGCCGTGAAGCGAGTCATCGAAAATCGCATCAATGGTCTAGGAGTGGCCGAACCCATCACCCAACTCGTGGGGAACGACCGGATCCTCGTGCAATTGCCTGGAGTGACAGATCCTGAGCAGGCTGAACGAGTTCTCGGTGGCACCGCTCAGCTCGAGTTTCGGCCCCAAAACCCTGGCACTGAAGCCGAATTCCAAGAAAAGTACGCCCTCCGCCGCCAACTCGACGCCCAGTTAACCAGTCTCCGTGGCAGTGCAAGCCCTGCCGCTAGCGATGCCGAGATCGAAGAATTAGAAACCAATATTGACAGTCTCGATCAAGAGATTCTCGCTCTGTTTGAACCCGTTGGTCTAGTCGGCGAATACGTCACCAATGCCCAACCTGCCCCCACCCAAACGGGCAACAGTTGGCAAGTCTTTCTCAATTTCAATAGTGAAGGGGCCGAACTTTTTGCAGAAATCACAAAAGGTCTAGCTGGTACAGGCCGGAGTGTCGGCATTTTCTTAGATGATGCCCTCCTTAGCGCCCCCACCGTTGGCCCAGAATATACTGCCCAAGGGATCGCCGGGGGGAACGTGACCATTACCGGCAACTTTGACATTGATACCGCCAGTGATCTCGCCATTCAGATTCGGGGTGGGTCGTTACCCTTCCCGGTGGCTGTGGTCGAGAACCGTACCGTAGGGGCAACCCTAGGCCAAGATTCCATTCGCCAAAGTATCTATGCAGGGATTGCGGGCCTAATTCTGGTGTTGATCTTTGTGGCAGTCTATTACCGTTTGCCAGGGCTGATCGCAGATGTGGCGTTAGTGGTTTATACCCTCCTCACTTTGGCCTGCTACTCCCTTGTGGGGGTTACGCTGACGTTACCGGGGATTGCTGGTTTTATTCTCAGTATTGGTATGGCCGTGGATGCAAATGTGCTGATCTTTGAGCGCACCCGGGAGGAAATCTATAAGGGGAATACCCTATACCGAGCCGTGGAATCGGGATTTTTTAACGCTTTCTCCAGCATTCTCGACAGTAATGTCACCACTTTGATCGCCTGTGCGGCCCTCTTTTTCTTGGGTTCGGGTTTGGTAAAAGGTTTTGCGTTGACCTTGGCGATCGGGGTGGGAGTGAGTATGTTTACGGCAGTGACTTGCAGCCGCACTTTACTGCTGTTAACGGTATTGGGCTTACCGGCGGTGCGCCAAAATCCCAAGTTGTTTGCGCCCAAAGTCCCCAACTAATTTCCTTTGCCCTCTAGTCTGTTGTTAACCCGATGACTTTTAAATTTAGCGTCATTAAACAGCGTCTCCTTTGGTGGTCCATCTCGGCGATCGCCATCCTTGCGAGTGTGTTGTTTATGGGCATTTCCTTCAACCAACTCCAAGCACCCCTCCGACCCAGTCTCGACTTTGTTGGGGGCACAAAAATCCAAGTGGCCCTCGACTGTACGGTGGCTGGCAACTGTACTGATCCTTTAGAAACAGCGACAATTCAAAACGTGGTGAATAACCAGGGGGTCGGCAGTAGTACGGTGCAAATTTTGGGCCAAGAGCGGACAACGTTTTCGGTGCGGACACCGCAGCTCGATGTGGATCAACGCAGCCGTTTGCTCGACGCCCTAGAATCCGAAGTGGGCGCCCTAGATCCTGGCACGATCCAAATTGACTCGGTGGGGCCAACCATTGGTCGGGAATTGTTTGTCCAAGGGATGCTCGCCCTCCTGGTTTCTTTTTTCGGGATTATTGTCTACTTGAGTATCCGCTTTCAGTTCGATTATGCGCTGTTTGCGATCGCCGCATTGTTCCATGATGTGCTGGTCACGGCTGGTGTCTTTGCGCTACTCGGTCTGGTGTTGGGCGTTGAAGTAGATAGCCTTTTCCTCGTGGCCCTACTGACGATTATTGGTTTTTCTGTGAATGATACGGTGGTCATTTATGACCGCGTTCGTGAGAATCTCAAGGCTGACGAGGGAGACAACATCGATCAAGTTGTTGATCATTCCGTCCAGCAAACCCTGGGCCGTTCGATCAATACCACCCTCACCACCCTATTGCCGCTGGTGGCGATCTTTTTGTTCGGTGGTTCGACCCTCAAGTTTTTTGCCCTCGCCTTGATTATTGGGTTTATTTGCGGCTCTTACTCTAGTATTTTTGTCGCCAGTACCCTCTTGGCCTGGTGGCGTAACCGTAATGGCCAACCCCCCACGGTCACCAAAGAAGCGGTGAATGTTACAGAATTGTCCTAGCCATTGCAGGGGAACTTCCCGGTAACGGCGGCAATCCCAGGATTTGGCCTGACCCACTCGGTAAAGATGTTTAGGGTGAAAAAATATGGGCGATCGCCAACTTCAGGAAGCACCAACAGACCATCATTTCAGTCCCTTGGCCCGCAAGCTGGTGCGGTTCACTTTCCTCTGGCGTTGGCTATTGGTCGCCTTGCTGTGGCTGATCTTGGGGAGCTACGGCGTTTGGGCGTTGCGGGGAGAATTTGCCCTCTGGCGTGATCATCTCACCTGGGCCGTGGTGCGCTTGAGCCTCGGTTACCATTACTGGGCCAGCGTTGCCTTGACGATCTGTGTCGCCTATACCTGTGCTGTTTTGGTTTGGCATAGCCAGAAATTAACCCAAGGCTGGTCTCAACGGGAAAAGTATCGTTTCAATCAATGGGCAGAAAAATTAACCCGAAATCAGCAGCATTGGCTTTGGTTTTTTCTAAGGCGTTTATAGTTTGACTTCAGCCATCTATAGGGTGTCAAAAGAAAAACAGCCAGCATTCGCAAATACGCCAAATTACTGAAAGCGGATCTTCTGGGAGAGCGAGTCGCTGAAACTTTTCTGGATTAATCTCCTCCAAAGTTCCAGATAATTGCGGGTTTCTGTACTAATGTTCACTACTGACTGACGTAGGTGAGCTGGCTCGCGTTAACTAGAAAGAGAATTTGTGCTTAGTTTACCGATGCCGTGCTTGATTCTGCTTGCTTGATTGTTGATTTGCAAAAGGTTCAGCGCATTACCCAGGGCATTTCCGGTTGTCTGGAACCAACGCTGATCGCCAAACGTTTAACCGAAGCATTGATTAAAGACTTTAATTGCGTCTTTGCGCGAATTTGGTTAACTGAGCCAGATCAACGATCGCTCCGGTTGGTGGCCTCATCGGGTCTGTCTGAAAATATTAATGGCAGTTTTGCACGGGTTCCCATGGGCGCCTATAAGGTCGGAAAAATTGCCAAAAATGGGATTCCTTTCCTGAGTAATCACCTGGCGGAAGAAGCTTGGGTAAAAGACCATGACTGGGCGATCGCCAACGGAATTCAAGGTTTTGCGGGTTATCCCCTTGCCAGTCAACAGCGAATTATTGGTGTGTTAGCGGCCTTTAGCCATGAAACTTTTTTACCAGAATTTTTAGAGGTTTTGCAGGTGCTATGTATGGCTGGGGCGATCGCCTTAGATGCCGCCCAAAAAAGTCCCCAAGATCCCAGCAAAAGCCAGACAAGAGAATCTCACCCCCTCTCGGATCACCTGGGCAGCCTTTTAAGTACCAGCCAGCTTAGTTTGATTGGTACGGAACGACCTCTGACACCAAGTTCGACCTATCTCTTAATCAAAACCGTAGAAATTCTCAATCAATTCAACTGTCACTATTGCCGACTCATCTACGGTGATACGGAAATTTGTCTCGAAGGGATTATCGCCGCCCCTACCCCGACGAAAAACACAGGGCGATCGCCTTTTGCCGACATTGAATTTTTCGTACAAACCCTTGGGGGGAACTGCGATGTCGGGATCAACGCCCAGGAAGCAGTTCACCAAATTCGCCTTACTTTGCCCTATGGAGCGACCACCCAAGTCTACAAATCAAAAGAATCACTATCCCAACGGGAACGTCAAGTTTTAGCGCTCCTCACCAAAGGGCTACGCGATCGCGACATTGCCCAGCAGCTCCACATCAGTGAAAGTACCGTAAAATTCCACCTAAACCGCACCTTGAGTAAACTACAAGCTAAAAACCGCTACCAAGCTATTTACCAAGCCACAAAACAAGGTCTGATTTAAACGAGATCGCTAGTTCCACTATCCCCCAACAGCCGATCCAATTTCGGAGGATGTCGCCCAACATCTCGATCCGCTTGCCGAATCAACAGAACGCGCTCCCGATTCATATCTAATCTGGCGATCGTTGCCCGCCCAATTTCTGTTAAACCTACCAAAATAACTCCATCTTCTGCCCAAACAAAATGATCAGCCCATCGATCACAACGCGGGTTAAACAAGCGAACTTCCGCCCCTGACAGCAGATCAACTCCTGTCACGAAACTTGACTTTCTACGATTGCAATTAAAACAAGCTAATGCCAAATTGTCCACATCATCCGAACCACCCCGAGCCTGTGGAATGACATGATCAATCGTGAAGCGAACATACTGCCATAACTCCACTCCATGACAATACTCACATAGACCCTTAGCCCTTTCTCTGACTTTGTTTTGAATTTTTTCTGGAAGTGGAGACCTACCCATTTCCTATGCCACCATGCTCCCAGCAGCAGCATTACGAACTGTCCGATTCACGAAACTCAAATAATCATCAATTTCTTCATAACAGTCCAATTCCTCCTCCTCAGCCTCGGTCAATCCTTCAGACTGCTGCTTCTCCAACAAAACTTCAACCCGCGCCTGTACCTGTACTGAAGCTCGAAAAATCAGAACTCCTTCCACCAAATCAAGCTGAACAGCACCATCAAGCGGTATGGAATTCGACAAACGTTGCAGCACAGGAAAAGCAGAAGCAGCCATAATGTTTAAATCGAAAAACTATGATCATCATAACTTAGTAAACTGCTCGTCACTAAGTCAGGAACTCGGTTTTTATTTGATTGAGGAAGTTTAGAATTCCTAATGAACGTCTTTCAACTGAAACCGGATTAATAATCGTTCGTTCGGTTGTTAAGCAGAAGCCGGAACCAAAAGCCTTGCTGTAATTTGTGTCGCCAAATATTCTGCATCACGAGCGACACCGGAAAAACGACCAGAACCCCAGGTATAGAGCCAGGGCAAACCAAGGAAATATAATCCATCCACGGCGGTTACCCCTCGGTCATGTAAGGGTTCTCCCAATTCATTAAAGATGGGGAGATCAATCCAACTAAAGTTTAAGCGAAAGCCCGTCGCCCAAATAACTGCACCAATATTAGTTTCTTTGAGGTTGAGGGATGATGGTTCTAATTCTGGCTCCCAGACGGGTTGATAATGGGCCTCTGGGGGAGCGGTGATGTTGTTATCAGCAATGAATTTGTCAATATTCCGTTGAATGCGCACCACGGTGGCATCAGCCTGATCTAAATTGTGTTTTAAATCTTTCCCAAAGTGGAGAGTCTGCCTGGTAATACTTTGCAAGCGACCATAGAGGTGCATTCCCTGTTGGGCAAAGCGGCGCAGATCAATATCGCGGCCCCCATCCCGGCCTGTGACATAGTGATTGGTTTTATGACGCACCATTTCTTTTTGGGGATGCTGGTCGATGGGTAGGTCGTAATAACCCATGCGTTCGAGCCACTCCACCACATCCTTGCCCCGATAACGGCGCGGCGCTCGGGGCGCACTACCGGTAACAAGGTGAACTGTTTTCCCTGCTAAATGAAGATCCTCAGCAATTTGACAACCCGACTGGCCAGTGCCCACAATCAATACTTCGTCGGGAAGATCCTGGGGATTTTTGTACTGTACGGAATGGATTTGCTGTAACTCACGCGGCAGTTGGGCAGCGATGGGCGGAATTTTTGGAACGTGGTATCCCCCTGTGGCGATCGCCACTTGATCAGCCGTGTAGTTACCGATAGATGTTTTTACTGCAAACTTGGTTCCAGCCGAACTCACCTTGGAAACCGTTACCCCCTCTCGAATGGGCGGATTAAAAGAGCGGGCATAGGCTTCTAAATAAGAAACAATCTCTTCCTTGGCCATGAAACCAGTAGGGTCAGGCCCTGCATAGGGGAAACCGGGGAGCCGACATTGCCAATTGGGGGTCACTAAACAAAAGGAATTCCAGCGTTCATTACGCCACGCATGACCAATTTTGTGTTTCTCAAAAATAAGGTGGTCAATATTGTTTTGCTTGAGGAGATAGCTGAGGGCAAGTCCTGCCTGGCCACCCCCAACAATTATTACCGGGTAATGGGTCTGCATTGCCGTTGCTCTTAAGTGGATTTGCTTTAACTGTAAACCCGCTCAATTCTTTTTCTTGTAAGGGTTGTTACCGATCCCAGCGGTTTGTGATTACCCATAGGCGATCGATGAATTACGACCCAGTAGCTGCTATTTTGGTGGCCTAACCTAGCAAAATCAATAGTTCTTTTTAGGACACAATCACTATCCTCTAATCAGGACAAAACCATTCAGATAGCTATTATCAAACAAGCTTGAGTCTAGCCAAAAAGACAATCCAGAAATTGGCTTTTCAATCAAAAAACTATTCCTTTAAACAGAAGGTCTCCTTTTGTCAGCAATGATACAGGTCGCCTTGAATTCTCCCCTTACAGTAATGCACAACTCAACCCATTAAAACCTAAAAACTAAAGGAAAATTTCCCATGCCTGAAGTAACAATTCCTGCCCACCAGACCGGTGACTTTCTTGTGGATTACGAAGAAAAAGTTTTTCCTGATGTCCAAGCAGAGCCCGGCGAAAAAGCACTGATTACCTTTCATACAGTAGCCTTTGAAGGTTCCATTGGTTTAGTCAATTTATTACAAGCAAGTCGCCTCATCAAAAAAGGGTTTGAAACGTCTGTGCTACTTTATGGCCCTGGGGTAACTCTGGGGGTTCAGCGGGGCTTTCCAAAACTCGGCGATGAAGGTTTTCCGGGGCACTTAGCCATGAATGATCGCCTGGTTAAGATTATGGAATCTGGCGGAAAGGTCTATGCCTGTCGTTTTGCACTACAAGCTCTTTATGGCCACGGAGAACCTTCTTTGATTCCTGGTATCCGCCCGATTAATCCCTTAGATGTGATGGATTTAATTTTAATGCACCGCAAAGAAGGGGCATTTATCCTTGACACCTGGACGATGTAAAAACAAAGGTTTTACTTCCGAAAATTTCCAAAGAGTTCACAAGAACAACTTTTAGATTTTTTTTGCACTCTTTAAAAACTTCCGAGTATTTTTTAAAAGGGTTTTGTTGGAATATTTTCGGTTACCAAATCCGTTTTTCGTGAGTTTGTTATTTTTCCGGTAGCGATTATGCTTGATTCCTCGAAAACAATTCGGGCGGCAGCGGCACAAATTAGTCCGGTTTTGTTTAGTTGTGCAGGTACGACGGAAAAAGTGCTGGAGACAATTACCCAGGCGGCCAAGGAGGGCGTGCAGTTGATTGTCTTTCCAGAAACCTTTGTCCCCTACTATCCTTATTTTTCTTTTATCGAGCCCCCTGTGCTGATGGGGAAAAGCCATCTCCAGCTCTATGAGCAAGCAGTCACAGTCCCTGGCCCCGTCACGACAGCGGTGGCTGAAGCGGCCCAAGCCCATGACATGGTCGTGGTTTTAGGGGTGAATGAACGGGAGGAGGGTTCCCTTTACAATACCCAATTGATTTTTGATCACGATGGGACATTGCGCCTTAAGCGCCGCAAAATCACTCCCACCTACCATGAGCGAATGGTTTGGGGTCAAGGGGATGGCGCTGGTTTAACGACGGTCGATACGGCTGTGGGCCGTGTGGGTGCTTTAGCTTGTTGGGAGCACTACAATCCCCTTGCTCGCTATAGTCTGATGGCCCAACATGAGCAGATTCATTGTGGTCAATTTCCGGGATCTATGGTGGGGCAAATTTTTACGGAACAGATGGAAGTGACCATGCGCCACCATGCTCTTGAATCCGGCTGTTTCGTGATCAATGCAACGGGATGGCTCTCGGCAGAACAGAAGACCCAATTAACCAGCAATGAAAAGATGCACAAAGCCCTTAGTGGTGGTTGTTATACGGCCATCATTAGTCCTGAAGGTAAGCATTTAACGGCCCCGATTTATGAAGGGGAAGGTTTGGCGATCGCCGATTTAGATTTCTCCCTGATTACCAAACGCAAGCGAATGATGGATTCAGTGGGACATTACTCCCGCCCTGATCTATTCCAGGTACAACTCAATGACGCACCTTGGGCCACCCTCAACACGAGTTCCTTGTCCTTTCCCTCAGAAGTACCACCACTGCCGAATACCCCGGCCCCAGATATTCCCGCCTCCTGTCCCTAATCTAGTGTGCCATCACCCATCCCTATGACTATGCCCATGGATAAACAACGTCTGATTACAGAACTCCAGTCCCACGGTCTCCGCCTGACAGAGACCACAATGACTGGACGTCAAGGGGGGGCAGGGCCTTCGGATCACCGGGCAGTGACCATTGGCGGGACCACCGTGATGGTTCCTATTTATACGAATACCGCTGGGCGATCGCCTTACCATGCCACCCTAGATTCCCAACGGAGTGAAGCCAAGCTCCAGAAACATCACCAAGACATCGCCCCCATTACCCTACAAGGACGTCCCAAATTCTACGATCTAGAGACAGCGGAGGGGATTCCTTACTGGAAAATTGCCCTTCTCCATAGCAATAATGTGCTCGCCACAACGGTGCAACAAACCTGTATGCGCTACCGGGACGAAAGTACAGCCTGCCAATTTTGTGCGATTGAAAAATCCCTAGAAGCAGAACAAACCATTGCCCGTAAACTCCCGGAACAGTTAGCAGAGGTTGTGGAAGCGGCGGTGCGGCTCGATGGTATTGAGCAGGTGATCATGACCACAGGAACCCCCAACACAGGCGATCGCGGTGCGGCCTACCTGACCAAATGTGCCGCTGCCATCAAAGCAAAAGTCGATATTCCTATCCAAGCCCAATGTGAACCCCCCGCTGATTTTGTCTGGTTTGAGCGTTTAAAAGCCGCTGGCGTAGATAGTTTAGGAATGCACTTAGAGGCTGTTGATCCCGTAGTCCGTGCCAAAATCATGCCTGGCAAAGCAGAAGTCCCTGTTTCCTACTACTACCAAGCCTATGAAGCAGCTGTGCAAGTATTCGGTTGGGGCCAAGTCAGCACCTACCTGCTAGCCGGTTTAGGAGATAGTTTTGCAACGCTTGTGACGGCGGCAGAAAAATTAGTCAGTATTGGTGTTTACCCCTTCGTGGTGCCTTTTGTCCCTATTTCTGGCACGCCCCTAGCAACCCACCCGGCCCCTGATGCGGAGTTCATGTTTGCCCTCTACCAAAAGGTGGGTCAGATCCTCAAGGAAGCGGGAATGTCTTCTCAGGCGATCAAAGCCGGTTGTGCGAAATGTGGTGCCTGTTCCGCATTATCTACCTTTGAAAATTAAGGAGGCTATGGGAAATGAGCCGTCAGCAATTTCAGTTTGAACTGGCCCAGTCTGCGGCGGAAATCCGCGCTTATTTTGCCCTGAGACGGGATATTTTTTGTGAAGAACAGGGGATTTTTAGCGGCAATGATTTTGATGATCTCGATCCCATTGCCTATCCGATTGTCGCTTTGGACAAGAGCTCATCCCCCCAGAGCAAGGTGGTTGGGGTTGTGCGCATCTACGAAAGTGAGCCCCAGGTTTGGTACGGTGGTCGCCTGGGAGTCCAGCCAGAGTTTCGGCGGGTGGGACGCATTGGTAAGGGGTTAATCTACAAAGCGGTCACAACGGCCCATGGTTGGGGTTGTACTAAGTTTCTGGCGACGGTACAGCTACAGAATGTGCGTTTTTTCCAGCGGCAACATTGGCATTCTCTGGCGGAAATGGACATTTGCGATCGCCCCCATCATCTTATGGAGGCAGATTTAAACTTTTACCCACCGGCAGTGAATCCCCGACCCCAACTTGACCTGGGGACTTGGCTCGTTTCCTAAAGGAAAAAATAATCGAAATACTTGGCGTGAACATCACTTTACCCCAGTTGGCAGAGACCCTACGCCACAATTTGGGCCTTTTACATAAACGGGATATCCAACTCGCTTCCCGGCACTTTCAACGGCAATTTACGACCCAGGGACAAGCCATTCGCCTTGGGGATGATTGTGCAGCCATTCCCGACCAAGCTGGTTTTCTCCTTCTAGCCGCAGAGGGCATGAGCCCGGCATTGGTGCAGCAGGATCCGTGGTTTGCGGGCTGGTGTGGGGTGCTCGTGAATGTCAGTGATATTTATGCCATGGGGGGACGACCCTTGGCGGTTGTTGATGCTCTGTGGGCCTGTGGCGACCAGCAGGCACAGCAAATTTGGGCCGGGATGCAGGCAGCGGCAGAAAAGTTTCAGGTGCCGATTGTTGGGGGTCATACCAATACCCACAGTGAATATGATGCCTTGGGAGTCGCGATTCTCGGTCGGGCAAAACGACTGATTACCAGTTTTGATGCCCAGGTGGGCGATCGCCTCGTGTTAGTCGCTAATTTTCAGGGGCAACCCCGGCCCCAACTGCCCTACTGTTGGGATGCCGCCACCCAAGCCGATCCAGCGCAACTCCAGGCCCAATGGGATTTATTACCGCTCTTGGCTGAACGGGGTTTATGTAGCGCTGGCAAAGATGTCAGTATGGGGGGAATTATCGGCACAACTTTGATGCTCTTGGAAACGTCTAATTGTGGTGCGATCTTGGATATTGGCGCAGTTCCCTGTCCACCACAGCTCGATTTGCAACAATGGCTCCTCAGTTTTCCAAGCTACGGTTTTTTGCTGACTGTGTCTCCAGAGCAGGTCTCTGAAGTAGAAATGTTGTGCGAAGATCAGGGGTTGGTCGCTCAGGCGATCGCCACCATTACCCCAGGCCACACCTTGACCCTTAAACTGGGGGAAACTAGCCTCGATTTTTGGCACCTCGACCATGTTCCGCTCACTGGCTTTACCGGAGGCTCCTAAATTCTATGCCAGCCGTTACTTTCGACATCGTTTGGCCAGACGGCTCCCAGGATCAATTTTATTCCCCCTCCACCGTCGTCCATGACTACTTTCAGGTGGGACAAGGCTACGCCCTGGCGGATTTTGTGCATCGTTCCCAAACGGCCCTGACCCTGGCCAGTAAGCGGGTCGAACAACGTTATGGTCGCCCTTGTTCCTTGGCCCTGAGGCAGCTCCAACGTGTTGAACAGAAGGCTAGTATATTCATGGATCAACCCAATGCCCAGGTCACAATCTTGGCGAATGACCACTAATCCTATGGAAAAGTTTTGGCCGTTGGCGATCGCCACTATGGGATTGATCTTAGGGGGCTGTGGTCGGGCCTTGTTTTATCAGCCCCAGATTGCCACGGGGGGAATTAATAGTAATTTTGCCGAAGAATTTCCGAGCTACAGCGGTGATGGCCGTTATCTCGCCTTTGCCTCAGAACGGGATGGCCGCCGCAATATTTTTCTCTACGATCTCCAGACTAATCAATTAGTTAACCTGCCTAATCTCAACCGCCGCGACTCTAGCCAAGACCAACCGGATCTCAGTGAAGATGGCCGTTTTATCGCCTATGTTTCCACCGAACGGGGCCGCCAGGATGTATTTGTCTATGACCGCAACCAGGGGCGATCGCAGTTGTTAACGGTGAATTTGCGGGGGTCGGTACAAAATCCCACCATTAGCGGCGATGGACGTCGGGTCGCTTTTCAGAGCAACGAACGGGGGCAATGGAATTTGATGCTGGTGGACGTGACTCCCTAATGGAAACCGGACTGCGCTATGGTCTATAGATCAGAATGATGTTGCCTTGACCGGAGGCGTTTATGGATCGCAGACAGTTGGTCGCGGGCATAGTGAGGGCAGTGGGGCACGGGAATATTCACATTCGGCCAATCTGCGAGATCCGCACAGGGGCAGCCATTTTTCAAACCCACCGCATCGAAGGGCATCGGCATCGCACAGCGGGGACAATCGGCAATATCCCACCGCTCTGAGAGCAAATCCGCGATGGTTTGGGTTGTACCCTGGAGATAACAGTCACGGTTTGCGTTGAGGTCTTGCCAACAGGCCTCAAAATCTGGGGAATATTGATTCCCTTCGAGCACGGTCATCGGTAAAATTTGGCGATCGCCCTTAGGACAGATCACCGGTTTGCCCACCTGAAACCAGTAGGCTAAATATTGTTTAACTTGATTCACGGTCGCCATATATTTATCTTCTTCCTGCTGCATATCAATCCCTAAAACTACGCCGTCCCCATCGTCCCTATCCTATCGAGAAAACAGAAGACCCGTGGCGATCGCCTCCGTCTGAGCCTTGAAAAGCAATTTTTTTTAAGATCGTTTTTAGATTTAAGCCCATCACCGCCTTTTTATATGAATTTTTGTGAACCACCCCACAGTGGCTACCACTGGGATCACCACACCCCCCGTTTCTTTGAAGGTTGGTACTTTCGTGTCACCTTGCCGGAGTTGGGTGATAATTTTGCCTTCATGTATTCCATCGAAGATCCCCTCGGCGATCGCCCCCATAGTGGTGGTGCCGTGCAAGTTCTGGGCCTCCAGGATGAGTATCTCTGGCGTACTTTACCGAACGTGAAAAATTTTTGGGCTGATCATCAGCATCTCGCCCTGGGCCATTGGCGACATTGTCCCCCACATCTAAAACCTCAATTTCTAGCTCCCAGGGTTTTCCAGGACAAAATTCAGGAAGGCTACCAGGCCACAGCAACCCTCAACCAAGGCCGTATCATCGACCCAGGCACCGGGGAAATTTGCCAGTGGCACTACGAAACCAAGCCGATCTACGGTTGGGGAACGCCCGCTAAGCCCACCGCCAATTGGTATTCTTTTTTGCCCATTTATGATCCCGGTTGGCAAGTTTTACTGGCCCATGGGTTGAGTACGGGTTGGATCGAATGGCAGGGCAAACGCTATGAATTCAGAGATGCCCCGGCCTATAGCGAAAAAAATTGGGGCAAATCCTTTCCAAAGGCTTGGTTTTGGCTCAATTGCAATGCTTTCAAGGAAGAAAAAGATCTCGCCCTCACTGCCGCTGGTGGCATTCGTCAAATTTTAGCGAGGGGAGAGGAAGTGGGTTTAATTGGTATTCACCACCACGGAAAATTTTATGAATTTGCCCCCTGGACAAGCACCCTCACCTGGCACTTTTCTCCCTGGGGAAGTTGGGAAATGACCGCAGGCGATCGCCAAGGGTTTACGGTTCACCTCAGTGGGAAAACCGACCTACCGGGACAACCCCTGCGAGCACCGACCCACACGGGCCTACGGTTTTGTTGTCAGGATACCCTGCGGGGCCAAATTTCCCTTGAACTATTCGCCCCGGACAAAACGCCCCTCATCCAAGCAACGAGCGATCTGGGGGGGTTAGAAGTGGGGGGACAGTGGTGGCGGCGCGATTTTGGCTAATGCTGACGGCCAGTTTGATCGCTTCTTTCATGCTGGTGGGATTGGCGCTGCCTTGCCCCGCAATGTCGAAGGCGGTGCCGTGGTCGGGGGAAGTCCGAATAAAGGGTAAACCAATGGTGGTATTGATCGCGTAGTCAAAGGCCATCAGTTTCACTGGGATTAACCCTTGGTCGTGGTAGAGAGCCAGATACGCATCGGCGGCGGGTTTGAATTCTGGTTTGCCATACCAAGCTTTGCCCGCATTGACCCACATGGTATCCGGAGGATAAAGCCCTAACAGAGTTGCATTGGGATATTTTTGTCGCGCATCTTCTAGCCAACCGTTAAGCCAGTCCATTTCTTCGGTGCCCAATTGACCATTTTCGCCACTGTGGGGATTTAAACCGGCGATCGCCACCTGGGGATTTTCTAACCCAAAATCCTGCTGGAGCGACTCTAAAAGAAGACTAAGTTTCAAATCCATCAGCCCTGGATTCAAGGTTTCTGGCACCGCTTTTAGAGGAATGTGGGTCGTCGCTAGCAGGCTCCGCAATGTCCAGCCTGTATAGGGAGATTTGCCAATAAAGGCCATGCCATAGCGGGTGGTTTGGCTCTTTTGGGCGAGAACCTCCGTTTGGCCGGGGTAGTCGTGGCCGGCTGCTTTCCAGAGGGATTTAGCAATGGGGGCGGTGACAATCCCCGAAAATTCTCCCCCCAGGGTTTTTTCAATCGCCGTGTTGAGGTACTGGAAAGCGCGATCGCCTGTTTCTGCCGAACCTTCTCCCCAGGTGAAATTCCTCAAAAATTCATTGCCACTCGGTTCGACAATCTCTAACTCACTGGGATCAAGGAGATCAGATTCCGTCCGAGTTTTGAGGTGCTGATAGGTTTTTTCGAGCAAGGGGCGATCGCCAATGACCCTCATCGGACAAAGCGCTCTAATTTCTGGATCCGCCAGAGCTTTTAAAAGTACCTCTGGGCCAATCCCGGCCGGATCACCAATAGTCAAAGCGAGGCGAATTTTCATAGGGGAGAATAGTCAACGAACTAAAAAATCCTCCCTGGAGGGAGGTGCCGAAGGCGGAGGGTGTGAGGGCGTCTACTCAGCCTTCGGTTCAAACTTCAGGGCCACGGAATTGATACAGTAGCGCAAGCCCGTGGGAGGGGGGCCATCGTTAAATACGTGACCTAGGTGGGCATCACATTTCGCGCAGAGCACTTCTGTCCGCTTCATAAAGAAACTAAAGTCATTTTTTTCGGCGATCGCCTGATCATTGACCGGTTGCCAATAGCTCGGCCAGCCAGTACCCGAATTAAACTTCGTCTCCGAGGTAAACAGGGGCGCACCACAGCACACACAATTGTAGGTGCCTTCCCCCTTGAAATCGTGATATTCACCCGTAAAGGCCCGCTCGGTGCCATGTTTGCGGGTAACTTTGTAGGCCTCTGGGGAAAGTTGCGCTTGCCATTCGGCGTCAGTTTTGACAACTTTGTCGGTCATGGTGGTGTTTTGTCTCCAAAAGTGGGGTTGCACTGCTTTGTATCGTAACAAGATCGACTAGGGGAAAACAGGTGAGAAATCCCCCAATGGATGTTGTGGGGTCGGGGCTTTCGGCTATACTCAACAAGGTTTTTTTATTCAAGTTCAAGGAGAGCGCCAAAAGATGCGATGTGCCATTATTAGTCGTGCCGGTCAAACTCTGGCGCGAGGGAAGTTAGTTTTAACTCCGATGGAAAACGATCAACAACGGCTTGATCTGGTTACGGACGGGGGTCGCTACCTAGAGGGAGGGCTGGTTGCTCCCGATGGTGATATGACCGAAGCCAGCCTAGAGCTATCGCGGAAATTTTTTGCGATGTGGGGCATGAGTAATCTCCAGCTACAAATCACCCTCCGCTAGATCCATAATTAAAGTTAGACAATGCCAAGGAGACTGGCCATCAGCGCTTTTTGGGCGTGCATCCGGTTTTCGGCTTGATCCCAAATTTTGGCTTGGGGGCCTTCCATCACGTCGGCAGTAATTTCTTCGCCTCGATGGGCGGGCAAACAGTGGAGGGCGATCGCCTCTTTATCGGCGAGGGCCATGAGTTCGGCGTTGACTTGGTAGGGTTGGAAAATGGGTACCCGACTGTTGGCGAGGTCTTCTTGGCCCATACTGGCCCACACATCGGTGTAGATGGCGTGACAGCCTTCGGCGGCTTCCTTGGGATCATGGGTAATTAAAATTTGACTGCGATCGCCTGCAATGGCCTGGGCCTGGGCGACAATTTTCGGGCTAGGTTCGTAATCTTTGGGGGTAGCGATGCGAATATTCATGCCGACTAACGCGCCACCGAGGAGGATCGAGTGGGCGACATTATTGCCATCACCCACATAGGTCATGGTCAGGCCTTCCAGTTGGCCGAAGGTTTCCTGCATCGTTTGCAGATCCGCCAACATCTGACAGGGGTGTTCTAAATCTGTAAGGGCGTTGATAATCGGCATTTCACAGTAATCAGCGAAGGTTTCGAGATCCTGTTGATCAAAGGTACGAATCGCCAAAATATCGAGGTAGCGGTCTAAAACCCTGGCGGTGTCCTCGATGGGCTCGCCGCGACCCACTTGGGTGCGGTTTGGGTTCAGGTCAATGACATTGCCACCCAGTTGATACATAGCCACGCTAAAGGAGACTCTGGTGCGGGTAGAGGCTTTGTAGAACAACAGGCCGAGGGTTTTGGGGCAGGTGGGGGCGATTTTTCCCTGTTTGAGATCTGCCGCCAGGTTTAGCAGGGTAATAATTTCTGTGCTGCTGAGATCTGCAATGCTCAGAAGATCCCGACCCTTGAGTGCATTCATCCTGTTTTCGGCTCCTTACCGTGGCAAAAAAATCATTATAAGCTCCCCTCCAGATTCCACAAAAGCTTGCAAGGGCGATCGCCACTGGTCTTCGTCAGGAAATGTTGATGGCGATCCCAAGGGGGTGACACTTGAAAAACTGTCTACTTTTGGGGAGATGGGTGAAATCTGGTTTTAAAGTAGGATTGTAGCCATGATTTCGGCTTGTTTTTTGCGCTTTTAAATGGAATTGCCATGAGCACTGCTCCCTACGACCAGATCCAATCTTTATCAAAAATTTGGGCGATCGCCGCCGAGCGTTATGCCGACATTGTTGCCCTCTATGATCCCCACCAAAAACCAGAATTCAAACTGACCTATCATCAGCTCTGGCAAGGGATTCAGCAATTTGGGGCTGGCCTCCAAGCCCTCGGTCTTCAACCCCAGGAAAAAGTCGCCCTGATTGCGGATAATAGCCCCCGTTGGTTCATCGCCGATCAAGGTAGTATTGCGGCGGGGGCAGTGAATGCGGTGCGCTCATCCCAGGCAGAAAAACAAGAACTGCTCTACATCTACACTGACAGCGAAAGTCGATTTCTCATCGTCGAAGACCGCAAAACCTTTGAACGCCTCAATCCAGAAATTACAAATCTCCAACCCAGGGCCGTCATTTTCCTTACCGACGAAGAAGTGCCAGAAACGGAACTCCCGATTTTCAACTTTTCCCAACTGATGACCCTCGGCAGCCAAGAACCCCTGACGATGCCTGGGCGATCGCCCCAAGATTTGATGACCTTGATCTACACTTCTGGGACGACGGGCAAACCCAAAGGGGTGATGCTTTCCCACGGCAATGTCCTCTACCAAGTGCGCAACCTCGACCAGGTGATTCAACCGAATCCTGGCGATGTCACCCTCAGCATTCTCCCCACCTGGCATTCCTATGAACGGGCTGCTGAATATTTCCTCCTGTCCCAGGGCTGCACCCAAATTTATACGAATATCCGCAACATCAAAAAAGATCTCCAAACCTACAAGCCCGGTTACATGGTTGCGGTGCCGCGCATTTGGGAATCGATTTACGAAGGAGTGCAGAAAAATCTCCGGGAACAACCCGCCAAAAAACAAAAGCTGGTGAACTTTTTCCTCACCTGCTCCCAAAATTATGTCCTGGCCCAGCGTATCGCCAACAACCTCAGCCTGGAGCATTTCCATGTTTCTTCCCTGACGCGGTTAATGGCTAGAGCAAAGGCGATCGCCCTTTATCCTTTTCACCTCCTCGGCAACAAACTCGTTTACGAAAAAATTCGGGGGGCCACTGGCGGCAAAATTCGCTACGTAATCAGCGGCGGCGGCTCCCTCGCCCAACACATCGACACCTTCTTTGAAATCGTGGGGATCAATATCCTTGTGGGTTATGGCCTCACCGAAACTTCTCCTGTGACCAATGCCCGGCGGCCCGAACGCAATGTGTGTGGTTCTGCTGGCCCCGCCCTCAAGGGCACCGAAATTCGCATTGTTGATCCTGAAACGCGACAAACCCTTTCCCAAGGCCAAAAGGGACTGGTTTTAATCCGTGGCCCCCAGGTAATGCAGGGCTACTACCGCAAACCCGAAGCCACCGCCAAGGCCATTGATCCCGAAGGTTGGTTTGACAGCGGCGACCTCGGTTGGGTGACGCCCCAGGGGGATCTCGTTTTAACGGGCCGGGCAAAGGATACTATTGTCCTCACCAACGGCGAAAACATCGAACCCCAGCCCATCGAAGATGCCTGCGCCCGCAGTCCCTACATCGATCAAATTATGCTGGTGGGCCAGGATCAAAAATCCCTTGGTGCTTTAATTGTGCCGAACCTCGAAGCCCTCGGTCAGTGGATGTCCCAGGGTGGCCTCGGTTTGCAATTGCCAGATCCTGACATTCCTTCAGAACAACTGCCCCAAACGGATTTGTACAGTAAGCCAGTCTTGAATTTATTTAAACAGGAGCTGAATCGAGAAATTAAAAATCGACCTGGCTATCGGGTGGATGACCGCATTAGTGATTTTGCGTTGATTTTGGAGCCTTTTTCCATTGAGAACGGCCTGATGACCCAGACGCTAAAGGTAAAGCGGCCAGTGGTGGCAGAGAAATATGCGGCCTTAATTGCTTCCCTTTACGACAAAGATTAAGCGATCCGAATGGCGGAATCTTCGGGTATTGATGCTACCCTGAAAATATTTTGTAGATAGGGCCCCTTTAGCCCACTGATTTAACAAAACCGAGTTACATTTCTCTAGGAAAACATTCACATGGACGGAAACCAAGTGCCTACTGTTACCCTCAAACGCCCAATTAATCTGAAGGTCATCGTGACCCCCCGCTGGAAAGAGGAAGTACAGCAGCAACTCCAGGGACAAATAGCGACTTTTGATGGTCAATTACAACAACTGGATGTCCAAGGAAATCGCACCATTAGTGAACTTCAACAACAGGGCAATACCCCCCAGGTCGCTCAACAAATGGAAAATATCCAACTCCAGGTTAACCAAAAAAAGCGGGAACTCCTTGAGAAGAAAAACCAAGTGCTCCAGCAGCTCCAACAGGTACAAAACTTAGAATTAGATCAAGAGTTTCTCCAGGGTCAAATGGAGAGTTTCTTTGAAGTGAAAGTGGGCGATAATCTGGTGCGCAAGCTGAATGTTGAACTTGTGGTCCGGGATGGTGTTGTTGAAGAAATTCGCGGCGACCTCTAATTTTTTTTGTGATTGCTGTCGAGTGACAGTGTTCGGCTCCCCCGATGACACTTGCGGTGCGGGGGATTTTTAATGGGGAAAAAATTCATGAAAATTGGCATTGTCGGGCTGGGTTTAATCGGTGGATCTTTGGCGATCGCCTTTCGGGAAAAAGGCTTAGAAGTGTTGGGAGTTTCTCGGAAAAATACAACCTGCGAAACGGCCCTGACCAAGAAGATTGTGACAAAAGCCAGCACGGATATGGGGTTACTCCGGGATGCAGATGTGGTGTTTCTCTGCACGCCGATCAAAGCGATTTTGCCCACGGCCCAAACCCTTATTCCCCACCTCAAACCCACGGCGATTTTGACGGATGTGGCCTCAGTGAAAGGGGAAATTGCCCAGGCGATCGCCCCGCTGTGGCCCAACTTTATCGGGGGACATCCCATGGCGGGCACCGCTGAACAGGGCATTGACGCCGCGCTTCCTGGATTGTTTATTAACGCGCCTTACGTTTTAACGCCGACCCCCGAGACCTCTCCGGATGCGGTCAAAATCCTCCAAGACTTAATCCTGCTGCTCCAGAGTCGTTTCTACTGCTGCGCCCCGGAGATTCACGATCAAGCGGTGGCCTGGATTTCCCATTTGCCCGTTTATGTTAGTGCGAGTCTGATCGCGGCCTGTGGATCGGAAATAAATTTAGAAGTGCTACAAATGGCTAAAGCCCTGGCGAGTTCTGGCTTTCGGGATACCAGTCGTGTCGGCGGTGGCAATCCAGAATTGGGGTTGATGATGGCCCAGGGGAATCAACAGGCGTTGTTAAAATCCCTCACCCATTATCGGCAGCAGTTAGATCAAGTCATTGCAGATCTTGAAACAGAAAACTGGGAGGCAATCGCCCAATTCCTCGCAGCGACCCAACAACAGCGGCCCGACTTTCTCTAGATTCCAGGAGTACAATGGAGGTAGGAGGAAGTCGAAGGATTCATACTGAAATGATCCTCGCCAGCGACCATGGATCTTCCACCCACCAATGATTTCTGTGCCGATCCCACCGTTGCTTTACGTCAGCGGATGGTTAAGCAGCAAATTATCGCCAGGGGCGTGAACGATCCAGCTGTCTTAGCCGCGCTCCAGCAAGTGCCCCGGCATCGCTTTGTGCCTGATTCTCTCCAAAATCTCGCCTACGCCGATCAACCCCTTACCATCGGCTATGGCCAAACTATTTCCCAGCCCTATATCGTCGCCTACATGACCGAGGCGGCCCACCTGACGCCCAGCAGCAAAGTTTTAGAAATTGGTACGGGGTGCGGTTATCAAGCGGCGATCCTCGCCGAAATTGCCCAGGAAGTTTTTACCGTTGAAGTTGTGCCCGAATTAGCCCGGCAAGCCCGCGATCGCCTCGAAGCATTGGGCTATCAGAATATTCACTACAAGATTGGTGACGGTTACCAGGGCTGGTCAGAATTTGCTCCCTACGACGCGATCCTTGTTACGGCGGCCCCAGACCATCGGCCCCAACCGTTACTGCAACAATTGGCCGTGGGCGGTCACCTGGTAATACCTGTGGGCACCGTCGGCCAACGCCTTGAAGTCCTCCACAAAACCAGCACTGACTTGGAAATGGAAAAGGCGATCGCTGTGCGGTTTGTGCCACTCCAGGGTCACAGCTACGGATTTTGAGTAAATTTGGATAGGAATTGTCCCATCTCTATTGCTCGCATCGAGACTTCCTGGAGAGTGACCTAGACGGTTTGGGAATCCGGCGCAACGGCCACATATTTTGTGGAGGCGATCGCCTAAAATTGAACCAGCTTTCTCTACACTTTTTCTTTCTGTTATCGTGACTTTGCCTCCCCTAACAACGGACACTATTCAGCAAATCATTGACGATCGCCTTGAGGATGAAACGCTCCATCAGTTGGTCTGGCATTACCTCGGCTACCGTTACGATGAAACTCAAAAATGCTGGAATCTTGACCAAGTTGATCCAGCCTGGGCCGAAAAATATCCAGAACCACCTAAGTTCATTGAGGAACGTCCCCCCACGGTGCAACTGACCCGCTCGATCCCCAAACCCTATAAGGCTCTGCTCAAGGAAAAAATGGGCTTTAAGGGCTACACAGTTGATCAACTGATTCCGCGCCTGACGCGGCGGGCGACCATGGCCAGTTGGCTCCTTAGCTATATGGCCCAACACGATTTGTTAGAGGTTTAGCGAGTGGCACGGGTGACGGCCTTATGGATTTATCCGGTGAAGTCCTGCGGCGGGATCGCTTTGGAGACAGTGGAAGTTTTGACCCAGGGTTTTCAAGGCGATCGCCAATGGATGATTGTTGATGCCGACGGGAAATTTCTCAGTCAACGGCAATATCCCCAACTGGCCAGGGTTAAGCCCCACATGATAGAGGATAATCTCACCTTAACTTTTGATGATTTTTCGCCCCTGAAACTGTCTCCCAAAACCGTAGGCTCCCTCAAACCCGTGACAATCTGGCGCAACCAGACCCAAGCCCTTGACCAAGGCCCTGAAGCTGCCGCTTGGTTTTCGGAGGTGCTACAAACCCCCTGCCGTCTTGTGCGCCAATCCCCCGACCATCCCCGGCCCGTTAACCCAAAATATGCCCTATGGGAGACCCAAAATGTCAGTTTTGCCGATGGTTATCCGGTGCTCCTCACCAATACTGCTTCTTTAAAGCTGCTGGAAGAAAAATTAGGGGCAGCCGTTTCGATAAATCAGTTTCGTCCTAACCTAGTGGTTGAGACAGCACAACCCTTTGCGGAAGATCATTGGCAGACTGTGGACATTGGTGGCACGACCTTTGTCACCGCCAAACCCTGCGAACGTTGCATTGTGATTACAACAAATCAAACCACAGGCGATCGCCACCCAACTCAAGAACCCCTCCGCACTCTGGGCACTTTTCGACGCACTGCCAAAGGCATTCTTTTTGGCATTAACCTCATGCCCACAAGCTCCGGCAAGATTTCAGTGGGAGATGCTGTAATCCTGGATTCAACGATGTTTTAAAATTCCCTGTCCCCAGACGTCATTAAACCTGAAGGCAGCGAATCGCTTCCAACATCCCCCTGGCCTTATCAAGGGTTTCTTGGTATTCCCGTTCCGGCTCGGAGTCTGCGACGATGCCCGCGCCCGCCTGGACAAAGACCTGGTGCTGATTCCCCTGCGATCGCACAATCATGCTCCGGATCGTAATCGCCGTATTCAGTTGGCCTTCAAAATCGTAGTAACCGTAGACGCCAGAGTAGGGGCCACGTCGTTCGGGTTCCAGTTCGTTGATAATTTCTAAAGCGCGAATTTTCGGCGCACCGCTGACTGTTCCGGCGGGAAAACAAGCCTGTAATAAATTCCAAGCCGATTGGTCGGGGGCTAAATCTCCCATCACATTACTCACGATGTGCATCACGTGAGAATAACGTTCGATGATCATCAAATCCCCAACTGTGACCGTGCCTTTTTCGCAGACGCGACCGAGGTCATTGCGGCCCAAATCCACAAGCATCACGTGTTCAGCGATTTCCTTAGGGTCGGCCAAGAGGTCTTTTTCTAACGCTAAATCCTCAGCTTGGGTTTTCCCCCGGCGTCGCGTGCCCGCAATCGGTCGGAGCATCGCCTGGAGTTTTCCGTCTGGCGTTTGCTCGGCTTTGACCATAATCTCTGGGCTAGAGCCGATGAGTTGCCAATCCCCAAAATTGTAAAAAGACATGTAGGGAGAAGGGTTAATCAGGCGCAGGGAACGGTAGAGATCAAAGGGATGGCCTTCGTAGCTCGTCTGGAGCCGCTGGGAAAGCACCACCTGAAAAATATCTCCGGCCTTAATGTATTCCTTTGCCTTGGCGACGTTCTGGCAAAACTGTGCTTGGGAAGTGTTGCTTTCGTACTTGAGGGCTTCCCCGTCTGGGTTGGCGAGCCATTCTAAGGGTTTGGCGGCAACAGGCAAAGGCAACTTGAGCTTGAGGACTAATTTCGTCACGCGATCGCAGGCATTTAGGTAGGCTTCTTCTAGGGGCACCGCCGGATCCCGCAGGTCAGCATAGGTGATGACCCAAATCTTGCGTTTAACTTGGTCAAAAATGATCAAGCTATCAATTTGCATCCAGAGGCCATCGGGTAGATCCTCTTCTTGGCGTTCGTACACCGGCACCCGTGGTTCGATCCAGCGCATCAACTCATAGCCCCACATCCCAAATAGACCACCAATCCCCGGTGGTAATTCCGACAGTTGGACAGGCTTAATGCTGGCGAGACATTGGGCCAACACATCAAAGGGATTGCCGCTAAATTCTTGGACAGCCCCATCACGGAATTTTTGCGTGGTGCGATCGCCTTTATTTTCTAAGACCCAAACCGGATCGCAACCGAGGAAACTATAGCGACCAATATTTTCGCCCCCCTCAACGGACTCCAACAGAAAATTGTAGGGTTGATCTGCACAAACCTTGTACCAAGCCGACACTGGCGTTTCGAGATCCGCCACCCACTCCTGATAGACCGGAATAAAATTACCCTGTTGACTGAGATGCCGAAACTGCTCGAAATCAGGAAAAATCATAGGAAATGCGTCGGTCGCCTGGGGCACATGGAGGGCCGCTGGGACGGTAGATAAAAGTAAAAATAGAGCTAGACACAAAGAAGCGGAAGCCTTTTGTTCAGCTTTTCATCATAACAGACTTTCTTCATCGGTCTGGGCTAATCGCCGCCACCAAGAAAGCCTTCATAACTCAAACTAAAACTGTCAACTTCCGCCCGAACTGTTGTGGTAAAAATCTAGGCTTCGTAGGGGGCCACACCAGAAAACTTCAGGGTTGCCGGTTCGGGGTTGCTCCCGATATTGCGGTCAACTTTCCCTTTGTATTCGCGACCTTCGTTTACCTTCTCAGAAGGTACACCATCGAGAGGATAGAGGAACTGAGTTTCGCCGGAGGGGAAGACACGGTAAATCTTATAGTCGGTAATCTTGGGCTTAAATTGTGTTTTCAGCTGAGTCCCGAGGGCAAGGCACTGTTCCTTGCGGGCAAAGTACATGAGGTTATCGCCTTCGTTCATGACCGCTGCACCACCGGTGGGCAGTTCAAAAACCTGCTCTTTTGCGCTAGACCAGGTGATGGCGTATTTTTCCTCCCGTTCAGCAGCGGCGAGTAGACCACCCGTGCTGCCACCGAATTTCGGTGTTTTTCCAGTAAGCTCGTTAGACATGCTCAAAAATCTTTATTAAATAAAGGGTGTTTCGCAAATGCTATCACCAGACCCCTACGCCATAGATCAAGTGTCAAGAACTGTAACAGTTATTTTCTATTTGTAAGGGAAGCAGACAGGCAAATTTATCATCCTTTAGGGACTGTTTTGGTGGGAATGGCCCTAGGGGCAAAAGTTTCTGGCAAAAGCCACTAGAATGCGAGAAAATCCCCTTTTTTCCACTGCAAAACCTAGGCTTAGTAGAAGGTGAGCATCCGTTGTTTTTGGAATTTTTGGGTTAGGGGATGGGTTGAACCCAGCAGGTTAAAGAACATCTATGGCAGAAGAATTTTACAAAGGTGGACAACGGGCTTGGTTCCATGATCAGGGCCATTGGGGCGGTTTTTTCCATACCTATGATCAGTTGCAACTCAAGGGTTTTGGGGCGCATTTTGATCAACCCCGCAAAATCCATGTCTTTTTACCACGAGATTATGAAGTAACTGGCGATCGCCTGCCCGTACTTTACTGCAACGATGGCGACCATATTTTTTTCCCCGATGGGAATTTTGGTCAATGTTGGCAGGTGGCAGAACGCTTGAGTCGACTGTATCTACGGGAGCAATTGCAAAAACTGATTGTCGTGGCCATTTGCCCCAATGATCGTGCCTACGAATATTCCCATATCCCGGATCAAGGTGGTGGCCTAGGGGATTACAGTCGTTATCTTGCCAAAGGACTGAAACCCTTTATCGATGAGCAATACCGCACCCAAACCGATCAAACGCTCATCGTCGGTGCTGCCCAAGGCGGGTTGGCTGCTTTTTACACGGCTACCCAGCACCCCCGCCAGTTTCCCCAAGTGGCCGCTTTATCCCCCTCTTTTTGGCTGGGACTGGAGGCAAACCCAATGTCCATAAATGGTTTGGATGGGGCTTTTAAAATATCCCTTGAAAATTCGGCGTTGGTTTTTGCCGCGACTCCCGTTTTGAGCAATCCTGAACTGCGCCCCAAAATTTACCTAGACTGGGGTTTAATGGCTGATACCCAGCACCAGGAGGCCCGGGCGAGATTACGGGGCCAAGAAATGCGATCGCTTTTAATCGAAGAGTTCCAATACCAAGAAAATGTGAATCTTTTTACCCTTGAAGATCCCCTTGGTCGCCACGATGAACTTGCCTGGGGCGATCGCCTTGAGACAATTTTGCAGCTTTTCTTCTAGCCCGTGGGCAAAAATCTGACCTCTAATACTGAATGCGATCGGTGGTTTTCCCAGGAGCGGCATTCTTTTCGAGATATTCAATAATTTTTCCGGCCACATCAACCCCGGTGGTTTTTTCGATGCCTTCTAATCCCGGTGAAGAGTTAATTTCCATCACCAAAGGCCCATGGTTTGAGCGCAACAAATCTACCCCGGCGACCCGCAATCCCATCGCTTTAGCGGCCCGGACAGCGGTACTGCGCTCTTCGGGGGTGAGTCGAACTTTGTCCGCTTTGCCGCCCCGGTGCAAATTAGACCGAAATTCTCCCTCTGCTCCCTGGCGCTTCATTGCCGCCACGACTTTCTCGCCCACCACAAAACAGCGGATATCCGTGCCCTTGGCTTCGGCGATGTATTCTTGCACCAAAATGTTGGCATCCAACCCCCGAAAGGCTTCGATCACGGATTTGGCGGCCTGGTGGGTTTCCGCGAGCACCACACCAATACCCTGGGTGCCTTCTAAAAGTTTAATGACGACAGGAGCACCACCCACGGTTTCGATGAGGCCATCAATGTCCTGGGTCGCGTGGGCAAAGCCTGTCACCGGGAGTCCAATGCCTTTGCGGGCTAAAATTTGCAGCGATCGCAGTTTATCGCGGGACCGAGAAATCGCCTGGGATGTATTGGCACTAAACCCTCCCATCACTTCAAACTGACGCACCACCGCCGTACCGTAAAAGGTGGCCGATGCTCCAATGCGAGGAATAATCGCGTCAAAATTTTCTAACCGCTGCCCCTGGTAAATGACAAAGGGTTGATGGGAAGTGATGTTCATGTAGCAGCGCATGAAATTAATCACCTGGACGTCGTGGTGGCGATTTTCGGCGGCTTCCCGGAGACGACGGGTGGAATAGAGTTTTGGATCTTGGGAGAGAATAGCAATTTTCATGGTTGGTGGGGATGATCCGGTTGGCTTTGGAGAAAAGATTTGCTCACATCAACGAGGAATCGTTTGCGCAGGGCCTGGCGTCCAAGGAGCATCCGATAACCCATTAAGGAGCGATTGGTGAGATTGAGTTCAATGAGCCAACGGTGTTCGCCTAGTTGAACATGGGTTTCGATGACGGGCCGCAGTTGCTTTTGGCCATTGGAACTTTTGATGCTGCGGTGTTCGACCAAAGGGGCTTCTATGGTAACGGTGTCATGGATATTGTGCTGGTGGGGGTGAATTTGGAAACGAACCATCTCGCGATCGCCTTGGTGAAAATAGTGAATGCGGGTGGCATGGATCGAAGAGGAGCCAGCACCGGTGTCAATTTTGGCGCGAATCACGGGGATCTGAAAATCCGGGAGCGCCACACATTCTCGCCAACCAATGGTCGATAGGATGGGTTTTCTTTTCATACAACGGCAGTCTAGGAGACAAAGTTTAAATTCTTGCTAAGGCTTCAGCTAGAAGCACTGGTATAAAACCGTAGGGCAAACCGCCACACCACATTAGACAATAACAGCAGCAGCAGGCCCAAACAACCGGCACCAGCAATCCACCCCAGAGGCGATCGCCCCAACATGGTTTCCGCAGGAATGGTCGTTAAAAAAACAATGGGGACAATGAAGGTAAAGAAAAAACGAAAGACCCCCGGATAGGCCACAATCGGGTAACGCCCCGCCTCAAGGAAACCCCGCAGCACCTCGGTGACATTATAAATTTTCACAAACCAGATACTCGTTGCCCCCAACATAAACCAGAGGCTGTAGAGGATCAACATCCCAAACCCGATGGGAACCAGACTCAACACATAATTGAGCGGTGACAGACCCAACTGCAGCCCGATGTAGACCAAAATTCCCAGTCCTAAAACCAAGTCAGGCAAGCCCCAGGGGGAAATCATCCGCGCCGAGAGCCAAAATTGACTACTGATGGGCTTGAGCAGCACAAAATCGAGGGTGCCTTCCTGTACCTGTTGCACGATCCGGTTGAGATTCGGCGAAAAAAAAGTATTGGCCACCCCCTGCAAGAGGGTAAACATGCCCACCACCAGCATCGCCTCTTGCCAAGTCCAACCGGAAAATTGATACCCCGTGCGGTAAAACAAAAAGAGGCTGAACAGGCTGCCCGCCAAATTCCCCACACTACTGAGGGCCGCAATGAAAAAATTTAAACGATACTCCAATTCGGCGGCGATCGCCGTACTCCAAAACAGTCCTAAAATGCGCCAATACTTGCCCATGGAGTCGAGCCTATTTCTCCACTGCCCGGATATCAATCACGCTGCCATTGAAATCGTAATTAAACCCCTCAAGGCGCAAGGTATGGCCAATTTTGACCTTGTTGTTGCCAAAAACATAGCCATTATCTGTTTTCTGGGCTTCGCTGGTTAACACAATCCGAAAATCCCCAATATTCTGTACCTCAGGACGGGGATCATTCAACGGTAAAACAGAGCCGTCCGGCTGGGGCACAGGGGTTGTCCGGGGCAACAGCTCAATGGACTTAATGCCGACATTCGCAAAGGGTTGATTGCGGATCACGATGGAGGTCGTTTCAGACCCTTGAAATTCTGCCACAAAGGTCTCTGGGGACTTCACACTCAGACCCCGCACCAGGACTTCCACCTCGATCGCTTCCATGGCTGACCCAATTTGGGCCACGGAACCCGAACGACCGGGGAGGAAAAAAATACCAAAAACTACGCCGAGAATGATCAGAAGTGCCCCCAGATCGAGGATGCTCACTTTGCCGAAAAGACGCCCTTTTGAATCCAACAGAGCCATATGTTTGTGGAAATACACTAAAAGTTTTTTTAACCCTCCACATTATAGGGGAGGTGGCCGCCGTCCCCCGATAAATTCGCCCTTAACCGTCTTGGGGAGGGGACATCGGCAGCGGCGATCGCCCAACTTCCGGGGAGGCTTGTCTCTGTAGTTGAGGCCGTCGTCGGGACTGTTGATAGAGTCGGTAAAGGGCATAGGTAAATAGAGAAGGCCCCACCAGAGCACAAAGCACAATGACTCCATAAATCCAGAGGGGTAACACGGACGGTTCTCCCCCAGGGGAATTTGTCTGAGCATTAGTCTCGGCGGGTGGCGGCGTTGTTGTTGCCGGGGGGGCGTCCGCACCACTGATCGTTTGGGATGATGGGGATTCCGTTTCCTCCAAAACCCGCGCCGCTGTCTGGGCTGGCAATTGTCCCAAAAGACTATCCACCACCGGAATTGGCACCCGAGGATTGACCAGGGTTGCGAAGCCCACACTACTGAGGGTTAACATCGCCAAGCAACTACCACCCAGGAAATAAGCGCGACCATGGTGGGTTTTAATGAGTTGTTTAAAAGTGATCAGGCGAGGCGGTTGTTTTTTCGGGGAAGTAGAAGCCATCGGCGGTGACAAAATTTAAAGATTAGTAGCCTTTAGGCCAAGGGGATTAAAACAAGGTAATCGCTGGTAACTTCAGCATAACGAACTGGATTTAGGACGGGGAGGTTTGTGATTTTGGGTGGGCATCAACGGGATTCAAGATTCCCCTATGTTGCTCTAAATGATGGGCAACCTTACCTAGAAGTTCCTCCAAAGAGACCGGGTGATAAATAATGTCATCACAAGCTAACCGCGAATGCTCATCTTGCTGATTTTGAAAGATATCAGCGGTAATCACGATGAGTTTTGGGTCTTCGGTTAGGGGGACTGTTTGGAGCTGTTGTTGGATATTGCTCAAGATCTCCGCACCATTGACGGAGGCCAGTTTCAGGTCAACCAAAATTAGGTCTGGTGTCCATTGTTGCCATGGGTGATTGGAGATTGCTTCCATGGCGATCGCCTGGGTTTCGATACCAGCCCTGGCCAGTCGCTGACAGAGTAATTCCCGCTGCTCGACTTGATCCTTGAGGAGCAAAATTTTGGGCGATCGCCCCGTGTGTTCTACAAAAGCCTGAATTGAAATGTCTGCTTGATCTTTTTCTGGCGAGGCGAGGGACAGCTCAAACCAAAAGCAACTACCCTGATTTTCTGCCGTTGTTACCCGGATCTCTCCCCCCATGAGCTGTACCAACTGCTGACTGATGGCGAGGCCCAGGCCCGTACCTTGGCGCGAACGGATTCCTGTGCTGGTTTGCTGAAAAACCTGAAATAATTTGTTCTGCTCATGTTCTGGGATGCCAGGCCCCGTATCAATTACCGCAAAGTGTAAGTTCTGTTGGTGGGCATCATAGGTAATTTTGAGGGTAACGCGACCCACCTCAGTAAATTTAATGGCATTACTCAAGAGATTAATTAAGACTTGCTTGAGCTTTTTTTCATCGAGGTAAATCACCTCCGGTACATTGGCATCACGCTCAAAGATCAGTTCTAGTTGCTTTTGTTTCGCCGCAAGGACAACAAAATCGTAGATAACATTGAGAGCTTCAACGAGATTAAAGGCTTCTCGAAGGACGCTGGTCTCCCCGGCCTCAATTTTTGAGAGGGAGAGAATATCGTTGATCAGGTTCAGCAGGTGCTGGGCACTCTGGGTAATGATGTCGAGGGATTCGAGTTGATCAGAAGTGAGGTTAGTATCCCCCGTGAGTAGCTCCGTAAACCCCAAAATGGCGCTGAGGGGTGTGCGGAGTTCATGGCTCATATTGGCCAAAAATTGACTTTTTGCTTGGTTTGCCTTTTCTGCCTCTTCCTTGGCTGCCTGTAGGGTTTCTAGGAGTTTGGCCTGTTGGAGGGCCACACCCAGTTGGGTGGCGATCTGCCGCAGCATTTCAATTTCCTCGGTAAGCCAGGTGCGGGGGGCGTTGTTTTGGTAGATGCCGAGGAGTCCCCAAAGGCGATCGCCTAGAAAAATCGGTAGGGTGATATAGGCTTTGGCTTGGAAGTTTTCGAGGAGCTCGATGTAACAGGGAGGAAACCCGGCTTTGTAAATATCATGGACTGCCCGGTAGGTATTGCCTTGACGATAAATCCCCCCCTGGGTTTCCTGGAGATAGGTATCTTCTACCCAGCCCGGTAGCTCACTTTCAAAAACTTTGACAATACAACGGTCATCACGCACTGCGGAATATTTTAGGAGTTCACGCTGTCGCGCACTGGCGTCATTCATCAGCGATCGCCATTGGGGAGACATGGCCTCAGCTACAAAGTGACCACTCCAGTCGGGGTTAAACTTGTAGATCACCACCCGGTCACAGTGCAGGGCATCATGGATTTCTTTAGTCGTGCTCTGAAAAATTTCGTTGAGGTTGAGGGTACGACGAATCCGATTGATCACGACGCGGAGAATTCTTTGGCGGGTGATTGTCCGTTGCAGTTGCTCGGTTTGGTTTGACCACAGGGCTTGGAGATGTTTGTGGTTAAGTTGTTGTTGGACACGTTTTTGTAATTCGGTGCTGGTGCAGGGCAATAGCAACACATCATCGGCCCCAAACGAGAAAGCCTCGGCCCGGGTTTGGGCATGGATATCCGTGGTGGTAATAATCAGGGGGATATCGCGGCTGTGCAGATCACTTTTAAGCTGGGCAAACAGTTTGCGCTCCGGACGGGACACAAAATCGAGGTTCACAATGATCAGTTATGGATGATTGGCGATCGCCAAAGCCGACAGATGGGCGGCGCTGGGGGCAACCTGCACTGCGGCAATACCCCGGAGGGTCTCCAGGAAAAATTCAAGGAAATGGGCTTGGTGCTCACCGACTAAAATCATGACAAAATTGCAAACCTCAGGGCAGGAGATAATGGGAAGAAAAATCAGACCGCTCCTCTCCAAAGAGCAGATGTAGATCAAAATTTCAGGCCGCACGCTGAAACCACGGGACAAAAAGTTCCCCGGTAGCTCAGCCAGAAAAAATAATCTAGATTAAGGGCTGGGGTTGTCTCTTCCAGTGGGTTGGCACGGGGGGATCTGGGCGGCAATAATGCCCACCATCAACCACCAGAGGGTATTGACCTGGGGACGATACCAAACGGTATCAAAGAGGCCCTGGATCAACAGTCCTGTCATCGCGGCGATCGCCCCAACTAACCATAGTCCTTCTATTTTATGCTGGGACTGAAAGTCTTTAAGGCTTTGTAAAGCTTGGCTAAAGATATTGATCAGCAGCCACACAAATGTGGTCAAACCCAGTAAACCAGTTTCCACAGCGGTCTCCAGAAAAATTGAATAGGCACTCAGGGCCGAAAAACGACTTTCCATATACTGGGGGTACACCGCATTAAAGGCATCATGGCCTGGCCCAATCCCCAGCAGGGGGCGATCGCCAATCATCCGCAGCACCGCCAACCACACATTAATCCGGAAATTATTACTACTATCGCCCCGCCAGGAAAAAATACTCAACAACCGTAGGCGAATGGCATCAACGCCCAATACCGCAATGAGTAGTAACCCCGCCCCAAAGCCGAAACACAGGGGCAGCAACCATTTACGCCAAAAAGGACTGAGGCGATCGCCATACCAACTGTAGAGTAATAATCCCCCCACAATGGCCGCTCCCACCATCGCCAGCCAGCCCCCCCGACTATCGGTAAAAAATAAGCAAGCCGCATTGGTTACAAACATGACCGCTGCTAAAGTTTTCTGGATCTTGGTGCGCCAAATCAGCATCGCTACGCCACTAAAGGCGATCGCCCCCAGGAGATAACCCGCCAAAAGATTCGGGTTGCCTAGGTAACTGTAAACCCGTGTATCATTGGCAAACTCCGACAAGGGATCGTTCCAGGTGGCCAACTGTTCTACCCCAAAAAATTCCTGACGAATACCATAGCCACTCACCACCAGGGACACCATTAAATACACCCAAATGACCGCCGCGAGAATTTTGGGCGATCGCAAGACCCGCGCACAAAACGCAAAGAAAATCAGATATAGCAACAACTGCACCAACCCAGACAGGGCCGCCCCCTTAACTGGCGACAAGACCGTGGCGATCGCCGCGATGCCCCCATACAGCGCAACCAAAAGATGAATTCCCGTCACCCGTCCCAGGGGCAGATCAGACAGACTTAGCAAAATCCAATAGCCCGCACAGGCCAACAGCAAAAATCCGATTAAGGTTGTCGAGACAAAGGGCGCTGCCACCAACAATACACAGAGAATCATTGCCCCCAGGGGTTCTGCCCACTGCAATAGCAAACTGCCGCCCCGCCAGCCCTGCAAAAGTCCAAACACCCGGTAACTGACACTGGCCCGTAACCAAGGCTCAAAGGGAAAGCGCAAAAAGAGAATCTGCTGCCACACTGCCGCCATGAACCATCAACCTCAGTATTGTGTAACTGTTCATTGTAAAAGAGATTTAGCCGTCGTCGTTCCCATACAACTCATCGAGGGATTGCTTTTCGTATAGATCTTTTAAATTTTGGTGCCGTTCCCGCCGGGAAGTTCGTCGATATTTTTTGGTCGCTAGTTTCGGCTCGTGGATTTGTTTGCCCGCCGCTGTAATTTTGATCTTGAGGTGTTCTTCTTCATCCCGTTGCTGCTGCTGGGTTTCACGGTAGGCGATCGCCTCTTCGAGAAATTTTTCATAGATCTCATAGCGTTCCCAATCCCGTCCCACCGCACAGTTGGGTTCCTGCAGGTGTAAACAATCCTTGAACTGGCAATTTTCTTGTTTGAGTTGGGCACGAATTTCTGGGAAATATCCCCCCAAATCCTGGGGCAGCACCGACCAATCCGGCTGATTAAATCCAGGACTATCGGCCAAAAGTCCCCCCTGGGGCAGTGGAAATAGTTCCACATGGCGGGTTGTGTGTCGTCCCCGCTGCAATTTGCCTGAAACTTCGCCCACCCGTAGCTCTACCTGGGGAATTAAGCGGTTGATCAGACTTGATTTTCCCACCCCCGAAGGCCCAGCCACCACGGTGATTTTATCCTTAAGACTGGCTTCTAGGGCGGCAATGCCAGCATCCTGGAGCACACTAAAAAAGACAGCCCGATAGCCCCATTCCTGTAAGCGTTCAGCCCAGGTATGTTGTTCTTTTTTAGAGAGTAAATCTTGTTTATTGAGACCCAATAATAACGGCAACCCCGTTGATTCTGCTTTGATTAAGAAGCGACTCAGTTGCCAGGGATCAAGGGATGGTTCCGCTAGGGCAAACACCAGTAAGAGTTGGTCGGCATTGGCTACAGGGGGTCGATCTAAAACGGTGCGGCGGGATAAAACCTGGGCGATCGCTCCCCGTCTATCTTGAAAATCAACTTCTTCAACGATGACCTGGTCTCCCACCATGACCCGTTGACCAATTTTTTTTAAGCGGGCTCGCCTTGTACAGAGCAAATGTCCTGCCCCAGCTTGGAGTTGCACATGGTAAAAGTTTGCCTGAACCGCCGTTACGGTTCCCTGGTAGTTCTCTGGGACTAAGCCACCACTCATGTCGCCGGACAACGTACCCATAATACGTAGTGGCCCTCCGGTTGGGCGATCGCCTTTTCTACCAAATACCCTTCCATCGTCAAACTATCAGGCACTTGCTCCATGGGTTCCCCCGCATCAAGCCACACCTCTAGCAGGGCATTGGGAGCCATTTTCTTAAGTTGTAACTTTGTGCGCACAAAATTAATCGGGCAGGGAGTCCCTCGCAAATCTAACCGTGCGTCTGCCTCTAATGCTTGCGGATTACTCATTTGTTATGGAATAGGTTCCCCAATAACCCTTCAAAGCCACCTTTGCTATGTTCAGTGCCCTTTAATTTCGCCAATTGGTGCAACAGTTCTTTTTCTTCCCGACTTACTTTTGTTGGAATCATGACTTTTACCGTAATCAAATGATCGCCACGACTCACTGGATTACCCAGTTTAGGCACCCCTTTTCCTTCCAAAATAAGGACTTTATTGGGCTGTAAGCCCGCTGGAATCGTTAAATCTTCTGTGCCGTCAACGGTTTTTACTTTCACCGTATCCCCAAGGATCGCCTGGAGATAGCTAATTTCAATTTCTGAAAGAATATTCGTACCGTCGCGGCGGAACTCTTTATCCGCATTGACGGCTAGGTAAACGTAAAGATCCCCAGGGGGGCCACCTTTAACGCCAGCATCACCTTCCCGCGATACCCGCAGTCGTGTGCCACTATCAACCCCGGCAGGAATCGTGATTTTGAGCTTTTTCGTTTCTTGTTTGCGACCAGCACCACCACAGGATTCACACTTCTCGGCGATCACTTGCCCTTCCCCATTACAGGTCGGACAGACGGAAACTTGAGCAAAACTACCGAAGGGGGTCCGGGTCGCCCGCCGCACTTGGCCAGTGCCATTACAAGTGCCGCAGGTATTTGCCGAAGTACCAGCCTTTGCTCCAGAGCCACTGCACGTTTTACAGGTCTCTAGGTGGGGAATACGGATTTCCTTTTCGCCCCCAAAAATCGCTTCTTTAAAGTCGAGCTTTAGGTCTAGGCGGAGATCATCGCCCCGCATCGGCCCACTGCGTCGGCGGCCGCCCCCGGTGGCACCAGTGCCCATACCACCAAACCCGCTGAAAATGGTCTCAAAAATATCAGCAAAGCCGCCCATGTCGCCATAGTCAGCCCCAGCAGCACCTGCCCCAGAGACACCAGCTTCACCAAAGCGATCATAGCGGGCTCGGGTTTCCGGTTCCGAGAGGACTTCATAGGCGCGGTTAATTTCTTTAAATTTTTCTTCGGCCCCAGGGTCTTTATTAACATCTGGGTGATATTGACGAGCTAGACGACGATAAGCCCGCTTGAGTTCATCTTTCCCACAATCACGGGAGACACCAAGAATTTCGTAAAAGTCGCCTGCCATAAACCTTTTCTAATAACGAGCACAATCTAGCCTTTACCAATCTTAACTTGAACTGGGAAAACCTGAAAAGTGTTATGGGGAATAGATGTGTTATCTGGGTCAAGGTTTAGCCATAACCCAATCAATCAATGGTTTCATAATCCCCAGTAATATTGCCTTCGCCATTTTCAATGACAACACCAGCTTCGGTGGGAAATTCAATTAAATCATCGTCGGCAGTGGTTGGCACAGGGGTCACTGAGATGGGGCGATAGATCGGTGTATCGCCTTCGCGGTCATAGAGTTTTGAACCAATGGCCAGGAGTGCGGTCTTGAAGTCTTCGAGTAGACGGCGAATTTCTGCGGTCGAGAAGGAACGGTCGGTAAAGGATTGTTCTAAAACAGCGCGTTTTTGGATTAGTTGGGTTTTAACTTCATTGGTTAACAATTCGCTATTTTCTCGCAGGGTGGCATCAAGGCTGTAGAAGAGGCTATCGGCTTGGTTTTGGAGATCAACTACTTGGAGACGTTGGCGGTCTTGTTCGGCGTACTTTGTGGCTTCGGCGCGCATTGCTTCGATTTCAGCGGGGTCAAGGCCACCGGTATTGGTGATTTTAATGCCCTGTTCTTTGCCGGTACCGCGATCCTGGGCGGACACTTGCAAAATGCCGTTGACATCAATTTCGAAGCTAACTTCAATTTGAGGCAAGCCCCGGGGAGCAGGGGGAATCCCTGTGAGCAGAAATTTTCCTAGACTTTTATTGTCTTTTGCGAGGGCGCGCTCACCTTGCAGAACATGGATTTCTACAGAAGTTTGGCCGTCGGTGGCGGTGGAAAAAACTTGGGAATTGTTGGTTGGCAGGGTGGTGTTACGGTCAATGATTTTGGTAAAGACTTCGCCGAGGGTTTCGATGCCGAGGGAAATGGGGGTGACATCAAGGAGGAGAACGTCTTTCACTTCACCGTTTAGGACACCGGCTTGGATTGCGGCCCCAATGGCGATCGCCTCGTCAGGATTTACAGAACGATCAATTTGTTTGCCATGGAAAAAACCTTGAATCGCCTGCTGGACTGCGGGGATGCGCGTGGAACCCCCCACCAAAATAATCCGATCAATATTATCGACCGTTAATTCTGCATCTTTTAGGGCTTGTTCTACAGGGCGGAGGGTTGCCTCAATGTAATCTTTGGCTAATTCCTCAAACTTCGAGCGACTCAAATCAATTTCAAAGTGCTTAGGGCCAGTGTCATCGGCCGTGATAAACGGCAAATTAATGGATGTCGTAATGGTGCTAGACAACTCAATCTTGGCCTTTTCTGCCGCTTCCCGGAGCCGTTGGAGGGCCATCTTATCGCTACTTAGATCAATGCCTTCGAGTTGCTGAAACCGTTCAACCATCCATTCCACAATGGCGTTGTCGAAATCATCACCACCCAGTTGATTGTTTCCAGAGGTCGCCTTGACCTCAAACACCCCGTCTCCCAACTGCAGGATGGAAACATCGAAGGTGCCGCCCCCAAGGTCAAACACGAGGATAAATTGTTCTTGGTCTTGTTTGTCTAGGCCATAGGCAAGGGCCGCAGCGGTCGGTTCATTGATAATTCGCAGCACTTCAAGACCGGCGATCGTTCCGGCATCTTTGGTGGCTTGACGTTGGGCATCGGTAAAGTAGGCTGGCACGGTGATGACAGCTTGAAAAACTTCCTCCCCTAAAAACGCCTCTGCATCGGCCTTGAGCTTTTGGAGCACCATTGCTGAAATTTCTTGGGGCGTAAAAACCTGTTTCCGTACCGCGACATCAACGGTATCGTCCTTTCCTTTAACACATTTGTAAGGAACCCGACGGCGTTCTTGTTCCGTATCATCCCAGCGACGGCCAATGAACCGCTTGATACTATAGACTGTGTTTTCGGCATTGGTTACGCTCTGGCGTTTTGCCAATTGACCCACGAGGCGAATATCGCTTTTGCCAAAACCAACAATACTTGGCGTAGTCCGTGCCCCTTCTGCGTTGGTAATGACAAGGGGATTACCGCCCTCAAGGACAGAAACACAGCTATTGGTAGTGCCAAGATCGATGCCAATTACTTTGCCCATGGTTCGCGGCCGAAAGACGATAAGGATTTTTTCAATACTACTGAAGATTTTGTCTGGGGCCAGGAACTACAACAGTTTATGTCTATAGGCCCCATCGCAAAAATTGGGTTTAACCCTTAACTTTCACTGGTGCTGGTTTCACCGCTGGGGGGTTCCTCAGGCGCGGCGGCAACCTTAACCATGGCATGGCGTAACACCATGTCTCCTAAAAGATAGCCACGCACGACCTGCTCAATCACAGTGCCTTCTGGGTGCTCACTGGTGGGTTCTTGGAAGATCGCCTCGTGGAAATTGGGATCAAATTCTTCTCCTTCTGGACGCATGGCAGAGACACCAATTTTTTTCAATCCATCGACAAGTTGTTTATAGACCCCTTGATAGCTTTTGTGGATTGTCATTTCGCCATCGGTGGAGGGCTTGATCTGCAATCTGGCCCGCTCAAAGTTGTCAACGGCGCCCAAGATTTCATTGACGGTATTGCACTTGATTCGCAATTCCATTTCTTCTTTTTCTTTGCTGGTACGCTTGCGGAAATTTTCAAAATCGGCGGCGATCCGCATATATTGGCTTTTGAAATTTTCGGTTTGTTGACTTTGGGTACTGAGCTGTTGGCGCAGGGTACTGACCTCCTGCTGGAGAGCGGCAATGACAGCTTCTAGTTCGGCACCATCGAGGGGCGTGTCATCGACCTCCTGGTCAGGGGCTTGATCTGCGGTATCGGTGTTTGTTTCTCCTTGAGCTTCGATCGTTGTGGCATCCTCCCCAAGGTTAGACTCGATGGTTGTCTCGGGGGCCTCGTCGGAAACAGACTCGGGCGTGCTTCCTGGATCAATTGGGCTATCAAGATTTTTCGCGTCTTCTACCATGGTTGCTTGAACTAGTTGTTTTAGGATTGGCTATTGGGTTATATCGATGTTTTTAGTCGTTTCTATCCTAGTAGTGATGGTGGGCGATCGCCTAACCTAGAGTAAAAACATCAAATATAGGTCTTTTAACATTACCAAATGTAACATTGTCCCCTATGGATCCCGTCTTTCCCAGGTAAAAAGAATAAAACTTCAAGCAACCGCTATATTAGGAAGAAACAACCCTGGCATCGTAACCGACACAGACAGTTGCCATTATTAAGCCCCGACCGATCCCCTTGATCCCAAAAAGCAGATTCTTTCTGCTACATTCAGCATTGAACTACGAATCATCATATTGCCAACAACTATCCCGCTTTTCTTTTTTGCCTAGTCTGCCGTCATTTGCCAATGCTGTCTGGTTTTTCCTATGACCCACTCTTCCCTTCCCAAACGGACAAGAGCCCTTGCCCTCCGCAATGATTTCTCTCCTTTCGGCAACAAGCTCATTCAACAGGGAGTTGTAGACCATCAACAGATGGAAAAAGCCCTCGTTGAAACCCGGCGTAGTGGACGCCCCCTCACGGCCATTGTCGAAGAACTAACCGGGAAAGCCCTGTCCCCTGAGCTAGTCCGACAGTACAAAAAGCATCATCTCTTTGAACTGAAGATCCTCTACGGTCTCAATTCCATTGACCCAGAAGTTCAAAAAATTGACATCGATCAGATGGGCGAGTTGATCAATTCCCTCGTGCCCGTAGAATTATGTCGCCGCCACCGTCTCCTTCCGATCCGGCGGGTTCAAGATGAAGTGATTGTGGCGATGGTAGAGCCCGATAACCTAGCCGCCCAAGATGATTTAAACCGTCTTTTTCGCCTGCAAAATCTGACGTTACGGCGCATCGTGATCACAGAAGACGACTATCGTCAGGTGCTAGATGGCTATTTAGAACAGCAAGTCCAGATTCAAATCCAACAGCAGGAACAAGCAGCCAAGGCCGCCGAAGCAGCAGAACTGAAAAAAGCAGTTGATATCGAAGATCTTGATCTCGGTGTAGCCGGGGAATTAGACGAGCAGGAAGAAGAAAGCGCCGACCTGATGAATGAAAATCAGGCTAGCTCTGCTCCGGTGATCAAACTTGTCAATAAAGTGCTACTTAAAGCTCTCCAGGAAGGGGCCTCAGATATTCACATCGAACCCCAAGAAAATGATCTGCGGATTCGTTTCCGTAAAGATGGGGTTCTGCAATATGCTTTTGATCCGCTGCCCAAACGGATTGTGCCGGCGGTAACGGCCCGGTTTAAAATTATGGCGGACCTAGACATTGCGGAACGTCGTGTACCTCAGGATGGTCGGATTCGGCGGATGTTTAAGGGGCGCAAGGTGGACTTTCGGGTCAATAGCTTACCCAGTCGCTACGGCGAAAAAATTGTTTTACGGATTCTCGATAATTCTTCAACCCAGTTGGGCTTGGATTTGTTAATTACCAACCAAAATATTCTGGGGCAGGTGCGGGAAATGGCCCAGCGGCCATTTGGTCTAATTTTGGTGACGGGGCCAACAGGCTCAGGAAAATCAACAACTTTGTATTCAATTCTGGCGGAGCGCAACGAGCCGGGCATCAACATCAGTACCGCAGAAGACCCCATTGAATATACTTTGCCGGGCATTACCCAGGTGCAGGTCATCCGGGAAAAGGGGATGGATTTTGCGTCAATTTTGCGGGCATTTTTGCGGCAGGATCCAGATGTCATTCTTGTGGGAGAAACCCGGGATAAGGAAACGGCAAAAACAGCCATTGAGGCGGCTTTAACGGGGCACTTGGTACTAACGACTCTCCACACCAATGATGCTCCAGGGGCGATCGCCCGTCTAGATGAGATGGGAGTTGAACCCTTTATGATTTCCGGGTCACTCCTGGGAGTTCTGGCCCAGCGCTTGATGCGACGGGTTTGTGGGGAATGCCGCATCCCCTATCAGCCCACAGTGGAAGAGCTGGCACGCTACGGCCTTTCCAGTAATGATCGCCATCCTTTAACGGTGTACCGGGCCAATACCCTGACGCCAGAGCAAATCCAAATGGCCAAAGAAGCCGGCAGTCTCTGTCCTAAATGTGGCGGCGGCGGCTACAAAGGCCGGGTGGGGGTCTATGAGTTTATGCAAAATAGTGAAGAAATTGAACGGTTGATTAATACCGGGGCCACCACGGACATGATCAAAGAAGTGGCAGTGCAAGAGGGCATGTTGAGTATCTTGGCCTACAGTTTGGAGTTGGTCAAAGAAGGCCATACGACCTTTGAGGAGGTAGACCGTGTTACCTTTACTGATTCTGGCCTTGAGGCAGAACTAAAGGCGAAACGAAAGACGGGCTTGGTTTGTGACACCTGTAATGCTGAGTTGCAGCCGGATTGGCTAGATTGTCCCTACTGTATGACGCCCCGCTTTAGTTAAGACTCTTCACTCTCTGTTCCCTGGCGATCGCCTTTTGGGCAGAATAATGGCAGCGACAATCTTTCACCCCAACTTTTTTCTTTCCTATCCCAGGCGATCGCCCAAGGAGTAACAAGCCAATGGATTACATGATCGAAGACCTCATGGAGCAACTCGTAGAAATGGGCGGCTCCGATATGCACATCCAGGCCGGTGCCCCCGTTTACTTCCGAGTCAGTGGGAAACTTGGCCCCATTAATGACGAGCCCCTCTCCGCCCAAGATGCCCAAAAGCTCATCTTCAGTATGCTCAACAACACCCAACGCAAAGACCTCGAGCAAAATTGGGAACTAGACTGTTCCTATGGCGTGAAAGGACTCGCGCGCTTCCGGGTCAATGTCTACAAAGAACGGGGCTGTTATGCCGCTTGCCTGCGGGCCTTGTCCTCGAAAATTCCCAACTTTGATCAACTCGGTTTACCCGATATTGTGCGGGAAATGGCCGAGCGTCCCCGGGGTTTGGTGCTGGTTACGGGCCAAACGGGTTCCGGGAAAACCACCACCATGGCTGCGATGTTGGATTTGATCAACCGCACCCGTGCCGAACATATCCTCACCGTCGAAGACCCCATTGAATACGTTTTCCCAAACCACAAAAGCCTCTTCCACCAACGGCAAAAGGGAGAAGACACGAAAAGCTTTGCCAATGCGCTCCGGGCCGCGCTCCGGGAAGATCCAGACATCATCCTCGTCGGGGAAATGCGGGATCTCGAAACCATCTCCTTGGCTATCTCCGCCGCTGAAACTGGGCACTTGGTTTTCGGGACGCTCCACACCAACTCCGCCGCCAGCACCATCGACCGGATGTTAGATGTGTTCCCGCCGATTCAACAGCCCCAAATTCGGGCGATGCTCTCCAACTCTCTCTTGGCTGTTTTTAGTCAATGTCTAGTGAAAAAAGCGAATCCGAAACCCGGTGAATTCGGGCGCTCTATGGCCCAAGAAATTATGGTTGTCACCCCGGCGATCGCCAACCTGATTCGTGAAGGAAAAAGCGCCCAGGTCTACTCAGCAATCCAAACGGGAATGAAACTCGGCATGCAAACCATGGAGCAAGCCCTGGCGGGTTTAGTGGCCACAGGCACCGTTACCTTTGAAGAAGCCCTGTCGAAGAGTGGTAAACCCGATGAACTACAACGACTCGTTGGGGGAGCCTTGGGGGCTAGCCCAACCGCAAAACGTCGCTAAATAAATATTGTCAGTTAAGCTGGCAAAAGACACCCTTTATTCCATTTTTCCCAGTGAACGAAAGCCATGGCACAGTATGTCGCACAAGTCGTTGATCGCAACGGTCAAAAGCTAAAAGAAAAAATCGAAGCCAATTCCCCCGAACAAGCCCGCACCATGCTAGCGACGCGCTATCCAGAAGTGGGCAAGATCATGAAGCCGGGGGAAATCGATCTCTCGTTTTTAGAAGAAGCCCTCGCGAAAGTTTCCATCAAAGATAAAGCCGTATTTTCGCGACAATTTGCGGTGATGATCAATGCTGGGGTGGCGATCGTTCGTTGTCTAAGCATCTTGGGAGAAAACCACTCCAACATCAAGATGCGTAAAGCCCTCACTGCCATCAAGGCCGAAGTTCAGCAGGGGGTGAATCTTTCCGACGCGATGCGACCCCACGAAGAATGCTTCGATACCCTGTATGTCAGCATGGTAGAAGCCGGTGAAATTGGTGGGGTACTCGATGAAGTCCTAAACCGTTTGGCGAAGGTACTCGAAGACATGGCCAAACTGGAAAACCAAATCAAATCAGCCATGACCTACCCAATGGCTGTGGCATTTTTGGCGGTGGCGGTGTTCTTTGGGATGACCGTTTTTTTGATTCCGGTTTTTGCCGATATTTTTGAAAGTATTGGCACAGAACTGCCGGCTTTAACGATCATCATGATGGGGATCAGTAACTTTCTGCGGACTAGCGAAGGATTATTACCAATGCCCTTTGGGAATGTGCTCCTGATGATTATTGGTGCCAATATTCTCTTTTTTGCGATCCGCCGCTACTACAACACCGAAATGGGGCGGTGGCAAATTGATTCTTTGTTACTCAAATTGCCTCTGTTTGGGGATTTGCTCCGGAAAAATGCGGTGGCTCGGTTCTGTCGGATCTTCGGGACATTAACCCGGTCTGGGGTGCCGATCCTCAATTCCTTTGATATTGTCGGGGCAACGGCGGGGAATGTGGTCATTGCCAAGGCGATTAATGATGCCAAGTCTGAAATTCAAGAAGGGGGGATGTTAAGTGTTGCCCTCGATCGCGACCGGGTTTTTCCGATCCTTGCGATTCAAATGATGACCATTGGTGAGGAAACAGGGGAATTAGATAGCATGATGATGAAGGTGGCAGATTTCTACGAAGATGAAGTAGAGCAGACCGTGAAGGCGCTGACCAGTATTTTAGAACCAGCGATGATGGTGATTATTGCAGCGATGGTTGGTGTTATTTTGCTATCGATGTATCTGCCGATGTTTAAGGTATTTGAAGATTTGGGTTAGAACAAACGATGACCGGACAGCAAAGTCAGTATGAAACGCTTTTAGCGGCCTACAGTGATCGACAAACGGCGATCGCCTTACTGAAGCAACATCGCCCTTACCTTTCTTTGGTACCCAGTGTCCGGCGTCCTGAGGGGAGTTTAATTGTGATGCCGCTGCCGGTGATGCGCCACCTCAGCAGAAATGAACAGCATTCCACTCCAAAAACCTTAATTTTGCCCTGTGATCTGGCGATTTTGACCTGTGATCCGGAGTGGCAAATTAAGCTAGATGCCGAAATTATGGTGTTTATCCATCGGCCTGGGGAAACTTTTTCAGAGCTATTGCTGCGCTGGCGTCATACCCAGGTTTACCTTGATCAAGATTACGAGTGGTTAATGCCAGAGTCGGAGGCCCACATGATCAGTAATCTTCCGGCCCAAATTCACCCTTTGTTTGTGGTGTTCCCGACAACCCCTGAGCACATTATTAAGGGACTTACGGGGGCGCATCTCCCCTTTGTCCTGGGGGAATCACCGTTTCCTGAACCGGAGTCTGTACCTGAGGTTTTTGTTACGGGAAATTAATGGCTGAGAAATTCGGCAATGGCTTGGGCGATCGCCTTTGTGCCCGTCTTATCGATGGGTTGATTGCCTTGGGGCGGTTGGGGTGATTCCCGGAGAAAATCCCAATCACCCTGGGCAAATTGCTCTGGATCTAAAATTTGGTGGTGGCCATATTGTTGGAGGTTTTTAATTAAAATTGGCCCTTCGGCAAAATCATCCCTAGGCAAGGTCACAACGGGAAGATCGAGGCGCAGGGCTTCGGCGTAGGTACTAAAGCCCGGTTTGGAAATAATGCGATCGCACAGGGGCATGAAGTCAACGGGGCGGTATTGGGTCTCTGTAATTTTGCGGAGATTTGCTAAATCGGGGGCGTTACGGTCGAAGCTAATAAATTGATAATCAGGAAATTGCGCCAAGGCTTCATAGGGCATTCCGGCAAAACCGAGGCCGCCAAAACTGAGAAGAATAGTTTTTTCCTTGGGATGAGTTAATTGAAATTTTTCCCGCAGGGCTGCCAGATCATATTGCGGATCGCCGCCCGTCAGTCCCACATCGGTAACGTTTGCAAAATTCCCCATGGGTTCGTGCAGCGGTAAACGAAACAGGCGATCGCCTTCACGATAAGGCTCTGTAATCCAATCGGCTTCGGGAATAAATTCTCCACCCCAAGCACGGTAAATAAAATCCCAACCAAAATTTCCCATACACCAACAGGGAATCTCGGCACCATGGGCAATGGGAATCGCCAGGGGCGGCAAATCAGCGAGGACTAACTGGGCACGATTTAACCGTAAAAAGTCCACTTCGCCCGCAATAATCCGGGGCGATCGCCGGCGAATTTCCCGCAATTTTTCTAGGGTTGCGTCGTAGTCCATGGAGAAACTGTCCGCCTGAATCACCCCCACGTCCAACCGTTTCGGCCGCTGAATAAAATCTCCTTTGACATAACTGCGAATCAACCAGTGGGGCGCTGTCGTCACAAAAATCAGCAATACATCGGGCAGTAATTTCTGCACCTGGGCCGCCACCGAAGCCACCCGCACCACATGGCCAAACCCATGACTCGTAATCGCCAAATACAAAACAGGACGCATAGAACCTTCCGCAATCGTTGAAAACTATTAGACCATGGGGGGCTGGGTTAAACCCTTTAGGGAAGTCTGAAGCTGATCATTTGTGAGATTTTTTCCCTGAACCAAGACATAAAAGCCCCCTAAACCCATGGGATCGATCAACTGATGGAGGGCATCCCGACGACGAAAGAGGGTCATCACATCGGTGGGGTTTTGGGATAAAGCATTGAGGCGATCGCCTAACCCTAAAGCCATCAAAAAAAGTCCCTGTTGCGTTAAACCTAAAGTTGCTAATCCTAGGGATTCGCCATGGTTTTGGAGGCTGGTAAAATCCACATGGGCTGTTAGATCCTGTTCGCCTAAATTGGTGTAGGGATTATCGTGGCGACGGTGCTGAAAATAACATTGTAAAGTGCCCTGAGACCGTTGGGGATGATAATATTTTGCCGCTGGATGGCCATAGTCAATGGTGAGAATATAGCCGGTTTTTAGTTTGGTCTGTAGCTGCTCTAACCAACTCAGCATCCCTAGATTAACTTCTGTGCGATAACCATCAGGATAATTAGAGAAATCAATATTTAAGTGATCAAAATAAGCTTGAATCTCTGGTGTAGATAGAGAATCATTCACTTCTTCCAATGCATTTTGAGCAGGATTATATTGAACGTAAACCTCCTGAAGTTTCCCGGCATTCACTGTGACCAAATGTACCGGAAAGGCATCAAGCAATTCATTAGAAATAAAACAGCCTTGGATACTATTTTCAAGTAACTCTGACCAATCGCACCATTGAATTTTGCAATAGGAAAACCCTGCTAATTTTTCCTGTTGTTGCTGGCGGAGAGCCGGGGATTTTTCAATAATGTAATATTCAATTTCTTCAAGTTCTTTTGGATAATGCTGCTGGAGGTAAAACAAAATATCCTTCGCCAAGTCGCCCTTGCCTGCTCCCATTTCGACGATCTGAAACGGCGATCGCCCCAAAATTTGTTTCATTTGGAGCAACTGTTCTGCCAATAATTCCCCAAAGTCTGGGCCGAGGGATGTGGCCGTGAAGAAATCCCCCTGGGCACCGATCGCCACCTTCCCACTACTGTAGTAACCTACCGTGGGGTGATAGAGCGCCAATTCCATAAACTCAGCAAAGGTGAGGCGCTGGTGCGGTGCGGTCTGGAGTTTTTCCTGGAGGATCGCCAAAAGGGGAGAAGCCATGGACAAGTCCGTTAAAATGATGTGCGATTAGTGTATGCTGCCGCCTTTTTGAGGTGCAACCTTTTACCTGTGAAGTCTTCTATTTCTCCCACTGCCCCGCGACCGTCATTTCTTGCTTCCCTATGGCAATTTTCCCGGCCCCATACGATTATCGGCACGAGTCTGAGTGTTTGGGCTTTGGCGCTGTTGGCGGTGACCCCTGAAACATTTTCCTGGGGCTATGGTCAGTCGGTGCTTGGTGCTTGGCTCGCTTGTCTGGCGGGCAATGTCTTTATTGTCGGCCTCAATCAACTGACGGACATTGACATTGACAAAATTAATAAACCCCATTTACCAGTGGCGGCGGGACATTTTTCTCGAAAAACAGGTTGGGGTATTGTCTGGTTTTGCGGAGCTTTAGCGCTGATTTTGAGTGCTTTTAGTGGCCTGTGGCTTGGGGTGACGGTGTGGGGGAGCTTGGCCATCGGGACAATGTATTCTCTGCCCCCAGTGCGCCTGAAACGGTTTCCCCTACTCGCAGCGATGTGTATTTTTACGGTGCGGGGTGTGGTGGTGAACCTTGGTCTTTTTGCCCATTTTCAGACGATGTTACAGAACCCAGTGGTGATTACGCCGACGGTATGGCTGTTGACGGGGTTTATTATTGTGTTTACGGTAGCGATCGCCATTTTCAAAGACGTACCGGATCTAGAGGGCGATCGCCAATATCAAATCACAACCTTTACAATTTTATTGGGCAAAAAACGGATTTTTCAGCTTTCGTTGGGGATTATTTTTGCCTGTTACGCCGGGATGATTCTCGGTGAAATAACGATGACCACCAGTTTGAATCAACTGCTATTTATTGGGTGTCACCTTATCCTGGGTGCTCTGCTGTGGTGGCGTAGTCGTCAGATTGATCTTGAATCGAAAAAATCTATTGCCAGCTTTTATCAATTTATTTGGAAACTCTTCTTTCTGGAATATCTTTTGTTTCCCCTCGCCCATTGGCTTTAAAATCATTGTTGTTTTAGCCAGTTTTTAATCAAGGCGATCGCCTCTATTTTGTCTTGGACTTTAACCATTTGTGCTTGAAGAATTTTTTGGGCAAACAATAGGGCTTGGTGGGAGCCTTGATCGGCTGAAACAATTAACGTAGGTGCAGTTAGCTGAGACAATTCAGAGTTTAGATATTCTGCCTGAATTTCACTGGGATGCCGCTGAAACAAAAGTCGCCGACTGGCCGGAGATTTAAGCAACTGTTGTCGATAGTTGAGAAGTTTTTGAATCTTTTGACCGAGGCCAATTAGCTTACCTAGGGGGTAGAGTAATTTAAGTCCCCAAGGCAAAATTGGGATTGGTAATAATAAGCATTTTTCAAGGAAATAACCAGCATTATTTGGGGCTTCAAAACCAATCGGAGAAAGTAAGACCAAACCTTGAATTTGTTCAGGATTGTTCAGAGCATAACGGGTAGCGACCCAAGCTCCAAGGGAATCTCCCACAAAATATATTTTCTTAAGATTTAACTGGCTAAAAAACTCTGCTAAAATTTCACTTTGCCATTGAATAGACTGGGACGAAACTGCTGGATCAGAATCCCCAAACCCCAACAAATCCGGCGCAAAGCATTGATAATCTGGCCCTACATTTTCAAAAAAATCTAACCACTGACTACCGTCGCTATATTCCCGGTGAATAAAGGCGATCGCCTCCCCTTGACCTGTTTCCCGCCAAAAAATCTGGCCTTGATTTAAACGTAGGCGTCCATTCCGAACAACACATCCCATAAATATTTTTTGATAATCTTTATCGAGGGTTTTTGAGCGATCAACTTTTGCGTGGATAAATTCTCCAGAAACGATGGATGGGTTTAACCTTTCATTTGTTGCTTTTTCTCTTTTTTGAGATCCCGCTTGCTGGCCGCTTCGATTTCGGCATCCATGAGGGTCTTACCCGTAGCCGCGAGATAAACGTCATCCAAACTAGGCCGCGCTTGACTCAAGCTAAAAATGGGCAGTCCAGCCGCTTGAATGCTTTGCTCAATGGTGCTCAGGTGATTGCCCTGGCGACTCACCACCAGATTCAAAGAATTCCCTTGGGAGCCATTAATAATCACGCTCTCAACAAAATCTAAAGCCGACACCACTTCTTTCGCTTTTTCGGCATTCTGGGCAGAAGTAAATTCTTCGATGCGCAACGTGATGCGATCGCCACCCACTTTATCCTTCAGTTCGTTGGGGGTGCCGTTGGCAATGACTTTGCCTTGATCAATAATGGCAACACTATCGGCGAGGGCATCAATTTCTTCGAGATAATGGCTGGTGATAATTACCGTTGTGCCTGCCGCCCGCAGTTGCCGCAGAAAATCCCAAACTGCAACACGGCTTTCGATATCGAGGCCCACCGTCGGCTCGTCTAGAACCAACACATCCGGTTGATGGAGCAGACCTGCCGCTAAATCCAAGCGTTTGCGCAAACCACCGGAGTAAGTGCCTGTTTTCTGGTCAGCGTAATCGTTTAAACCTAGGGCATTAAGGAGTTGTTCCACCCGCTGGGGAATAAAGCTTTTCGGGAGATGGTAGAGGGCCGCCTGTAAATTCAGCAGTTCCCGCCCCGTGAGAATTTTGTCGATCGCCACTTCCTGGGCCACATAGCCGAGCCGTTGTCGCACTGCTTTCGGTTGGGTCAGGGCAGAAATACCGCAGACTTCGATCTGGCCTCCGTCCGGTTGGGCGAGGGTACAGAGACAGCGAATCGTCGTCGTTTTGCCTGCGCCGTTTGGCCCCAACAGCCCAAATATTTTTCCTTGTTCCACCGTGAAGGAGACATCCTTTACCGCTTGGGTGGTGCCGTAGCTTTTCTGGAGGTGGTCAATGGCAACCGCAACAGTCATGGTCGGGGGAGTCCTCGCAATGGTTCGTCAAAATACTCAGTTGTGTATTGTATCGAAGTTCTTTACAATCCGTATTTTTCGCAGACTTGATCGCCAATAAATTGTACCCAGGGTTTGAAGACGGGAATCAGTTCTGCCCGACTCGCCGTTAAACAAGGAAAAGGGCGATCGCCATAATTTTTGCCGATTTCTAAAGGAAACATCGGATTTGGTTCGAGGGATTCAATGGCTCCCCCAGCCGCCTGGATAATCGCCCACACCGCCGCAATATCCCAAATTTTCGACGTCGCTTCCACGCCCCCTAGGGCCGCCCCCGAAGCCACGATTAAAACGTTATAGCTGGCAACCCCCATCAAGCGAATCTTACAGGGAAAATTCGGTTGAGCTGCCACTGCCGTACTGCGGGCACAGAGGTTAAAAATATGGTTTAGGCTCGGCTCGTCGTCGCTGGTCTGGAGCGGTTCGCCATTACAAAACGCCCCCGTTGGCCCCGTTAAACCGGAGTCTCCGTACCAATAGCCATGGAAGGATTGGCGCAACCAAGGGAAATGCACATAACCAAAAACAGGGGTGCCTTTGTAGAGTAGCCCCAGGGAAATGCCCCAGATCGGAATGCCCCGCGTAAAATTCGTTGTGCCGTCAATGGGATCAATCACCCAGCACCAATCATTTCCAGGCAAAATATGCGTTTTTTCTTCGCTGAGAATGCCATGGTCAGGGAAGGCTGTGGCGATCGCCTGACAAATTTCTCGATCAGACCACTGATCTGCTTCCGTCACGAGGCTACCATCGGCTTTGCGTACCGCCGTGAGCTTCCCAAATTTTTCCGTTAATTCTGCGCCAATCCGGTGGCTTGTGTCCGCCGCAAAGGTCAAAATATCCGTCCAAAATAATGCATCAACCATCGGTGCGCTAGATCCAGAAACGTTATCCCAGTCCAAAAAAGGCGATCGCCACTGAGTCAATCAATACCTCGTCTGGCTAAACAACCATAGCCCAAAACCCTGCAATCTCGCTATCTCTAGACAAAAAAATCCTCCCTCTAAAAAAGAAGGAGGCCAATGATTTTCCCCTTGAGGGGAGTTAGAGGGGTGTCTCCTTGAGGGAGGTGCCGAAGGCGGAGGGTGTTTCCCTTGAGAGAAGTTAGAGAGATATTAGCGAACAGTACCAGCCAGTTGATCAACGCGGATCGGCTTCATCAGATAAAGACTAATGAATTGGGTTGCGTTAGAGAGATAAGCAGGTAACTTCTTCAACAGCTTCACAGGCGCAGGCGCATCGCTGGCATCAATTTCCCGCAGTTTTTCGCCGTTCTTGACGCAGGTTTCTAAACGCTCGTAGAACTCAGGCTTTTCGACATCGAGAATGATCGGGAAGACCCGGCCAGCGGTATTATTGGTTTCCCAAATCACTTCCTTGTCAAATTCCCGCGCATTCAAACCGATGGACTCGTAGAAGCCATGGCGTTGGGTGTCATTGAGATACATCGTCGCAAAGACAGAGAGCAAGAAGAAACGGCACCACAACCGCGCTTTCCAGTCATTAAGGATATTGGGCTGGGTTTTCATCAGGGCATCAAAGAAATCCCCGTGGCGGTTTTCGTCTTGGCACCAGTTTTCAAAAAACTTGAAGATCGGATAAATGCGGTCTTCGGGATTCTTTTCGAGGTGACGATAAATCTTGATGTAACGCCAGTACCCAATTTTTTCCGAAAGGTAGGTCGCGTAGAAAATAAACTTCGGCTTAAAGAAAGTATAGCTGCGGCTCTTGGTGAGGAAACCGAGGTCAAGGGACAGGTTAAAGTCCGTCATCGCCTTGTTGAGGAAGCCAGCGTGACGCGCTTCGTCCCGGGACATGAGGTTAAACCCTTCAGCCAACAGGGGATTCTTGTCCTTAAGGCGACGGCCTAATTCTTTGTAGAGCAAGAAGCCAGAAAATTCAGCAGTACAGGAACGCTCCAGGAACTCGATGAAGAGTTGCCGGGTTTCCCCTTGGATATGGTCGAAGGAGATATCAAAAGACTCATCCCGAACAAAGTGATGACGGTTGTAGTCCACGCGGAATTCTTCGATGATCGCTTCCATCTCTTCTTCGTTGACAGAAAGATCCATCTTCGCCATTTCATCGAAGTCGGTGGTGTAAAAGCGGGGAGTCAGGATAGTTTCCTTCGCCGGAACTTTCACGCCGGGGCGCAATTCCTCTACGCCAGCAGATTTGTTAACAGTGCTTACCATATCTGTAATGTTTATTGCTTCCGTTTTTTATGGGGATCAGTCTCTTTTTTGCCAAATATAACCGCGTGAGACTTGGGGTTTTGATTAGGTTACAGTCTAACAAGCTCTACACCAGGGTTTAAACCCTTTTTTGTGAATAGTTGATACACATTGTTACAAAATATTGCAGGATAAATCGTGAAATAAAGGCGATCGCCTTTATTAAACCGACAAAAAACTGATCCCATTTGTGCATAGGATCAGTCGTTACTATTGAAAGCTCAAATAGTTCAGTCGGTCAGCGAAAATTTAGCGTTTTGCCATTTTCTTCGTTTCCACTTTACGAAGACGAATCGATTCGGGCGTGACTTCTACGAGTTCCCCAGGGCCGATATATTCGAGGGCGCGCTCTAGGTTCATTTCCATGGGGGCTTGTAACTGAACCAGTTCATCACCACTGGCAGCCCGATGGTTCGTGAGCTGTTTTGCCTTACAAACGTTTAGCTCTAGATCTTGGGGACGGTTGTGCTCCCCGACAATCATGCCTTTGTAAACCTTAGTGCCTGGGGTAATGAAAAATTGACCGCGATCCTCAGCGTTCTTGAGGGCATAGAAGGTTGCTGTGCCTTCTTCAAAGGCAGTGATGACGCCGTTGTAGCGAGTGTCGAAGTCGCCACAGAGGGGCCGATATTCCAGGAAACTATGGTTCATAATGCCAGCACCGCGCGTGATCCGGATAAATTCACCCCGGAAACCAATCAAACCACGGGCGGGTACCACAAATTCGAGCTGAGTCCGTCCACCTGCGCCAGCTTGCATATCTTGCATTTCCCCTTTGCGCTGACCGAGCCGTTCGATACAGCTACCCACTGCTTCTTCCGGGACATCGAGCACGAGGTATTCAAAAGGCTCGCAGGGTTTGCCATTCACTTCGCGGTAAATCACCTTGGGCTGGGCCACTTGGAATTCATAACCTTCCCGACGCATGGTTTCAATCAAAATACCCAGGTGCAGTTCACCCCGACCGGACACAGCAAAGCTATCGGCGGACTCGCCATCTTCGACCCGCAGGGCCACATTAGTTTCGAGTTCTCTTTCGAGGCGATCGCGGATTTGGCGAGAGGTCACAAAGGTTCCTTCCTGGCCCGCAAAGGGAGAATTATTCACAGAGAAGGTCATCTGTAATGTAGGCTCATCCACCTTAATTAGTGGTAAAGCTTGGGGATCTTCAGGAGACGTTACCGTTTCCCCAATATTGGCATCAGCAAACCCGGCAACAGCGACGATCATTCCGGCGGTTGCCTCTTCAAGTTCAACACGATTTAAGCCTTCAAAGCCCATCAGTTTAGCCACTTTTGCCTTGGCAATGGTGCCATCTTCCTTGACCAGGGCTGCCTGTTGTCCCGCTTTAATCGTGCCGTTGTGGAGACGACCGATGACAATCCGGCCCAGGTAATCGGAATAATCGAGGGTTGTAACTTGTAACTGGAGGGGCTTATTAATATCTCCGGCTGGCGGGGGAACGTGCTGCAGAATCGCTTGGAAGAGGGGTTCCATATCCTCGTTGGTATCGTCGAGGGATTCCCGGGCGAAACCAGATAAACCAGAGGCATAGAGAGTGGTGAAGTCACATTGATCGTCATCGGCACCGAGTTCAACGAACAGATCAAAGACTTTATCAACGGCGGTTTCAGGATTGACGTTGGGGCGGTCGATTTTATTAACGACAACGATCGGGCGTAGACCTTTTTCGAGGGCTTTTTTCAAGACGAAACGGGTCTGGGGCATTGGGCCTTCATTGGCATCGACGATCAAAATGCAACCGTCTACCATGCCGAGGACACGCTCTACCTCACCACCAAAGTCGGCGTGGCCAGGGGTGTCAACAATATTGATCAGAATGTCGTTGTAACGGACGGCGGTATTTTTGGAAAGAATCGTAATACCCCGTTCCCGTTCGAGGTCATTGGAGTCCATCACGCAATCGGGGATGTCTTCGCCTTCTCGGAAAATGCCGGATTGATGTAAGAGAGCATCAACAAGGGTCGTTTTACCGTGGTCAACGTGGGCAATAATCGCGACGTTACGAATGGGAAGAGACATAAATTTTACGGATGGTTCCTAAGACCTGTAAATTTTTTTGACAATTTCTGCCCAATTGTAGCCTAATTATCATCTTTCTTAATATTTAAGTTGTGAAGTTTCGGCTATTGGGCGGGCGAAAAATCCAGGGTAGCACCGTCACGGCCAAGATTTACGAGATAAATGTGCGGAAATGTTGAAGGGCGCCAGGCAATACTGGCCAACAGAGATAAAACTTTACCGCTGCCGTAATTCTTGGGGAACTTTGCTACCGTGAAATCAGCTTTTTGTCACGGTTATGGAAAATAGTCTGTTTTTTAAGGCTCCCTGGAGTCAAACTTTAATCACCATTACAACTCTTGTTTGCGTAGTGTTGTTGGCCATGGTGCTGCTGTTTTTGATTTTAGGACTCCAACAACAGAATCCTTATTTTTTGCTGTGGATTATTTTGCCCATCGGCATTGTGGTAATGACGGCATTATTTATGGTGCGAGGCTATCATCTGGACGGCGATCGCCTTTACGTTGAACGCTTGGGGTGGCGCACAGAAATCGCTTTAGAAAATCTAGAAAGTGCCACCTACGATCCCACCGCCATGGATGGTTCGTTACGGCTGTTTGGTAATGGTGGTCTATTTGCCTTTACCGGAAAGTTTTGGAACAAAAAGTTGGGTCACTACAATGCCTATGCCACGGCGGTTCGGTTAGCAGTGGTTTTGAAATGGCCTAACCAGACCATTGTCGTCACCCCAGAGAAGCCTGAACAATTTGTCGCAGCAATTCTTCGTCGTTAAATGCCGCCCACAAAACGCTGGGGACTTAGGATATTTTGGGGATCAAATTGCTGTTTAATGTTGCGCATCAATGGCAGGGCGTTACCTGGATAGCCCCAGGGTTCAAATTGCTGCTTGAGGCGATAGGGGGCATCTAAAATTGTGAAAAAACCGTGGTGAGCCTGACAAAAATCCCGGATGGCTCGGAATTGCCGGAGAAATTGATCATGGGGAAACGCAATGATACCTAGACCACTTTTGCAATGGATCCGGGCGATCGCCTGACCATTCGTTAGGGTCTCAATGTGTTGCAGTAAAGCCATACTTTGATGGGATAGAATGCCGACCTTGGCGACGACCATTTCCCCAAATAAAGCTTCCCGTAGCTGTGCCCACAGATCCAGGTGCTCCGGTTGGCTGACTAAACCTAGGTGCTGCCCGATAGTTTTCAACTCCTGCAGTTGTGCCGTAATACTCTCGCGGATCGCCTCAAAACGCAGCAGCAAACCCCAGTCTTCTCCAGTTCCCTTTTGTAACCGTTGTAATAGTCGAGGTGAAAGCAGATCTGCCGCCGCTGGTGTAAGTACAGAATTTAAAATTTGGCCCTGGGCCTGGCGTATTTGCGCGGACGACCCAAGCATTAAGATCGTTTGGGACTGCTCTTGGATCGGATAGAGGCGAAACGTTAATTCGGTAATCGTCGCCAAACTGCCATGGGAACCTGTGAGGAGCTTCATCAAATCATAGCCCGCCACATTTTTAACCACTTTTCCCCCGGCTTTTGCCAAGGTGCCATCGGCCCGGAGCATGGTGATCCCCAGCAGCAAATCCCGTACACCACCATAGCGTTGACGCAAGCTGCCGGTATCTGCCGTGGCTACAATCCCCCCTAGGGTTGCTTGGTTGGGGAAGCTGGGATCGAGGGGAAGATACTGTTTATGGGGCCTGAGATGGTTTTGTAGTTCAGCAAAGGTAATCCCTGCTTCCACCGTAATGGTTAGATCATTAACGGCGTGATCCACAATGCGATTTAGCTGCCGGGTGCTCACCAACCAATCTACTTTCGGAGTGAGTCCACCCCAGGCGAGCTTTGTGCCGTTACCGCAGGGGATAATCGTAATTTTTTCCCGGTGGGCTGTGCGGAAGATTTCCGTTAGGGCCGCGCGAGAGTGGGGCACAAGCAGGGCTTCGGGGCTTTGACGGCTGATCCGTTCCATCTGCCGACGCCAATGGGGATGACAATATTGCCACGCTTTTAGATCGATATTCTGGGTACCGGGATCAACCACCAAAGCCATGATTTTAGTCTTCTGGAGTTAAGGCGATCGCCTCAACTTTTGCCGTATTTTCTTCAACTTCAGTAATTGCCCACCGGAGCACATCACCCCGCTTTTCGAGCTCTGCTTCAATTTCCTTGGGCAAATCTGCTGGATTTTCCTGGAGATCAATTTCTGCGGTAATGAAGTGGGTTGTCATCGGCCCGTTCCTTATGAAAATTCTGTGTTCACTATCATACCAAGCAAAGGAAACGCCCCGTCTAGTCTCCCAACATATGCAAACGATAGAGGCTGGCATACAACCCATTTTGGGCGAGCAGTTGATCGTGGTTCCCTGTTTCGAGGATTTCCCCTTGCTTCAGGACAATGATTTTATCCACATCCCGGATGGTCGAGAGGCGGTGGGCAATGATAATCGCCGTGCGGTCTTCGAGGAGTTGTTCTAGGGCCGACTGAATTAGCGCCTCTGTACCCACATCAAGACTTGCCGTAGCTTCATCGAGTACCAGAATTTTTGGATCACGGATTGCAACCCGGGCAAAGGCCAACAGTTGTTTTTGGCCCCCAGAAAGATTTGTACCCCGTTCCCGGAGAGCTGTGCGATACCCCTGGGGCAATTCCTCAATGAGTTGATCGACGTTGGTCAGTACTGCGGCCTGCTTTACTGCCTCAAAGGGATACTCCTCCCCCAGGGTAATGTTGCGTTGAACATCTCCAGCAAAAAGAAAGCTTTCTTGGAGGATGACGCCAATGTGCCGCCGCAGATCTTCTTGGGGCAGATCACGAATATCAATGCCATCAACGAGAATGCGTCCTTCACTCGGATCATACAGGCGACAGAGTAAACGGATGATCGAGCTTTTTCCGGCCCCCGTTGGCCCCACAAGGGCGATTTTTTCACCGGGTTTGATCTTAAAATTCAGGTTTTTCAGGACATATTCCCCAGGTTTATAGCCGAAGGAAACGTTGTCAAAAATAATTTCACCGGAGGCCGAATCCGAGAGATTTAAAGAAGTCGTTAAATGCTGTTGTTTATCTTGGATCTCGATGGGCTCCGACATCAATTCTGTCACCCGTTCGATGGCCGTTAGTCCCGATTGGAACATGGTGAATTTGTCGGCAAATTGGCGCAGGGGGTTAAATAACCGCTGGGAATAGAGAATAAAGGCAGACAGCACCCCAAAGCTCAGGGCATCCTGGAAAATCAGCCAGCCTCCCAACCAAAGTACTCCGGCGATCGCCACCAGGGAAATCCACTCTAGGGTGGCAGAAACAGCCGAGTCATGGAAGATTGTTTTGTTAACGGACAGACGATAGCGGTCATTAACCGTCCGGAATAACTCGGCATTCAGGGCCTCCCGGCGAAATAATTGCACGATATTAATCCCCGCAACGTTTTCCTGGAGCATCGCGTTCAGTTGGGATAATTCTTCCCGGGCTTGGTAGTTGGCTTTGCGGTATTGCCCCTGGAAATAAACGATCAAAAAGGTGACGGGCAACAACATCAAAATGAGGAGCGTCGCTAGCTGCCATTGCAACAGAAAAATCGAAACAATAATTACAGCCAGGGAAATGACATCATTAATGATGCCGATCGCCCCACTGGCAAAAACATCACCCAGGGCTTCCACGTCATTGGTTAAGCGGGTGACGAGTTTGCCGACGGGCATCCGGTCAAAGAAGCGAGAAGAAAGGGATGTGACGTGATCGAATAAATCCTGGCGGATGCCTGCGGTAATTTCCTGGCCTACTTTTTGGACGAGGTACCCTTGGATCGAGGTGAAGGCCAAGCGAATCACAATGGTGGCCAACAGAATCCAGATTAAACGGTTAATCCCTGCTGGAATGCTGAGATCGGCGAGGATGCCCCACACGGTTTCGCCCCGCAATAGGGAAACTGCCTGACCGACAACGAGGGGTTGCACCGCACCGGCGATCGCCAAAGGAATTAGCAAAACAATCGACACAACAAGGGTAATGAGATTTTTCTTGGCGTAGGGAAGGAGCTTCCCGGCCAGTTGCCAATCATTTTTCGGAACAGAAGAGGATGCGATCGCCATGGAAATTTTTCAAGAAATGCAGACATCTAGTATATCGATTGCTCACCGTAGAGGTGGGCGATTTGGGCATCACTGACCGTTGTGGTGGGCTGATCAAACAGAATTTTGCCGCCCTTGAGACCAATTAGGCGATCGCAATGGCTCCGGGCAAACTCCAGGGAGTGGAGGCTAACAACAAGGGTTTTTCCTTGGGTTTCACAAAGCTGTACCAGCAGATCCATCATTTCCCGACTCAGTTGGGGATCAAGGCTTGAAATGGGTTCGTCTGCAAGGATTACTACCGGATTTTGCACCAAGACCCGCGCCAAGGCGACCCGTTGTTTTTGTCCCCCCGATAGGTCACTGGTTTTGGCAAAGAGTTTTTCGGGGATGCCCACCTGTTTTAAGACGGCTTCGGCCAAGGGACGCTCACGGGGAAAGATCAGGGAAAACATTGCTTTGGCGAAAGACCAACGCCCCAGATGACCCGCATTGACATTGTGAATGACGGCCAGACTCTCGACCAAATGAAGTTGTTGATAAATGGTGCCGAGTTGCCGTTGGATGCGCCGCCGTCGCCTTGGGGAGAGGGTTGCGATCGCTTCCCCCCAGATGAGCAATTGCCCTTGGGTTGGTTGTTGTTGACCATTGAGGAGACTGAGGAGGGTGCTTTTACCTGCGCCACTGGCCCCAATCAGCCCCACCTTCTCGCCGGGATAAATTTCAAAGTTGAGTTCCGTCAGGGCAGCGACCCCCCGGAAATGACACGAGAGCGATCGCCCCACAAAAATTGGTTCTGTCATCTGTTTTAGTTACCCGTGGCAGAGGGAACGGTGGTTTTCGAGCCAGGTAATCCCCTGCTGGATCGTGGTTGGACCCACGGCGGCGAGGTTATGGTGGTCGGCCCCAGGCACAGCTTGAAATTGCTTGGGTTCATTGGCGATCGCCCACAGTTGCGCCCCCATGGTACTGGGGACTGTTTTATCCAGTTCCCCGTGGCAAAGAAAAATAGGAAGCTGGAGTTGGGTAATTTTAGCTGCTGAATTAAACCGCTGGTGTAAAAGGAAAGCGACGGGAAAAATTCGATAGAGGGGTTTGGTGGTAGACATGGCGAACATTGAGGTGAAGGTACCCTCTAGAAATAATCCACCCACCGGGTACCGCTGGGCCAATTCAATGGCGATCGCCCCGCCGAGGGAATGGCCGTGGATCATCAACTGCTGGGCTGGAATTTTCTTCGTTTGGGTGAGAAATGTATAGGCTGCTGCCGCATCGGCGTACACCTGGGATTCTTGGGGGAAGCCGACACTGCTCTGGCCGAAACCCCGATAGTTAAAAGCCAAAACCGAATAGCCCGCTTGATACCACAGGGCGATCGCCTGGAAATTGTAGGCCGTTAACCCGCCATTCCCATGGAGAAACAGTAACGTTTTATCGCCATTGCCCTGGGGCAGCCACCAACCTGTTAATTGTTGCCCTAGGGCGACGGGGATCGTGATCGTTTCGTAAGGCAAAGCAAAATCCGACGGCACTGGATGTAAGGGTTGAGCTTGGGGTTCAAAAATAATCCGCCGCTGCCCAAAAAAGAGATAACCACAGCCCCCCAGATAGAGTAATACCAGTCCAATTAATAGCCAGCCAACCATTATTCTCCTTGCCATACGCCACCTTTAAATCATAGGCAGATTCCCTGGGGGAGCCAAGGATTTAAGGACAGTTTTTCGATTGTCTGGGCACCTTACCAGGAACCAACGGCCCCTATGCCACAATGGAAAAGGAATTTTTTAACTTTATCCCTTAACCCAATCACAGGCGATCGCCCCTTTCCCTTGCAACCCATGCCCCAAGACGTACTCCTCGGCAAAAGTCTCCCGGAACTGACCGACTGGATCGAAACCACTGGTCAACCCGCCTACCGTGGCAAACAGCTCTACAATTGGCTCTACCAAAAAGGGATCCATGACCTGAGTGAAATCACCGTCTTTCCGAAGGCTTGGCGTGAGCAAATGGGCACCTATCCCGTGGGGCGATCGCAGATCCACCACCAACGCACCGCCCCCGATGGCACCCGCAAATATCTCCTCCAACTCCATGACGGTTTAATTATTGAGACCGTTGGCATCCCCACGGAAAAACGCCTCACTGTCTGTGTTTCTTCTCAGGTGGGCTGTGCCATGGCCTGTGATTTTTGTGCCACCGGCAAAAGTGGCTTTACCCGGCACCTCCAGGCCCACGAAATTATTGATCAAGTGCTCACTGTCCAAACAGACTTCCAGCAACGGGTCAGCCATGTGGTGTTTATGGGCATGGGGGAACCCCTCGCCAACCTTGAACAGGTGCTCAAATCGATCCAAAGCCTGAACCAAGACATCGGTATCGGCCAGCGATCGCTGACAGTTTCTACCGTGGGGGTGCCGGATCAGATCCGCGCCCTGGCCCAGCAGAATCTGCAAATTACCCTAGCGGTAAGCCTCCACGCCCCGAACCAAGCCCTCCGGGAATCGATTATTCCCACCGCTGTCCACTATCCCATTGAGGCTCTGTTGGACGAATGCCGCGAGTACGTCGCCATCACCCGTCGCCGCCTCAGTTTTGAATACATTTTGCTGGCGGGGGTGAATGATCTGCCCGACCATGCCGCCGAATTAGCCAAAAAACTAAAGGGGTTCCAAAGCCATGTGAATTTGATTCCCTACAATCCCATTACCGAAGTGCCTTTCCAGCGACCAGGGAAAAAACGGATCAATGTCTTTAAGCAAATCCTCCAGGATCACAAGATTGCTGTGAGCGTACGTTATTCTAAGGGCTTGGAGGCGGATGCGGCCTGTGGTCAACTGCGATCAAACCTCCGACGATCTGCCCCGGCAACGGTAAAATAAAACAGCAAAAACCCACCCTTAACCCCCAGAATCTATGAATATTTTCGGGATTGGCCTGCCAGAAATGGCCCTCATTTTTATTATTGCTCTGTTAATCTTTGGCCCGAAAAAGTTGCCAGAGATTGGCCGGAGTCTTGGGAAAACGATCCGTAGTTTCCAGGATGCCTCCAACGAGTTCCAGGAAGAATTTAAGAAAGAAGCCGAAAAAATTGAAAAAACTGTTTCGATGCAGGCCCGCCTAGAGGAAGGGAACGGCGAAAAAGTCGAGGCCACGGAAGCTAAACCGGAAACCTCTGATCAGGAAACAAAAGCTGATACCCCATCTAGTTAGGGATTAACTGGGTTTGTCCTTGGTATCTTGTTTAAGCCCACTGACTACCTGGGGTTTGACGGGGGCGATCGCCTAATAATTGTTGTTGAACGGCCTGTTGCAGATCCTGGCGGCGAATTTCAAGGCTCCCCTGGGCCTCGGTGAGGATCAAGCTATCAACGGCGGCCAGCGAAAATAGCTGAAACAACAGGTGGGTGACGGGCAGTGGCACAGCAATTAGGGACGGATCGGCATTGCTGCCCTGGTGCTGTTGGGCGAGGGCGAGGCTTGAGAAGCCGTAAATAACGGTTTTGGTCTGCTGGGGATCGCTCTGTTGGGCAAGGGTCGTGATGAGCCAGTCCCCCTCTAAAGATTGACAAACATAGTATTCGAGGGATTGTAATTTTTGGGCGAAGGCTTTGAGGACTGGGGCGATCGCCTGGGCCATCACCTGGGGCATCTTGCCATCCTGGGGGGCTTGGTCAATGAGGACTTGCAGTTGTTGGTCTAAATCCATAGAACAATATCAAGGCGATCGCCAAAAAATACATTGGTCTCCCCATGATAAACCTTGGCCAACAGTAAACCTTTTAGGGAAAACTTTGCACTGGAGCCGGATGGGGGGCAGACGCCGCCGTGGAACACAGTTCTTGGTAAGTTTGTTCGAGCTGACTGATGTTGTTCTGCAAGGTGTAACGTTCTAACACCCGCTGCCTCGCCTTGTGACCCAGGATTGTGACTAATTCTGGTTGTTCGCGGAATAAGGGTAAAAGGGTTTTCAATTGTCCGGTGACCCCCTGGGTATCGAGGACAACCCCGGCTCCTTGGTTGAGTACTTCCCCATCGGCGCCGGCATCCGTGGCAATGCAGGCCAAACCGCAGGCCATTGCTTCGAGGAGTGATAAAGACAATCCTTCCACCAAAGAAGGCAACACAAATACATCTGCCGCCCGGAGGAGGTCAATCCGCTGGGTTTCATCGCCGACGAACCCAAGCCAACGGACTCCTTGATCTTCGGTGTAAAGCAATTCCAGGGAAGCCTTGAGGGGGCCATCGCCGACCATTAACAGCACACAATCTTTCCCCATATTGGCCAGTCGCCAAGCCTTGAGGAGGGCTTCTACATTTTTCTCAGGGGCAATGCGGCCTTGGTAAATGAATACCCGTTTCGCTTGGAAGGTGTGGCGGTAGGCACTGAGGGCCGGGGCATATTTTTGTTCATCGACGCCATTTGGAATGATGCGCACCGTATCCCGTGGTACTCCCAGTTTGACGAGCATTTCTTTTTGGATTTCTGAGAAGACGATCACCCGGTCATAGTTGGCTAGACAGGGGGCATAGAGCTGGTAGGTGAGGTATTGGGTACTGGATTTGAGGTTGCGTAGTTTGCTGTCAAAGGGAGGGTGAAAGGTGGCCACTAGGGGCAAATCGAGTTCGCGGCAGATGTCGGGCAGACGAAAATCTAGGGGTGAGAGGGTCAGGGAGGCATGGACGAGGTCTGGCTGAAACTTTTGGAGCGATCGCATCAGCACTTGACTCGATTTCGGACTGGGGATCGTATAAATTTGCGATTTGTAGAGGAAGGGTAAAAAAACCTCTGGGCAGTCCCGCCATTTCTGATCGCATTCTTCTTGCTGGGCAAAGTGGAGAAAGCTCACTTGATAGCCCCGATCGAGGAGGTGATTGGTCACTTCACGGCCATAGGTGACATTGCCACAAAAAGGAGATTTTTTACCGAGCCAAGCAACATGCATTGAGGGGGATCCTGTGGTGTGCGTTAGGATTTGATTGAAATATACCAGTTCAATACCCCACCGGCGATCGCCAATCCCGAAAGGCCTAGAAGCACTGGTTGCAGGCCAAAAAAGGTTTCTGCCACCCCAGCCAGGGCCAGAGGTAAAGATAGAGCAATATTAACAGCATTATTCTGTAAACCGAAAACCTTCCCCCGGAGGATCGCCGGGGTTTCTCGCTGGATCGTCGTCTGCATCGGCACTCCCACCAGGGCCGCAAAAAAGCCAAGACAGGTGGTACTCACAAGGGCAAAAACCAAATTGTGAATCGAAAAAGAAAGGGCAATTAAGGCGATCGCCGTTCCAATGGAACCCCAAAGACTGAGGGTACGGTAGGGCAACTGATTCCCCCAGTGCCCCAAAAAGAAAGCACCAATCCCTAGACCAACGCCGCCCGCTGCCAACAAAAAGCCAAACTGCTCTGCCTTTAATCCCGGAATTTGCGCCGCCAGACTCACCGCCAATACCGCCAGGGCCGCAAACACAGAAAACAAAATCACCAATTGGATCAGCGCATTGCGCACCCGGTGGTTTTGATTCAGATAACTGAGGCCGTCTTGAATATCCTCCCAAACATGGGGCTGTTCCCGTTGGCGATCCGTTTCCGTTTCATTGGTCTTCAGGGCCAACAAAATCAAACCGGCGATCGCATAGCCTCCCCCAACTACAAATTCTTTCCCCCAAGTCCCCGTAATCCCGAAAGATTCAACCAGCTGATCCGCCAGGCCCAATAAGGGTTCTCCCACCGCAAACCCCACAATTAACAGGGCCATCATCGTGGTGGTGTAGAGAGAATTAGCCGCTAACAGGTGTTTGTTTTTAACAATGAGCGGTAAAGTCGCCTGTTCCGCTGGCGCAAAAAATTGTGTCAAGGTAGAAACAGCAAAGGTGATCCCCAATAAAAAGACAAATCCAGGGGGAAGCTCCCACCAATTGGGTTGATCTTGCACGAGCCAGAGTAAGAGGGGGATGCAAAAAACAAAGACGCCCCGCAACAAATTCGAAATAATCAGCACCCCTTTTTTAGACCAGCGATCCACATAAACCCCCGCAACGGAACCAAACAAAATCGCAGGCACCGTAAAGGCAATCATGATCGCTGAGACCCAAGCACTAATGCTCTGATCCGCCGTTTGAAAGTGACTGGCAATCAAAGCAATCATCAGCACGAGATAAATCTTGTCGGCCAGTTGTGAAAAGATTTGACCAAGCCAAAGGACGAGGAATTTCGGGTTGCGCAACACAGGCCCAAAACCATCTACACTCTGGGATGGGGCCACGCCCATCTCGGTTGGGGAAGTATCTTTAGGGGAGAGGGTCGGTAGATCCGTTTCCGTTGACATGGGTGCTCGGCAACCAAAAAGTTGATAAGGGAATCACTCTTAAGTATAAATCCTGCGATCGCCTTATGTTGGGGAGTTACCGCCCAGGATTCGCCCAGATTGTGTGCTTAGTGATGATGGCCATAGGCTCCATCTTCCGGAAAAAAGGGCAGCATTTCCTGTTTCAGTTGCAACCCCAACCGGGTAAGCATATCTTCGAGTACGTGGTCAGGGGAAAAGCGAAGATACTGGGGATGCACCTCTAGGGGTACATGGCGGTTGCCAAGGTGATAGGCAGCCCTGAGTAGCTCCAAAGGGGTCGAGGCCGTGACGGTAACCACGGGTTCAGGTTTTGCCTTAACCTGTACGAGAGTAGAACCAGTCGCGTCTTGAAAGTAGTCATCGGGATGGATATGGCTGCCACGGGATAGGTTGAAGTGAATCGCTTGGCCATTGTCTAACTCTAGGCGTTGGCGGCTCTTTTGACGTTCGGCAGCGGTGAGAAACAACTCCAGATCTACTTGGATCGGTGCCTGGGGTTGATATTTTTGGGTCAAGATTAAGTCAGCGTTAGCCATCGTCTTTAGCGATATGGAAGTACAAGAAAACCGGCAATTCTCAAGGAGTAAGTGTTAGTTTAGTCTAAATCGCTTCATAAAATTCTATGGGAAAGTAACAAAAAGAATGTTATGGGAAAAGTATTCGTATAATAGTTAAAAAAAGGTAATCAATGAAAATTTGGGATCAAGATAAATATCAAAAAGCATGGAATTTCGCTTCAAATGCACACAACGGTCAGAAATTACCAGGCAGTGATATTCCTTACATCAATCATCTTGGGCTGGTTGCCATGGAAGCAACAGCAACGGTGGCCCATGAGAGAATTGACAATCCAAACATTCTTGTTTTGTGTGCATTATTGCATGATGTCATTGAAGATACTTCTACTACATTTGAGGATGTAAAACGTGATTTTGGGATTGAAATCGCCGATGGGGTTTTAGCACTGACTAAAAATACAGAACTGCCTTCAAAATTTGAGCAAATGAAAGACAGTATCAACAGAATTCAATTGCAACCTAAGGAAGTGTGGATGGTTAAATTATGCGATCGCATTACTAACTTACAACCACCGCCAATGCATTGGGATAAAGTCAAAATAGCTACATACCAGAGTGAAGCACAGTTTATCTTAGAACAACTCGGTGAGGCCAGTCCGTTTCTTGCACAGCGATTGATCGTCAAAATATCCGATTACGACCAATATCTATAGGAAATATGCCTCAATTATTAATTGACGGAAACTTTGAGATTTTTAGCGATTTTTAGCGATCGCCAACCGGGAAGGTTAGCCTGGAGGAGTCTAGTCGTAAACCCGATCAAACCGATGAATACTAAGACCCTTACACCAGTCGCTCAACCGACCAAAAATGTAGGACTTTTATTTGGGCGGCTGCCTCGAAAAGATATTTCCCCAAACCACCCCGTAAACGGCAAAGGAAAATGCACCCATAGCGGCTGTGGTTGCCCCTCATTCGTTGATCCACCCGGAGGATTTGACTGCGCCCGCTGCGGCCACCCAATGTCCGAACATTGGTAGAACGTTCATCACCGACAAAAATCTGAGTTCCCCAAAACTGTAAAGCTGATTTTGGTCAGTCCACTACCTTCACAACACCCGATTTCTGGGGGCTGTAGAACTTGCGGTGTCAATTCCCCTTTGTCTATTTCCGAGAATCCTGAAGCCTGTATAAAGATTAGAGTGTTGCCAAATCGAGGACGCAATAATGGGATCAGTATTCGGGGAGTCTCAAGAATGCCCAAGCGATTCAAGCCATGGCAGCCAAAGGAAGAAATTAACAAGGGGTGGACAATGGGGGCGATCGCCTTGCCAGTTGTGCTCTGGATGACGGGGTGGTTATGGTGGCTCCCTGGCCAAAGACAGCAAACCAATTATCCTCATTTATTCCAAAACGAAAGCGTTACCCTCGTTGACACCCATCGCGATCGCGAAATTTTAGCCAGCGACCTCCGGGCGATCGCCGCAATTGTTGGCGGCATTTTCCTATTCCTCAGTTTCCGCAGGGCCACAAAAAAGACGGAAACCACTGACTTCTGCGGTGCTGATCTCAATGACACTAATTTCTGTGGTGCTGATCTCAATGGCGTTGATTTTTGCGGTGCGAGCCTAATTGATGCCAACTTTAGTGGTGCCAATCTCAGCGGTGCTAATTTTAACGGGGCGAACCTCAGCAGCGCCAATCTCAACGGGGCTAACCTCAGCGGTGCATCACTCCAGTATGCGAATCTCAGCCGCGTGAATCTTAGATACACCAACCTCAGCGGCGCTGACCTCAGGTATGCAAATCTCAGTGATGCTGATCTCAACTGCACCCTCCTGAGTGATGCCAACCTCAGCGAGGCGAATCTCAGTGGTGCCCTGCTCTTTTTTATCAATTCACGGGACGTGCTTAACCTTGAACCCATTCAACTCAAGGCAGAGCCCTCGCCCTTTCTCTGTAACGTTGCTCTCCCTACCTATGCCCAGCATCCAAAAATGAATCCCAACCGTGACTGCAACCGTATTCCGCGATTATTAAGCGATCGCTATGATATTTCCCTCGAAGAAGCTCAGGGGATCGTCGATGAAGCGCGGCAACATCGCTGGGACTAATTATCTAAGGATTTCTAACAGGCGATCGCCGACCCGGAGGGCATTGGCAATGACCGTCAACATGGGACTGGTGGCGCTACTGGACGGGAAAAAACTACTATCCACGACGTAGAGATTTTCGAGGTCATGGAGGCGACAATCCAGATTGAGCACGGATGCCGTGGGGTCTGTGCCAAAGCGACAGGTTCCGCACTGGTGGGCGACGACGGAAATGGGCATCCGAGCGTAGGGATGGGTTCCTTTAAATTCCTTGTCCACCGCCTTAAGAATCTGCTGCCAACGGTATAACAGGCGGTCGTGGGCTTCGAGGTTATTCTCGGTGTAGTTGAGGTGAACTTTATTATTTTTCAGCCACACACGGTTGTCGGGATTCGGTAAATCCTCCGTTTGCAGCCACCAACCCAGGGAGCGGGTCGCCAATTGTTTTAGCCCAAATTTCGGTAAGAACTTCGCTGCCACGGATATTAAAGGGGGCGATTCGGAGAAAATAACATCCTGTAAAATGCCGCCAGAATCCTGCACATGACCCATGGGATAGGGAAAATCTTGGTCGCCCCAATAGAAATCATTCACGTAGAGCGATCGCTGGAAAAGACCATCTTTGAGGGTGGGTTCCTGCTCCACGATGACCGTCATCAATTGCTTCATCAGGTTGCGACCGACCAGCCCGGAACTATTGCCTAAACCGTTTTCATGTTTGGCGTTCGCTGATTTGAGGAGTAATGCCGCTGAGTTAATCGCGCCGCACGCTAACACCACGATGTCCCCCACAAACAAAAAGGCTTGGTTTTGGATGACCGCCTGCACCCCCTTCACGATTTTGCCGGAGGGGTCGGTGTGGATGGAGGTGACCTGCGCCCCCGTTTTCAAAGTTAGGCGATCGCCTGCGCGGATAGCGGGACTAATCCCCGTATCCTCCGAGTCCGTACGCCCTTCCTGCCCGATGCCGATGGGGAGATAGTTCGGGTGCAAACCATAATCTTTAAAACGCTGATTAATTGCATCGAGTTGGGGCAACCTTTCGACCGGGGGAAAGCCATAATCCTGACTCCGAGAGGGTTCCGTGGCATCATCCCCGACTTGCCCATGCACCTGGTATAACTTTTCTGCTTCGGTGTAATAGGGTTCAAAATCGGCGTACTTTAACCCCCACTCTGGGGAAATGCCATCTTTGTGTTCCACCGCTTCAAAATCCTTTTCCCGGAGCCGCATCAACACGCCGCTATAGATTTTAGTGTTGCCGCCAACGCAATAACTGGTTTGGGGAGGAAATGGCTCACCGTGCTGGTCGTACCACTGTTCCGGGGCGTGGTATTGCTCTTTTTTAAAAACTTCGACTTCGGTTAATTCAGAGCTTTCCTTCTCGGAAAATTGCCCCTGTTCTAGCACCAAAACTTTCTTGCCAGCATCCGCCAGTTTTCGGGCGATCGTGCCACCGCCTGCCCCAGTTCCGACAACGATTACGTCATAAATTTGGTCATCAATAATCATTACTTACACACCACTATGTCTAAAAATGTTTGTAGGGCAAAACTCGGCAATTTTTTGTCAGGAAAAAGATCGGCGATCGCCCCAATTATTGCCAGAGATAAATCAGCCCGAAAAGAATAATCCAAATCACATCCACGAAGTGCCAAAACCACGACGTTGCCTCCACGCCATACTGTCCACCAGCGTAGTTATTTGGCAGGAAAGATCGACCAAGCATTACCCCTTGCAGCAAGACCCCCGTCAGGACATGCAACCCGTGAAACCCCGTCAGCAGATAGAAAATTCCCCCATAGACCCCCGACGTAAACTCAAACTCTAAACTCTGCCATTCCACCGCCTGACCATAGAGAAAATAACTCCCCATTGCCATTGTGAGCAGCCAGAAAAAACGGAAGCCCCAGAGATTTTCTTTATGCAGAAACCGCTCCGCCAGATAGATCACACCACTACTCGAAACCAGCACCACCGTATTAATCGCCGGATCATGGATTTCTAAACCCTCCACCCCCGGCGGTAACCAATCCGTTGGCGAGAGTTTATAGACGATATAACCCACAAAAAAGCTGATAAAAATCACACTTTCTGAGAGCAAAAAGACAATAAATCCAAACAGGCGATGATCCTCTTCTCCATGTCCGTGGCTTGTTGCCGAGATCGGGGTTTCATTGATGGCAGTCATAACAATAATCGCAGTGTTAAAAAAACTGAATTTCTAGGTAGGGGCGGTTCGCGAACCGCCCCTACGAATGGTGATGGGGCAACAACAAAAAAATCATGGGTTTAACCCCCCAGATTTTCCGTGAGGGGTTCCGATTTCCCGTAGCCATAGGGTTCCGCGATGACGATGGGCAACTCCTCGAAATTTTCGTGTTCCGGGGGAGAAGGTACAAGCCATTCCAAACCGATCGCCCGCCAGGGATTTGCGGGAGCGCGATCGCCGTTAATCCAGGACGCAATCATATTGAGCAAAAAAGGAATCGTGGACATGCCAAGGATAAAACCACCGATACTTGCAATCACATTCCAGAACGCAAACTCCGGATCATAGGACGCAACCCGCCGGGGCATTCCCATCAACCCCACCGGGTGCATCGGCAGAAAATTCAAAGTTGTGCCGATCATCGTCAACCAGAAATGCAGTTTCCCCAGACCCTCGTAGTACATCTTGCCTGTCATTTTCGGGAACCAGTGGTACACCGCCCCATAGATCCCAAAGACGATCGCCCCGTAGATCACATAGTGGAAATGCCCCACCACAAAATAGGTGTTGTTCACATGGATATCCACCGGAACCGATGCCAACATAATCCCCGTGATTCCTGCAAAAACGAAGTTAATCAGACCCCCCATCGCAAAGAGCATCGGCGTATCCAGGCGCAATTTTCCACCCCAGAGGGTCGCCACCCAGGCAAACACTTTAATCCCCGTCGGCACCGAGATCAGCATCGTCGAGAACATAAACAACATCCGCATCCAGGGAGGTGTCCCACTCGCGAACATATGGTGAACCCAGACCACCGCACTAAGGACAACAATAATCATCGAGGAAACGACAACCACCTTGTAGCCAAACAGGGGCTTGCGGGCGTAAACGGGAAATAATTCCGAGAAAAAGCCAAACACCGGCAACACCATCACGTACACCGCCGGGTGAGAATAGAACCAGAAAAAGTGCTGGTACAGCACCGGACTGCCCCCCTGGGAGGCATCGAAAAAGGTTGTGCCCACCGTGAGATCGAAGAGCAACATCACCGCCCCAGCAGTTAAAGCGGGCAACCCAAAAAGCTGAATAATTTGAGCCGCTAGCACCGTCCAAACAAATGCCGGGGTCTTAAACCAGCCCATCCCCGGACAACGCATCTGCACAATGGTCGTGACAATATTCACCGCCCCCAGGATCGAGGAAATTCCCGATAGCGCCACGGAAACCAACCAGAGAAATTCCCCATTAAGCAAAACGCCCGCTGGATTCTGGATACTCACCGGAGGATAAGACCACCAACCCGCCTGGGCAGGTCCCCCCGGAGCCAGGAAACTCAGCACCAACAGCGACCCAAACACCGGAACCATCCAAAAGGCGATCGCATTTAGTCGAGGGAATGCCATATCCTGTGCCCCGATCATCAGGGGAACGAGGTAATTCGCGAAACCTGCCAATACCGGAAATGTCCAGCCAAACAGCATTATGCTGCCGTGCATCGTAAACAGGGCATTGTAAACGGTGCGATCTACGAGATCCGGCTCTGGGGTGATTAGTTCCCCCCGCATGATCATCGCGAAAATTCCGGCGACGAGGAAAAAGAAAAAGGACGTGACAATGTATTGCAGTCCGATTACTTTGTGGTCGGTACTAAAGGAAAAAAAGGTTCGCCAGTTGGGCAGGTTGGTGAGGGGTTGTCCCTCGTTGGTCAGGGCTTCTGGGGGAGCTTGGGTCATGGTTTGTGAGCGATTACGGAATTACAGAAAATTTATGGAAGACTGACAAAAAAATTCAGAGGAAAAAGGTCAATAAACAAAATCAGGGATGATAATTCACCACGGGTGGCGGCGCAGGGGGCACGGTTTTCCAGGCAGCACGATCTTCTTTCTGCTGACGGCGGGCGTATTCACTGACGGCTTGGTTAGGGGCAGGAGTGGGGGGTTGGCGGGCTGCTTGGTTTAACCAGGTTTGGTAGTCTTCCTGGGATTCCACCACTACATCGGCTTGCATCGCTGCGAAATAGGTGCCGCTAAATTGGGAATCACGAATCCGATATTTCCCTGTTTTGATCGGTGTAAATTCAAAGTCCGTATCTTCAAAGGGGATCACGTCCTGCTTCACCCGGAAGGCGGGGATAAAAAAGCCATGGATCACATCGGGCGATCGCAGAATGAAGTGGGCGCGTTGGTTTACCGGGAGATGGAGTTCGGTGCTGGTGACATTTTTTTCGGGGTAATGGAAAATCCAGGCCCATTGCTTGGCAGTGACTTCCACATTGGTGACGGGCATAGCCATGGTGGTTTTCCCTGTAGAAACATTGGTCACTAAAGCCTCTTGGTGCATATGTCCCGGAGCTTGAATATTCATCTCGCGGTAGGTTTGATAGCTGAAATAGGCCAGATAAATGACGATCAAGAAGGGGATTGTTGTCCAAACGATTTCTAGGGTGACATTGCCTTCGATGGGGGGGCCATCGCTGGTGTCGTAGCGTCCTGCCCGGTGGAAGAGGATCGAGTAGGTCATCGTGCCGGCAACGCCAAACAGGATAAATGTGCCGATCGCCACCAGGGTGCTAAAGAGCCGATCCACCAGTTGGGATTCCACGGAAGCCTGGGGCGGCAACCAACTGTAAGACCATTGCCCGACCCAATAGCTAAATACCCCCAAAAGTAGGGCGATCGCCGAAAGTGAAATAATTGTTTTTAATTTCATAGCCTAATGTTCCTCACCCCTACCGCAACAGCACATTGGGATCTTCACCGAGCCGGAGCAGATGACCCGCCGTATTGTGCGCCCCAAATTCCGCTGCCAACTGAGCGCCGAGGGTTCCGTGGATATACATTACAAACATAATGACCAGTCCCGCCAGCAGATACCACCACTGCACCTGCCGACTGCGATCGCTGCGCCAGACATAGCGCTGAAAGCCTCGCCAAACGGTCATGCCAACGATTAACGCCAGTAACAGCACGCCGCCGATGCCGTGCCAAATCATCGTATCTATCGCAGTAAAATTCCAGGCACTTTTTACCTCAGACGGGGCATCCATCAACAGCATTTCGTAGAAACCTGCCGCCACCGTAAAAAAGGTAATGATTGACGCCGCTACCATGTTGTACCAGCCCACATCAAAGAAATTAGAGCGGGTGGCCGGGATCGCCAGATATTTAAAAATGGGACGCTCAAAAGTAAAAAATACACCGACAATATCGAAAGCAATGCCAATGATGAACAGCCCCAGGGTCAGATGCACCAGATTCGGGTGAATGGGAATGCTGTAGGGTAAGCCGTTTGCCCCCAAATCGAGTTGATGGATCAGATCAGAATACATCGTTTATAAAAGTCCCTCTTTCGCTGCTTGGACAATCTCTGTGGTGTGGAGTCCATAAACCCAGACCAATTTATCGCCGAGATAAACCTGGAAAAAAACAATTCCCGTCAAAATGGCTCCCATGCCCAGATAGGACATCGGCAAGGTTTCCGGGTTTTTAGAGCGAATCACGTAGCGCCAACCAGTCAAGGCCGCGATAATCCCCGACAAAGACCAACCAATGATCGTGTGGAGATTGAGCACGGGTTCAACGGCATCGTAGGCGATCGCCAAACCTGCTTCGATTTGTCCGAAGATAATGGCAATAAAAATCGAAACCGTGGCGACGAACATATTCCACCAGCTCACTTCATAGAGTTTGCTGTTGCGGCTGAAATAGCCAAGCACATCACAGAAAAAAGCAAATAACACCATCGCAATCACAAAATGCACCACAATCGGGTGAATTGTGTCGGGATAGGGCAGATTATGCTCGTTGAGGGGGGGAAGAAGATTATCAAACATGAAAATTGCGTGGAGAGGATGCGACCCAGTCCCCAAGAATTCTGAAGCCTTAGCAACTTTTAAGTTACTAATTTTCCAAAAAGAGAGTCCTTTGGGTTTGGTAGGTTTGGGTCATAGTAGATCAACACCAGAACCAGAAAATAAACTAAAAATCTGAGTTGAGTGAGTCCGACAACTAGAACAAGAGACGGCAATGAGGAATACTGATACCCAAAATTTTTTAGGTATTTTGACTTGCAAACCATACTAGCTCAGATCAAAAAAGGAGGGGTGGCGATCGCCTCTAAATGTCAACTCTCCCGCATCGGAAAATAGGTCAAAAAATCTACACCATCCCCGCAGAGTTAGAGTCACAGGGTTGCCACAGGTAAAGGCACAGAGGGATAAGGCGATCGCCGCAACAGACCATACTCAATACCCTCGACCACAGCCCGATAGGATGCCTCAAGAATATTGGCTGATACGCCCACCGTCGTCCACCGTTCCAGGCCATCACTTGATTCCACCAAAACCCTGGTTTTTGCACCAGTGCCCGCTGCCCCATCCAAAATTCGCACTTTATAATCCGTCAATTGAAACTCGGCAATTTCTGGGTAAAATTTCGTCAACACCTTCCGCAGAGCCTGATCCAAGGCCGAAACGGGGCCGTTCCCCTCTGCTGCCTCGAGCAAATTTTTCCCGTTCACTTCTAACTTGATCGTGGCGATCGCCGTACTTTGAGTTTCTCCCACATCACAATTCACATGGAATCCCCGCAGCTTGAAAAATTCCTGCCGATGCCCCAATGCCGAACGGATTAACAACTGAAAACTCGCCTCTGCCGCCTCAAATTGGTAGCCTTCATGCTCCAAATTCTTTAATTTTTGCAGGATCGTCCGACTAGCCAGATCCGTTTTCTCTAGGGCAATGCCGAAGCTTTTCGCTTTAGCCAAAATATTGCTTAATCCCGCCTGTTCTGACACAACAATACGCCGCTCATTGCCCACCGTTTGCGGATTGATGTGTTCATAGGTGAGGGCATTTTTTTGCACTGCTGAGACATGAATTCCTCCCTTATGGGCAAAAGCCGAACGGCCCACATAGGGCGCATGGTCATCGGGAGCTAAATTGACAATTTCACTGATTAAGCGGCTTGTACTGGTGAGCTGTTGTAGTTTTTCCGGTGCGAGACAAGGCTGATTTAACTTCAGTTGCAGGGTGGGAATTAACGTGCATAAATTGGCATTACCACACCGTTCTCCATAGCCATTGATGGTGCCCTGGACCATGGTGGCTCCGGCTTGCACGGCCATTACTGCATTGGCCACCGCCATCCCCGAATCGTTGTGGGTGTGGATGCCGAGGGGAATCTTGAGATCCGGAAATGCCCGTTGAATATCCTGGAGACTGGCCATAATTCCTTGGGGCAATGTGCCGCCGTTGGTATCGCACAAAACTAGATATTCGGCTCCCCCTTGGATCGCTGCTTCGAGGGTCTTGAGGGCATATTCGGGGTTTTGTTGGTAGCCATCAAACCAATGTTCGGCATCATAAATTACCCGCCGATTTTGGGATTTTAGATAGGCGAGGCTCTCCCGGATCATCGCGCAATTTTCTGCCAAAGTAGTGCCTAAACCAAGGGTGACATGGAGATCCCAAGATTTGCCAAAAAGAGTAATCCAGTGGGTTTGCGCCCGGAGGGATGCCTGGAGTAAAGAGTCCGTTTCGACGGCGGAATGGGGACGTCGTGTTGAACAAAAGGCGACAATTTTCGCCTGCTGGAGTGGATATTCCCGGAGATGTAGAAAAAATTGTTCATCCTTGGGATTTGCCCCTGGCCAGCCCCCTTCAATAAAAGGAATGCCGAGGCGATCGAGGTGTTGGGCGATGCGGACTTTATCTTCGAGGGAGAGGGCAAGCCCTTCCCGCTGACAACCATCGCGGAGGGTGGTGTCGTAGATCTGAACTGGGTTTTGGGGAGAAACCATAGGGGAACCGTCGGCTAGAAATGCTGCTTTTGATCCTAGCAAGGGAGTTTCTGGCTAAGGCGGGCCTCGATACGATTCCACAAACTTAGACAATCTTGTTGATATTTCGGGGTCAGTACATCGCTAAATTTTCTAGACATTTCTTTGGAAACATTGATCACTGGTCCCAAGATTTTTGAAGCTTCTGGGGAATCGAGTACACTGGATATACTTTTTTGATTTTGTGATGCGTTTATAAGCTTGTGTTGTCTATGGCGATCGCCTTCAAAGTTAGTCGGTGGTGTCTTAGCGGCTTCATCGCAGTAAATTTAATCGGCTGTACTCCTTGGACAGTTTTATCTCAACAGGAAAACCTGGGCACAACCAGGCAGCCCATCGCCAGTCTTGGGGCCGTGTCACCGGGGGCTGAGGTCTATGTCCAGGGAACTGTAACCCAGCGGGTGCCTCTCCTCGATCAAGGTGCTTACGAATTGCAGGACAGCACCGGGCGCATTTGGGTGATTACGGAAACTCCGCTGCCGGAGCCTGGGGCAGAATTGGCGATCGCCGGGCAATTACAATTCCATGAGTTGCAACTCCAGCAACAAAATTTTGGGGAATTTTTTATTCAAGAACAGGCGATTATCGACACCGTAGAAGAGGGAACGATTTCACCGCCACAATTACCCATTAAAGAACACCTTGATCTGCAGTTTTTACCCCACAAAGGCAATCAAAAATCCTGAAGATCAAGGTGTTAGTAAATAACATTTAAGAATCAAGGTTTCGCACAAGTAATCCTAAGCATCGGAGCCGGATTCACTGGTTTCTTTTTGTTCGTCTTGTTCGTCGTTGGTTTCAGTCGCTACGGTGGCTTCTGCTGTTTTGGCCTTCGCCTCTGCTTCTGCCTTTTCTCGACGTTGCCGTTCTACGGCGAGGGCATCTTCTAAAACCTCTAGAACTTGATTCATTTTTTCGAGATTGCTGCGATAAAGATCTAAGTCTTTTTTCATTTTCTCCTCAGGGAGATTCAGACCTGCGGTGACCGTGGTCAGCATTTCATCGCGCTTCTCGGTGTCCTCAAGGAGTTGTGGCTCTGATTCACCCAAAAAAGTATAGACGCCAATGGCAAACAACCGACTATATTTGAAGTGATCATTTTTGGCGATCGCCTCAATTTTTTCCCATAATTCCTGGGCACCTTCGGGGGGAACATCTTGCCGGAAGCACTCAATTAGTTGCGTCCCAGAACAACGTTTTGCCAGTTCAACCAGGGCCATTGCATCTTCTTTGTAACGGTTGGCGTCGCCCCCAATCGCTTGGCACATGCTTTGGAAAATAGAAACTTTATCCGCCTCTGGGCGATAGCCTTGCATAAAGCGCTCAAAGGAAGTGACGACGCCCAGCGCATAGAAAGGATCGTAGCGAAAATCGGCGTTTACCGACAGTAAATGCATTTCGACCAAAAGTTCTTCGACGACGCGCCGAAAAATCGAATTAATTGGCCGAGTATGGTGTGTATAAAAATCACGCTTCGTATCGGAAACGGTGCGAACTTGACTCACAAATGGAACCCACAATTGACATTTCAATATTCTATTTTGACGTTTCCAGAGGCGTTTGCCAAGGTGATGGGTCTGGGACGGATTCTTGACGGCTCAATATTTCAATTAAAATTCACCCCAAAAAATCTCCTTTGGTCAGTAAATTGATCCCCTCTAAAAACTCCTTAAAACTCTTTGGCGATCGCTTCCCCAGACCACGACAAAAAAAGAGTGACATGGTTATGCCACCCTTCCTATATTATTAGTACCGCCTTCAAGTAACTGTTGAAGTTAGTGACGGTAATGGAAATGACTTGTTCGTCTTTTAGAGTGCATTTGCACCGGCTACGACTTCTGACAGTTCCTGGGTAATGGCAGCCTGACGGGCCTTGTTATAGGACAATGTCAGGGTTTTCATCAGATCAGAAGCGTTGTCACTGGCATTGTTCATCGCCGTCATCCGCGCTGCCAACTCACTCGCTGCTCCTTCCTGGAGCGCCCGCAGTAGTTGGTTACTGAGATATAGCGGCAACAAAGCGTTCAAAATGTCCTTCGGATCCTGTTCAAAGATCATATCTGCAGGCAGTTCCTTAACTTCTGTCGCTACCTTTTCCCGTTCGACTTGGAACTTACCACCGCGAGTAATCAGGTTGAAAGTTTCGTCGTCAGGATTGGTGAGCGCTTCAGGTACCAAAGGCAACAGGGTTTGCACAACGGGCTGGGAACTAATCAAAGACACAAAGCGTGTGTAAATCAGTTCAATTTTGTCCACCTCTTCTGAGAGGAACAAAGAGAGCAATTCATCGGCAATGTCCGACGCTTCTGCTGCTGAAGGAATTTGTTCTAAACCAGCATAGGTTTTAGCAACGGGGGCTTGGCGATTCTGGAAATATTGCACCGCTTTACGGCCCACCAGCACAAACTTATAGTTGATACCGGCTGCGGCTAATTCTTTTGCTCTTCGTTCGGCTTTGCGGATAATGTTGGCGTTGTAGCCACCGCACAGGCCGCGATCGCCGGTGATAACCAACAGACCGACACACTTTACTTCCCGTTGCTTGAGGAGAGGCAAATCTGCTTCTTCAAGGCGGAGACGACTCTTGAGGCTATAGAGTACCTGCAAGAGGGTGTTAGCAAAGGGACGGGTGGAAGTCACCTGTTCTTGGGCACGACGTACTTTTGCCGCGGCCACCAGACGCATCGCTTCGGTAATTTTCTTGGTATTTTTGACGGATTGAATCCGGTCGCGAATCCCCTTTAGGTTTGGCATGAGTAATATCCCTTAGTTCGATTCTGGGTCGCCTGCAACCCCTGGTGATGCTAGCCATAGGCCACAGACGACATGATCATCTGCTTAGGCCGCAGCGGCGAAACTTTGCTTGTGCTCGGCGATCGCCTCTTTGAGGAGGTTCTCTGCTTCTTCAGAGAGCACCTTATCGTTGGCAATGATTTCACCGTACCGAGCTTTGCTGGTGGCGAGGTACTGACGGAGGCCAGTGGTAAACTCAACCACTCTATCTACAGGAATCTCGTCGAGATAGCCGTTCAAACCTGCGTAAACAATTGCCACCTGCTCCGCAACGGAGAGGGGAGAGTTTTGGGGCTGCTTGAGGATCTGACGCAGACGCTGACCCCGAGCCAACTGGTTTTGGGTTGCTGCATCTAGGTCAGAAGCGAATTGAGCAAAGGCTTCGAGTTCTGCGAACTGGGCCAATTCCAACTTCAGCTTACCGGCAACTTTTTTCATTGCTTTGGTTTGAGCCGCAGAACCAACCCGGGATACAGAGATACCCGCGTTGATTGCCGGCCGGAAACCCGCGTTGAACAGGTCAGAAGACAAGAAAATTTGACCGTCGGTAATCGAAATAACGTTGGTGGGAATGTAAGCAGAAACGTCACCGGCTTGGGTTTCAATGATCGGCAGAGCGGTCATGCTACCACCACCGAGCTCATCGCTAAGTTTTGCCGCCCGTTCTAACAGGCGAGAGTGCAAGTAGAAAACGTCACCGGGATATGCTTCACGTCCGGGGGGACGACGGAGCAGCAAGGACATTTGGCGGTACGCTTGGGCTTGCTTGGTAAGGTCATCGTACACAACGAGGGTTGCCTTACCTTGGTACATGAAGTGCTCGGCGATCGCCGCACCAGTGTAGGGAGCAAGGTACTGGAGAGTTGCCGGATCGTTAGCATTCGCAGCAACAACGACGGTGTAATCTAAAGCGCCCTTAGATTCGAGGGTCGAAACAACTTGAGCAACGGTGGACGCCTTTTGACCAACGGCCACGTACACACAAATTACATCTTCACCCTTCTGGTTGATGATTGTGTCAACCGCAACGGCAGTTTTACCAGTTTGACGGTCACCAATGATTAATTCCCGCTGACCCCGACCGACGGGAATCATCGCGTCAATTGCGGTAATCCCAGTCTGCATCGGTTCATGGACAGAGCGACGGGCAATAATCCCAGGGGCCATGAATTCGATGAGGCGGGTATCGGTGGCGTCAATGTCGCCTTTTCCATCGATAGGACGAGCAAGTGCATCGACAACACGGCCAACGATGGCTTCACCGACGGGGATTTCGGCAATCCGGCCAGTGGACTTCACACTACTGCCTTCTTGAATGTCACGACCGTCGCCCATCAATACGGCACCGACGTTGTCTTCTTCAAGGTTGAGGGCGATCCCTACGGTGCCATCTTCAAACTCAAGCAATTCACCGGCCATGGCCTGCTCAAGACCATAGATCCGAGCAATCCCATCACCGACTTGAAGTACGGTGCCGACGTTATCGACTTGAACTTTTTGGTCGTAGGACTCAATTTGTTGACGAATAATGCTACTAATTTCGTCGGGTCTGATACTAATCATGTCTGTACTGTTAAATAAGGTTAATTCTAGAGACAGTCTATTGAGACACTTTTAAAGTTAAGTGGCCGGTGTTAAAACAGATCCAAAAAATTGGCACCAGCTTAGTTTGAGCCTAATAGATCCATGCTGATCCGCCGGAGTTGGCCCCGCAAGCTAGCGTCAAAGACCTTGGAACCGACTTTGATCACGACACCACCAATCAAATCGGCATCGGTGCTAATGTTCAATTCGACGGCATTGGCCCCGGTCATTTGTTTGACTTGATCGGCGATCGCTGCTTCTTGGTCAGTGGTCAACGGTTGCGCACTCGTGACATCAGCGAGAACAATATTGTTCAGTTTCCGCTGGAGGGCGACGAATTCCTGACAAATGCCTTCGAGGAAAACAATACGCCGACGATCCACAAGCAAAAACAAAAAGTTGAGGAAGTAGGTATCTACATCCTGGCCACAAACCCCTTGGAGAACACCTTTTTTATCCTCTGCTTTGACCAAAGGATTCATCACAAAAGACCGGAACTCCGCAGACTCTTGGAAGAGTGACAGTAAAGCCCGACAATTTTCTGCAAATGCCTCGACTTTATTGGTCTCTTGCGCAAGGGTCATCAGGGCACCAGCATAGGGCTCAACGACCTGAGCAATCATTGTGTTGCCTTTCATGCGCCACCTCCCAGTTGTGCAATGCTGCGATCAACTAACTTGGCTTGAGCAGACTCATCCAAATCAGACCGCAATTGAGCTTCCACTTTTGCCAGAGCAAGTTCTGCAACCCGTCGCTTCAGCTCGGTGATTACTTTCGCTTGTTCTGTGCTTAATTCTTTAACCGCAGAGGCCTTGAGTTTTTCAACTTCATCGCGACCTTTGGCCAAGATGTCTTGTTTGGTTTTTTCTGCGGCAACCTTAGCGTCTTCCCGAATCTTGGCAGCCTGGGCCTGGGCCTGTTCGAGATCTTTCTGGGCTTTTGTCAGTGCTTCTTGGGCTTTTTTCGCGCGGTTTTCAGCGTCTTCTAGATCGGCGACAATTTTGCTTTTGCGCGTCTCTAAAATATTGCCAATAAACTTGCTCCCATAGACGTACAGAACCCCAATGATGATCGCAAGGTTGATAATGTTTGTTTCTAAAATGTCGAAGTTTAAATGAAAACCACCCTCCGATGCGGTGGCAAGGTAGGAAATAATTCCCATGATATCGATCTACCCCAGCGCTATTTGCTTATGGTGTATACATCTAAAAATGGATAACTCTTTTTCTTAAAGATATAAAAACTTGAAATCTTCAAGAGTTCCCATCTAGGCAGCGAAAACCGCACTACCCTAAAGCTTTGCCCCAACTAATTTGGAGGCGATCGCCTGGCTTAAAGAATCAACTTGTTGTTCAAGGGATTTGAACGCAGATTCCCGTTGTGCCTCGATTTCCAGAGCTGCTTTTTCCCGCTCCGCCAAAGCCTCAGCCTGGGCAGACTTCACTTCATCTGCTACGACCTTTTGAGCTTCAGCCTGAGCTTTTGCAATTACATCCTGGGCTTCACGACGCACATCACGGAGTTCTTGCTCATATTGAGCGGCTAAGTCCTCCGCCTTTTGCTGACGTTCTTTCGCGTCCACTAAGTTGGTGCGAATGTAATCGGAACGGTCGTCAATCGCTTGACCAATAGGCTTATAAAAAAGCTTATTTAACAACGCCGCCAAGACCAAAAACTGAATGGCCATCACGGGGAGCGTTGCGTCAAAATCAAAAAGACCACCCTCAGCGGTTTTCTCGACTGCTTCAGTTGCTAAAACAATTGTCCAGTGTGTCATTTATCAATTGACCCCACCGTGTTTGGGTCTTATAGAGTTTATACATCTAGGGGGTTACCCCATTGTCCCATGGAAAAACGGGGCCTAGGTCATCCAGGTGAGCTGCCTTTAAATCAGCCTCGAATGACCTAAACCCAGTCCGGTATCTTTTTATGCAAAGGGGTTTGCAAACAAAAGAACGAGGGCAACAACAAGACCGTAGATGGTTAAAGCTTCCATAAAAGCCAAGCTGAGGAGGAGAGTACCGCGGATTTTGCCTTCCGCTTCGGGTTGACGGGCAATCCCTTCGGCTGCACTACCCGCAGCATTACCTTGACCAATACCAGGGCCGATCGCCGCAAGACCAACAGCAAGAGCAGCAGCAATAACAGAAGCAGCAGCAGTTAAAGAATCCATAATTTTTTCCTTTCGATGTTATTGAAGTGGGTATAAACAGGTCTCTAAAACAGATCCCCGTCAAAAAAATTAACAGAAAAAGTGACCAGAAACACAAATCAAGTTGAAATTTCTAGCTAGCCTTCGGGCTTTTATCAATAATCCTGAAGTCAAACCTTCCCTTAGTGATGACCTTCCATCGCTTCAGCAATGTAGGCTGCGGCGAGGGTCGCAAAAATCAACGCTTGGATCGCACTGGCAAATAAACCGAGTGCCATCAAGGGTAAAGGAATAATCAGGGGAACCAAGAAAACCAGTACACCAACCACCAGTTCGTCCGCGAGGATGTTTCCGAAAAGACGGAAGCTCAGGGAGAGGGGCTTGGTGAAATCTTCCAGAATGTTAATTGGAAGCAGGATAGGGGTTGGTTCCAAATATTTTTTCAGGTAACCAATTCCACGCTTTTTGAACCCGGCATAAAAGTATGCCAAGGAAGTCAACAGAGCTAGGGCTACGGTGGTGTTAATGTCGTTAGTGGGAGCGGCCAATTCACCTTCGGGTAAACCAATGATTTTCCAAGGCACAAGGGCACCGGACCAGTTGGCAATGAAGATGAAGAGGAACAATGTTCCAATGAAGGGCACCCAAGGACGATATTCTTTTTCGCCTAGCTGGTTTTTAGCCAGATCCCGAATAAATTCGAGGGCGTATTCCATGAAGTTTTGGAAACCACCAGGGACACGCTGAACATTACGGGTTGCTAGGATCGAAGCAAGCACGAGTACAGCAATAACGAACCAAGAGGTCATTAGTACCTGTCCGTGAACTTTTAAGCCACCGAGTTCCCAATAAAAATGTTTGCCGACTTCGAGTTCAGCAAGGGGAAATAAACTAAATGTAGTTAAACTATTAAGCATTTCCATTTGATGATCTTTCCCCGGTTCTTTCTTTCGACAATCAAGGGCTAGGGCGGAATTCTAATTTGTTTTGTCTGCGATAAGTAAACTATTTGGCAGCACATAAACAATGATGGCAAGTTTATAGGTAATGAACCCTAAAAAAGCGGGGAGAATTTCCAGTTGCTCCAGTTGGGTTGCGATGACGATCAAGCCGATAAAAAGGGCTAGGCGACCGGAACCGGTTCTGGGATTAGTGCTACTGATTTTTTCTACGCTTTTTGCCAACTGTCTCAAATAAATTATTCCAACGCCAGCACCAATGAGATAACTCACTGCTGTTTGGGCAGAATAAAAGTACCAGACCAACAGGGCGATCGCCCCACTGATGGCAAGAGTCACAAAAAAAATGGACTGTTTGAGCTGATAGTACTCGTCCATTGGGGTGTTACTTGCCGAATCCCCATTGTTTTCTAAGGTTGAGTTAGAAGAGTTGGGAATGTCTGATTGGCTTTGAGACTCAGATGAATTCACGCTCAGCAGGTTTAGAAGATCAAGGGTTTTGATCAGTTTATTTGACTGTCTATATTGCTTTGTACAAGGGAAACAGTACAAACCACGTGCAATCATATCACGCCATTGTCACAATCCTTAAAAAGTTCCCCATGACCCAGGGCGAAGGCTGTAAAAGGGCTAAAGATGGGGATTTGTGGGTTGTGTCTGGGGAGATTCAAGTTATTTTTATAGGGCGCAAACCTGCTTTGGTGGGAGAATGAATCGTTCTAGGAGGATTATGGCGATGGAGACTGCGGTGTTAGATTGGGTGGCGATCGCCGGTTATTTTGGCGTTACCCTACTGGTTTGCTGGCAAATTTTCAGTCGGCGCTAATCAGCTTTTCCTGACTTTTTCTCAGTATTTCACTCCATTCAAACTGATGTTATGCGCGAGCAACTTATTCTCCCCGCCATGGGCTGTGGCACCTGGGCCTGGGGCAATCGCCTGCTGTGGGGGTACCAACCCAGCATGGATCAAGAACTACAACAGGTGTTTAATTTCTGTGTGACCAGCGGCATTACCCTCTTTGATACGGGGGATTCCTATGGAACCGGGCGTTTAAGCGGTCGTAGTGAAAGCCTTTTGGGGCAATTTTCCCAAGCCTACACTGGCCGTCACCAACAGGAAATCATTCTGGCGACTAAACTGGCTCCTTATCCTTGGCGGCTCACCGCTGGCTCCATGAAGCGGGCTGGGGCCGCCTCCGCAAAACGCCTCCAGCGGCCAATTGATCTAGTGCAAATGCATTGGTCAACGGCAAATTATGCCCCTTGGCAAGAAAAACGATTATTGCGGGGTTTGGCAAAACTGTACGAAACGGGTCAGGTGAAAGGCGTAGGGTTATCCAACTATGGTGGCAAGCGACTCCGGGAAGTGCACCGTTGGTTTCAGGATTGGGGCGTACCGATTCGGACATTGCAGGTGCAGTATTCTTTGCTTTCAACGGATCCGGTACTGAAATATGACGTCAAAGCCGTATGCGACGAATTGGGGATTCAGTTAATCGCCTATAGTCCCCTGGCCCTTGGTCTGTTGACGGGAAAATACAGCTTAGATAAACCGCTACCCAAAGGTTTACGACGGCGAGTTTTCAAGCAAGTTTTGCCGAACATGGCCCCGTTGCAGAGCTGTTTACAGGAGCTGATGGCGCTGCACCAAAAAACCATGGCCCAGGTCGCTTTAAACTGGTGTATTTGTAAAGGGACAATGCCGATTCCGGGGGCAAAAAATCTCACCCAAGCCCAGGAAAATGCTGGGGCATTGGGTTGGCACCTAAGCGCCGCTGAAGTAGAAGCCCTCGATCAAGCGGCAGCCCAAGTCACAAAAACCATGGTGCAAAATCCGTTCCAATCCCGTTAAATTTTGAAGCTTGCTATGACCCCTGTCCCTGTAATTGAATCCCCCGAACAGTTGTCGGAATGTCTCACCCAAGCCCAAACCTGGGCAGAAATTGAACTGCTCACTCAAGCCTACCCCGACTTTAAGGCGATCGCCTGGAAACAATTATCGGCAGATCAGCAAGGCCGCATTCTTAAGCTCAGGGATTTGAAAGATAAGGCGATCGCCCAGGAGTTCCCCCTTGGTTGCCTTGTGCAACGCCGGGCAGATCCAGAGCAAAAACAGGGCAAAGTAGTGGATTATTGGGACGCCTACGGGGTTGATTACGTCGTGTTTACCGTTGATGGCTTTACCGATTGGTGCCCCGGTTCCATGCTCGAACGACTCGATTAAAACGGTAGGCGCTGCTCTTGAGAAAATCAATATATATTGCCGCGCTTTAACTTGTGAAAGGGAGCGTGTTATGAAAAAGTACATGCTCTTTTCAGACTTGATCAACCCCAGGCCCATGCGTGATACCTCCGAAATTCGTTTTCAGCTACACCACGAGCTCAACCAGTGTTACCAAAAACTCTTTGATTCCCTTGCTTCCATGCAGATCAAAGAAGGGGATGTAGCCACCGTTGCTCAACTCCTGCTTAATTCTCGTCTGGATGCCCTAAAACACCTCGTCAGTGAAGCAGAACGTCCTGCCTACGATGCCCGTTACCCTGAGGACGCTGAAGATTAGTCGGCGATCGCCATAGAAAATCCCTGCCATTAACAGTTTGAATATTCAG